>Ga0182005_1001173_pt1 | contig 10831 bp, 12 predicted proteins | sample Sormic07211103_1_FD_123021 | JGI IMG/M metagenome (GOLD analysis project Ga0182005, IMG submission 123021) | Rhizosphere microbial communities from Sorghum bicolor, Mead, Nebraska, USA - 072115-103_1 MetaG | ecosystem: Host-associated > Plants > Roots > Rhizosphere | place: USA: Nebraska...
TCTGTTGCGTTTTCTTGGGCTGGATGTTTCGGTATTCTGGACCAACAATGACATTCCTCTGATCAATCGATCTCGCTTTGGTTAGGCAATGGCAGGCGCCGTTGGCGCCAGCGACGCATCTTCTGACCTTGTCCGGCGCAACTAGTTGCGTGTTTTGCATGCATTGCCGCTTGAATTGCGCCGGTGTTGCCGTTTTTTCTAGAGGCTTGAGGATATCTCAATTGTGCTGGCGGGGTAAATGCCGGCAGCAATCCGGGGCCGGGCCGGTAGTGACTGTCAGGCACCTGGGAAGCTCTTGTTTTGATGCTTGTAAAGCAACTGATTGTCCCTGTTTCCTGTTCTCTGTTACGTTACATGTAACGTATCAATCGACGTTTGGCGACTTCAGCCCGGCATCGTCGGCGTTCTGCTGAAAATCATCTTAGTCGTTGATTTTTAAAGATTTATTGTATGCATTAATCATAAACGCCGATGTGAATTTCCCATTTATCCAGAGGTTTCCCGGTTGGCATGTTCTTTGCGGAATAGGCAAGCAGGGACAACCGGTTCGAACTTTCAATAAAAGGGGAAACACATCATGAAAACATCAAAGGGCAGTTTGATTGTCGCATCGTTGTTATTGACCAGTTTGCTGGCTGGTTGCGCTAGCGGGGGCGGCGAACTCGGTAAATCGCTGGGTTCCGGTTCTGGCGCCGGCACTGGTGCTGGTGCTGGCGGCGCAGGCGGCGGCACTGATGGCGGCGGTGGCGGTACTGGAGGCGGCACTGACGGCGGTGCGGTGGAACAGGCGGCGGTGGAACAGGTGGCGGTGGAACAGGTGGCGGTGGCACAGGCGGTGGTGGAACAGGTGGCGGAGGAACAGGTGGCGGAGGAACAGGCGCTTCGGCCAATTTCCTCTCCAATGCCGGCGCAGCCGTATCCGGCACGGGCGCTGCGCTGGGCACGATAGGCAATACCGTGATCAACAACGTGCCGTTGCTTTCGACGGACGCAAAAGGCGGCCTGGCCGGCGTGGTCAACAACGGCGCCGGCATTGTGTCTACCTTGGGCGCCGGCGTCACCAACGGCCTCGGCCAGCTTGGCACCAATCCGAACGCCATTGGCACCACCCTCGGCAGCACCGGCGGTGTGGTTACCCAAGTGGGGAATACAGTACAAAGCGCCGGACAACTCGTGTCCGGCCTGGGCAGCGGGCCGCTGGCGCCTCTCGCCGCCGTGACCACGCCATTGGGCGGCTTGGTGACGCAGGTCGGCGCCGCTGTCTCCGGGCTGGGAGCGCCGTTGACCTCGACCCTGACTAGCGGTCCGGTGCAGCAGATCACCCAGACCGTCACCCAGGCGATCGTGCCGCTGACCAGCACAGTGACAACCCTGACGCAGACAGTCGGCAACGCAACCGGCCTCAACCAGCCGGTAAACAGCTTGCTGACGACGGCGGGCGGCGGTGTTTCCAGCTTGGGCGGTGCGCTGACCGCGGCTAATGTGCCTGTGGTCAGCACCCTTGGCGGCGTAGTCAGCGGCGTCGGCGCTACCGTGGCGGGCCTTGGCACGAATGCCCTGGTCGGCACCGGCCAGCCTCTGCTGGGCAACCAGACCGGTGGGTTGCTGCAGCCTTTGAATAATGTGCTGACAGGAACACTCGGCGGCATAGGCGGCAGCGGCGGCAGTCCATTGGCGCCAGTGACCGGCTTGCTGGGTGGTTTGACCGGCGCGGCCGGTGGCGGAACCGGTTCGGCCACCGGCCCATTGGCGCCAGTGACTGGTTTGCTGAGCGGCTTGACCGGCGCACTCGGAGGTGCAACTGGAGCCGGCACCGGGCCCTTGGCTCCGGTCACCAATCTGGTTAGCGGCTTGACCGGTGCTCTGGGTGGCGCCGCAGGCACTGGCGCAAGTCCCCTGGCCCCGGTCACCAACCTGGTAGCCGGCTTGACTGGCGCGGTCAGCGGTACAGCCGGTTCGGCTGGCGCGAGTCCCCTGGCTCCGGTCACCAACCTGGTTAGCGGCCTGACCGGCGGCAAAACCGCGACTGGCGCCGCGAGCGACCCGCTCGCTCCAGTGACAGGTTTGCTGAGTGGATTGCTGGGAGGAACCGCCAAGAAATGAGCCATGTTGTCTGGTAGTCCAAGGAGGCCCTGGCAGCGCCAGGCTTCCTTGATTCAAGGCTGGATACATAGCAACCTTCTGAGGTGGAATCATGAGAGCCGAACAAATAGTCGATCTGATCGCTTGCGCCAGCCCACAAGCGCAGGTGCCGGGGAACGATCTTCTGATAGGGATGCTGGCTCGCGAAATTGCGGCGCTGTCGTACAAGCTGACCGAGCAGGAGTTATATCGCCTGATAGCCGTTGGCTCGCTGGTGTATGAACGCGGACGGCGCGGCAGGGCGTGACTTGTAGAATGCAGCTCGTCGATATTGTTGATGGAATGCGTCCTATCGTTATTGTCTAATGCGGGTCGGCGCTGGAGCAGACAAGGTTGCGGCCCGCCGACTTGGCTGCATACAGCGCCTTGTCCGCTGCCTGAATCAGCTCAAACGGAATATTGCCGTCGCGGACCGGGACAAAGGCGTCGACACCGGCGCTGATCGTCACCACGCCGGTACTGCTGCCGGGATGCCGGATGTTCAGGTCGCTGATGGCAACGCGGATCTTTTCCGCCACGGCAACCGCGCCAGCCAGATTGGTGTCGGGCAGCAGCACCACCATCTCTTCGCCCCCATAACGCGCCGCCAAATCCCCAGGGCGGTTCTTGCTGGCTTTCACGACTTCGCTGATCTGCCGCAGGCATTCGTCTCCAGCCAGATGTCCGTAGATATCGTTATATTGTTTGAAGTAATCGACATCGATCATCACCAGCGCCAGCGGACTCTCGATACGCATGGCGCGGCTGAATTCGTCGCGCAGCGCATTGTCGAACTGGCGGCGGTTGGCGAGCCCGGTCAGGCTGTCTTGCAGGGCCAGCTGCTCCAGGTGGTGGTTGAGGGCCCGCAGCGATTCCTGGACGCGCAGCAGGTCAGCCTCTGCCAGCAGGCGCAACTGGATCTGGTGAACCAGGCGCCAGCCGAGCAGGCCCAGCGCCAGCGTCAGCAGCATGGCGCCGAACAGGTGCAGATAGGCATCGGCGCGCCACTCGGTCAGTACTTCATCCTTGGAACGCGCGACGGTCACGAACAGCGGGTATTGCTGCAGATGGCGATACGCGATCAGCCGCTCCACGCCGTCCTGGCCGGATTTCATCATGGCGGTGCCTACCGCGCTCCTCGATGCGTAGTCGCGGTAGATGGGGTAGTCGGACAGGTTCTTGCCGATGGTGTCGTCCATCATCGGCCGCCTTACCAGCATGGTGCCGTCATTCAGGCTGAGGAAAATAGAGCCGGCGCGGCCGATGTCGAAACTGTCGTAATACTTCTTGAAGTAATCGATGTTGATGGTGCCCAGGACCAGGCCGGCGAAACTGCCGTCGGCATGGTTGAAGCGGCGTGAGACGGTGACGATCCAGGCGCCGGTGGAACGGCTGCGTATCGGCGGCCCGATATACGGTCCGCGTCCGGTGTGGCTGCGATGGTAGCGGAAATACTGGCGGTCGGCATTGTTGACCAGCGGGACCGGGCCGGTGCGCGCGTTGGCCAGCCATAACCCGGTTTCATCGTAGATCGACAGGTCGTTGAGCTGCGGCAATTCGGCAATATGCTGGATCAGCAGTTTGTGCAGCCGCTCCAGCGCGGCGCTGCCGGCGCCTTCCACTTCCAGCCGCTCGACCAGGCCCACCAGCACGGTGTCGGTTTCCTTGAACGTGTCGTCGGCATGCTGCGACAAGGCGCGTGCAAGATTGGATGTGGCGATTTCGGTTTCATGCAGCTCGATGTTGCGCGCATTCCAGCTGCGCCACACTTCGACCGACATCAGCGAGACGCACACCAGCAACACGAAGACGGTCGCCAGGTAAGTGATCGGCAAGGACTTCAGAGCAGGGTGCGCTGGCCGGAGCGCGATAGCGATGGGGGTGTTCATCGTTTGTCCAGTAGCGCGTAGGCCTTTGCTTCAGCTTGGTCGTATTCCCTTGCGATATTCCGTAGGTGAAGTCCACATATGCTTGCGGAACAGCTTGGCGACGTGCTCGCCGCTGAACAAGCCGCAGCGCCGCGCTATCTTGTCGATCGGCAGGTCGGTCTCGGTCAGTTGCCGGCGTACCGCTTCCAGGCGCAGGTTCCGCAAGAAGTCGTGCGGAGTCTGGCCGGTTTCGCGCTTGAACTGGCGCACAAAATTACGTTCGCTCATGGAGACGAAATTGGCGGCGTCGACCACGCTGATGGGGTCCGCCAGGTGTTCGACAAACCACCGCGAGGCGCGGTGGATCTTGCTGGCCTTGGCCGGATCGCAGGCTGTCGCCGCCTGGCTGGCAGGCGGGGTGTCGCGGCGCCGCTGGCAGACCACCAGGCTTTGCGCCACGCGCTGTGCAACCGCCGGGCCGAGATCGTTTTCCAGCAGGCGCAGCGCCAGGTCGGCCGCCATGCCGACATCGCAGGACGTGAAAATTCCATCGTCTTCGCTGATCTGCGCTTCGCGGTCGATTTTGATCAGCGGGAATTCGCGCGCCAGCTTGTCCTGCAGCGCCCAATGCGTGGTGGCGCGCCGATTGTTCAGGAAGCCGGCGGCGCCGATCACGAATACGCCGGTGCAGATCGCGGCGACGCGGCGCACGCTGCTGCGCATCTGCCGCAGCCAGGCGATCAGGTCGGGATCCCGGTAAGCATCGAAGTTTCCGGTGCCGCTGGCGACGAGCAGCGTATCGAATTGATGTTTGCAGAACGACGCCAGCGATGAGGTCATGATCTGCACCGACGCTGACGACATGATCATGCCGCCGGCGATGGAGAGAACGGAGACGGTGTAGCGCGTGGTGCCTGGGAATACCGTGGATATCAGCTTGTCGCCGATGCCGAAGACATCTGCCGCGCCAACTACGTCGGCCAGCACGACCCCTTCGAACACGATGATCCCTATATGCCTGGTTGAGCTGTTGTTGCCCATCACTTCAAGTGTCTTTGCGCACTCGATATCCATGTGATTCTCCCTGCTAGCGACTTACCTTTTTTTGCATTGCCGGAGCGCAATTTTTTATTGGCAAATTACTATTCCCCCATTCTGCTACAAAATTCGTTTTTGTCCAGAAAATGATTGTTAAATATAGTTATTTGTGTGGCGCGTTTACACTAGTTTTTTACGGCAATAAAAAATCTTCATACTGAAACCCATTGTGCCCATCAATGTTAATTTCTGTATGGCATTTAATTGAAGCGCGATGCGTGTTTGACGTGGTTCGTCCCGCGCTGCTGCCATTTTTTTGCGCATGATGCTGCCTTCAATTCGATGAGCTGTGGCGCGGATGCTTGCTTTTCCTGTCGTCCAGCGCGTCTTGCAAGCGCGAGTTCTCCAGCGTCAGCTCTGCCACGATCTGCTTCAGCCTGGCGTTCTCTGCCTGCAGGCACTTCAGGTCGTGCGGACAAGCTTGCAGGCCGCTGTACTGTTTTTTCCAGTTGAGAAAAGTGCGTTCGGTAATCCCGGCTTGCCGGATCACATCGACCAATGGCATGCCGAGCTCCTCCTGCTTGAGGGCGGCAGCAATCTGGTCGCTTGAGAACGGAATACGCTTCATGGCATCCCTCGCATCTCTTCTTAGCGGTCTTTTAATCCCGACAGGTCGGACAGCTTGTCCAGGCCGAGCCGTGCGCGTATTACCGGATCCTTGTACTGGTCGCCTATGGTGTTGATGCTGTTCTGGCCGACGACGCCGGTTGACGCTGCGGCAGCCGGCACGGGCGCGGCAGGCACGCCGGCTCTTTCCATGCCAGGACAGGAACGTCCGGTAGATTCAACCGCTTTCCGGTTTGCTTCGCTTTGGCACAGCAGGGCAAGTGCGACATCGTTGAGGCCCATGGCGCGGAATTCCCTGGAATCGAGGCGGCGTACGCAAGCCTGGTCGACCATGGTGGTGCCGCCGGTGGCGCCGAAACCTGTGAACGACAAACCGAACGATGCTGAACCCATGCAGGTGTCGGACAGGGTTGTCGTCAGCGATGGCGCAACGATATTCGGCACGGTCTTGACGGAATAGCTGCCGCCGTAGTCGACCGTGGTCTTGGTGTTGTTCGGGCTGCTGCCCGGGTCGCCTGCAGCGCTGCTGGTGCCGGTTCCTGCTCCTGCGGATGTGCCGGTACCTGATGTTCCCGCCCCCGATGTGGAAACGGATACGCTCACGGTTGACTTGCCGCCGGTGCCTCAGCCGCAGGTTGCGCTGCCGCCATTGGTGGCGGATGCGCCATATGTTCCCGATATCGTGTTGGAAGCTGTGCCGCCCGATGCCGAGCCGCCTGCTGCCGAGCCGCCGACGCCGCCCGCGCCGCCAACCGCGGTTGCGGTCGATGTGGATGCGGTGGTAGGTGTCGTCTGCGCTAGCGCCGGCACTGTGAAGGTCGAGGCTACCAGGATACCTATAAGTATGCGTTTCATGGCTTCTCCATCGTAATGGTTGGTTTTATAAGCGAGAGGGAAAAATTGATCTTCCCTCTCGCAACTCATAGCTAACCGAGCCGTTGCCAGTTGTTGTTATTGATTGCTGGCTTTTGCCGACGAGAATGCACTGCCGCCAAAACCGCCGTTGCCAGCAGTGGCATTGCCAGACCAGGCGCCGCCGGCGAACACGAAACTTCCTGCCGCGCCGCCGGTATTGCTAACGCCGTAAATCGATGCATTTGCGTTACCGGTCGTTGAACCGCTGGTTCCCCCGCCTGAAATGGCATTGCCGTTATAACCTTGCGTGCTGCCGGTGGCGCTGGATGAGCCAGCACCGCCTGTGGTGCTGCCAAACCTGCCAGCGTCGCCGCTGCCGCCGCCAGTGCCGGCGCCGCTGCTGGTTCCGCCGGCTGTAGTTGCGCCGCCGGTCGCCGTGCTGCCGCCGGCGCCGGTCCAGTTGCCGCCGGTATTGGCCAGGCCGCCGGTAATGGTTTGGGTTGCATTGCCGCCCGTTGCCGTGCCGCCGGTGGCCGATCCGCCGGTGGCGCCGCCGGAAGATGCCGATCCGCCTGCGCCGCCTGCGCCGCCGACCGACACTGCGGTTGCGACACTAGTGGTTGTGGCTGTACTAGTGTTTGTATTTGAACCCGAAGATTGATGGGCGAATGCAGAGACGGCGAACAGCGACACTATGGATGCGGCAATAATTTGCTTTTTCATTTCTGTTTCTCCTTGGAGTGGGGACATCATTCACCAGATTGTCTTGCCCATGCGTCCCTGGGCATCGACAAGTGTTGCGACAAATAAAGATCATTTCGTCAGCGTGCCGTGCATAAGAAATGTGCCGGATGGGAGCGATATTTTTATGCCGCAACAAGCGTTGCGAATGCCTCGCCGAGCTAAACGAAAATGTCTCTTTTCGACAGGGCAAAGCGTGATCGAAGTACTGGTGTGGTTTGGGCGCGATCAGCGCAGGGCACGTCGAGCGAGTGCATTTACGTTGATCTGATCATAGGAGTGCAAAACCTAGTATTTGCGACAAAACCTTGTCGGCTTCGGACAGGCAAGTTGGCCGGTTTGGCTAGTGTTTTTCCGTGCTGCATCAAGTAGCGCCAATAAAAAAATATAAGGATGCGATGTCATTCTTAGCGCCTGGAATGGGGTAACCACGATTAATGACGTGCGGAAAAACTGTCGAGAGAATGTGATGTCCGTTTTTGACAAGGCGTAAAACAAGCATGTACAGATTCCGGATTGTTTCTCTGAAATTGCATGTGGAGCGCTGCTTTCCGCATGTGATGCACGGGCGGATTTTTATGCGAAGCGGGTTACGCATCAAGGCGCTGTGCTGATTTTTTTGCGATCGGTACAGGCCTCGATAGCGTGAATTTTTTACGCGGCCGCGATTATCGGATATATTGCCGCATGTCAATTTGTGTCCCGCTGCCGAAGGCTGCCGGAGCACTCAATCCAAATCAAAAAGCCAGCCATGAATATTGCGGAATTGTTTTCTCTCGCGGCCATCTGGGGCGCATCGTTTCTTTTCATGCGCGTCGGTACGCCGGAATTCGGTCCGGTGCCGTTGATCGCCTTGCGCGTCGGCATCGCCGCGCTGGTGCTGCTGCCGGTATTGCGTTCGGCTGCCGCGCGCGCTCAGGTGCGCAGCAAGTTGTGGCCGCTGCTGGTGGTCGGCGTCACCAATTCAGCCTTGCCGTTTTCGCTGTTTGCCTACTCGACCTTGTATGTGAATGCCGGTTTCGATGCCGTCTTGAACGCCACCGTGCCGTTATGGACCGGCCTGATCGCGTTCGTCTGGCTGAAAACGCCGATGAGCCGGCCGCAAGTGATCGGCATGCTGGTCGGCATGGCGGGCGTGGTGGTGCTGGTGTGGGACAAGATCGGCGAGGGACAGCCCGGAGTCTGGCTGGCGACCGGCGCTGTGCTGCTGGCTACGCTGTCCTATGGTTTTGCGATCAACTATTCGAAAACCCGCCTGGTCGGCGTGCCGCCTTTTGTCGTGGCCTGCGGCAGCCAGCTGGCGGCGACCATGGTGCTGTTGCCGCTGGCAGCGCTGTATTGGCCGGCGGCGCCGGTGTCCAGCATCGCCTGGTATTCAGTGCTGGCGCTGGGAGTGCTGTGCACCGGCGTGGCCTACGCGATCTTCTACCGGCTGCTGGACCGCGTCGGCTCGGCCTATGCGGCTTCGGTGACCTTCCTGATCCCGATCTTCGGGGTGGTCTGGGGCGCCATTTTCCTGAAAGAGCAAGTGACGGCCGGCATGGTCCTCGGCTGCCTGGTCATCTTGCTGGGAACCGCGCTGGCGACCGGAAAACTTGATCTGTCCGGCTATCTGCGCGGCAAAGCGGCTAAATGAGAAAGAGCTAAACAATTTACAGCTTTGGCGTTTCCGGGGCTGCAATACGTGAATATAAGCAACATGCCAGGGCCGGGAATCTCATTTTCACGACGTTCCTGGGTATTGGCGGGCTGCTTCTATGGCATAATCAAGAGCTAAATTCACTGTTTTGCGCGGTCTCGAAGCCGCCCTGGATCATGCTTAAAACGCTCTACGATAAACTTTGGGAATCCCACGTCGTCCATACCGAGCAGGACGGCACGGCGATTCTGTATATTGATCGACATCTTTTGCATGAGGTCACCAGCCCTCAGGCTTTCGAGGGGCTGAAGCTGGCCGGCCGCAAGCCATGGCGGCAGTCGGCCAACCTGATGGTGGCCGACCACAACGTGCCGACTACCGGCCGCGCCAACGGCATCGCCGACCCGGTCTCGCGCCTGCAGGTGGAAACCTTGGATGCCAACGCCAAGAGCTACGACCTGACTTATTTCGGCATGAACGACCATCGCCAGGGCATCGTCCACGTGATCGGTCCCGAGCAGGGTGCGACCCTGCCTGGCATGACCGTGGTCTGCGGCGATTCCCACACTTCGACCCACGGCGCCTTCGGCTGCCTGGCGCACGGCATCGGCACCTCCGAAGTGGAGCATGTGCTGGCTACCCAGACCTTGCTGACCAAGAAATCGAAGTCGATGCTGGTGCAGGTCGACGGCGCGATACCTGCCGGCGTGACCGCCAAGGATATCGTGCTGGCCGTGATCGGCCGCATCGGCACCGCCGGCGGCACCGGTTACGCGATCGAATTCGCCGGCTCGGCGATCCGCGCGTTGTCGATGGAAGGCCGCATGACAGTCTGCAACATGGCGATTGAAGCGGGCGCGCGCGCCGGCATGATCGCTGTCGACGACACCACGCTGAACTACGTCAAGGGCCGGCCGTTTTCGCCGGCCGGGCCGCATTGGGAGCGCGCCGTGACCTACTGGCGCACCCTGCATTCCGATCCGGGCGCCAAATTCGACATGGTGGTGACGCTGGACGCCGCCGAAGTCAAGCCGCAGGTCACCTGGGGCACTTCACCCGAGATGGTGGTGGCGGTGGACGGCCGCGTGCCCGATCCGGACAAGGAAAAAGACGCCACCAAGCGCGACGGCATGGAAAAGGCGCTGGCTTACATGGCGCTGAAACCGAACACCGCGATTGAAGACATCCGCATCGACAAGGTATTCATCGGCTCCTGCACCAATTCGCGGATTGAAGACCTGCGCGCGGCGGCGGCGGTGGTGCGTGGCAAGTTCCGCGCTTCCAACGTCAAGCTGGCGATGGTGGTGCCGGGTTCGGGACTGGTCAAGGAACAAGCCGAACGCGAAGGCCTGGACAAGATTTTCAAGGACGCCGGTTTCGAATGGCGTGAACCGGGCTGCTCGATGTGCCTGGCCATGAATGCGGACCGGCTGGAGCCGGGCGAGCGTTGCGCGTCCACCTCGAACCGCAATTTCGAAGGCCGCCAGGGCGCCGGCGGCCGCACCCACCTGGTCAGTCCGGCGATGGCTGCCGCTGCCGGCATTGCCGGCCATTTTGTTGACGTGCGTGCTTTATAACCTGTTCGCTATACATTATTACGGAAGGACCAAGATGAAAAAAATAGTCACCCTGTGTGTTTTGCTGGCCAGCGCCTATGCATTGAGCGCTTGCAATACTTTCCACGGCTTCGGCAAGGATGTGGAACACGTCGGCGAAAAAATTCAAGGCAAGTGATCGCCTCGCGCTAGCGGGCAAATTGGAATAAAAGAGATGAATAAATTTACTGTACTGGATGGCTTGGTAGCGCCGCTGGACCGTGCGAACGTGGATACCGACGCGATTATCCCGAAGCAGTTCCTGAAATCTATCCAGCGGACCGGTTTCGGCCCGAACCTGTTTGACGAGTGGCGTTACCTGGACCATGGCGAGCCGGGCATGGACA
>Ga0182005_1001174_pt1 | contig 10827 bp, 7 predicted proteins | sample Sormic07211103_1_FD_123021 | JGI IMG/M metagenome (GOLD analysis project Ga0182005, IMG submission 123021) | Rhizosphere microbial communities from Sorghum bicolor, Mead, Nebraska, USA - 072115-103_1 MetaG | ecosystem: Host-associated > Plants > Roots > Rhizosphere | place: USA: Nebraska...
AGCGCCCCGCCCACTCACTGCTGCAAGCCGGCAGTGGCCGGTTGGCGGCGTTCTGCTACGGCATCCTGCCCAATGTCGCGGCGGAGCTGCTGTCGTACACCGTATACCGCTGGGAATGCGCGATCCGCGCGTCCGTGGTGATGGGCTTCGTCGGCGCCGGCGGGCTTGGCCAGCAGATCGACCTGTCGCTGCGCATGTTCGCCGGCGGTGAAGTGGCGAGCATGCTGCTGACCTTCTTCGTCCTGGTGCTGTTCGCCGACCAGATCAGCCGCCTGCTGCGCTGGAGGTTCGCATGAATCGCCTGATCAACCTGCTGCTGATCCTGGGCATCGGCGCCGCAGTCGTCGCCTCGTTCCGCTATCTGGGCATCGACCTCGGCGAACTGACGGGCAGCGGAAACCTGAAACAGATGGGCGCCTACGTGCTGCGCTTTCTCAGCCCGGACCTGAGCGCCGGCCACCTGCAAGCCATCGGTCGAGGCGCCGTGGAAACCATGGCAATGTCCGCCCTCGGCACCCTGCTCGCAGCGGTGTTTGGCCTGCTGCTGGCGCTGCCGGCGGCCGGACGCTTCGGCTGGCTGCTGCAGAGCGCGTCGCGACTTGTACTCAATGGCCTGCGCGCCATTCCCGAACTGGTGTGGGCCGCGCTGATGGTACTGGCCGCCGGCCTCGGCCCGAACGCCGGCACCCTGGCACTGGCCATGCACACCACCGGCGTACTCGGCCGCCTGTTCGCCGAAGCGCTGGAAAACACCCCGACACAACCTGCCGAAGCCATTCGATTGCAGGGCGGCAACGTGGTCTGGGCCTTCTGCTATGGCACCCTGCCTAACCTGTTTCCGCAGTTGCTGGCGTACATTTTGTACCGCTGGGAGAACAACATTCGCATGGCCAGCGTGTTGGGGTTTGTCGGGGCTGGGGGGTTGGGGCAGATGCTTTATGTGAGTCTTAGCCTGTTTCAGGAGGCTCAGGCTAGTACGGTGATTTTGGCGATGTTGGTGTTGGTGTTTGCGGTTGATGGGTTGAGTAGTTGGAGTCGGCAGCGGTGGGTTAAGGCTTGATGGGGGATTAGATGGAATTGGTCAGCTGATTGCATTCGGGCTGAGCAGGCGTTTGTATGGGGTTGACTAGCGCGCTTTATGGCTATGACCGGCAGAAAACGACCCAAGCTGACGGTGGCGACGGGCAGAGGTCGGCCAAAAGCGGACTATGGCGACCTTCCGCCGCGGGTAGATAGCTGCCGGCCCCTCAGACTAGTAGAAACTTAACTTAAGTTTCAGCCGCTTCGCCAAGCCACTCGTTGCGTGTCACCTCACATAGTTCGGCATGCATGGGCGCTAAGGCGAAATACCCATCTTGCGTTCCGATCGTGTGCATGCCTTCGTGCTTTCATACCTTGCGCGAAGCGTGGTTGGCAATTGCCTTGAACAAACGCATGATCGGGCACGAAAGGGTCTAGAACTAGTAGCCGTTAATGATCTTGCGGGCTCACGTATGCAGCAATTGTCTTGCCACTACATCGCGATCCAGAAACCTCTATTATCCCCAGGCTGGTCATACAGGCTGATGCTTCAGATACTGCGCTCAGGTCCGGGCCGCGTACAGATCGTCCAATGTCGCTCCCGGCCCGCTGCCTTAGTGAGAGAAGGTAGTAACTTCTTCGCGCAGAAACATGAGCGTCTACCCAGGATCTGCTGGTAGCTCGAAGATTTGATCCGCGCCAAACAAATTGGTGACCTGAGCCAGCGCACCAGCACTGAGCAACTGCGTGAACAACAGGGCCAAACGGACTTTTGGGCGAGAACAGGCGACGTAAAAGAGGTTCCGATTACTTACGAATTTTTCTTTTTTGTCATCTGGCGGCCCGGTCTGTAACCATTCGAGCATTTCAGCAAAATTATATTGGTTCCAGCCACGCCCCAACACGACGACCACGTTCTCAAACTCAGCCCCCTTGACCCCATGCTTCGTCGCGAAAGGCGTATGTCCGTCGATGAACTGATCCAATGCTATCAGTTCCGAGTAAGGAACAGCCCTAAGCTTTCGAAGCTGCGTAATCCTCCTCGGTTCGTCCTCACTAGGTTCAACTCCAGCGGCCTGTAATCCCTGCTCATTCCTCACTACCGCATTGGGGAGCTGCATCTGGGGTACAGAACTTATGTGGTCAATGACCTCGCCAATCGTACCGGTCTGTCTGAGATCAATCAGCACATCCATTCCCTCAGACCAGGAGATTTTATCGCTGTGCCGACGGATTGTTGGGCGGTCACTAGCGAGGTGCCTAAACATCTCGCCGTATTTTCGCTGTTGGTATGCAGCACACGCGGGCTCTAGCTGATCGGCGAGGTACTTGATGTGCGGATCTTCTTTTTTCAGCCATGGCTCGTTGAACTGGCCGAAAATTGGAGGGATCGACGGGTACCCTTGCTCGCGAGCGATACCCTTGTGATTCAGGATCAGGATTTTGGTTATTTTTGGGGAGAAGTCCCACCCTTCGGCTCTGAGCTGGGCTTTCAAGCATTCGAAGTAAGCTTGGGCAGCTTCAGCACTTGTGTCGTCAGTCCAGTGCCCTCCTCCTTGTCCTGTGCGCCTCGCACCAGTCCATAGATTGGTGTGGAATACTCGGGCTTCACCAATCAAGTCGGGATCTCGCACCATCTGACGCAACGCCGGCCGCATCCGATTGAGCACGTCAACAATGCGTGAAGCTGATCGAAAGTTTGCATTCTTGTCGATCGCGCGAAGAGCCTCGTGCTCAACTAGGCCGCATCCCTCGCCATAAATTTTTTGCCAGTGGTCACCAAACAGTCCAATCAATGGTCCTTCGCCACGATCTAGAAACCATGACCGCAAGGCTCCGAAGAACTGTTCGTCCGTGTCCTGATACTCATCGATAAAAAGGATCGGATATCGAGACGTCAGCACAGCTCTGAATTTCGGCGACGGAAGCGCTTTAACCATCAAGACAAGCACGTCTTCGTGCCGAATCGAGACCTCGTCGTCCGTTACACGTGGAATGCCCATTTCATAATGGACTCGCCTATCGCCAATGCCCCCCAGCGGCTCAAAGCGATCCCGCCAGAACGCTTCATCGTTGAGAAAAGCGCGTAAAGATGATTGAAAATCTTTGAGCAATGACCAGCAGAATCCATGCACTGTCTCGGCTCGAATCGCAGGGTGGGCTTGGAAGCGCGAGATGATTTCATCTTTAGCAACGTTGGTGTAAGTGATACACGCGATCTGCTGACGCTGACGGATCAAGGCAGAGCCTCGCCGTTCGATCAAACGGCCTAGGGCCTTCTCCAGAGAGTACGTTTTGCCCGCCCCTGCCCCAGCTTCCAGCCGAAAACTTTGGCCTTCGTCTAGACATGCAAACATGCGCTCCAACGCTTCCCGCCCGGCTATATCCGCAGGGCTCTCGTGGTGGTCAGGCATCGCCATTCTCTCCTTCAGCGGCAACAACATCGCCTACAGCTCCAGCTACTGCGACCATCGCGTGAGCCGCCACCTGGGCACGGACGATCGGAGCGCCAAGCGCTAACCAACGCAACCCTTCAGCAATGTATCGAGGTACCCTCCAGTTCGTATCCTCGATCGCGTACTTCAGTGCGAACTCTGACTTTTTCTGATTAGCGGCATGCTCGTATGCCAAGAGCGCTGCATCACCCTGCCCTAAATTAAATCGATCCAAATTCGCCAGAATGAAGGCATCTTCAAAGCTTCTGCCTGAGGGGCCATCGTCCACCTCCGGAATCTGGTACGCGAGGCGCCTGACTCCTTTTGTCTTTTCTGCCGCCGTTTTTGTTAGCAGTTGAGCCGGAGTGACGTCGGCTTCAAACCAGTCCTTGAGACATCCATTGCTGGTGAATTGTCCTTCTGCCACGGGGCAAGCTTTTCGCTTATTGTCCGCGTTTGGCTTGACGGAATCGATATCAGTCACGATCAGCGCACGCAGTTCGAGGAAAGAAAGCAGATCGTGGAACCGGTGTGCGTAAGCACCCCCAACCTCCATCACCGTTACGTACTGACTCGAAAGCTGGGGCTCGCCCACTGCGGCCGCGTCAATTTTGGCAATCATGGTCGGCAAAAGTAGCCGTTCTGAGGTTCCTTCGATCAAGATAGCCTTGTCGGCAAAGAACAGATCGCAGCGAGTGAGCGTCAGGTACTGGTACAGAAAATCTCTATCCGGCACGGGTGCCCCGCCCATACCCTGCCTGAGATCTTTGATCTTGGACTGTCGAATACCGTGTTCATCGGTCACTGAAAGGAAATAGCGCATGGTTTCAAAGCGCGCTTCGTTGGCCATATGTGGAGAGTGAGTTGAAATCACAAACTGCACGGGCCACGGACGGCTTTCGTTCAACTGCTCCTCGAACGTCCCCTTGATCAAATGGAGCTGGCGAATGAAGACCTCTTGCATCTGCGGATGCAAATGTGCCTCAGGCTCTTCGATGAAAATGAGGTGGACACTCGCTGCTGCCGGTGTCGCCTGAAACTCCCGAAAAAACTTCAGAAGCTGAAGGAGGATATAGACCAGATTTCTGACACCGAGGCCATTGTAGCTTTCCGGTAGAGTCAGCCCGTTTACACCGCGGTATCTGACCTGAGTATGGTCTTTGAGGAGGCGATCAACATCGAAGGTCGTGACTGTAGTAAGTCCGGGGTCATCTAGTCCCGGGTATCCAAATAGCTCGAACGTCGGAAGGAGCGAAGTTAAGCCAGCATTAAAGCCATCATGCAGTTCCTTCTGAATGTTCTCAACCGCAACATGAAGCTGTTCGGCGGTGGTGCGTTTTTCGGGATCTGTTGGGTCAGTCAAGGCGGACTGGAAAAGTACCTCGACCACCTTGCCAAGGACATCTCGCTCACGGTGAGTATCATCGTCCAATCCCCGCTGAGCATTGATGAACCCGCCTCGGATCAACGTGGTGAGTGACTTGAGTTCCAGATCCTTTCGATTCGTCGAATCGTTGGGGTCAATCGCTTCCAGTCGAGCTTCGTAAGACAACGCCAGACGCGCCTTGATCAGGTCAAAGAACGCAGGCCGCACATCATCGTGCTCATCTGCTGGAGGTGAAATTTCTGCGAACAGCGAATCTAGAGCTGTCGCGCTCGGTCCATACGTAAGCACGATGCGCGCGCAGGAACAATTCGGATCGAGGTCAACGATACACTCGCTGAGCGGTCCGAGATCTGGCGCATTGATGTCGTAGGAAATGTCTAGGGTGACCCGGACAGCTGGAAGCATCGCAGCAACGTCAGCACGGGAGGTGCCCCCCCGCAACTCATTGAACGCCGTCCAAAACTGCTCGTGGCTGCCTAGAGAGAAGTCCTCCAGTCTGAACGAGGGTGCCCTGTCCGAAAGCAGCCGGCGAAAAACCTCCGCGATGGAGGTTTTGCCGCAATTGTTCCGACCCACGATTAACGTGGTACGGTCTTCAAGACCGAGGCTGACGTCTTGAAGCAACCTGAAATTCTGAATTTCAATGCGCTCGATCTGCATGATGTCCCTACCGTGAAATCGTAAGGCCATTACTGTAGAAGCAAAGGCAGCGTAGTCAATGCCAGCTCAGATAATACATCTCGGCGCCCTCAAATGAAGGCGCATTTCCAGGCGCAATCACACCTCCAACTGCAAACCTTACGCGCAACACGTGTCCTCTGCGGATTCTAGAAAGCAGCCTACTGCGACCCACTATCTCTGCGTAACTGTTGAGCTTCGCGAGCGCCAGCTTCGGGTCAATTTCCGTCCTTCGCGACAGGCAGCAATCGGCCAGAAGCAGACGCTGGCAAATACATGCTTCGGCCATGAGCGACAATGCTCTTACTATCGTTTTCTGTCCAGTCGCCGCCTGCCTAACTTTGATCGACCGCTACGCTTCGTCTCCTTACCGAAAATCTCTGAATGCTTCTACAAGTATCGCTAGGGTGACGTCGTGACGAAATCCCTCAATGGGGTTCTACCGCCTTCCTCCGTGCCGCTGTATAACGCACTGTCATGCACCCGGCTAAGTAACCTTCTTAGCGGTACTCTACCGAAAAATCTCAACTCAGCGTCCTCGACCGATAGCGAGCCCTACATGGAAAGTACCGAAAGCAGTAACCCCTACAGTAAATTGACTGACGGCTTCGAACATGCGGTCGTGCATGTCGCTGTGGTTGTACCACCACGTTCTACACCTGAGCGACCTCCTCTACGTTTGCTGTTCGCATCGGTATGGTTGCTGGCATCAGGAAGGCAAGCCCCTTCGAGACCTGCCAAGCCTTACTTCAAAAAATTCAAGGAAGAAGGCGCTATTGCGGTCGACCGTATCGTCATGACCGCAGAAGAAGCCATCCGGTGGTACCGAACCGCATCTGATGAACTTGGTACACCCATTCCCCTTCATGATGCCCGGAAGGACTCTGATGGCGTGCTCCTCTCCGCTGGCAGGCTCAGCGACTTTCCAACATGGCCTGTACTGGGCGTGCCTCTGGAAAGTGACGACATCACGCTTAAATCTGAACGTCCTTCAATCCCCTTCCGTAACCTTGGCATCATCAGGTACTCACGTCGAATTTCAGACAGTCAAGAATGGCCGAGCTTCCTTGACCAAGACGGACAAAGCAAACATTGCCAGGAAGCCTTCAAATTCCTAGAGCACCACATGCATGTCGACTTTAGGGAGTACCCTGAATATATAGGTGGGATGGCGCTCGCTGTGCCTGACTGCGATGTTCATTCAGTCCGACAATTCGTTGATCCTAAAGAAGACGGTTCCGAATCGTTGTATTTCCATTTGAAGCCCCACCCAGGTAGGAAACTTCAAGGTTTGAGCCTGACCTCAATGGAAGGGCAAGAAGGGATACTCACCTCCTTTGATACAGTTCCGGTACCGGCGGATGGTTTGGTTGTGATCGAGAGGCCCACCTCCGTCCACGGCTCTGGGCTAGTCCTCACACACAAGGAACGCGGGGTCTTGCTGCAAACGCCCATGCGAAAGTTCATGCGACAAATGAATATGAGGACAGAGGTGGTCGAGCGACGCGTCAAGGTTCAAGCCCCTGAAACAGACAAAAAGAAAAGCCCAGTCAATGAGTACTTTTCCGAAAAGAAAACGTTGGCATCCTCTCGAACATTGGGTGAAGCACCGAACACAACAGACGCCTTTCAGCGTTTGCTGGACGCAAAAAGCGAACGACTGCTCAATCACAGCGCTCAGATATATGATCAGACATGGTTTACAACCGACCAGCGCAAAGCGGCGCTCGAACATATCAGGGAAAAACTCAAGCACGCTCGCTCCACTATTTTCATCGCCGATCCCTACTTCAGCGCAAACCAAATCCCCCAATACTTGTTTGCCATTGAACGGGATGAGATCAAGATACAAATCCTAACCTCAAGTAGCGCCTTCAAAAAGATCAAGGAAGCGGAAGCGGAAACAGAGGCCGAGGTTGGTGAAGGTTCGGTAGACACAAAACAGACATTGCTCCAAAACCTAGCTATATTCCAGGCCAATCACAAAAACAGCATCGAAATCAAAGTAGCCAATACAGAAAGCAGTCTGTTCCATGATCGATTCCTCGCCGTCGATGGTCGCGTATGGATGCTCGGCAGCTCACTAAACTCTATCGGCATACGACCAACGCTTACCATGCGCATACCGCATGGTGAAAAGATCCTTGCCCACCTTATGGACCTCTACAACAACGCGCTTCCCCTAGAGGATTTTAAAGTCCCGCGGGAAGCCCCCAAGAAGCCATGCGTGCACTGCGGGCGTGACGTGGTGGACGATGGGGCTAAGGCGCAGGGAACGCAGGACGTGCAGGACGTGCAGGACGTGCAGGACGTTAATAATGGCTAAGTTCTCGTCCCAGATTCGTGTCAATACGACCGCGCCGGCGGTAGAGACAAATTTTACCCCGCAGCTACTCATACCTTGCGAGGCGCCCTACCGGGACGAATCCCGCCATCATTTCCCATGTATTAATGCCATCAAGGCTCGTCGTGCAGCTCCGGATGTACGGTTAGTCGAAGAATTTGAAAAAGCGATTAGTACTGCGCAACAAGTGTGGATAATTGACAGGCATTTATTTTCTGCGGATGGCCAAAAACCCGACCATAACCGAAGAATTGATAAAGTCGTGGATTGGTTTTACACAGAAAACATTAAAACGATAAAAATTTTAACTGGCCATCATGATGCACAGAAAGAAATCGAGAAGGCCTTCGAGGATTTAAAGCAATTCGTAACAGAAGACCGCGCCAAACTCGCCCCACCCATAACAATAGCGCTCTCATTTGCCCTAAGAGACGCCGATTGCATTCACGATCGCTTTGCTATCATCGATAACGAATTATGGCATTTTGGCGCAACTGTAGGTGGTTTTCACCGGGACGTAAATGCCGTGAGTAGAGGCTGGAATGCTGAGACTCATGATGCAGTACAGTTTTTTGATACAGCTTGGAAGATGGCCAACGCCAACGGGAGTAAATAGTCATGAACAAAGAATGGCAATTGCCGCCCGCTTATGAATCGGACATGCACAAATCGTTCACAATCGCCGAGTCGGTTATTGGAGACTTTGCAGTAGGTCGCTTCGCACCTCCCGACGTATTGGTCACATCTTTGACAGAATACTTCTGCACCCAAGATGATGCTAAGAATGCTCTTAGGAGGTTCACCACCCAACTTGGCGGTTCCAACGAGGACTTCGATGCCTCGGACAATCCGAGAATTCAGGCGGCCTTGGCGATCGGAATTGTAACGGTCTGGGCCTCTTCAGAAACCGAAACCCGGTACACTGCGTTCAGGGCTCTCGTCCGAAACTCATGGTGGGTTGAGAATTTGTGGACGAAAGTGGCACTGATTGTAGCTCAAAAAAATAATGATTTTAAAGAAGCACTCTTAAGTTTAGCTGACCACCACTTCGCCGATGCTGAAAAAAAACTACTTGAGGAATATGGAATTGATCCGAAGCACGCAATCACGCTCGACGAAATTTGGCACGGACATCGTAGGGAAAGTCGATCAGACGAATCCAGTTGGCCATGGATTGAATTACTAGCCAAGCTGGATCCCGACAAGATATTCGAGTGGATGAATTCCACAAAAAGCCTACTCTTGATTAATCGGATACTCGACAGCCCGGAGTTCTACCGCAACTACGATTTATGGGAAAATCTCACTTTGAGAGTTCTCCCGAGTTTTGAAAGTGATGGCTCGTGGAATGGCTCCCTCTTGCTCCCCAGCTTGCTCAGGCACGGGAGCGCGAAAATCATTCACCTCGCCGATAGCTATGGATACTCACCATCTCTGCTTGAGCCACACGTCAAATCAATGCTCGCCTGCTTTGTAGATACCATCGCGAGCAGGCCCGATTTCCTGGGATTGTTCAAGCGCTGGGGTACTTGGCTAACTCGTCAACACCTTAATTTTCCAGATAACAACCCGGATCGAAAACGACTTCTGGACAGTCAAGATATCTTCTGGGCAGTAACCCAAAAAATCCCACTCCCCTACTCTGCAGCCGTTTCCGAGCAGCTTGAAGACTCTTGGGAACCATGGGTTTACCAATCCATGTTGGCACTTCTACATTCGAACTACCCCGACAAGTTCCCGGCACCTGACGTTAGTGACTTCATCAACGAATGGAACTTGACACCCACCGAGTGGATTTCATCGAAAGGCAAGTCGCTTCGAAGTCATGTCAGTGAGTACCACGCGACTCAACCCAATAACTATGCTTGCCGGGTGCTCGGGTATTCTGTCGCATTGAGCGATGACTTCACCAGTCACTGGCTGCGCATGTGGAACTCTAGCGTTGCGCTGAGAGAAATTCTCGAATTCCGTCCCATTTATATAACTTCCAAAGAATGGCAACCTTCAGAGGCTTCAGGACTGATGCGCACATTGGTTGACGTAGGCCTGGGGATTCTGGACTGTACTGCGACCCCCCAGGAAACGCTAAATCCCGAACTACTCAAACAATCCGCCGCGCTCTATCAAGCGCTGTGGGAGGCTACCACTGAGATGTTGAGCTTTGACTTCTACGGTGACGACTTCTGGCCGCTCATGCAGCAACACCTAGTCATTCGCCGGCTACGGTGGACAGTCGAAGCAAAGAACGCAAATGACGACCATTACAGCACATGGCTGGATCAAGCTGCCTACCCGACGTCACGGGAAGCATTGGCCTTGGTCTCCAGCAGCCCGTGTTCATTCATAATCCTGCTGCCTCTGCTTGTGCAAAACCAAATTCCCAAGCAAGCCTTGAAGGAGTTGATCAACCAGGCCGAAATAGACTTAACCTCTCTCGCTTCGAGCGCAGCCAGATTTCAGAGTGGGCCTGAGAGGAAATTCAAGATACATCCTCATCACGTCAACTTGATCGAAGAGTTAGCTTAGGTCAGCAAATGATATCGGGGGTGAATCACCCCTGTTTCTGTAGGCGCCTTCAAGCTTCAAGGAAGTACTGCTAACCCTGCTTAACTGTCCGCTTTTACCCGTTCTCTGCCGGTCATGGTTACAAAGCCTGTTAGTTAAATCCGATGCAATCATTAGTCAAGTAGAGTGCAATTCCGCCCCTGACGACCAAACCGCTACTACCCACGCCAAAAACCCTTCCTGCGCGTCAACACAGGAAGGGTTTTTTGTTTGCAACTAATCAGTCTTTAGCCTGACTCAACTTGGTGAACAGCTCGGTCGGCACTTTCTTGCCGTTGGAGGTGTACTGGTTGGTGCGGAATTTATACACCTCCCCCTCGGACAGGAAGCCGTCGCCGTTGGTGTCCATCGCCTTGAATTCCTCTGTGCCCTTGGGGGCCACGGCCAGCAGTTCCTTG
>Ga0182005_1001176_pt1 | contig 10823 bp, 7 predicted proteins | sample Sormic07211103_1_FD_123021 | JGI IMG/M metagenome (GOLD analysis project Ga0182005, IMG submission 123021) | Rhizosphere microbial communities from Sorghum bicolor, Mead, Nebraska, USA - 072115-103_1 MetaG | ecosystem: Host-associated > Plants > Roots > Rhizosphere | place: USA: Nebraska...
TTCAAGAACACGGTGCAGGGTGATGCGCTGGCCAAGGAACGCTACGACAGTGATGCGAAAACCGCATCGGTCGAAGCCGGTTACAGCTTCAAGGTGCTCGACAGCGCCAGCACTGCGATGTTCGTAGAACCGCAGCTGCAGCTGAGCTACACCGATTTCAGCGCGGACAACCACCTGGAAACCAATGGCACGGTGATCGACGGCAGCGATGCTGGTGGCCTGACCAGCCGTGTTGGTGTGCGCCTGTTCGGGCATGCCAACAGCGACGTCGGTAACCGCGTGCAGCCTTTCGTGGCGGTGAACTGGATCCACGGTGCCGACGACAACAGCCTGCGCTTCGATGGTGAGCGCCTGGAAGGTGGCCTGCCGAAGGATCGTTACGAGGCCAAGGCCGGTGCGTCGCTGCAGCTGGGCCAGCGCTGGACGGCGTGGGGCGATATGGGGCTGCAGAAGGGCCAGGGTGGATATCGCGATGTGGCCGGGCAGATCGGCTTGCGGGCCAGCTGGTAAAATCGCGCGAGCGAAACACCATTCAACGCGCGCGGTCATTCCGCGCGCGACTTCATGACATTGCAGGACATCCTTTGAGAACCATGACCCGCTTGGCCCTGGCGCTGAGCCTGGCCGTTTGCGCCTTGCCGCTGCAGGCGGCCGACACCCCGGATCCCGAGCGTATCGCCTTCGATGCGTTGAGCCCGGTGATCAATGCGCTGATCCAAGCTGAAGACAACGACGATTTGATGAAGAGAGCCGAAGCGCTTGAGGAGACGAACGGTCTTCAGGCGCTTGCGCTCTATCTGGCTGGAGCACGTGAGGGTCCGAGAACGTTGGCATCGGCGTCGTACAAAATAGCCTCGCTGCTGGCCCGCCGCGGTGATGACGAAGCAGCCCTGCTCTATCTTGAGATGGCCAGTGAGCATGGTCTGTATCCCCCTCAGCTGATCGAGAATCCGGATTTCAACGACCTGCGGCAGACCCCTACCTACCTGACCGTGCTTGCTGAAGCGCAGCGGCTCCGTGACGCAGTGTCACCCGAGTGGGCCGGAGCGGTGGGTCACGTACTTTACCCCGCCACCGAGCGCTCGGAGGCGCCGTGCCCTCCTGTGGTTATCTGGCTGCATGGTTACGGCAGCAATGGATTCCTGGATGAAAGCTATCAGCCGCTTGCCGATACGGGCGCGATACTGGTGGGTATCAACGGCACCGAGATTGTAGATTCCCTCATCAGCTTCCGTTGGTCCGCGCCGGGTTTCGAGCGGACCCATCAGGCGGTGCAGAAGGGGCTGGACAAGGTGGAAGCATCCCACTGCATCGACCGCAAACGCGTCTACCTGATGGGCTTCTCACAGGGCGCCCTGCACGCCGGTGCATTGCTGGCGCAGCATCCCGATGCCTACGTCGGCGCGTTGCTGATGTCGCCCGGCGGCAGGCAGCCCAACCCGACCACGAGCAAGGCCCGCGGCAAGCGTGTGGTGGTGATCAATGGCGAGCAGGAAGGGCCTGGCAACCTGCAGCGGGCCGATGCTTTCCGGACTTTGTTCGGCAGCGGCAACGAGGTGCAGTCGCGTGTGCATGACGGGGAGCACGAGTTCCCGGACGATTGGCAGCGCTCGCTGCCTGCTGCACTGCGTTGGATGATGGAAAGCGGAGGCTGATGCACGACCGCGTGCCCGGCATCGCGATCGCGTGCCGGGCATGGCGTGCGGCTGTTGTTGCTCAGCCGCGCAGCGTGGCGGCCCCGTCCACCTAGAGATCGCTCATCGCGCAGCCATTGTCGCGCAGCCGCTCGACCAGGGCCGCGCCGACGCCGCCGCCCGCGCTTTGATCGCCAAGTCGCAACTTATTGTATTCCCGCACATGGTTACGTCCCCTACCCTGTTCTGCTTCGTTGCCCAGCAGCGCCGCCGACACGTACCCAATGTCTCCTGTCTCCTACGTTTCCTGCCGCCACACTCAGCCACGTCGCCGCATATGGCCGGCCGCTCTGCTCTTCGCGTGCCTCCCATTGGCTGCCATTTGCGCGCCTCTGCCATCGCCGGATCAGCGCTCCGTTCCAGCGCCCGGCGCCACCACTCGCCATGCATTGTGCAACGCCGAGCGCTGTGTATTAGTGGATGGAACTGGCAAGCCTCTGTCTTCATGTCCGTTTTCCGAGCTTGCCGGTTTCACGCAAGGCCTTGCAGTGTTCAACAGTTCGCCCTCTGGCTATAAAGGTGTCATCAATTCAGATGGGAAAGCGGTCTTCGCGGGTCGTTTTCCGGTTGTGAACATAGCTGGCAATGGGCTGATCGAAGCGCGTTCGCACTATTCGGGTGGCGACCTTTCCTACTACAGCCGGGACGGACAACGTGTGCGCCATTTTGATAGGGCCACCGCGGAGGATCCTCTTCACCTGGACCAATGGTCCGGCGCACCCGTGGTGACCCGCTGCGGCGACGATGGCTGCACGGCAGAGGTGATTGGAGCAGACGGACAGACGCTGGCATCGTTCGCGCGACTCGACGTCCTCGAGGGCGGCACCTTCGCCGCCGCCTCCACGGATGGCAAGCTCTTTGGACTGGTGGATGCCCAACTGGCCTGGCGCGGACGTCGTGACTACCAGACCATTGAAGCAACCGAGTATGGGCTGCTGGCAAAGCGGAAAGATCGTCTCACTGTGCTCGACGCGCAAGGCCGGGAACTGCTTCCACTGGCCGACTACCGGCGCATCCGTCGCCTCGAAACGGGCGCCTTCATGGCCCTCACCTATGCGGGCCAGTGCCGCTACTTCTCGGCGCAAGGAAAGCCACTGAAGGCCAGAAACAACGATTGCGTCGTGTTGGGCACGAGCACTCCGCAGGGCGAGCCGCAGTTGCCGCATCAGTATGGGAACCTGTCCGCGTTTCGATCCAGCCCGCAAGGCACGGTGTTGCGCGACGACCTGCTGGTCGCCGAGGTCGAACAGGGCGTCGGCCTGGTCGATCTGCAGGGAACGTGGAGAATTGCTCCGCGCTACAGCCAGGTCACGCCATTGAGCCGCACGCTGGTGGCAGCGCAGGAAAGCCCCCGGCAATGGCAGATCCTGACCACCGACGGCACTGCGAGCGGCGCCACCTACTTCGAGCTTCCCAGGCGCGCGCGCCTGCTGGATGGCAGATTCGGCTTCGTCGTCAGTTCAGGCGACCACGACGGTCTACTGAGCGAGCAGGGTGGCTGGCTGGTACCGGCCCAGTACAAAAACGTGCGCACTACCCCCCAGGGCGCAGTGATCGTGCACCGCGACCTCGGCCCAGGCAGGAGCTCGGCCCATCTGTTCGACGTGCACCGCAATGCGGAGCATCCCGGGCCGGCCATGACCAACCTGAAAGAACGCGATGATGGCCTGATCGAGGGCCACAACATGGATGACGACACCAGGTACCTGCTCACGCCGAGTGGTCAACTCCTGACCACCCTGACCTACACACCACGTTCCATTCCAAGCGGTGCCGACGTTACGCCGCCATCGCCGCCCAGCCAAGATGACGACTGGCCCATCGCCAGTTTCGACTGCAGGCCTGTCGCGCATTGAGCGGCGGATGCGTCGCCGTTTTTCCCGCGCTCGACGCGCATCACCCCCGCAGCGTGGCGCCCCCGTCCACGTAGAGATCGCTCATCGCGACATGACCGGCCTGGTCGGAGAGCAGGAACATCACGGCGTTGGCGATGTCCTCCGGGCGGGCCAGCTTCTGCAGCGGTATGCCGGCCTTGTACGTCTCCGGCGTCCCTTCGATCACGCGCTGCGCGCCCTGCCCGTCCGCCCACATGCCGGTCTGCATGGGGGTCAGGGTCGAGCCCGGCGCGACGATGTTGCAGCGGATGCCCAGCGGCGCCAGCTCCAGGCCGAGGCAGCGGGTGAACATGGTCGAGGCGGCCTTCGAGGCGGCGTAGGCGGCCATGCCGTGGCGCGGGACGCCCGCGGCGTTGGAACTGACCGTGACGATCGCGCCCCCGCGACGCGGCGACATCACCCGCGCCAGCGCACGCGAGACGTGGAAGACGCCGTCCGTGTTGACCGCGAACACCCGGCGCCATTGCGCGTCGTCGGTGTCGGCCACGGTGCCCGTGTGCAGCACCCCGGCGACGTTGATGCCGAAGCCGATGGGCCCGATCCCGGTCTCCACCTCAGCCACCAGTGCATCCACCGCGATCGGGTCGGTCACGTCCAGGGCTCTGGCGTGGACGTTCGGCTGCCCTGCCCCGGCCACATTCTCGGGTGCCACCCTATCGGTCGCGACCACGATGCAGCCGCTGTCGCGCAGCTGCTCGACCAGTGCCGCGCCGATACCACCGCCCGCGCCGGTCACCAGCGCGATGGTGCCTTCGAATCCAGTGAGTTTCATGCTGGTGTCCTGTGTGTGTCGTGCTGCCGAAGGTGCGCATCCAGCCAAGGGGCGATCTGCGCCACGGCATCGCGGCCGGTGAGTTCGGCGTGCAGGTAGGGAAGCTCGATCGCCTCCACGTGCGCGGCGTGGGTCTGCCACAACGCGGACTGCAGCTGCGGGCGGGCGAGATGGTCGCGGCCGGCGCGCACGTGCAGCAGAAGACCGTCGTAGTGGGTGTGATGATGGGCGCGGATCAGGCGGTTGGTGCCGGTGACGGCACGGACCACGCCATCGAGGACGATATCCGGCAGGTTGCCCAATGCACTTTCGCCGCGGCGCAGGAAAGCCAGGATGCGTGCGCGGCTGTCCAGCTCGGGATGCGCTTCCGGGTCATGCCCGGCGATGGCGAGCAGAGCGCGCAGCGCGGCGATCGGGTCCGGCTCGGGTTCGGCCCGCCAGCACTCGCTGGGATAGGCATCGAGCAGGGCCAGCACGCCAACCTCGTGGCCGCGCCCACGCAGGTGCACCGCCATCGCCTGCGCGAGGATGCCGCCGACCGACCAGCCGAGCAGATGCACCGGGCCGGGCCTGCCCACGGCCAGGATGCGCTCCGCGTAGTCGGCCGCCAGTGCTTCGATGCTCGCCGGCAGTGGCCGGGTGGGATCGAGCACCGGCGACTGCAGGCCCTGCACCTCACGCGCGGGTGAGAGGGCCCGCGCAAGGTCGCGGTAGTTCCAGGCGATGCCGCCGGCAGGATGGATCACATACAGCGGGGCGCGCGCCGCATCTCCGCTGGCCAGCCGGATCATCGGGGCCAGCCCATGATCGGTGGCGGTGGGTGGCGCATCGATACGGACCGCCAGCGCGGCGACCGTGGGTGCCGCGAATACCGCGCCCAGGCCCAGGTCGCAGCGCCACCGCTGCTGGATCGCCAGCAGCAGGTGCACGGCACTGAGCGAGTCGCCGCCCAAGGCGAAGAAATCGGCCTCGGCACTGACCGGTGCGCGCAGCCCCAGCGTCTCGGCGAACAGCGCGGCCAGCGCCTGCTCGGTTGCGGTACGCGGCGCAATGCCCAAGGCAGACGCCTGCGCCGGTGCGGGCAATGCGGCGCGATCCAGTTTGCCGTTGGCCGTGACCGGCCAGTGGTCCAGTTCCACGAAGGCAGCGGGCACCATGTAGTCCGGCAGACGGTTGGCCAGATGCGCCCGCAGCGTCTCCAGCGACGGGCCACCCGTGTTGAGGTAGGCCACCAGCCGTGGCTCGCCGGGGCGGTCTTCGCGCAGCAGCACTTCGGCACGGGTGACGCCGGGTGCCGAACGCAGCGCCGCGTCGATCTCGCCAAGCTCGATACGCAGGCCGCGCAGCTTGATCTGGTGATCGCTGCGGCCGAGATACTCCACCGCCCCGTCGTCGCGCCGGCGCGCCACGTCACCGGTGCGATACAGGCGCCCTTCGGCCACGAACGGATCGGGCAGGAAGCGCTCCGCGGTGAGATCGTCGCGCCCCAGATAGCCGCGCGCCAGCTGTACGCCGCCGAGATACAGATGGCCGGCGACGCCGGGCGGCAGCGGTTGCATGCCAGCATCGAGCACGTACAGGCGGGTGTTCCAGACCGGATGACCGATCGGCACCGGCGCGGACGTGTCGTCCTGGTTGGCTGGCCAGAAGCTGACATCCACGGCCGCCTCGGTGGGGCCGTAGAGATTGTGCAGCTCGGCCTGCACCGTGGCATGGAAGCGGTCACGCAGTGCGGCATCCAGTGCCTCGCCGCTGGTAAACACGCGGCGCAGCTGTAGCCCGCGCGCCGCCGGGGCCGCCAGGAACGCGGCCAGCATCGACGGCACGAAATGCAGGGTGGTGATCGCGTGCTGGCGGATCAGTGCGGCCAGCGCCAGCGGATCGCGATGCGCGTCGGGCGGGGCCACCACCAGGGTGGCGCCGCTGATCAGCGGCAGGAAGAACTCCCAGACCGAGACATCGAAGGTGGCCGGGGTCTTGTGCAGGATGCGGTCTTCGGGCTGGATCGCGTAATGCGCGCGCATCCATTCCAGCCGGTTGACGATGGCGCGATGCTCGATCAGCACGCCCTTCGGCTCGCCGGTGGAGCCCGAGGTGTAGATGACGTAGGCCGCGTCGTCCGGCTGCGGCACGGTGCTCAGCGCGGCCTCGTTGTCGTGCTGCCACTGCGCAGGGTCCAGCACGGGGGTGCCCGGGAACCGCACGCGATCCTGCGCCAGCGCCAGCACGCAGATCGGCTCGGCAGAGCGCAGGATCCGGGCCAGGCGCTCGTCCGGATGGGCCAGGTCCACCGGCAGGTAGGCGCCGCCGGCACGCAGCACCGCAACCAGGGCGATGATCAGCTCCAGCGAGCGCGGCAGCGCCACCACCACCCTCGCCTCTCGGCCCACGCCCTGCGCCTGCAGCTGCAGGGCCAGCGCACGACTGCGCTGCTCCAGCTCGGCGAAGCTCAGGTGATCCGTGCCGAAGACAACCGCGGTGGCCTCGGGCGTCGCCGCCATCCGTGCGGAGATCAGCGCGGCCAGGCTGAGCTCGGGTACCGGATACGCTGTGGCGTTGATGTCATGCAGATAACGCTGTGCTTCGGCGGGCGTGCACAGCGGCACCGAGGCGATCGTGCCGCCGGTGGCCTGGACGTCCAGCGCGGCCGACACGAAATGCAGCAGGCGCGCGGCATGCGCCTGCACCTGTGCGGGGGTGTACAGCGTGGGATTGGCCTCGATCTCCAGATCGAGCACGTCCGTGCCATCCCCGCGGAAGCCCAGCGTCACGTCATCGACCGGACCGGTGGAGAGCACCTCGAGCGTCGCAGCGACGCCGGCCAGCTGCAGCGGCCGATAGAACGGCTGCACGTTGACCAGCGGGCCATGCAGGCGACGCTGGCCGCCGATCAGGCCGAGGTCGCGCCGCAGCTGCTCGCCGCGGTAGCGACCATGGCGCCGGCCCCGCATCAGGCGCATCGCGATGTCGCGCACATAGGCATCCACGCTGTCGTGCGTGGCCGCGACCCGCAGTGGCAGGACGTTCATCACCATCGCCGGGACGCGTGCGGAGACGCTGCCGAGGCGGCCCATGAACGGCACGCCGATCACCGCTTCCGCTTCACCACTGATCCGGCGGCAGTACTCCGCGCCGAGCGCGGTCAGCAGGTCCGGCCAGGGCTGGCCGATCTCGGTTGCCGCCGCGTGCAGGCGCTCGCGCAGGGCGGTGTCGATCGGCTGCACGTGGCGCAGCGCATCCGCTGCGGCCGGCGCCACGCCCGCCTGCAGCCCGGTGGCGGCCGGCGCGTCGGCCATGGCATCGCGCCAGTAAGCGGCATCGCGCGTGCGGCGCTCGCTGTCACGGTACTGGGCGTCTTCATCAAGCACGGGCAGCAACGGTGCCACCTCAGCCCGCTGCGGATGACCTGCATACAGCGCGCAGACGCGCTCGGTCAGCAGGCCCATGCCGTAGCCATCAGTGACCAGGTGGTGCACGCGCAGGTACCAGACGCTGCGCGCCGGACCGAGCAGGAACAGGCGCTGTTGGCTGAGCCGATCGCGGGCGGGATCGACCGGGCCGAGCCGGTCGCGCTGCATGGCGTCGCGCGCGGCGGCAGCGGGGTCCGGCTGATCGGACAGATCCAGCACCTGCAATGTGGGCGTGTGCTGCGGGTCGATCCACTGGCCGGGCGCGCCCTGCGCGTCCTCGATGATGCGCAGTGACAGCGCCTCCGCTTCCTGCGCGGCCTGATCGGCGGCACGCGCGAAGGCGGCGACATCCAGCGGCCCCTCGATCCAGACGGCGTGGGCAGTGTTGAACGCGGGGTTGTCCGGCGCCAGCCGCTGCGCATACCACAGGCCCGCCTGGGCCTCGCTCAGCCCGCGGACGATGGGCCCGGCCGCGCCCGGCACCGCACGGGCCTTCATGCGCTGGCCGCCGCCTCGGCCTGCAGCCGCTGCACCACGGTCCACCAGCCGCCCAGCGTGGCGTGTTCGGCCAGATGACTGAATTCCAGCGGGATGCCGGTATTACCCCAGGCGAGCACCAGACCGAGCACGCGCATCGAGTCCAGGCCCAGGTCCATCAGGTTCTCGTCGTCCTGGATGTCCTCGGGGGCTTCGCCGAGCATCCCGGCGACATCGGCGCGCATGCGCTCCAGGGTCAGTGCGCTCATGACAGCGTCTCCAACAGGTGATCGGTGGTCATCGGCACCCCACAGGTGCGGGCGATCCAGTGCAGGGCCAGGTCATGGTCGGCCCGCGAGAAATCGGCGACCGCGTCGGCGGCGATGAAGCTCTCGATGTCGCGCTGGAAGCCTTCGGCGACCGTAGCGGTACAGCCGATATGCGCGTACACGCCGGTGACCACCAGCTGGTCGCGACCGCGGGCGCGCATCATCGTCTCCAGATTGCTGCGCTGGAACGCGCTGTAACGGTGTTTGACCAGCACATGGTCACCCTGCACCGGGGCCACGGCCTCGATGATGGCTTCGTGCTCCTCGGTGGCGGACATGCCCGGGCCCCAGAGATCGGCCTGCAGGCCCCGGTCACGGCGATCCTGGTTGCCGCGCTGGGCGGTGTAGAACACCGGGATGCCACGCGCACGGCAATGCGTGAGCAGGCGCGCGATGTTGGCGATGGCCGGGGCCAGCGGCGCCGCATCCGGCGCGAACGCGGCCAGGAAGTAGCACTGCATGTCATGCACCAGCAGCGCTACGCGCGCGGTGTCCGGTTGCCAGGCGCCGCGCGGGGTCGGCAGCTCGGCCTGGGTCGGCAGCGGATACGGTTGGATCTTGGGCAGCGCCATCAGCGCGTTTCTCCTGTCTGTTGCATGAAGCGTTCGCGCAGCTGGGCACGCAGCTCGCGGCGGCTGATCTTGCCGACCGCGGTGGTGCCGAAGGCATCGACAAACACGATCTGGTCCGGCACTTTGAACGCGGCCAGGCCGCGGCTGCGGACCCAGGCCTTGAGGCTGGCGGCCCTGGTCGGCTCGCCTTGGGCAATGATGAAGGCGCAGCTGCGCTCACCGAGGTAGTCATCGGGGATCGAGACCACGGCGGCATCGAACACGCCCGGGTGCGCCAGCAGGTGGTCCTCGATTTCTTCGGCGGAGATTTTCTCGCCGGCGCGGTTGATGTGGTCGCTGGCCCTGCCCTGCACCACCAGATGGCCGCCCGGCAGCCGCTGGACCATGTCGCCGGTGCGGTAGAAGCCATCTTCGGTGAACGCACGCGCATTGGCGGCCGGATCGTTGTGGTAGCCGCGGATGGTATAGGGGCCGCGGGTGAGCAGATGCCCGGTTTCCCCCTCTGCGACCGGGTTGCCGTGGTCATCGACCACCAGCACCTCGTCGTCTTCGCTGATCGGGCGGCCCTGGGTGGAGACGATGAGCTCGTCGCTGTCGTGCAGGCGCGTGTAGTTGACCAGGCCCTCTGCCATGCCGAACACCTGCTGCAGGGTGCAGCCCAGCCCGGCGATCACGCGGCGCGCCGCTTCCGGCACCAGCTTGGCACCACCGACCTGCACCACCTGCAGGCTGGAAAGATCGTGGACTGTCGTCGCGGCGGCCTGGGCCCACAGCAGCGCCAGCGGCGGCACCAGGCCGACACAGGTGACGCGCTCGCGCGCGATCAGGGGAAACGCGGCGTCCGGGCCCGCACCCGGGCTGAACACCACGCGTCCCCCGGCGTACAGCGTGCCGAAGAACCCCGGCGAGCTCATCGGGAAGTTGTGCGCGGCCGGCAGCGCGACCAGATAGACGCTGTCCCGGGTGATGCCGCAGATCGCGTTGCTGGCGCGGAACGAGTACAGATAGTCATCGTGCGTGCGCGGGATCAGCTTGGACAGGCCGGTGCTGCCGCCGGAAATCTGCAGGAACGCGACCGCCTGCGGGTCCGGATCGGGAGGCAGCTGTTCGAGGTCACCGGCCAGCGTATCGAGCGCGGTGAACCCGGCCGCGTCACCGGCGATGATGACGTGCTGCACGTCCGGCAGCTGCGACTGCAGCTCGCGCGCCAGGGTGCGGTAGTCGAAGCCGTCATGGTTCGCGGCCGCGATGTACGCACTGGCTTCGGCCTTGCGCGCGAAATGCGTGACTTCGGTGATGCGGTGCGCGGGCAGCGCATACACGGGGATCAGGCCGGCACGGAACAGGCCACAGACCACGGTCACGAACTCGGGCACGTTGCCGAGCTGGACCACCACCCGGTCACCCGGCGCCAGCCCCTGGGCCAGCAGGCCGGCGCCGATGCGGCCGGCCTCCTGCCACAGCTGCGCATAGGTCAGGCGCGTATCACCACCGACGACGGCGATGTCACCGGCGAAGCGCTCGGCACGCTCGCGCAGGAAACCCGGGAACGTCTCGCCGCGCCAGTGCCCCGCAGCGCGGTAGCGCGCGACCAGGGCCGGTGGCCAGACCTGGCGCAGCGGCACCCGGGAGGAAGAGAAGGATGCGTTCATGGACAGCTCCCGCACATCAGAA
>Ga0182005_1001180_pt1 | contig 10801 bp, 7 predicted proteins | sample Sormic07211103_1_FD_123021 | JGI IMG/M metagenome (GOLD analysis project Ga0182005, IMG submission 123021) | Rhizosphere microbial communities from Sorghum bicolor, Mead, Nebraska, USA - 072115-103_1 MetaG | ecosystem: Host-associated > Plants > Roots > Rhizosphere | place: USA: Nebraska...
CCCGAACGCGCCAGCTGACGGCCATGCATCAACGGGGCGCCCTGCAATCGTCCACCCTGGACATTGCTCGCCGACTGGCTCAGCGCTTCGACGGTTACGAGTATGAAAGACCGCTCTCGCTGGCGGGGCTGCGACCAGCCGCCCATGGCGTTTATCGCAATATTTATCGGCATGCCGATGGCGATTTCATCGTGCGTCAGGGGCGAGTGTTCCAGGTCGAGCGCAGCAAGGATTCGCGCAACTGGCGTTTGAAAGGCACCACCCAGAAGACCTTCAAGCAGCCCATCGCTTTGGATGAAACTGGACACTGGGATACCTACTTTGGCGTGTATGGCGTGGCGTTCGAAGGCGGCGGCCTGGGTGGCGGCAATATGCTCGGGCATCTGGCGGACACCCTCGACCCGGTCTGGCCACAGGCGATCCGTGAGCGCCTGCCGCGCTGGTGGGTCGATGAAACGTTCCGCCGTGTGCATGCCCTGACCCAGGCCGCCGATGATTTCGCGCCGCGAATCGATGCGCGCCTTAAACAGACCGAAGCCACTCTGGCCGCCTACAACGAGGGCTTGCGAAGCGAGCGTGTGCTGACGCTCAGGCAACAAGCGGAAGCCGCCTGCGTAGCCGATATCGAAATGGCCGGGCGCTATTACCAGACCCTGGCTGATCTGGCGCCGTTGACCCACGGCAACAAAAAGCGCGTGCTTCTGGACTTCCAGAGCGATGCCGCGCTGATACTCGCCGACCGTTTCAAGCAGCGCACATTTCTGGTCAATCATCGCGCCGATGAGTTGCTCGATAGCATTGATGCGCTCACGGACACGCTGTCGACGATGCCTGTCGCCGGCCTGGCACAACGGCTGAGGGTACTGGAGGACATCAGGAAACTGCGACTGGAAATGCTCGATACCTTCGACTCGATCGAAGCTCACCTGCGCGAGCTCAACCATTGGTACCAGCGCATCACGGTCAACGCTGACAAGGCCAAGCTGACCCCGGAAGTGATGATGTTCAACTCACGCCTGACCGAGGTGAACCTGCTCAATTTGAAAACCGGCCACCTGCTGGATGTGGTGACGCGTTTTGACACCAGCACGGATTTGTCGTGGTTCTTTCTTCAGGGGCAGATGCTGGATATCAGGGAGCGGGTCGAACGGGCGCTGTTCACCCAATTCAGTCTGCCGCAGGTCAGTGCGACCCGCGCCCAACGCAGCCAGATTCTTCAGGATTGCATCGAGCAGTACAGCGAGTTCCTGCGCGAGATGAACGCCTGGACGGCCAGTTATCCACAGCATTTTCATCTGGCGGCGGTGCCGCGGCTGATTGACGGCCTGCTGAAGTTGACCGATCGCGCACGCAAGGCGATCAACCTGCCTGCACCGGCGACGCCAGCAGGGCCAAGCAGCAAAAAGGTCTTCCGCACCGAGAACGATCAATGGCTGATCGGCGAGGAGCGCTGGGAGCCCACGACCCGGACCCATCGCTATACCCTGACCGGGCAACGGGGTTACTTGGAGACCTGGGAGCTGGGCGCCAATGGCAAGGCCCGACTGCTGAACCCGCCGCCACAGCCCGCTCAGGCCCAACCCCGCAACCTCGAGTTGTTGTTGGCCGAGGCCCGACAGCGCCTGCAATCCCAGGACACCTATCGAGGTCGGGTCGAAGCCTACGCCAATCAGGACATGCTGCCGGTGGACCTGGAACACATGATGCTCAGCGAGGCGAAGGAACTGAGCCGTCGCGCCCTGGCGATCGAAGAGCTGGCTCCAAGGGATGTGCTGGTGCAGCAGTTGCGGGACAAAGCCAGCGAGTTGATCGCCACCGGCCGCAGGCTACGCACCCGCCAGTCGCTGGCGAGCCAGAACCCCACCGATGGCATGCTCGAGGATCTGCTCAGGCAAGACGCGGTCGAGATCCGCAAGACCAGCCCGCTCAAGCACCTGAGCAAGCGCAAGGATGGTCGCCACGATTTCATGCAGGAGTATGAGATCTGGGACCGTACGCACACACCGCCCAGAGTGCTGTGGTATGCCCATTTCCATTATTCCAAGGCCGCGCCGGCGTTTGGCGGCTTCGAAAAAGCGCACCTGAAATTGCCCGAGCACCGCTTCCTGACCCACGCCGACAATGCCGAGCTGCCTTATGCCGACATCGGCAAAAAATCGGCGGTGCTGCCGTACTTCAATAACCTCTGAGACACCACCCTGTGGGAGCGGGCTTGCTCGCGAAGAGGCCAGTACATCCAACACAGTTGCTGTGCCCGGAATACCGCCTTCGCGAGCAAGCCCGCTCCCACAGGTTATGTTTACGCCAATTGGCTGCGCAGCTGCCGCGCGGCGGCGACCATGTTTACCAGGGCCGCTTCGGTCTCCGGCCAGGCGCGGGTCTTCAGGCCGCAATCGGGGTTGACCCACAGGCGCTCGGCGGGGATTCGCTGCACCGCCTTGCTCATCAACTTGACCATCTCGGCCGTGTCCGGCACCCGTGGCGAGTGGATGTCGTAGACGCCCGGGCCGATGTCGTTGGGGTAGTCGAACGCCTTGAACGCCTCCAGCAGCTCCATGTCCGAGCGCGAGGTTTCGATGGTGATCACATCGGCGTCCATCGCCGCAATGGCCTCGATCACATCATTGAATTGGCTGTAGCACATGTGAGTGTGGATCTGGGTTTCATCCCGCACGCCGCTGGCGCTCAAGCGGAACGCTTCCACCGCCCAATCCAGATACTCGCGCCATTGCTCACGGCGCAGCGGCAGGCCTTCACGGAACGCCGCTTCATCGATCTGCACGATCTTGATGCCGGCAGCCTCCAGGTCCACCACCTCGTCGCGCAGGGCCAGCGCCAACTGCTGTGCCTGGACTTTGCGCGATACGTCTTCGCGGGGGAACGACCACATCAGCATGGTCACGGGGCCGGTGAGCATGCCCTTCATGACCTTGTCGGTCTGGCGCTGGGCATAGCTGATCCAGTCCACGGTCATGGCTTTCGGACGACTCAAGTCGCCGTAGATAATCGCCGGTTTCACACAGCGCGAACCGTAGCTCTGCACCCAACCGAAACGGGTGAAGGCATACCCGTCAAGCTGCTCGGCAAAATACTCGACCATGTCGTTGCGCTCGGCTTCACCGTGCACCAGCACGTCCAGTCCCAGGCGCTCCTGAATCTGCACAGCATGGCGGATTTCGTGATGCATGGCATCGTTGTAATCGTTGGCCGACAGCTTGCCCTGCTTGAACGCCTGACGCGCCAGCCGAATCGAACCGGTCTGCGGGAACGAGCCAATGGTGGTGGTCGGGAACGTCGGCAGTTTCAGGCGTGCGCGCTGCTGCTCGATGCGCTGGGCAAACGGCGACTGACGTTGGCTGTCCTGGGTACCGATGGCGTTGATCCGCGCCTGCACCTCGGCTTTATGAATACGTGGCGACTGCGCACGGCTGGCGACAGTGGCGCGGCTTTCGGCCAGCGCGGCTTGTACTGTCGGTGCCTGGGGATCGTTGAGCGCATCACGCAGCACGGCAATTTCGCCACACTTTTGCACGGCAAACGCCAGCCAGCTTTTCAGCTCAGGGTCGAGTTTGTCTTCGCGCTCCAGGTCCACCGGGCTGTGCAGCAGCGAGCAGGAACTGCTGACCCACAGGTTGTCGCCAAATCGCTCCTGGGCAAACTGCAGTTGCTCCAGCACCGGCTCCAGTTCGCAGCGCCAGACGTTGCGACCGTTGACCAGTCCCACCGAAAGAACCTTGTAGGTGGGCAGGCGATCGAGCACGTGCAGCAGTTGGTCCGGCGCACGCACGGCGTCGATGTGCAGGCCCTGCACCGGCAGGCCGACCGCCAGGCCCAGGTTGTCCTGCAGGCCGCTGAAGTAGGTCGCCACCAGTTTTTTCAGCGGTGAATATTGCAGGATGTGGTAAGCGCGTTCGAACGCGTTTTTCCACTCCTGCGGCAGGTCGAGGGTCAGGATCGGCTCATCGATCTGCACCCACTCCACGCCCTGGGCAGCGAGACGGCCGAGGATTTCGCCGTAGATCGGCAGCAGCCGTTCCAGCAGGTCGAGTTTGTCGAAGTCGTTGCCTTTGGCCTTGCCCAGCCACAGGTAGGTCAACGGGCCGATGATCACCGGCTTGATGCTGTGACCGAGAGCCTTGGCTTGCTCGACTTCATCGAACAACTGCTCCCAGCTCAACTTGAAGCGCTGATCGGCAGTGAATTCCGGGACCAGGTAGTGGTAGTTGGTGTCGAACCACTTGGTCAGTTCCTGGGCATATTGCGCCTGGCCATGCTCGCCGCCGCAGCAACTCGCCGTGGCACCACGGGCCATGGCGAACAGGGTGTCGAGGGTCGGCAGGCCGCGTTCGTCCTTAGTGCTGTCGAACCGCTCCGGGATCACGCCGAAGGTCAGGGAGTGGGTCAGCACCTGGTCGTACCAGGCGAAGTCACCCACCGGCAGCAGGTCGATGCCGGCGTCTTTCTGCAACTGCCAGTGGGTGGCGCGCAACTGGCGGCCGACGTTGTGCAGCGTGGCCTGGTCGAGGTCGCCCTTCCAGTAGCCTTCCAGGGCTTTTTTCAGTTCGCGGTCGGCGCCGATGCGCGGAAAACCTAGGGTGTGGGCCACGGCCATGTCAAATTGCTCCCGGGTAAAAGATGGCGCTATTGTCGACAGCCAGACCAACATGAGACAAACTCAACCTTTTCGTGTTGATCACAAGTTTTCCTCATGGAGCCATCCGGTGCTTGAAATCCGTCACCTCAAGACCCTGCACGCCTTGCGCGAAGCCGACAGCCTGGTGGATGCAGCCGACCGGCTGCACCTGACCCAGTCGGCGCTGTCCCACCAGTTCAAGGAACTGGAAGAGCGCATGGGCATGCCGCTGTTCGTGCGCAAGACCAAACCGGTGCGCTTCACCAGCGCCGGTTTGCGCCTGCTGCAACTGGCCGACGCCACCCTGCCGCTGCTGCGCGCCGCCGAGCGCGACATCGGTCGTCTGGCCGGTGGCACCGCCGGGCGCCTGCACATGGCCATCGAGTGTCACAGTTGCTTCCAGTGGCTGATGCCGACCATCGACCAGTTTCGCGATGCCTGGCCGGAAGTCGAGCTGGACCTGGCCTCGGGCTTCTCCTTCGCGCCGCTGCCGGCCCTGGCCCGTGGCGACCTGGACCTGGTGGTGACCTCCGACCCGCTGGAACTGGTGGGGATCACCTATGTGCCGTTGTTCACCTACGAAGCGATGCTCGCGGTGGCGAACCAGCACCGGCTGGCGAGCAAGGCCTACATCGTCCCCGAGGACCTGGTCACGGAAACCCTGATCACCTACCCGGTGGAGCGCGATCGCCTGGACATCTTCACCCGCTTCCTGGAACCGGCCGACATCGAACCGGCCCAGGTCCGTACTTCGGAATTGACGGTGATGATGATGCAACTGGTGGCCAGCGGCCGCGGCGTATGCGGCATGCCCCACTGGGCGCTGCATGAATACAGCTCACGGGGCTACGTGAAGGGCAAGCGCCTGGGGGAGAAAGGATTGTTTGCGACGCTGTACGCGGCGATTCGTGCGGACATGCTGGACGCGCCGTACATGCGCGATTTCCTGCTGACGGCCAAGGACACGTCGTTTTCGACGCTGGATGGCGTCAGCGCCGTTCGCTAAAGCGATGATCCCCTGTAGGAGCGAGCATGCTCGCGATGGACCTGAGAGCGACACGGGGCGTCAGGCTTGCAGCGTTATCGTTGACGACCATCGCGAGCCTGCTCGCTCCTACAGGGGGATGGCGGTGATCCTCAGATCTTGCGCCACATGTGAATCTTGTCGAAGTACTCTTCCCCCACTCGCACGGCCATGGGCTCCAGACCAAACTGGATAAAGCCGCAGCGCCGATAGAGGTTGAACGCAGCCTCGTTGCCGGCAGTGACGGTCAGCTTTATCAACCGCAATTCCTGATGGCTGCGCGCCTCGGCCAGCACTGTCTCCACCAGTTGATACCCAAGCCCCCGCTGACGCACATTGTCGGAGACATACATGCCGAACAACGTCGCCTTGTGCCGAGCCTTTTCTCGGGGCTCGAAGGCCAGTCCCGCGATACCCGCCAACCTCCCCTCCTCAAACCCACCAAACACCACGTCCAGCTTGCCGGTCAGCCTCGACTCCCACCAACTCAACGGCATCGACGCCCGCTCGCGCACGCTGGAGGTGAACGCCTGCGGATGGCGGTCATAGGCTTCAAGCATCAGCTCCCGGTAGGCAAGTGCATGACTGGCATCCAGCCGCTCGATCCACATGCTCAGACCATCCGCCGTTGTTCAAGCATCAGGCGCAGCGCCGCAGCGAAAATCAGCAAGTCTTGAAGCGGGATCATGGTGGCTCCCTGGCGTGGAGGATCAGGCGATCGCGGTCAGCGAAGCCCGATAAAACGGCAGGATCAGGTCCCGTGTCAATGGCGCAAGAAAGAGACCGCCGTCGGTGGCCGGATCGATCCAGATCACTTCTTCGATCTCGGCTGCCGGGGTGACATCCGCATCGATATTGAGCAGGAAAATCTCGGCCTTGACGACAAACCCCGGTTCGTTGGCGGCAGGGGCGGAGAATTGGCCGAGGAAGGTCGCCTGCGCCGGATCGATCACCAGCCCCAGCTCTTCTTCCAGCTCGCGGGCCAGGGCGTGAATTGGCAGCTCATGGGCTTCGATCTTGCCCCCCGGCTGCATGAACGCCTCGGTGCCGCGCTTGCGCACCAGCAGGGTTCGGCTGTCGGGGCCTATCAACAGGGCGGCGGCTATATGGATACAGGTCGACATGAAAAAGGCCTTTGACTCGAAAACGGCAAGGATCACATGTCCGCCATGTAGGAGCGAGCTTGCTCGCGATGGTCGTCAACGATGACGCTGGGTGCCTGATGCCCCGCGGCGTATTGAAGTCCATCGCGAGCGAGCTCGCTCCTACAGGTTGGGGGCGGTCAGGTGGCTTCCTGGAAATCCATCTCCGGTGGCTGGCGACGGAAGCCGCCGGTCAGCACTGCCAGGTAAACCACACCGATCGCCAGCCAGCTCAGGCCGAGGTAGATCGCCAGGTGGTCGAGGCTGACCATCAGCCACAGGTCCGCTGCCAGGCCGATGAACGGGAACAGCAGGAACAGCACGAACTCACGCAGTCCTCGTTTTTCGCCGCCGATCCAGTAATGGAAGATCACCGACAGGTTCACGAGGCTGAAGGCCAGGAACGCGCCGAAGTTGATGAACGAAGTCGAGGTGGTGACGTCGAGTTTCAACGCCAGCAAGGCCACCACAGCGCAAAGCAGGATGCTGTTGATCGGCGTGCCGAAGCGCTCGTGCAAGGTGCCGAAAAACGATTTGGGCAAGACCCCGTCGCGGCCCATGGCGTACAGCAGGCGCGAACCGCTGGCCTGGGCGGAGAGGCCCGAGGCGAACTGGCCGACGATCAGGCCGATGAGGAAGATCGACACGAACAGGTCGCCGCCGATGTTGCGGGCGATCTCATAGGCGGCTGAATCCACGCTGTCGAACTGGAACGATGGATGGGCGATCTGCACGAAGTACGACACGCCGACAAAGATCAACCCGCCGATCAGGGTGATCAGCATGATCGCCCGGGGAATGGTGCGACGCGGGTCGCGGGGTTCTTCGGTCAGGGTGCTGACCGCATCGAAACCCAGGAACGAATAGCAGGCGATGGCCGCACCGCTCATGATCAACGGCATCTGCATGTCGCCATTGAAGAACGGTTTGATCGACCACAACGGCGTGCTCGCATCGCCACCGACGTAGTGCACGCACAGCGCGACGAAGGCCACCAGCACCAGGAACTGCACCAGCATCAGCAGGGCATTGATGCCGTTGGCCAGTTTCAGGCCGACGATGTTGATGGCGCTGGTGATGCCGATGAACGCCAGCACCCAGATCCACTGCGGCACGGCCGGGAACGCGGAATTGAGGTAGGCGGCGCCGATCAGCCAGATCGCCATGGGCAGGAACAGGTAATCGAGCAGCACCGCCCAACCGGCGATGAACCCCAGTTTCGGGCTGATGGCCTTGCGCACATAACTGTAGGCGGAACCGGCGACCGGGAAGGCCGAAGCCATGCGGCCGTAGCTCATGGCGGTAAAGAACATCGCCACCAGCGCCGCCAGGTAAGCGGCCGGCACCATGCCAGCGGTGGATTGAGCGAGGATGCCAAAGGTGCCGAGGACAATGATCGGCGTCATGTAGGCGATGCCAAACAGCACCACCGACCCTAATGACAGGGTGCGTTGCAAACGAGCCATGAGCGACTACTCCGGATGTTATTGGATTTATGGCAGAGCCGAGTTCGGCGCAGAGAGTTTCGGGTGTTGCGATTATTGTTGTTGGGTGATCGATCAGGCAGCTGTGTTGCCTGTCATGGCCTCTTCGCGAGCAAGCCCGCTCCCACCTTTGGAATGCTTACCCCTGTGGGAGCGGGCTTGCTCGCGAAGGCGCCAGGCCGGACACCACTGAGTCCGGATCAGCCCTTGGGAATCAGCAGCTCGCGCAATCCACCAGCCTGCTCAACCAGCTCCCCCGGCAACTTCAGCCGCTGATCATCCAGATAGCGATAATCCTGGCGCGCGGCCTTCAACCGGTTCAGGTCCAGCGTCACGGCAAACTGCCCTTCCTCGCGCCCGGCCTCGAACAACAGCGTGCCCAGCGGATCAACCAGCGCACTCCCCCCAGCGAACAGCAACCCGCCATCACCCGCTTCCACCCGGTTGACCATCAGCGCAAACGCCTGGTTTTCCTGGGCACGGGCCATGATCGCGGTGCGGTGGGTGGGACCGTAGGGGTCCATGTTGCCGTTGGTCACCAGCAGCACTTCGGCGCCCAGTTGCGCCAGGGCACGGGCGGACTCGGGGAATTCGATGTCGTAGCAAATCAGCAGGCCCACGCGCACACCGTTCCACAGGCAGGTGGCGTAACGATCGCCCGCTTCATAAACACCGCGATCCGACGCCCACAGGTGGGTCTTGCGGTACTTGAGCGCGATGCCTTCGGGGGTGATCAGCAAGGTGGTGTTGTAGAAACGACCGTTGTCGTTCTCGGCGGTGCCGATGACGACCGCAATGTTGCGTTCACGGGCGGCGGTGATGATCGCGCTGACGGTCGGGCCGTCCAGCGGCTCGGCGACTGCCGCCACGGACTCGGCCGACGGAAAACCCATCAAATGACTTTCCGGGAACATGATCAGTTGCGTGTCGGCAGCGCAGGCATTGATTGCCGCCAGGGCGCGCTCGAGGTTGTAAGCCGTGTCGTTGTCACGGCCCGCCAATTGGGCGAGTTCGACTTTCATGGGTAGTCCTTGTTCTGGGCGCCGGAAAGATTGCCCGGTCGCTGTCTGTGCGCCAGTATGCGCAGCAAGCACGCGGCCGGGGAATTACGCCGCCGGGGTAACACGATAGGGGTAGATGCATGACACTCTCGTTGGACGACATCGCCTGGCACCGTTCGGTGGGGCAACTGATCGACGCCCTGGACAAGCCTAACTTCTGGACCCAACTCGTGCGCCTGCTGGGTCAGTACGTGCCCTGTGACAGCTGGGTCGCGCTGCTGTTCAGCGCCGACCAGCACCCCCAGGTGTTCGCCGAATGCCCGGGAGAGGACGGCAGCCCCGACCAGTTGTTCCAGGATTACCTGCGCGGCCTGTACCTGCTCGATCCCTTCTACATCGCCTGCCGCGAGCAGTCGCGCACCGGTCTGTACCGTTTGTCGGAGGTGGCGCCGGAGCATTTCGAACTCACCGAGTACTATCAACGATACTTTCGTGTGAATGTCGTGGCCGACGAAATCCAGTTTAATTGTCAACTGGAGGGCGACCGCACGCTGTGCCTGTCACTGGGCAGCAAGCAGCGCTTCAGCGCCGAGCAGATTGCCTTGCTGTCGCTGATCCAGCCGTGGGTACTGGGCTTGCTGCGTCAGCGCCTGCCTTACGAGATCAACGAAGTGGTGGCCCTTGTGCCGGCGTCGGTGCAAGGCGACTGGCGGGTGCAGTTGGAGGAGTCGGTGCAACAGCTCAAGGGCGCGCAGTTGACCGCCCGGGAGCTGGATGTGGGGCGCCTGATGCTCAGCGGTTGCTCCAGCAAGGAAATCGCCCGCAAACTGGAAATCTCCATCGAAACCGTGAAAGTCCATAAGAAACACATGTACAGCAAGCTGGGGATCAAGTCCCAGTCGGAGCTGTTTTCAATTTTTCTCCAGGCCCAGAACGCCTGAAACAAAACTGAACCGCTTTTATGTGGGAGCGGGCTTGCTCGCGAAGAGGCCATCGCATCCAACATCGATATCGGCTGACACACCGTTTTCGCGAGCAACAGCAGTTTTGCATGTAGCCACATTGACTGAGTCCGAACCCAAGGAAACCGTATGAGCCTGTCACTCCTGAGCCGCTACGCCTTCTTTGCCGTCTGCGTGATATTCACCCTCGCCAGCCTGCCCTTTCTCCACCACGACTGGCTCTGGCCAATCACCGCCGTCACCTTCGTGCTCAGCCTGATCGGCATCGGCGACCTGCTGCAAAGCCCTCACGCGGTGCGGCGCAACTACCCGATCCTGGGCAACATCCGTTACTTGGTCGAAGCCATTCGCCCGGAGATCCGCCAGTACCTGCTCGAATCCGACAGCGATGCCCTGCCCTTTTCCCGTGCCCAGCGTTCGCTGGTCTACTCCCGGGCCAAGAATGAAAGCGCCGACAAACCCTTCGGTACCTTGATCGACGTGTATCAATCCGGCTTCGAATTCATCGGCCACTCGATGCGCCCGGCGCCGTTGAGCGATCCCGCCGGGTTCCGG
>Ga0182005_1001181_pt1 | contig 10798 bp, 7 predicted proteins | sample Sormic07211103_1_FD_123021 | JGI IMG/M metagenome (GOLD analysis project Ga0182005, IMG submission 123021) | Rhizosphere microbial communities from Sorghum bicolor, Mead, Nebraska, USA - 072115-103_1 MetaG | ecosystem: Host-associated > Plants > Roots > Rhizosphere | place: USA: Nebraska...
AAACCCGGCAGTCAGGCAGCAGGTTTCGGTTTGCAGATCGCAGACCAGCACGCGACCCAGATTCAGGCTTTTCAGGTATTCGATTGTGTCCAGGGAGGGCGCGTAGCCGTATTTGATGAAGATACGGTCTGCGGCGATCAGGCTGTCATCGTCCGCCGCCGGATGCCAGCCGAGCTAGCGCTGGAACGGTGTGCGAGTTTCATCATGGCGCTCGACCGTGGCGACGCTGGGAAGCTTGCCGATCAGCGATTGAATGCCGTCGATCAGCCATTGCGGCGGGGAGAAGCAGGGTTGGACGTCGATGATCAGCAGTGCCTGGCGCATGAGGTCTCCCGGGATGAATCTCCAGATGCGACAAGGCCCGCACTGGCCGGGCCTTGTCGTTGAGAGTTGGTGGGCCGGGGTAATCTGAATTGATCTCGTAACTATCTGATTTTAAAGCTTTTTAAAGTCTGTGTTTTTTGCTTGGAATACTGTTTGGAATACCGAGTCCCTTTGAAAACTCTGAGGCGTGATCGGCCGAGCCGATGAGGTTCCTTCTGATCCGGAGGACTCGATCAAATGCCTTATCGGCCCACAATCCCTCCAGCTCTAGCCATTCGGTTTTAGGTTAGCCCGGCTTGTGGGCTGTGTTTTGATTTGATTAAGTCGTTGAATTTAAATGTTATTATTTTTTTATTGATGCGCTGTTCCCCCAGTCTGATCCTGCATGCAACCCCCGTGAGTAGGTGCCGGCGCCCGAGCTGAAAATTATGCTCAGGCACATTCGCGAACTGCAACGGATGCGCAGCAGAAAACTATGGAGGCGAAAATTCTCAAAGATACCGTGGTGATTATCCGCTCGCGAAAATAGATTGTGCTCTTACCTTTGTCGCCGGGAGTGGCTAGCGAACCCGGTTATTTTGGTATGGGGCGCTCGCGATTGGCTGTCCGGCGAAACAAGTTTACCGGACTTCGACTGGGGTCGTCCCAACCGGATATCGCGGTGTTAATGCCCGCGACTTGAAGCTAGGGAGTGTTGAAAGTCGCTATGGTGTCATATGCAGAGCCCCCCCGGCACAACCTACACGGTAACGGTGTGGCGCAGGGCTGCGTCTGCAGAGACATCGACTTAACTGAGAGTTGGTGTCCAGCGCAAAGGGGCAAATTCAGGACGTCAGCCAACCGTACAAACGGCAGGACGGGATGGAGGATTTACTTCATGGTCACCTCGATCAAGATCGATTACCCTGATGCGCACCTTTATAGGTGCAGGGGTTGAGTCACATCTGTCACCGGTTGGAAAGTAAGACCCGGTCGACTCTCAATATCGAGGGCAGGTGCTGCAGCCACAGGCGTGGATTCCTCCACCGATCCGCCCAACAACAGGTGTGTAAATGAGGATAGATGCTGGACAGGCCTTTGCTTGGTCAGAGATAGATCAAGCTCCAGAGGTGCCAGGTGTTTACGCTTGGTACTCCAAGCTTGTCATTTCTAAAGCTGATATTGAGGCCGTTATCAAGAAGGTCAAGGCTGCTCAGCTAGAGGGAGACGCCCAGGCTCGTGCAGCGGTTGAAGCTGCACTGAACACATTCATCTTTGGTCCTTACCAAGAAACCCCTTATCAAGTGACGATGCGGGGACAGCTCAAGCCGAAGTTCTTTGGTGAGGTGATGCATGAACCATCAAAGTCAGACTCGTTGATTGAGCGGCTTGCAGCAGACCCTGATCGCTTTCGCGTCATTGCTGACGTCCTAAAAAATGTTGCTCCTTGGTTTACTGCGCCGCTGTATATCGGCATGGCCAAAAATTTACGCTCCCGTTTGAAGCAGCATCGCAACAAAATTGTTGAGTTGAGGGATCTTCACGGCGGTGGAAGTAGGGATATCGTCGCAGAAGCAGGATTCGCCAATCAGGTGGTTGCACGAAATTTTGATCCTACGAACCTTTTTGTTCACATCTCCGAGGTGAACGTGGACACCGGCGAGCACAACGACCTAGAAAATATTCTCAATCGAATTAATTATCCGATCTTTGGAAGGAACTGAAATGGCAACGCTTATCAGTGGAGGTACAAGTGCGCTTGATGTGCACCTTGATGGAACCATCGGTACGTTTCGGGTGAGCACGGAAGACGGCAAGAGCGCAGGGGTAGAGGTTCGATACCTCTTAACTCATGTCACGTTGTCAGAAAAGCAAGGTCAGGCAAAGCTGCTCAGCATGCTTGCTCCTGTACGTGAAGTCTTTGATTTGAAGCAACTTGATTTCGACGAAATTATGCAGCGAGATATTGAAGACTCGCGAGTTTCGTTGGAGCTTATTCCTTACCTTCTTGATACGTCGACCTCTGGCCTCATCAAGCTCTTCCCTCCAATCGTTGCTGTGGCTTTACCGCTCAAACCTAACAGCCGAGTTCCTGCGCAGTACTACCGTAAAGTAGAACGAACGTGTGTGGACTCCAAAGAGCATCAGGGTATCAAGGAGCAACGCATCACAGCTGGAGCCAAGGGAGAGGAGCAGTTTCAGTTCTTCCAAAACCTCCGTGGTGACACGCCCTTGTCTGAGGGGGCACAGTTAAGTCTTGCACGTGACAACTGCACTCTCGCCATAGTCGATGGGCAACATCGTGCGATGGCTCTACTGGCGCTCTATCGCAATCTCACAGGTGGATGGGCAGAGGCTACTCGGAGTCCGTATGAAGGCTACTACAAAGTGTGGCCTGACAAAGAAATCAGGTCTTATGACCTCAGTTCACTTCAGTTGCCAGTGCTTATTTGCACTTTTCCCGAACTTGATGGCTCGCTCAGCGATGATATCGATATGGACGTGGTTCGTGCGGCTCGCCGAGTGTTCTTGACTCTGAACAAGACGGCTAAGAGTGTCTCCGACTCACGTAACAAGCTTTTGAACGACCAGGATATCGTAGCAGAGTGTCTACGCGCGACGCTTTCGCATATAAAGGGATTAGATGTAAAAGATGCCACTGCTCTTCGTATTTGGAATGTCGAACTCGACCAAGAGCGAGATCGTGTGAAAATTGCAAGCGACGTTGCTTTTACGGGTGTAAGTCATCTCTATCATCTAACTGACCATCTTCTTATGGGGTATCACGCTCATGGAATTGAAAGTCGCGGCAAAGTAGGAGCACCTAAAAAGAAACTTGATTTGGCCTATGAACGTCTAGGTCTCAAGGATGAGCTCACCCAAGAGCAGCGGGAAGTCAATAATAAATCCAACTATTCGGACGAGATAAAAGATATTTTTCGTAAGAGGTGGTCTGAGTTATATACCCCGATAATTGATCGCTTTCTTTCCGATGTGCATCCGTTCGAGGCATTTGCTCGGGCAACCATCGATCTCAACCATGAGCTAGTTAATAAACGTGACGCAGAGCTGGAGAAGATGCTTTTCGACGGCCAAGCTACTGTTCGAACGTTCGATGCTTTCCGAGAAGGGCTGGCCCGTCGTGTGGGAGATAACGAGCCGAATTGGGATACCCCTGAAATTCAGCAGACTTTAAGCCGAGTCAATGCTGTCATGAATAGCCGGAAGGCAAGTGTTGAGGATATGAAGGTGAGTCGTGCGCTCTACCTGCTCAACAGTCTGACAACCCCCGTCAAGAAAAAGGTAATTATTGACGGGGCAGTCGTAAAACCGTTGCGTGATGCTATCGATCGCTTGTATGAAAATGTTTTTTCTACAGTTGCTTTTCAAACAGCAGTCGTATGCACCTATGTAGAAGCGATTGAGCGTGTTTTTGGTGGCATAGATAAATCTACTCCCGTGTTGCTGGCGGAATATATTGATGCACTTAATTCGTTTTTCTGTCCAAAAACGCTCGAGGATCTTAAGTCCCTAATGAGAGTTTTTGAGGGCGAACTGAGTGTCGATGAAGAAAGTGTAAAACTTGTCTCAGGTGGTCCTACATTCCGAAAAGTTGTGCTTCCTGGGGAGTTGCAGCCCGCTGAGTGGCCTAAGTATCGGTATTTGATATTGGAGCTTTGGAGGTCGACGGATGAAGGGGTCAAAGGGCTCGTTGATCAAGATCGGGAGCACTGTCGTCATGCGGTTGCGCAGTCTCTGATGCGACGTCAGGTCGCAGAGTACTGCGATGAGCATCGAATTTCTGATGTTGATCTTGCAGAAGACGCTCGTGCGACTATTCGTGATAAGGCCAAGGCAAGCTATCAAGAGTTTCTTACTGGCGTTGTAAGGAAGAAAGTAAACTTGTCTATTCTGATGTTTGATCCAGCGCCTGGGGGCGGAGATGGCTCTTCTGACGATATTGACGCGGAAGAAGGGGAGTAGAGGAGAGATAGAGTAGCATGGTGAAAATAAACACCTCATCGGGTCTTTTCGATGAGGTGTTGTATATTGAAAAATTACGAAGTAACGACGATGCTTATTTGTGACAAATCAAGCAGGAGCCGCCGCCTTCGTCTTCTCCGTAGATATCGTCAATATTTACGACGTCTATTGGGCGCAATGGATTGATTGGAGCGTTTGCGCGGGTGCGTGCTTTGCGAAGTTCAAAGTCTGCTGTAATTTGCGCTACTCTCTCTGGCTTTTCTAAATCTAACAGGGACTCGCCTGCAGACCACGTAAAAGGCGATCCGTGCTCTAGCGCGTCCTTTTCCAAGGCCTTTGCTTCTTCGAAGGCTTCAGGGTGGCGCTCCTTGAGGTGGACCCATTCAATTTTTTGCTGGAAGAAGCAGAAGGTGCATCCGCTGCGGGAGCGCCATTCGTAATATTTTGGGTAGCCCACACCTGAAGATTCTAGGATGTCTATTACACCTGCTTTATCGATTCCCGCTTCGCGAAATGGTAGCGTAACAATCAGGTTATTTTGCTTAGATGAATATCCCTCGCGATATTCCTCATCGGCGCGAATAGCGACGTAGGATGTTACTTTGTCCCCCGAGGCAAGCATCGGTTTTATCCATTGTTCGAATGGCTTGAGTTTCAGCATCCGTGTGCACCAGCGAGTCTGGGGCGAAGGAAGGAAATGATTGTACTCGCGCAGCCAGAAATCAAAGTCGCGACGTGGATTTAGACGTTCTATAGGTCGTCCCAAATAACCTTCGAGCCGCCCCAAAAACTCGTAGACCTCAGGTAGCTCTTTACCTGTGTCTGTAAAAAAATACTCTATGTCCAGCTCTGGGTGAGTTTGGCGCATATATACGGCCAAAGCTGCACTATCCTTTCCTCCGGATAACCCGAGTACGTGGCGTTCACCCATGATTCTCTTCCTCTGCAGCAGCTAGTTGCATGCCTGCTTTAGCTAAAATTGCAAGTAGTACTTCGGTTTCAAGTCCTTGCTCGCGTAACTGATTTGCAATTTCCTCAGCTTTGGATTCTACAGCTTGACGGTGTCGGTCAGTGATCGCGAAGGAGCGAGAAATTATCTTGGTTTCTGATCCAGACCCAATTACAACCGCGAATGCTTCGCTGTTGGGCTGTCGTCCCTTTACTGACACGAAGGCTTCGGCTTGTCGAAAACGAAGGGCGACTTTCGATATTTCAAGCATTGCCGAGTCTATGTCACGATCTATCCAATCGCGAGGTGGCTTGTTGGCCGCAAGGCTCAAAATTCCTTCTATACTTTCGATCGTCCCGTCATATTTTGCCAGTCGGGTGGCAAAGGAATCTTGGCGAAGATCTCCAGTTATTCCCGAGACTGCCTCAGCGCGGGCGCGCAGGCGTTCAAGCTTATCTTCAGGAGCATCAAGTGCTTCAAGCATAGAAGCTCCTACACGACGAAGCATAGTCTCATAAGCGCTAGCTAGTTCGATTATCGGACTGCGAAGAGCTGTGACGTAAGCTTTACCGTCATCAGTATTTAGTAGAGCAACCAAATCAACAAACAGAACTTTATGTGGATCCTTCGCTTTGAGTAAAGTGTCACGAATAGCTCGTGCTTTTTCACTTAGCTGATGTGTGCGTTGCGACCAGATTGGTAGGTTAAATACTAATGCAACTAGGCCGCGGGCAGCTTCTAGTGGATCGCGAGCGCTAGCGCTCTGACCTACATCGGCGAGGATTTTTGCAATGCCTTTCAGAATATATGTTTTTTCTTCGTCAATAATGACCCAGCGAAGCGAAAATCGACTCGCATCCTGAAGGTATTCATCGATGTCGGCGTCAGTCAAGCGAGGAATAAATATCCCATCTTTGTAAGCTGCAACATTCGATTTGTGAGCCAGTAGGAATGCAGTGAAAATGATAGGCTTTATGCCGGCTTTCATACCGAATGGCGGTTTGCTCCAAAGGTCTGAGATGTCGGATGCTTTGATGCGCACTGAGGAGTCACTAAAGAGCGCTTTAGTTGCGCTCCATAATTTGCTGATTCGAGCATCGTCGTTTTCTTCGGGTGGAAGGAAGCGCCAGTATCCATCTGGGTCTTGACGATGCAAGTTTGTGCTTCTAAGCAAGGTTTCGTAAAGTCCACGCTCAGCAGGAAAGCCTTCAATATTAAAGTTTTCGGAGGCTTCGTGATCAAGCATGAGATGCATTAAATCACGGCGTGCCTTAACACTATTACTCGAGAGATTGTCGCGATTAGCAAGCTCACTCCATACCAGGGGTGAGCTTGGATAGAGCTCGTCAGCTAAATCAGAAGCAATGGGTGAGAGGCGTGTTCCTAAGTCAATAGGGTCATCGCTACCATCGAACCATTGGGCATTAGTAGTGGCTGCTTGGAGCTGCTCCGTCAAGTTTGCTCTAACAGAGGCTAAGCGGGCATGAACTTCGCGGCGGGCTACCGCATCACCCTGCAGTTCGTGACGATCTTTAACCGCCTCTAGGGCCACAAGCTCTGCGCTGAGCGTTTCGATCCTCGCATAGTTTCGTGGGACCCCCACAAGAAAAGGCCAAGGTCGGCGCTGAGAGCATTCTCGGGCTCGCCGCAATGCTGTTTTTTGACTCACATTGCTTCCAGGTAAAACCAGAGCAAGAAGTCCAAACTCACCTTTGCTTGGAGCATATTTCTTAGCCAGACGCTCAGCTTCTTCTAGTCGGCTCAGAGAAATATTCATCCATCGCATGGAGCCCGTCTCATGATAGTGCCGTTTGGCTACTACTGGGTGCAAGCCCATCAAGTGAGCTAGGTGGTTGTAGTCGACACCTGGAGATGAAGCGAGATTTTGTGCAATGGCAGAGTCGATGTCGAAGTCGCTACCTTCGAATACTGACCAAGCACCAATGTGCTTTTTAAAGAGAGCCACGCGTATGCGAGAAAGCTCCTCAAGAGCCTTCTCTATCTCAGCAGTTGGAGTCTGGAAGAAGATCGCTTGTAGGACCGGCATGTCAGCTGCGAGTCCAGATCCGTTGCGGAATAAATCAATAATCGCGATATTCTTGATCAGCGCCACAAGTAATGAATTACCGGTTTTCGCTTCTGTTCGCTCGACAGCTTCTACGGCTTGCGACCAGCGGTGCCCATCAGGAGATGCAAGGATCGCAGGCTCTAGATTCGAGCGAAGGTAGTCCCAATAGTCGTCGGGGCGATACCAGGTTGCGGACTGAAGAGGTGTGGCTTTTAAATATGAATTGAATCCATACGGTTCTACAGAGGCCAGGAACCCAAATGTGCTGCGTTCGTTTTGCCCAAATTGTCGTTTGGATATGGGTCCCAGTAATGCTGCCATTGCAGGATGAAGAGGCCAGCAGTTTGCTAGGGATTCGGCGAACATGCTTCCGACTGCTGGTCGGCGTGACCGGATGGAGTCGGCGATAGCAGTCGATGCTTTCTGTACCCACTCGGGACGATAATCTGACTCGATAGCGCGTCCAATGAGTTCGACAACTTCGTCGCTAGCAGCGACGAACGGTAGATCAACATAGCGACCCTGAACCTTTGCCCATTCGTCGCGAGTGTCGTTACCAAGACGTGCGCCGTATTGAGCGAAGGACTGGTGTAGTACGCCTATGATCACCAATTTGCCGTTGGATCTCGCGGCGGCCTCTGCAAGCTCTTGAAAGAAGTAAACATCATCGCCATTCCCCAAAGCCGAAGCTTCGAGAAATTTGCCCATTTCATCTAGGATGACCATAACGCCATCTTGCGACCGATCTTCAGCAGTTTGTACCAGATCGTTGATGAGGCTAGATGCTGAGATTTTACGGTTGTCGACGCTTTTCCCTTTGGCTTTGCGAAGTGCAGCATTCAGCTCAAAGACGACGCTAGAGCGCTTGCCTACTAAGGGGACAATAAGCCAGCCTTCGCTCGCAGCGAACGCCCGGTCGAAGTGAGGTATTTCCTTGACCTTTAGGGCTTCTCTCGCTCGTTCTCGTATGGCGCTATCGTGATGGAGTGCGCTTGCTAGGGTGACTGCCAGAGAGGACTTTCCGCCTCCGAATGGGCCAGTCCAAGTAAATGAGCGCTGATTCGTTTCCGCCAACTGCTTCGACATGCTTTGCAGAATGGTGGTCGCTGTGGTGTGGCATATATAGCCTGCTAGTGCATCCTCGCGGCCAAGGTCGGCATCTAAGCGAATTGAGCGTTGGTAGTGGCGGGATATCCGCACTCGTTCAGAGAGTTGTGTGCGTTCGTCAGTCATATGCTTTTCGAATTAGTTCGCGGCGCCACTCAGTTGAGTCGCCAGATTGTTTGTGTACCTGACGCAGGCCTGCGGTATCGGTCCAAGCCAAATACCCGTCAGTGAGGTCACTTAGGGCCATCAATCGCTCAGCTACTGAGTCTTCGTCCAGCTTGAACACTCGGCCAGGTGACCCCTCTCCATAGGCGATGGTTTCGAAAGCCATGGAGCTTAGGCCTTCTGCTGCAGTTTCCCAAAAGGTGAGCAGGGCGTAGGCGAACAGTCCGTTGTGCAGTGACGTTTTGGGGCCTCTGCGAAATGCGTATTGGCCTTTGTGCACCTCTTGCAGCAGTCCTAATTCACCAAGCAATGGCTCCGCAAAATCCTCAGGGGAGCCGCCTGCGAGGCGCGGAGCGTAGCTGCGGAGGCAGGTTTCTAAATCTCGCGCGAGAGTAGAGGGAGAAATTCGCTTATTGGGAGTAAGTTTGCGCGCGAAGTCTTCTAGAGGCGCTTCTAGCTCTTGACGTGTGAATGTTGGCATCGTTACGTGATTGAATAGCCACCGCCAAGTGGTAGAACGAGCACCTTGACCAGCAAGGCACCAATGGGCGTACCACGCAGTTGAAGGGTTTTCAGCGTATGGATCTAATCCATCATCATGAAAAATATCTACTGCTATCTCAGGCACTTCAAAATTACTAGTATCAGCTTCAGATTCGCACAGAACGTCGCATGCTAGAGCCCAGTGACGAATCGAACTGACCATGTTTTTCCCCACGCCGAATATTGCAATGGCGTTTTCATCTGTGAACGTGGCTTTGGAGACCTTCCCTGTGCGAGTTGGGGAAGCACCTCCGCCGTCGTGCCAAACCACTTGGTCAAATGCTTTTTTTAGCCACATCTGGCGTAGTGGGAAGGTCTCATGTCCAGAGAATTGAGCTTGACTAAATTTGTTTTTTAGGGTTCGCATTTTTTTGAGTCTTGGCCAGACTGGTGACAATCACCAGTTCAAGTTTGCAATCGATTCTAGGGAACGAGGAGGGCATAGGCAAGGATGATCTGTGTATATTTACAGTACTTTTGGTCGCGCGTTTTCGGGTCGGTGAGAGGATTGCTTAAAAGCTATGTCCGGCGGGGCTTTCAATAATTTAATTGACTTTTGTCTTTTTGTATTGTTTTGATTTTTCGGGTGTGATTTGATTTGGTGCGATAGCTGATCGTTGAGCTGATGGGGATTGTTGGTTGAATTGCTTTATTACCGGTCCCCAGTGCCCCCAGTGGCAACGGCATTAAGCACGGAGCGTGAAAGCAGTGGAGGGTAGGTGGCGCAGTTACTCGAAAGTGGGGCGGTATTTAAAGATGCCGAACGCGCTCCAGGCGGGAACGCTCGGCAGTGCTATGGCTCGATGGATTAGGTAGTGAGTTGTAAGGCTGAATCGAGTGCCTTCTGTTTACGCACGTCGAGTTGTGGGCTGGGCGCTGTCGAGCAAACCGGATACCGACTTGGTGATCAAGGCGTTGGGCATGGCTTACGAGCAGCGTGTCCGGCCTCAAGGACTGCTATTCCACTCGGATAAGGGCTCACAGTACAGCAGTCGCCAGTTTAGCCAACGGCTGTGGCGTTACCGCATGCACCAGAGCATGAGCCGTCGTGGAAACTGCTGGGATAGTGCGCCGATGGAGCGCGTGTTTCGCAGTCTGAAAACTGAATGGATACCGACCGTAGGCTACATGACGGCTCAAGAGGCGCGCCGAGACATCAGTCATTACCTGATGCATCGGTACAACTGGATTCGACCGCACCAGTTCAACGATGGGCAGGCCCCGGTTCAGGTCGAGAAAAAACTTAACGTCGTGTCCGGGATTGGTTGACCACTACAGTAGTTAAAATTCCACAGCTTTGAGCCATTGGCCCTCACTCTCATCTGAAGGCCGTCGCCATCAGTGAGGGTGTAGTCTTTTTCCTTTGATTTCGCGGCTTTGACTTTGACGTCTGAAAGCCGCTTGGCTGGAGCACCCATGGTTATCTCCGATACTACGTGTATTCCAAAAAAATATCGGCCGCGGCTTTGGAATATCAGGTGGAATACACGAATTGTTGGATGAACTCAGATACCATCGGACTCCTTTGGGCCTGAAACCCCCGTATTTACTGGATTTCAGGCACAAAAAAAGACGTCCGTGGACGTCTTTAGATGGTGAAGTGGTGGAGCCGGGGGGATTTGAACCCCCGTCCGCCAGTACTCCGCTGTCGGTACTACATGCGTAGCCGTGTCTATTAA
>Ga0182005_1001182_pt1 | contig 10782 bp, 1 predicted proteins | sample Sormic07211103_1_FD_123021 | JGI IMG/M metagenome (GOLD analysis project Ga0182005, IMG submission 123021) | Rhizosphere microbial communities from Sorghum bicolor, Mead, Nebraska, USA - 072115-103_1 MetaG | ecosystem: Host-associated > Plants > Roots > Rhizosphere | place: USA: Nebraska...
CTGGAGGCTCAGAGCTGGATCCAAGAGTGCAAAGCGCCTTCGCAATCAAGGAGTCAACTTTATCGTCGTTCCCTCTGTGCCCCATGGCCTTGGCTCGAAGCTCCATGAAGATGTTCTTGCCCACAGCTTTGGTCAGTATGTCAGCCTGCTGCTTTGCTGTTGGCGTCCAGCGCAGGACGATGTGCTTCGCTGCGACGTGCTCACGAATGAAGTGGTGTTTGATGTCGATGTGCTTCATTCTGGTGTGGTGGCTGTTGTTCGTAGCTGTCGTGTTCGCTGCTTCGTTGTCGCCAAGGACTGGAGTCGCATCCTGAGGGAATCCCAACTCCGATGCCAGCTGGCGCAGCCACAACACTTCCTTCACCGCATCGCCAAGGGAGTAGTACTCGGCTTCGGCGGAGGATGTTGCCACGCTCTTCTGCTTCTGCGATCTCCAGGCGACCGCGCAGCCGTTGATCTTCACCAAGAATCCTGTCGTGGATCTGCGATCATCCAAGTCGCCGCCCCAGTTGGCATCAGCGAACACTGGGCTGAGAGCGAATGGCTTTTCCGGCTGTGGTGAACCATGGAAGATGAGTCCCATCTTGGTTGTGCCCTTCAGGTAACGCAGAATGCGCTTGCATGCATGCCAGTGCTGCAGAGTCGGACAACTGACGAATCGGCTGACCTGGCTTGCTGCGTGCTGGATGTCCACTCTGATTGTGACTGCTGCGTAGAGGATGGCTCCAACCATGCTGCCGTAGGCTGTCTTGAAGCGCTCCTCCAAGTTTGCCTCGTTCTCGTCAACACCAAGTGCTTCGGCAAGCTGCTTCCTCGTTGACGCTGGCTCGCCATCGCCCTTCACGAGGTGTGATCCTGGCTCCTCGGGCGTGGACACTGGAGTGCAATCGGTCATTCCAGTTTGCTCCAGCATCTTGTTGATGTACGCCTCCTGGTCCAAGGTCAGTGTGCGTGCGGCACGATCGCGCTGGATGTGCATGCCGAGCAGGAACTTCGCCTCGCCCAGGTCGCTCATCTTGTACGTTTGCTTCAATGTGTTTTTGACTTCCTCAGCTTCCTTGTGGTCGCGAGGATCTGAAGCGAACAAGATGTCATCCACGAACACCCCCAGCAGGATCTGCCTTCCCGACTTCGTTCTGCGGGTGTAGATGCACTGGTCTGCCGTCAGTCTGTGAAATCCGCACTTGTTGATCAAGGTGTCGTTGAACTCCTCGTTCCATTCTCGTGGAGCTTGGCGCAGACCGTACAAGGCTTTCTTCAGCATGAAGTACCTGTGGCTTCCATCCGGCTTCAGCGCGCCTGGAGATCCTTTGGGCAGGGTGATGTACACTTCCTCCTTCAGGTTTGCGTTCAAGAATGCCGTCTCCACATCCATCTGGATAAAGTCCAAGTCCAGCGAGGTCACTGCCGCCAGGAACAACTTGGTGCTGGTGGCGTGCAAGGTGGGCGTGTAGGTCTCGTGGAAGTCGATTCCCTTCTGCTGGATGAAGCCGTGCCCCACCATGCGGACCTTGCGCCTGCAGACGAATCCATTTAGATCGGTCTTGCGGTGGAACACGTACTTGGTCGTGATTGCCTTCTGCCCTGGCGGCAGGCGGTCGACCTCCACCATCACATCCTTCTTGGACAGTGAGAGGTGCTCGTCCGCAACTCCAAGCTCCCAGTCGGCGGCATCCACCGCCTGTCTCGCCTCAGCAAGAGTACGGGGATCGGCTAGACCGAGGCCACTCATCAGGGCGGCGCGCTTGGCTGCTTCCGATGTGGTCAGCAAGGCGGCGAGGTAGTGGCCAACATCCTTGAAGGAGATGGAGCCGTACTTCACGGTGGGCCTGCGCATCCTTCCGCTGCGACGAACCTGTTGTTCATCGCCGATGGCTTCCTCTCCGTCGAAGTCCTCGTCGGAACCACTACTGCTGGAGGAGTCGGACTCACTCAGATTGAACTCCTGCAGGGCAGCGGCCGCACTGTGTCTTGGTGCTGCGACCGGAGGAGAACTCGGAACTGAGCCGTCCAGGTTGTCTGCTGGAGGATTCACCCCCACGGCTGGTGCCGAGTTTCTCGCAGCCTCTTCCTCGCTCAGGATGATTCCGAGCTGAAGGTTGGACTCGTTGAGCATACGATCAAGGTCCTCGTAGAACTGGGACTCTGACTCCGTACCAACGGGAGATCCATCCGGTGCTGCCAGAAGGATTCGCTTGAGCTCAGCGCACTGGGTGAACTTGGTCTCCTCGAACACGGCATCTCGGCTGCGGATGATCATTCCGCGATCGACGTCGTAGAAGCGGTATCCATATCCGCTGTCGTCGTAGCCGGTAAAGATGCAGAGTCGGGCCTTGGGCTCCAACTTGGTTCTCATCGCATCTTGGATGTGCACCCAGGCATCGCACCCCCACACCCGCAGATGCTTGATGCTCTCCTTCATGATTGACTTGGGGTTGCCTGGATGCCAGCGCTGGTTCGCAGTCTGCCTTCTTCCATCCTGCACCCCCACAAGGTTGCGGATGCAGACTGCGGTCAGGGCGGCCTCGCCCCACAGCTCGACTGGAGCCTCGGCGTGCTGCAACATGGTTCGCACTAGCTCCATGATGGTGCGTCCCTTGCGTTCCGCGCGACCGGCGTGCTGTGGAGTTGCCGGCATGGTCAAGGTCTGCTTGGTGCCCTGCTTGGCAAAGAACTCGGCCATCTCGTTGGTGACGAATTCCCCTCCACCATCTGTGTGGAACTCCTTTACGGGTCTTCCGTGCAGGGTGGCAGACGCGAGGTTGTCCTGTTGGACGAATGTAGCAATGTCGGACTTGGCCTTCACCGTGGCTCCGCTGGTGTGATCCGATGCTTCATCGGTGATCAAGACCAGGTATCGCTTGCCTCCCAGCGTTGGCGGGAGCGGGCCGATGGTGTCCGAGTGATGCCGGTCGTTCGGAAGCTTGGCGCGATGCCAATCGGGAGGGTGGCCCTTCCCGAGTGCTGCTCGATGCATCTTGCCTTTGATGCATCCTGCACAGGCCTCAGCCTGCTCCGTGACCACGACATCAAGGTCGTCCACCGCCTCTGCGGATTGCAGTCGCTTCATTCCAGAGAATCCCATGTGGGCCATGCGGGCGTGCCACAGATGGAGTTTCTCTTCTCTGGAGTTGGCTGCGGCGAAGGCCTTGATCACGGATAGGAAGGTTGGATTCATCTTGCTTCCGAACTTGTGTCCGCTCGTGTCACCGTATGAGCAGCCATCAAGGATGTACACACCATCTTCTTGGCGTGCCTCAAGGAGGACTTCGCCTTGAGTGGTGATGACCTGCGCCTTGTGGAGGTCGAACCACACACCGGCAACATCCGGTGATGCGCATGTCTCTGACACACTGAGCAGGTTGGCTCCCATGCGCTCGTGGATGAGCACACTTCTCAGGTGCAGTGGACGATCGGCCAGTGAGGTGTTGATGGTCAACTCTCCCTCCATCGGCGCGGACAGGATGTCTCCGCTGGCCACCTTGATGCGAATGCTGTTGTTGGTGGAAGCATTCTCCACCGGAACACCAGCCATTCCGTTGTTTCGAGCAGCGCCCGAATCAAGGTGCCACACGTCTCCAGCAGGAGCACCTGGCGTGGAGGACTTTGCCACGAGCGCCTGGCTCGAGGAGGACGCATCCTCCACAACCTTGGCGATGTGGGCCTTCTCGACATCGCGGCCTCGGGCAACCTGTGCTCCGAGCGATGCCTTGGGTTTGCTTTGGGAAGCACCCGCCGCGGAGGACGCATTGCGCTCCTCGGCTCTCTTCTTGGTGCGGCACTCGCCGACATCATGGCCATCCGCGCCGCAGTACGTGCAGTACTTGCTGCTGCTGGACGATCCTCCTGCGCCCTTGGGCTTGCTTTTGCATTCTGCGGCTCGGTGTCCCGGCTTACCGCAGTTGAAGCAATCGCCCTTGATGCCCTTGGATCCTCCGGACGGCTTGGTGCCGCTGTTCGTACCTCCGGCCACGAAGTTGGCTGGAGTTGGCTTGGTGGCGGGAGCACTCTTCACCTTGAACTTTCCCTCGGCGTTGAGTTGAACCTCCTGAGCACGAAGGTGGCTGCACACCTGACTGAATGGCCAGGTAGCAATGGCGCCCATACCAAGCATCATCTGCTTGGTGATGTCGTACTTCGGCTGCTCGAGTCCGTTGATCAGCTGGTAGTTCAACTGCTCCTTGCCGATGACGATGTGCACCGCCTCCAACGCCATGACGGTCTTCTTGATGCGGGCGGCGTAGAGAGCCACCGCCTCGCCAGAACGCATCCTGGAAGCGTAGAACTCCGTGAGGAGCTGGCTCTTACTCGCCTCGGTGAGAGACTCGTAGTGCTGTTCCAAGCGCGACCACATCTCGTGTGCGTTGCCCTGGGGGACATCGTGAGTGATGCTCTGGGCCTCCTCACACTTCTGGATGGCAAGGAGTAGCAGTAAATACGCCTTGCTCTGTCGTTGCTCACGGCGCGCCTTGTCCGTGCGAGACTCCAGCACTGACGCCATGCTTGAGGAGTCGTCGAAGTCGTCCTCGCTGTTGTTGTCCACCCCCATAGCCTGAATGACTGAGCGAGATGAACTACTGCTGCCTTGTGGTGGCGCGTGTTGCACCACCGTCCACAGCCCTTGGTAGGCGAGCAGCGCGTGCATGGACTTCTTCCAAGCGGGATAGTCTTGCTCACCGCGCAAGGTGGGAGGAGCCATACCGCCACCGACACCGCTGCTGACTTGGTCGAACACGTCGTGTGTGATGGGCTGTTGCTGAAGAGCCTCGCTGGCACGCGCCGGCGCCAGTGCTGGGAGCGCGCTCGCGCTGCCGCTGCCGCTGATGCTCCCGGTGTCGGGAGCGGGGCCGCTCGCCGCTGCAGATGATCCTGCTGCGGCTTCCTTCTTCTTGCTGCTTGCGCTCATGGTAGAGCAACAGGCTCTTAACCTAATGAGATGCGAGAGATGATCGAAGTGGTTGAGAAGTGAATGGTGGATCAAGAGAAACGGACAAAGACGTCTGATGCGCGCTGCAGAGCACTAGAACGCATTGCATTGCTTGTTTACCTCAACACACCCCCTCACATACACTGTTGTAAGCTGTAGGTGATGGATTACTGTTGTTTGGAAGAAGAGAAAGATCTGGATTTCGAGAGTGTTCTGGAGTGTTCTTGTGGATCCACAAGCGGATGCTCTTGTGTTCTCCGATGTTCTTGACTTGAAGCAACAACCGCTGCACCAGCGGCATTCCAGCTCACACTTTCATGGATCTCAACTTGGTTAGGCCTCATACAGGCACGCATAGGGGATTAGCATGCTGCATGGTGAAGACCTTCCACTGACTTCCGTTCTTGATTTGGTACTTGTTGTGTTGTTGCAGATTTCGACTGTTCTTCGCTTCTTGTTTCGGTGATGAGTCTTCAGTCGTGTTGTTGCTGTTGTGGATTCTGCGTGGTGCTCGACTGGTTCGACTCACACTCGGGCATGGGAGTCGCGCCTCAGGAACTCGTCCGATCAGCACCCCTCCACTCAGTGCACCTGGCCGAGAGGCATCATGGTTGCTTGAAGTCGACAGGTCCGGACTCTTGAGGCAGGCTCCAACATGCTCGGGATGTGGGTGTGCCAGAAGAGTGCTGCGCGGATGAAGCTTCGATTCGATTCCGGCTGGAGGCTCAGAGCTGGATCCAAGAGTGCAAAGCGCCTTCGCAATCAAGGAGTCAACTTTATCGTCGTTCCCTCTGTGCCCCATGGCCTTGGCTCGAAGCTCCTCGAAGATGTTCCTCCCCACCGCTTTCGTGAGTAGATCCGCCTGCTGCTGCGCTGTTGGCACCCAGCGGATGAGAATGTGTTTCGCTGCAACGTGCTCACGGATGAAGTGGTGTCTGATGTCGATGTGCTTCATGCGTGTGTGATGGCTGTCGCTCTGTGCAGTGATGTTGGCGGCCTGGTTGTCGCCCAGCACGAGAGTGGAGTCCTGCTCGAAACCCATCTCCTTCATCAACTGCCGCAGCCAGAGGATCTCCTTCGTGGCGTCGCCAAGTGCCATGTACTCAGCCTCAGCCGACGAGTTCGCCACCGACTTCTGCTTCTGGGAGCGCCATGCGACGGCGCACCCGTTGATCTTCACGAGCAACCCCGTGGTTGATCTTCTGTCGTCCAAGTCCCCAGCCCAGTTCGCGTCGGCGAACACTGGCCCCAGCGTGAAGGCGGCCGTCCCCGGAGTAGCTCCGTGGAACGTCAGGCCAAGCTTGGATGTGCCCTTCAGGTAACGCAAGATGCGCTTGCATGCGTTCCAGTGCTGCAGAGTGGGGCAGCTGACGAAGCGGCTGACCTGACTGGCTGCGTGTTGTATGTCCACCCTGCTCGTGACTGCTGCATAGAGGATCGCTCCAACCATGCTGCCGTAGCTCGTCACGAAGGTCTCCCGCAAGTTCGGCTCGTCCTCGCTGACGCCAAGTGCCTCGGCGAGCTCCTTGTTGGTGGGCTCCGGCTCACCAGCGCCCTTGACCAAGTGGGATCCCGGCTCCTCAGGAGTCGAGGCTGGAGTGCAGTCGGCCATGCCCGTCTGCTCCAACAACTTGTTGATGTACGCTTCCTGATCCAAGGTGAGTGTGCGCTTGCTGCGGTCACGCTGGATGTGCATGCCCAGCAGGAGCTTCGCCTCGCCCAGGTCGCTGATCTTGTATGTCTGCTTCAATGTGTTCTTGATCTCTTCTGCTTCCTTGCAGTCCCTGCGGTCCGACGCGAACAGGATGTCGTCCACGAACACGCCAAGGAGGATTTGGTTCCCGGTCTTGGTGCGGCGGGTGTAGATGCACTGGTCGGATGCCAGTCGGCGGAAACCACACTTGTTGACCAGAGTGTCGTTGAACTCCTCGTTCCACTCCCGGGGCGCCTGGCGCAGACCGTACAAGGCCTTGTTCAACCTGAAGAGTCTCGGATCGCCGTTCGGCTTGAGGGCGCCCTTGGCCCCTCGCGGGAGCGTGATGTAGACCTCCTCCTTCAGCGTGGCGTTGAGGAACGCCGTCTCAACGTCCATCTGCACGAAGTCAAGATCGAGCGTGGCCACTGCCGCCAGGAACACCTTGGTGGTCGTGGAGTGGAGCGTCGGGGTGTACGTCTCCGTGAAGTCGACGCCTGGCTTCTGGCCGAACCCGAGCCCCACCATGCGCACCTTGTGGCGCGCGACGAACCCCTCAAGGTCGGTCTTGCGGCGGAACACGTACTTGGTCCGGATGGCCTTCTTACCCTTGGGCATGCGGTCGACTTCCACCATGACGCCCTTCTCGGTGAGCGACAGGTGTTCGGCTTCGATGCCCTTCTCCCACGCCGCGGAGTCCGGAGCTCCTTTGGCCTCGTCCAGGGTCGTTGGGTCTGCGAGTCCCAGGCCGCTCTGCATGGCGGCTCGCTTGGCAGCCACGGACTTGGTGAGCATGGCCGCAAGGTATTGAGTCACCTCCTTGAAGTTGGTCATCCCGTAGTACGAGGGCGGCTTGCGCTCCCGCTGGCTGCGACGCACATCTCCGGAGGACTCCTCATCTACCATGGCCTCATAGTACTCCTCATCGGAGTCGCTGCTCGACGAGTCGGACTCCTCGAAGTCGAACTCCTTCATCGGGACCGCGGTGTGGCGTGGCGGTGCTGGCGCGGGCACTGGCGCTGTGCTGCTGGCTGGCGCTGGCGCTTCGGACCCACTGGATGCCTGCGAGGGACTGGGCTCTCGGCCGTCATCACCATCAACAGGACTCATGTTCTGGTTGTTCTCTGGATTCGCCCCCACGGCCGAGGCCGTGTTCCTGGAGGCTTCCTCGTTGCTGAGCATGATGCCCAACTGGAGGTTGGAGTCGTTGAGGAGTCGGTCAAGGTCCTCGTAGAACTGCGCTTCGGTCTCAGTGCCGACTGGAGTTCCATCCGGCGCCGTTGACAAGATGCGCTTCAGCTCAGCGCACTGACTGAACTTGCTCTCCTCGAACTCAGCATCCCTGCTGCGGACCACCATCCCTCGGTCGACATCATAGAAGCGGTATCCATGGCCGCTCCCGTCGTAGCCGATGAAGATGCACTTGCGTGCTCTGGAGTCCAGCTTGGTGCGCATCCCCTCGGGTATGTGTACCCACGCGTCGCACCCCCACACCCGTAGGTGCTTGATGCTCTCCTTCATGGTGGAGTCAGGGTGGTACAGCTGGTTGGCGGTCTTCTGTTGCCCATCCTTCACCCCCACAAGGTTGCGAACATGGATGGACGTCAGCGCGGCTTCGCCCCACAGCTCCATCGGAGCATGGGCCAGCTCAAGCATGGAGCGCGCAGACTCCATGACGGTGCGTCCCTTGCGTTCCGCACGACCGTTGTGCTGCGGGGTGGCCGGCATCGTCAAGGTCTGCTTGGTGCCCTGCTTGGCAAAGAACTCCGCTAGCTCGTTCGAGACGAACTCACCCCCGCCGTCGGAGTGGAACTCCTTCAGTGGGCGGCCATGGGCGGTGGCTGCAGCCAGGCACTCCTCCTGCACGAAGGCGGCGATGTCGGACTTGGCCTTCACCGTCGCTCCGCTGGTATGGTCCGATGCCTCGTCGGTGATCAACACCAAGAAGCGCTTCCCTCCGAGCGTGGGTGGGAACGGTCCGATGGTGTCCGAGTGGAATCGGTCCATGGGTTGCTTGGCGCGGTGCCAGTTGGGTGGGTGCCCTTTGCCAAGGACTCCTCGGCTCATCTTGCCCTTCATGCACCCCTCGCACACCTCGGCGTGCTCGGTGACCTGGATATCCAGATCGTCCACGGCCTTGGAGGCCTGAAGACGGCGCATGCTGGTGTGGCCCATGTGCCCCAGGCGTGAGTGCCAGAGCTGGACCTTGTCCTGCTGCCCGTTGGCCGCGGCGAGAGCCTTGACCATGGAGAGGAACGACGGATGCATGTTGCTTCCGAAGTTGAATCCGTCCTTGTTGCCGTAGGAGCACCCATCCACGATGTAGACACCATCTTCCTGGCGCGCCTCCAGCAGGATTTCTCCTTGCGGCGTGATCACCTGGGCCTTCTGTAGATCGAACCACACTCCGGCCACGGCCGGGGAGGCGCAGGTCTCCGAGACGCTCAGCAGGTTGGCGCCCATGCGCTCGTGGATCAGCACACTCCTCAGGTGCAACGGTCTGTCGGCCAGGGCTGTGTTGATGGTCAGCTCTCCCTCGAGTGGTGCCGAGAGGATGTCCCCGCTGGCCACCTTGATGCGGACGCCGTGGTTGGTGGAAGCATTCTCCACCGGGACTCCAGGCATCCCGTTGTTGCGTGCGGCCCCCGAGTCGAGGTGCCACACATCTCCAGCAGGCTCGCCTTGCTTGGATTCGGCCGCCAGGGCCTTGCTCGAGGAGGACGCTGACTCATCCTTGGCCACGACGATTCTGGCCACATTGGCCCGTTCGACGTCGCGGTCTCGAGCAACCTGTGCCCCCAGCGACGCTTTGGGCTTGGATGACCCGGAGGAGGACGAGGCCGCAGCCCCGTTGCGCTCGTCAGCCCGCTTCTTGGTGCGGCAGTCTCCCACTTCGTGGCCGTCGGCTCCGCAGTAGGTGCAGAACTTGCTTGAGCTCCCGCCCGATGAGCCGGACGATGACCCTCTGCTGGTCTTGGGCTGCTTGCAATCCGCGGCGCGGTGTCCCTCCTTCCCGCAGTTGAAGCACGCGCCTCTGGCACCGCCTCCCGCACCCCCAGGCTTCTGCTTGAAGGTCTTGTTGCCGACGAAGTTGGCCGCCGTGGGCTTGCCTCCGGTGCTGGCCGGAGTCATTCTATTCTTGGACTTGCTGCCGAGCTCCACTTCTTGGGCACGGAGGTGGCTGCACAGGCGGTCGAACGACCACAGTGAGACCGCTCCCATCCCAGACACCATCTGCTTGGCGATGTCGTACTTGGGCTGCTCGAGTCCGTTGATGAGCTGGTAGTTCACCTGCTCCTTGGCGATGCGGATCCCCACCGCCTCCAAAGCCATCACCGTCTTCTTGATTCGGGCAATGAACAGCGCAATCCCCTCGCCCGGACGCATCCGGGAGGAGTTGAACTCCGTGAGCAGGTGGCTCTTGCTGGCCTCCGTCAGGGACTCATAGTGCTGCTCCAAGCGCGACCACAGCTCGTGCGGGTTGCCTTGCGGCACATCGAAGGTGATGTTGGATGCCTCTTCACACTTCTGGATGGCGAGGAGGAGGACGACGTACGCCCGCCTCTGCTGTTGCAGGCGGCCGCGCTTCTGGTCCCCGTTCTCCTTGGATTCCTCGGAGTCGGAGTCGGCGTCCTCCGCGGAGGCCACCTCATCGTCACTCTCATCTGCATGCGTGGCCTGAATGACCGAACGCCCAGATCCGCTGCTGCCTCGGGGCGGCGCGCGCCGCACCACCGTCCACAGGCCTTGCCACTCCAGGAGCGCCTGCATGGCCTTCTTCCACGAGGGGTAGTCCTGCTCGCCCTTGAGCTGCGGCGGAGCCATGCTGCTCCCACCGCCACCCCCGCCACCGCCGATAAAGGCATCGTATGCCTCCGCGGATGGAAGAGCCTCCTTGGCGGCGCGTGCCCTCGATGCGGAGGGCCCGCTTCTACTCGCGCTCGCGCTTGTAGCCGCCTTGTCGCCCGAGCCACTGTCTGTAGCATCTGCGACATCCTTAGCCTTATCGTTCTTCTTGCCGCTCATTGTGATGAGTTACAGGCTCTTAACCTGATGAATAGAAAAGGGTTGGGAAGTGAATGGTGGATCAAGAGAAACGGACAAAGACGTCTGATGCGCGCTGCAGAGCACTAGAACGCATTGCATTGCTTGTTTACCTCAA
>Ga0182005_1001183_pt1 | contig 10780 bp, 9 predicted proteins | sample Sormic07211103_1_FD_123021 | JGI IMG/M metagenome (GOLD analysis project Ga0182005, IMG submission 123021) | Rhizosphere microbial communities from Sorghum bicolor, Mead, Nebraska, USA - 072115-103_1 MetaG | ecosystem: Host-associated > Plants > Roots > Rhizosphere | place: USA: Nebraska...
GATGCCGTCTTCATCTCCCTGCGGATCGTCTGGAGGCACGGGCGAGTCATTAGCGTCGGGGGCGAAGATCACCACTGGATCACCATCGAAGGCCGGGTCGGCAAACAGCTCGGTAGCCTTTTTGAAGTCCATGATGGTGAACCAGTACTTACCGTAGTCCTCGTTGATGCGAGTGCCGCGACCGATGATTTGCTTGAACTCGGTCATCGATTTGATGTGTTGATCGAGCACGATCAGCTTGCAGGTCTGAGCATCGACGCCGGTGGTCATCAGTTTGCTGGTGGTGGCAATTACCGGGTAACGCTCTTCCGGGTTGATGAAGTTATCCAGCTCGGCCTTGCCCTCCTGGTCATCTCCGGTGATACGCATGACGTATTTGCGATTCTCAGCCACGCGCTCGGGATTGAGGTTGACCAAGGCCTGGCGCATGCGCTCGGCGTGGTTGATGTCGTCGCAGAAGACGATGGTTTTCTGAAACGGATCGGTGGCCTTGAGGAGTTCGGTAACTTTTTGCGCCACCAGTTGGGTGCGCGCCTCGATAACCAGGGTGCGGTCCATATCCTTGAGGTTGTAGATGCGGTCTTCGATCAGCTCGCCATTTTTATCGAGCATGCCCTTGGGCGGACGCCAACCTTGCAGGTCTTTGTCGAAGTCGATGCGCACCACTTTATAGGGGGCGAGAAAGCCGTCTTCGATGCCTTGCTTCAAGGTGTAGCTGTAAATCGGCTCACCGAAGTAAGTGATGCTGGATACCTCTTTGGTCTCCTTCGGTGTGGCGGTAAGACCGACATGGGTGGCGCTGGAGAAGTAGTCGAGGATTTCACGCCAGGCGGAATCCTCGGAGGCGCTGCCACGGTGGCATTCGTCGATCACGATCAGGTCGAAGAAGTCGCGGGAGAACTGTTTGTAGATGTTCATCTCTTCATCAGTACCGGTGACGGCCTGATAGAGCGACAGGTAGATTTCGTAGGAGGTATCGATCTGGCGTTTGGCGATTTTGGTCATCGCCTGGCCGAAGGGCTTGAAGTCATTGTTCTTGGTCTGGTCGACCAGGATGTTGCGGTCAGCCAGAAACAGGATGCGTTTCTTCTGTTTCGATTTCCACAGCCGCCAGATGATTTGGAAGGCTGTGTAGGTCTTGCCGGTGCCCGTAGCCATCACCAGCAGGATACGGTCTTGGCCGCGCGCCACAGCCTCGACGGTGCGGTTGATGGCATTCATCTGGTAATAGCGAGGCATGCGCCCGGAACCGTCGTCGTAGTAGGGCGCTTCGATCTTGTGCTGGTCAGTATTATCTAGTCCCTTCCACTGGCAATAGCGCTGCCAAAGTTCGGCAGGGCTGGGGAATTGATCAAGGGTGAGCTCGGTTTCTACCTGGCTGCCTGTGCCACTGCGGTCGTGAAACAGGAAACCATCGCCATTGCTGGAGAACACGAACGGTACGTCCAGGGCCTCTGCATAACCTAGGGCTTGTTGCATGCCGGAGCCAACGGAGTGCTTGTTATCCTTTGCCTCGATCACTGCGATAGGCAGGTTGGCTTGGTGGTAGAGGATGAAGTCTGCGCGGCGTGCTTCACCACGGCTGTGCAGTTTGCCCCGGACGATAATGCGGCCTTTGGTAAAGCTAACTTCCTCGCGCACCTGCTTGTGCATGTCCCATCCAGCTTGTTGAACGGCTGGGGCTATGTACTTGCTGCAGATGTCCCGCTCGGAAAGTGATTTCTTGTCCATGACTGGCTATGTCCCTATGACGTCCAGCGGACTTTATCAGAAGGGCTAGAGGCATGCTGCCAGTATCAACAGCGGGGTTCTCAGGATTCGGCTATCAGGCTAGCGTATGCCTGGTAACGGCTGAGACTCTATGGGTTTTCTTCATGCATGATGCGAGCATTTGCATCGTTGGTTCGTCGGTGTGGATAACGCCTTGGCTCAGCATCGCTTCATGCAGTGCATATAACAGCTGCTGGAGTTGCCGCGGCTAAGTCAGACTCACTTCGCCAGTGTCGTGCATGCAATCGGCAAGTCTGTGCAGAAGATTTATTACTCAGCAAATAATTCTACTTGCGGCATGATCAAGGGAGAACTACTATCTCTTCAACTTGATGAAGTAGAGTTATTTGCAGTGGAAGCCATTGAGCTCAGCAATCACGCCCAAATTCGCACGGCCATGGTCTTCAGGACTCAGGCTCCTCAAGAGACGCCGGACGGCAACGTGCGGGCTTTGGCCATCAGGGATTTGGTATCGGCCAAACCACTTCAATGGGATGAGCTTCCGCGCATTTCCATTGACGAAAGCCTGCTCGGCCAGTGCTTACAGCCTGGCGATGTTGTCATCCCTTCCAGGGGCGACTATTACAGATCGTGGGTCTACGAAGGTGCGAATGCGCCGGTATTCCCGCTGGGTCAGCTGAATATCATCACACCTGATGCCAGGCTGGATGCGCGCTATCTCGCATGGTACCTGAATAAAAAATCGACTCAGGCAAAGCTGGGCTCAATGTTGACCGGGACGAGCATCAAAGCGCTCACTAAAATTGCGCTGCTTAGCTTGCAGGTAGAGCTGCCAGACTTTGCCAAGCAGCTGCTGATCGCCGATTTGGATCGCACAACCCAGCGGATTGGCGCCATACGCCATCGTTTGAATGAGTTGGATAAAGAAGAGATGGCGTACCTGACGTCGACTTTCCTGCACGCAGAGGACAGCAGTCATGGCTGACCATAACAGGGACGCTGCGATTCGCATGGCTATCGCTAAAATCTTTGAGGTCTTCCGAGGGGGCAGTCCATGCGAGGAAAGCAAACACTTTGTCCTGCCCATGCTGGTATTGAAATACCTTTCTGATGTCTCTGACTCCGATTGCGGCGTTCACTTGAGCTATCGGGTACCAAGGCAGGCGCATTTCCAGGAGCTCAAGCGCGCCCGCTTTGGACCCTATAACGGTGAGCGCATCAATATGGCATTGCGCTTGATCGAGCAAGCGAACGACGATCTCTACGGCATGTTCGGCAGTGTCGATTTCTGTTCAGCCAAGCTCGGCACGACGGAGCGGGCGGACATCTTGCTTAGCCGGTTATTGGAAGCATTCGACGTTCCCGTCTTGAATTTCACAGTGGGGCATCGTGAGGCGCCAGGTGCTGCTGCGGAGGTATGTGATGCGTTGTGGGCCTTTGTAGATGAGGCTAGTGGCAAGCGCGATGGGGAGACCGTGACTCCCCCAGACGTCTCGCGAATGCTGGCCCGACTGGTGCGCCCTGCAGCGGGCGAATCCGTTTATGACTCGTGCCTTGGCGTGGGAGGTTCCTTGATCGAATGCGGCAAACAGGCTCGCCTTTCCAATGTAGGGCAGGGCGCGAGTCTGTATGGTCAGGAAGTAAATGCAGACGCTTTGGCATTTGCTCGGATGAATATGGTTCTGCATGGCGAGGATAACTACCGCCTTGAATGGGGTGACAGCCTACGAAACCCTACGCTGCTAAATCCGGTTGGTGACCTGATGACGTTCGATATCGTGGTGTCACAGCCTCCCTTTTCAATGCGGGAGTGGGGGCATGAAGATGCAGCCCATGATTCGTTCGGACGTTACCTGCGCGGAATCCCGCCCCGCGGGTCGGCAGACTTCGCATTCATTAGCCACATGCTCAAAAGCTTGAAGCCTAATGGCCGTATGGCAGTGGTTGTGTCACTCGGCGTGCTGTTCCGCAGTGGGATGGAAGGCCAGATTCGCATGCACTTGGTTCGCGACAAGCTGATTGATGCAGTGATAGCACTTCCCCCAAAGCTTTTCACTCACACGGGGATCCCGACGGCTATTTTGCTGCTGCGTAAAGGCAGAGAAGCAGATGACGTGCTTTTCATTGATGCTAGCCGCACTTTTGAGCCTGGAAAGATTCGCAATCGCTTGAGCGAGAGTGACTTGAGTTTCATTGACGCCGCCTACCAGGCGAGGAGCGACTCGCCTCAGCTTGCGCGGGTGGTGTCACATGATGAGATTGCGCAGCACGATTACAACCTCTCGGTTACGCGCTATGTCGAGCACGTCGAAATGGAGGAGCCGGTCGATGTAGACGTGCTACGGGCTGAGCGGCTGCAGCTCGAATGTGAGCTGGCGATTCTTGAAGAACAGCTGGAGGGGTTGCTCGCGCGGATCGGGTATGACTACCGAGGTGTCCCCAGCCCATAAAAAGCAAAAACCCCGCAGCTTGGCGGGGTTCTCACTCTGGGTACACGGGCACGACCGGAAAGCCGGAAAACCCGCGTGTCGAATAACAAGATAGTAGAAAATCGATCTGCTGACAAGGTGCCCTATGCTCGTCCATCTGACCGCTGCTCGGCTCAATACCCTCGAACAATTCTTTAAAACCACCAGCGAAAGCGATCTTTATGGATGCTATGCGTGGACCCAGGCGGTGGGTGCGGCGCTGTTGCCGATTCTTGGTGACCTTGAGGTGAGCTTGCGTAACGCATTGCACCGTGGGCTGTCGCAGTACTACGGGAAGACAGATAGCTTTGAATGGATGCTCAAGACGCAGCCCAACCGTTCTAGCCCCGGTGGCCTAACTTCCTGGCACAAGCTGAATCCCCATACTTACGACGATGTGCTCGGCGCGGTCGAAAAAATCAAGAAGAGCAAGGGTAAGGGCTGCAGGGTAACCGTGGACGATATTGTCGCAAAAGTCGCCTTTGGCTTCTGGGAAGCAATCGTTAACGGGTTGAAACATAAGTCTCACCCTAAAGGCATGCAAGCACGCGTTTTGGCCGTTGCGTTCCCAAGCACTCCTGATCTGCGCAATGGCGTCTTCGGTGATCCGGCGCTTGTTGACAGAATAGCTAGCCTGCTTTACCAGATGCGTGACGTCCGAAATCGGATTGGCCATCACGATTCACTGTGGAAAACGGCCGAATTCGACGCCTATGGGCGTCGAGGCTTTGTTCCCCGTCGACCTCGGCAAACCGTTACCAGCATGCGTTTGCTAGCCGATCAAATTGCTTGGTTTGCAGGATGGATCGACCCGCGGATTAGCTTGTACATCAAGGCGACACCCCATTGGCGTCATCTGCAATGGTTGTTGACCAGAGATGCGCTGTTCTTGTACCGAGAAAACGGGGGCAAAGCGATCAACTACGAGAAGACCATGCTTCGAGCGCCAGTCTACAAGGCCAAGCAAGCTTCAAAACGCAAGCAGAATAGCCACGACAAAGCGCTTGAAATCAAAAGGCGTCGACTGTTGCGGGGCATGTTTTACTGAGTAAGGCTTGCAGCCCATCGCCGGCAAGCCGGCTCTTACAGGGGGCGTGTTTTGGCGTAAGGACACAGGCACAAAAGAAGACACCCTAGGACGCCTTCTTCTTTCGGAGCCGGTAATCTGAAACATTTGGGTAAGCTACTAATTAACAAAAATTAATATTCTTGGAGGTTTGCGTCGTGATACCACGCGGAATACCATGCACCCACTGAGGGATTATTGGAGGGTTGAAGAAACGCCCGCTGGAAATTTAGTCATATGGCAGCATGAGCTTGCTCCGTACATCATCATATTGGCGTTGCCATGTGATTGGATGTCGGATTTTATATCTTCACAAGCTTTATATCAAATCGCACCCCTTCTTTTATATTTTTTACTACTAAGTCTCCGCCCATGTTAGTAATATTTTTCTTTGCTATGTACAGTCCCAAACCACCGTGTTCGCCATCGCCGCTTCTGCTACTGACACCATACTCAAAAATTTCTTCAATAGGATAGTTATCGATGTGCGGGCCGATATTCATGATCGAGATGAGTACCCATTGAGCATCCATGTATATAGAAATGGTGATTTTCGTTCCTTCCGATCTGAAATCGTTCGCATTGTTCAGTATCGCGGTGAGAGCGGCTTCCAGCATATCCCCATCAGCACTAACCAGGAGCTTGCGATTTGATCCCTCATAGATAACATGGGGGTTCTCGTCTGCCGCGTTTTGTAAATATTCCGATACGTTTTCTCTAGTCAGAGTGCCACGGTAAGAACTAATCGCTTCCTGTGGTCCAGTTGAATTAGCGTTAGAGCCATCCCGTTGAGCGGTCGATAATATTTTAAGTGCGTGAGTAATACGCTTAATGCTTTTGAAACTCGGGTCCTCGGGAGTGCTGTGTCTTATGGTTAGCTCTTGAAGTGGAGATTTTATCTCATGACCCAGAGCTCGTAGAAATTCGGCTTGTTTGTTTGTGCTTTCTAATGCCTCTCGGCCATAGGATGTAATTGATTTGTGCAGGTCTAGGATGCTAGCCCAAAGAACGCCTACTTCATCTTTTTCGTTTTTTATCAGGAAAGGAAGTTTAAAGTTGTCCGCGTCATGGAATTTATCCCGCAAGTAAAGGGTGTTGCGCCTTACATTGTTCAGTGGTTCAAGCAAAAAGCGGTATAGCACGAAACCTGCTATTGTCAACGAGGTACACAGTAGCACGGCGAATGCGATGGTTCCTTGAGCGGCGGCCCGCCATCCGCTCAAAATTAGCGACGCGTTACCATTAAGCTCGACAGACCCACCGTCGTCAAAATTGAAGTTTTTTTGAGTCGAGATGCTCGGGATGACTACCTTGATCAACGCGTCAGCCACGTACTCCAAGGCCGCTCTCAAGGGGTGACTATACTGCAGCGATTTTGTTTCTGTGCTTTCTACTTCTACGGCGCTTTCGTGTAACGCTTCCGGGGCGCGAAATGTTAGCTTTTCTCCGGATGCTAAGTATTGCGACATTTTGGAGAAGGTAAAGCGCGGCGACTCTGCTAGATCGGCGGTATCCGTTATGACCGCTCCCGTTGCTAAGTAGTCAGGCCCAACTACCTTCATAGTGATTTTTAAATTGTTCAGGTCGTTAGGTGGCCAAGATTTATTATCGCTGATGGCATCAGTAGCAAATGCCTGAATCGGGGCTTGAAATATGTATCTATAGTGACTGCTTGCCGCATCGGATAGCAGTATCCTCCCTTTTATATCAGGCTCGCGAATGTAAGACTTTTGACTATCTCCTAAATATTTGAACCCAGTCATGCTCCAGGCAGGAGTAAGCGTTGACTTGAGCGATGCATCAGGCCATCTCAATGGATCAAATGTCACAACAAAGCTTTGCTTTATACCCTTGGCTTCTGTGGAAATTAAGAAGTAGTGTCCTGATGTCGGAGATTTAGAGTAAATAGGAATGCTGAGCTCTCCAGGCATATTAAATGAACCTTGGATGTAGATCATCGCGCCTGCTTTACGGCTGTCAAGTATGGCGGCACATATTTCGGAGTCTGGTTGGCTCTTGTAAGGATAGCTGCATGCCGATAGAGGCTTTAGTTCTTCAATGTGGCCGGGGAGGTAGTTGAGGTAGTCTAATGGTAAGTGAGTAACTGGAAGTTCAGAGTTGTTTGGTTTGGCACGGTTAATGTTTGTGAAAGCCGTACGCCCCTCAAATCCTTCAAACTCAGAGACTACACGTTGCAGAGTCCGCTGAATTCCTGCTTGGTATTGGCGTGCAACTGGAGAGTAGCTAAGTCTAAGTACGAATATTGTGCCCGCAAGAACTACAAGAATCATTACGGAAAGAGTGCCGATAACCAGAACCCTGGCCTTTGCTTTCCCTAAATTCTTTTTAAGGCTTGTCAATGATTGAATTAGTCCTGCCACTGTAATCCCTTCATTCTGATTACAGTAATGTGTTCTTCTTCTACACCAGCTTCAGTGAAGGCGTCCCGAATAGTCTTCACATGCTGACGGATTGCATCAGGATTTTTTCCAGATTTGACCAGGTCATAATAGTCTGGATAGGGCACGTACTTCCCTCTTCTCTGATAAGTGCGCATGAGGATAAGCTTTGCTGTCTGCGGTAAGTTTAGTGGCCTCCCCTGGTAGAAAGCCTTGCCTGTTGAGTTTTCATAAGTTAGAGCGTCTGGGCTGTGAGCTGAAATGTCATTGTTTTTTGCCCTCAATACTTTTAGTGCAGAGCTTATGAATTCTTGGCCGTCAGCCGGAATTGGCTTTTCGAGGTAGTCCCAAACATCTAGTTGTGTCATTACATTTCTGTACTGGGACTGATCAAGTCCAGATACTACCATCACAGGGCTCTTGTGATGGTTGACATTGGTGTAAATTATTCCAATACCAGCATTCTTTTCTGGTGGTAGTTCAATATCGAGAACAATTAAGTTGTAGTTTGTTGCCTTAATTGCTGCTTCCGCTTTTTCTCTATCAAAAAATTGGTCTACCTCGTAGTCACTTCCGAGCTCTCTGCAAAATGCAGCTAGCGCGTTATTTACTTCTTCTTGGTCTTCAATCACGGCTATCTTTTTCATGGTCGGCTCCTAGTAATGTAGCCTCGCCAGAATACCAGAGCGCGCACCCTCTAGGGGGGGCTTAACGTGAGCGTTTACTCACGTTCGGATGCGGTTTTTTCGAAAGGTTTTGGCTTGTAAGCCTTCGTGATTCTGAGCTTCCAATCATTTGTTGAGCTAACTAAAGCGGGGCTAAAACGCTCACGTTCAGTGGGGTAATGTGTAGTTCATGCCACAGCAGCCTGCTGAGGCGAAGGAACCGCTATATGGAGGCTTTATGAAAATCAATATGGCTCACCTGCGTGAGCGTGCTGTTGCGGGAGGGTGGATAAATTTCGCTGTGTTCGAAGCGAAATCCACCTCGGGCGACAATGACGGTTTGCTGTGGCAGCTCACTGCTAAAGCGCGTGCCAATGGGCTTCAGGTCGACCAATCGGCGCTCGCGTATTCGTCTGGTGGGCGTATTCGCTTCCATGGCAATCGCAATTTGGTCGATTATCTCGCGAAGGGCTGGCGCCCCGTTTGGACTCACACCATCGACTACTAAATCTTGTGAATAAGATCTGGTGGGCATTGGATCTGCTTTTATTAAGCTGTAGGGGATTAATATGGCTGTTTATGTAGTTACCTGGAACCTAAACAAAGAACGCAGCAATTATGATGCTGCTCGTCGGGCTTTTCTTCAGAATCTCGAACGCTACGATAACACGCAAGATACCGGGCTGGAGTCTGTACGCTGGATCAGTACGACCTATACGGCTAATCAGGTTGTCGATGATCTTCGTTCCAAACTTGACGCCAATGACCGCATCTTTCTTACGCAAGTAACCAAAGGTAACCATCAGGGCTGGTTGAGCCAGAAAGTATGGGATTGGATCAACGCTAGAATTTAGTTGAGATGTGGTCATGGAAGACATGTGCAACGAAAGAAAAGGCCCGCAACTGCGGGCTTTATTCGTGGTTATAATATTTTTACGAGTTTGAATTCTTGGGTTTACGAAGGACCTCGGTAGCTGCAGTGGCTCAGATTCATTGAAATTTTAGCGTACGCTAACGAACCCATTCGTTTCCAGATCAATAAAACTGTGAGTCGATAATAATACCGACTGGCATCGGAATGGTCTTTTAGATGTTGAGTTAAGAACCAGTGGACATGTTTGAGCTGCCAGGTCCAAGGGTTGTCACGTTGCCATCGTTGTTGAATGGCTGCTTGTATGATTCGGGCTTGCCGTAGGTGGCGTTCCTGGGTGGTCTTCGAACCGGTCAGTACGCCATTTAGGAAAATACCCATGTCAAAAGGTTTGATCATGAGCGGCCACCAATGTAAGCCGAAACCACATCAATGCGGTTATGCCCAAGCTCAAGACTGATCTGCTGACGCGCTCCCAGATCAAGGTTTCGGTCGATGCGATAGCAGTGCCCACCATTGACCGGGGCCGCGCGGCCTGTGATCTGCTCGTACCGCTCGCAGGCATAGGCCGCACGCATTTCATGGAAGCCCTTCAGCCCGTGTTTCTGCAGTATTTTTCGGGCAGGAAGCACCGTCCGTTGCATGAACTCGGCGAAGCTTTCGTCTCGGGCCAGCAAATTGCGGCTACCGATCGGTGACGCATGATGAGCAAGTTGCAGTGCCGCCTGCACGGCCCCATTGGCTATAACCCATCGCGGTGCTGAAGCTCCTGAGCGGCCGCCTTTGGTGCCATCCTGAATATTGATGCGACCTATGCGTTCGGCTTCGCGGTGCAAGCGGGGTAGGTCTGCAAGGATCGCTTCGCGCAGGCGCATACCGGTTGTCCGGGTCAACATGACGATAGCGGCCACCCGCTCGTGTTGTTGTTCGCTCAGCGCCTTAATCACTCGCTGTAATTGGTGGCGGTCTTGGCCATCCGGCGCACGGGTACGTACTGTGGAACGCTGCTGTCTCAATGCCTTACTCGGGCTGGCAATTTTCACATCCTGATCACCACGAAGCGCGGCGAGGGTCCGGTTGACGCTGCTAAGGCGATTTTGCGCGGTGGCGATGCAAAGTTCGCCTTGCTGAACCTGCTGGCGCAGGTAAGCGGCGTAGCCCTGCAGCGTCTGTCGATCGATCCGGCGGGCATCGTTGTAGCCGGGGCCTTCCTCTGACCGACACCAGCACACGAATGCTTGCCAGCGATCGCTATGCGCTTTGACGGTGGCGAAGTGGCCGTCGGCAAACAGATCTTCCAGTGCCTGTCGGCCGGCGTAGGTCAGTTGGCGACCATAGCCAAAGTTACGACTATCACGCCGACCGACCAGCGCCATTTTGTTCACCGTATGCATTCGTTTGAAGAAAGAGCAGCAGAGCTTTCCAGTGGGGGCTGATGCTGTCCAACTGCTGCCAGTGTGCTGGGCGGATGAGGAGGGCGTTCTCGTGGTGATGCAGCAAAGCTCCTTCCTCGTGCAACTGATCGATCAGTCGGGCGAGGTCGGCAGACTCTAATGGTGTAGCGGCGTCAGCGGCGACAC
>Ga0182005_1001185_pt1 | contig 10768 bp, 8 predicted proteins | sample Sormic07211103_1_FD_123021 | JGI IMG/M metagenome (GOLD analysis project Ga0182005, IMG submission 123021) | Rhizosphere microbial communities from Sorghum bicolor, Mead, Nebraska, USA - 072115-103_1 MetaG | ecosystem: Host-associated > Plants > Roots > Rhizosphere | place: USA: Nebraska...
GATGGCTTCGAGCTTGGCCTGTTCTGCCGCCAGTTTGTCGAAGTCGGCATCTTCTTCAGCGTAAGCCGCGTAGACCTCGTCCAGGCGCGCCTGGGCGTTCTTGATCACGCTGACCGCTTCCTCAACCACTTCACGCACGGTCTTGGTCGGGTCCAGGATCGGTTCCTGTGGCAGGTAGCCGATGTTCAGCTCCGGCATCGGACGGGCTTCGCCCTCGAACTCGGTATCGACACCGGCCATGATTTTCAGCAGCGTGGACTTACCCGAACCGTTGAGGCCGAGTACGCCGATCTTGGCGCCAGGGAAGAACGACAGAGAAATGTTTTTCAGGATTTCCCGCTTCGGCGGAACAACTTTGCCCAGCCGATGCATGGTGAAGACGTAAGAGCCTGTTTTGCCTGCTTTGTCACTTTTTGACATGGTTTGATTCGCCTTTAATCCTGTGTTTTTAGTGCTTGAATGGTAGCGACAGCGCTTAAATTCGGGAAAGTAAAACGTTAGGTTTTGCGCTGACCAGCCGATGCCCCTGACTATACTTAGAAAAGTTATGTTTTATGAGGGAGCAACATGGGTTTCCAGGTCATAGAGCAGGTGGTGAATGCTGCTCGAAGAAAGCTGCTGGTGCAAGACTACATCCCGGTCTACTACCCCAACCTATACATCACCATGGAGCACCCGGGCAGAGCCCTCGAAACGACCAAGAAGTACCTTGAGCATCTGGCTGTGTTTGAGGAGTTTCTAGCTTTTTCCTCCATTGATCTGATTTCTCACCTCGAACAGCGCCCTCACAGCCAATACCTGACAGACAGTGAGCTTTCTAGGTTTGTATCGGACGCGGGGTTTAGCAAGCAAACCTTGGCCATGAAGTATGCGGGGATGCGTTTGCATCCGACTGCCTACAAATCCGTTGGCAAAGCCCATGCGCAGCAGCGAATCGAGGCGGTACGCGACTATATCGCCTTCCTCTATGACAAGCTGGGTGATCACTCAACACGGTATGAGGCTGTTGACGATCTGAAGAAGCGCATCAACCGCAAGATCAAAGCGGCCAGCCCTGCGTGGAAACAAACGCGAATCGATGAAATGAGGGGGCTGACAAGCCAGGAGCGAACTCTATTGTTGGAGATTCTGCACCCTGACAGTCCGATCAATCCCTTCGCTGATCCAGCTATTCGATTACGTAATTACATCATTTTGCTGCTCGGTCTGGATATGGGGCTGCGCCGCTCCGAGATGCTACTGATCAAGACCAGCGATATTCGCTGGCACAGTCGCCAACTAGCGGTGGTCAACCTGGAGGATGAGAGCCTCGATCCACGAACGATGGCCCCACAATTTAAAACCCACGAGCGCATGCTGGTGATGACCGATGACCTGTATGACGCAATCGCTGAATACGAATCGAAATATCGCCACAGAAAGCCCCGTAGCGGCGCATCGCGAGCGAGAAGGCATCCGTTTTTGCTGGTGGCGCACAAGCGAAATGAGGGCGGACCTCTGACAATCAAGGCAGTGGATGGCGTTCTGCCCCGGATTCGAGAAGTAGCGCCGGAACTGGCTCATGTGCACCCGCATATTTTGAGGCATGACGCGGTCTACACGATGCTGGATAGCATGCGTGAGGAACTGGCAGCGCTCACGCCGGAGGATCGCACCACGCAAGTTCAAAAGACCCTCACATGGATGTTCGGCTGGAGTCCCGAATCGAACATGCCCGGCCTCTACGGCGCGAAATTCTGGAAGGAAGAGGCAGACAAAGCGATACAGAAACGGGCCGAGCGGTTTACGGCCAACCGCCAGAAGGCTGGCACGACACAAGGAGGTTCAGAGTGAACATCGCCGTCGAAGCACTTCAGGCCCCCACGAAGGACAGCCTCGATGCATGGCTGAACACGCCTCGCCTGGCGAAATGTGGGGAGGTGTTCACACCCGCAGAACCGATGTGGAAACCGGATAAATCGGCTAATCAATCAGTCAACTGGGAAGCGGCCATTGCCTGCGTCTCGCCGGATTGGCAGCCCTGGTTGCACGCCACCCTGGCGTACCGAATGGCCGATATGGCAGCAGGCACGGTTGCTAACGCCGCCAGTGGGTTGTCGCGTGCTGCTCAGGCCGGGATTGACCCGCTCAACGAGGATCACCTGATCGCTCTGCGGGAGCGCTTGAACGAAAGCGAGTTTAGTTCCATTGCCACTTTAATGGCGTTTTGGCACGACTGCGAATCCCTCGAACAGCGCCCGTCGCAACCCCTGATCGGTGCCTACCAAGCACTACCCAGGAAAAAGCGTTCCAGCAACGATGTGGTCCTCAGCCTGGACCCCAAACAAGGCCCGTTCACGCAGGTGGAGCAGGACGCGCTGCATCAATGGATACATGAGCAGTTTTGTCACGGTCAGTTAGATCCCGAGCAGTACCTTTACCTGCGCTTGTTGATGATTTATGGGCAACGTGGCGCTCAGGTGAGAATGATGGTTTTTGGTGATTTCACCAAGAGCGATCAGGGCTGCAAGGTCAGGTTTCACCGGGCAAAGCAAAAAGGCGACGAGGCGGGTTGGCGAGCAAAGTCCGAAACATTCAGTCTGGATGAGGACTTCTTTAACACCGTGCAGGCTTACAAGGCTATGGTTTTGGCGCAACTCTGGCAAGCGTATCCAGACGGTGCCGGCTGGAATGTAGCCATTGAGAATGTGCCCCTCTTTCGCCGGAAGCTGGATGATAAAACAGAACTTTGGGGGCGGCTGAATCCCCCTGTTTTGCTCGATAGCCCCCTTCAAAAAAGCCTCGAAGACGCGCCGCAGCCGACCTTTCATGTCGGACCAGGCACGGTCAGGCCATGGCTTGCTCGCATCGAGCGGATGGAGGGCTTTCCGATTTCGCCTCGCACCCATCAGCCGCTGAAAATGACGCGGGGGCACCGGTTCAGGCACACCCTCGGCACGGACCTTTCCAATGCGGGGCTGGATGAGTGGACGATGGCCCGCGCATTGATGCACAACGATACTCAGACAGTGCGAAAGTACCGACAGGTGTCGGCGGAGTTAATGGCGTTGATCGACGCGAAGATGAGCGACCATCTGGCCTTGGTTGTGAATGCGTTCACCGGAATCATCGTCACGGATCGCGCCTCAGCGAAAAACGGAGATCGAGCGGATCGACAAATCGAGGATGTGGCAGTATGCGGTGCCACTGCCGCCTGCCATCTAGATGCGCCGTTTACCTGTTACGCATGCGCAAAATTCCAACCCCTTCTGGACGCCAATCACCGTGCGGTCCTTGAGCGATTGGAACGTCGTCGGGCGCAAACCATTGACACAGATAAAACGACCGGTGTGCTCTGGGATCGGGCCATCCTGGCTTGCCGGAAGGTCATTTTGGATTGTGAGGCCATGCGCCGATCATCGGACTCAAGGAGAACAGAGGAATGACCGATGCGCTTGATTCTGAACCGACAAATAACATTGTTGATTTTAAGCCCAGGAGCCAACTGGCTGCAGAGGCTCACCTCGCGGCGTTTATCGAATGGGCAAAAGATACCCTGCCCAAAGGCATTCCCAATCGAGTGAACGAGAGTATCCGCTGGGAAGACAGCAGTTGGCACCCGCATGGCCTCACAAGCTGTAGCTTCACAGCGTTAGGATCGACCAGAAATGCCCCAAAGGCGATGCAGGCACCCTTCACTGAGTTTGCCAAAGCCATACTGGTGTACCGAAGGGTGTATTTGCAGAAAAAGACTCTGAATGACTGGGTGAGCGCCCTGAGGGCGCTGGAAGTCGCCCTCTACGAGGTGAAAAGCACGCGGGATGTGACGCGGGTATCCGCCGCTGTCTGTAATAAAGCGTGCTACCACATGGACCTTCACTGGACAAAAGGCAATAACGCATACATTCACAGTAAGTCACTTGAAGCCATCATCACCCTGATGCGGGACAAAAAACTGCTCAGGTCAGATTTCCGATGGACCTCTCCGCTGACGTCGAGGCAGCGTGGCACGCTCAAGCAGCAAAAAACGGATCGAGAACAGAAGCTGCCCGCCCCTGAAGCGATCAAAGCCCTCGGGGAAGTGTTCAATAACGATTTGACCAGGCCCCTCGATATCGTGGTGACATCCGCCTGTGCGCTATTGCTGAGTGCACCCAGTCGCGTGGGTGAATTGGCGGATGTTGAATTGAAGTGCTTGGTATTCAAAGAGGATACCCAAGGCAATCGGCGCATGTTCCTGCGCTGGTACGCGGAAAAGATGAACCAGGTGACCCTTAAGCCCGTTGTTAAGCCTGAGATGGAGCCGGTCGTCGAGCGGGTCATCACGTTATTGAAACCGATCACCGATGATGCGCGGGCTTACGCGGCCTGGCTGGAAGACCATCCAGATGAGTTTCCGCCTCATGAAGGACTGCCGCCCAAGGGACCTGATGAGCCGCTGACATATGCCGAAGCCTGTGCCGCACTGAAACTCACCGTTAATAGGGACACCGGATCGCGAGGCGTGTTCAATGCCAATCTGAAAAGCATGGAGAAGCAAAAGGCGCTCAGCCCCGCCGCCCGAACCCTATTGGCCGAGATCCGTGGCGGGTGGGATTCCAGCGCAGGAAAGCGCAAATATGTTAAAGGCAAGCATGGAGTCCGGGGTTATGAGTTTGACGACCGGAGTGTGATCACGCTGCGCAAGCTCAATGTGCTGTTGCGGGAGAAGTATCTTCCAAAGAATTTTCCATACACCACGCCGTACACGGAGGGCAAAGCTCGGGTGAAGTACCGTGATGCCTTGTTTACCGTGCGCACTGGAGCAATGGCTGAAGACTCAGGTAACGCCGTTGCGACACACGGGTTTGGCGTGGAGATCGCAGCGGACCCTAACCGAATGAATGCGCAATTAGGCAGTTTGAACCACCCAAAAATGAAAAGCCTGTTCGAGCGTTGGGGCTACCCCGGTGTCAAGGTCAACACGCACGCGTTTCGGCACGAATTGAACACGGCAATGCACCAGGCCGGTCTGTCGCAGCTCCTAATTGACGCCTTCTCCGGACGCACGACGATGGGATCAGTCTACAACCATGAGACCATCGAGGATCGCACCCAAAGGGTTGCAGCTTACCACCCCAAAACGAAGCACAGCACCGCTGCTCAGCGCCTGGACAAGATCAAAACCAATCAGCCGCTGAACCTGGTTGAGGTGAGGGAACTGCGCGAGGGTGAGCAGGACCGCATTATTCATCAAACCCATCTCGGCGTTTGTGTACACAACTTCGCGGCCGAGCCCTGCCCGAAAATGGGCGCCTGCTTGGACTGCGGGCGGCTCGGCTGCGTCAAAGGGGATGACGTGAAGCTTGGCAACCTCAAGGAAGAACGCGACGACCTTAAACGCCGCCTCGATAAAGCCCTGGATGCGCGGTCTCGGGGTGTGTTTGGGGCATCGGAGTGGGCCAAAAAACTGGGTGAGAAGCTCTTTAAGTGCGAGGAGCTCATCCAAACGCTGGAAAACCCCGGACTCGAAAAGGGTGCCATCGTGTGGAACGCCGATAACGGTTGGACGCTGACCAAGAACGCCGCCGCGATGTCGGGTCTGATCGAAGTCAAAGTCATTGAAGAGCACCAGGCGCAAGAGGCGTTATCATCGTTAGATGACGTCCTGGCTTTGCTGGATGAGATTGAGGGTTAACGATGGGGCATTTAACGCCAAAGGATGAGAAGCGCATCATTAAGCTGATTGAGGAATGGTCAGAGCCGAAGCTGACCTGGCCTTTACTCGTTGAGGCCTGCAAAGAAAAACTGGGTATCAGTCGTGCTCGCCAGTCCCTGATGAATCTACCTGTCGTGGATTTAGCGATGAAGAATTGCAAAGCGGCATTGAAGGCTCAGAAGCTGAAACCGGGCTGGATTAGCGATATTCAGGCAGCCAACGAGCACATTGAGAAACTGACAGCGAACAATCAGAAGCTGTTAGCTGCTGTTCGAGATATGCATAGCCGGTTTTTGATCTGGCAAGCCAATGCCGATATGCACGGGCTAACACAATCTATGTTGGAGCGGCCGGTTTCACAGCTTCAAAAGAAGACCTGATTGCGCAATTGCACGTACTTGACCAGCCGTTAGCATTCCAGCTGACCAGGAGTTGACCACCTTCACATCTGCAGTTTGGTCAGTGACCTCGTAGTGTCGACCGGTAGTTCACGACCCGAAGCGCTCATTCGCTTATAGCAGGTAAAGCCTATACCTTTATCGAAACGCGGGAGTTCCAGTTAACGGCGTTAGCAGCTCATCTTCGTCCGTGAGATGTCTTTCGATGTCAGGTAGGATCAAAACACCTAGCGTGTAATTAAATCCACTGCCCTCGATCACAAAGGCATGCTCTTCAATTTCAAGCTCTGCTGATTCTCGCGAAAGCCAGGCGCTCGCCGGAATGATACCGGACGATCCAGTCGCTGATCGCACCGCATTGTTCAGTACTGACTGAGCAGGAGGTTCAATGGTTTCGTTCCGAGTGGCAAAGTAAGCACCAGATCGGAATGCCCGCTCGTTTGAGCAGGACCAGTCAAGGAAACCGTCTTTGGCTGATAGGACGATGACCCTACCAGGTGCTACCTCACGCCATTTCAAGGCAGCAGCGGTGACTGAAACACCGTATCGATCTGCGCAGTGACGAAGCAAGTCCATCGAGAACGGATGCCCATCTACCTGTGCCCGGAAATCGTTGAGCGGCATCAGCAAATACGATGCGAAGGTATCGGCTTCAACCTCAATATCCCGTCCATGGGGATCCCAGGAGTGCATGTCTTGATTTGAGCAATTGAAGCTAGATTGGCGTTCGCGATGTAGCATGTAGTGCCCAAACTCGTGGGCAATGGTGAAGCGAATCCGGCCTTCCGACTCAACGTCCTCGTTAACGCCAATCATCCACCCATCGCCTTTCGGACTCTTGGCTAGCATCCCCTCGAACGAAGGTAGTGGAACTGTTTTGATAGCCAGAATTGGTTGATCAGGACAGGTCCGCGACGACCACTCGAGCGCTAACGCTCTCACATCGACTGGAAAGCGCTCCACCCCCAACACCTGCTCCAAAACTCGAGATATACGAATCGCTTCGCTTTTAGGGGTAATGGACATGCTAAGTCAGCTCCACCAATCGTCGACCATTTTCCGAAGCCGCTCTTTGTCCTTATCGTCCAGATCTTGGTATTTGCGGAAGAACTCTTTGTCCGCCTCTACTGCCAAATCTGGAGAGGAAGAGCCTAGCAACGATTCTGGCGATAGACCCAACGCCATTGCAATTTTGGTCACCTTGTCTAAGGACGGATTTGGCTTGTCGCGATTCTCTAGCTCCCACAAGTAGCTTTTGCTCGACTCGGTAAGAGCCGCCAACTGCTCGAGCGACATTCCTAGATCCCGCCTCCTAGAGTTAATTTTTTCTCCAAGGGGTGATGCCACGGGTGCCTCCTTCGTAAGTGGGTCGACCACTATACCATTATAACGAACGAAATCGTACCTGTTGACAGATACGGCTTGGTGGAGCATTGTGGCTCTGTCGTTCGGTCCCACCGAACAAAAAAGTATCTAGATGGAGAACAAGGCAATGACCACCAACCTTCCTCTCGCCCCATCTCACCAGTCGAACGCAGGCCGCTCCGCCGTAGTAAAGATTAATGGAGAGCTTGTCCGTGTTCACGACTGGACACCTACAGCTCGCCAGATTCTGGCTGCGGCTGACTTGCAGCCAGCTACAGAGTACGCACTTTTAAGCTGGCCTGAACACGGGCCGACCGAAGAGCTTGGTCTCGACGAAACCATCCCGTTACCTCGCAACGAACAGGTAGCGGAGTTTCTAGCGATGCAAGCAGATGGGGTTTTCTACTTCATGCTGAACGACGAACGCTTTGCCTGGGCAGGCCCGCTCAGCGCAGAGGACGTTCGTAAGGTTGGTCGTGTGCCAGTAACGATGGAATTGTGGCTGGAACGACGCGATGAGCCTGAATTGCAACTGGATAAGGGAGATGTTGTTGATCTCCTGGCTCCAGGGGTTGAGCGTATTTACACCCGCCGGCGCAAATGGAAACTGGATGTACACGGGGTAATCGTCGAGTCGTCCGAGCCGCAGATTATCGTTCGCGATGCTCTGATCTTGGCAGGGATCGATCCGGACCAAGGGTGGATCATTCGTCTGAAGGTGCGTGGTGAGCCCAAGCGCGAAGTCGGATTGACGGACAGCATTGACCTGACGAAGCCTGGCATCGAGCGCCTTCAGCTCCTCTCTGACACGATCAATAACGGCGAAGTCGCGTGTTCCATGCGGCGGAATTTTGTATTGCTGGCTAAAGACGAGACCTATCTGGATGCTCGGGGACTGGCTTGGGAAACAGTTGATGATGGCAGACGTTGGTTGCTGATCCGGGACTACCCAGTGCCGCAGGGATATCTCCAATCCAGCACCTGCCTAGCTATAGAGATTCCGCAGAACTACCCAGCCGCAGAGATCGACATGTTCTATTGCAACCCGCCGCTCACTTTGGAAAGCGGTGGCCAGATTGCGCAAACTGAACATCGCCAAGTGGTTAATGGAGATGAATTCCAACGCTGGTCTCGCCACAGAAATCCAGGGCAGTGGTCTCCCGTACGCGACTCTGTGATCTCCCACATGGGGCTGGTAGACGAGTCCATTGCCCGGGAGCTAGGGCAATGAGTGCTAACACGACGTTGATATTGACAGGCGCGCTGCATGCGCGCCTTCAACAACACCTTCTTCCACCTGACGGCCTGGAAGCATCGGCAATTTTACTCTGCAAGCGTATGCAGACAGAGAAAAGGCTGAAGTTATTGTGTAAGAAGGCAGTGCTAGTTCCTTATGGCCAGTGCACTCGAGTTCATGACCATCTTGAATGGTCTGGAAGAAGCCTGCTTGAGGCGCTCGACCTAGCGGAACCTGAAGGACTTTCACTCGTGCTAATTCATTCCCACCCTGGAGGATTCTACGATTTCTCGCTTGCGGACTCGGAATCTGATGCCTTGGTCATACCTCAAGTGTTTGCCAATCTCGAGCAAGGTGATCATTCAGATGTGGTCCATGGGAGCGCGATCATAGTGCCGGGAGGGGCCATCAAAGCCCGGACATATGACTGTAACCATCAGATGGAACCGATCAATTTGGTAGCGGTGTATGGGGACGATATCCATCTCTTCTGGAGTGATGACGACCAGCCATTGCAGCGCCCAATGGCTTTTTCAGAACAAATGCGATCAGAGTTGGGCAGGCTTACTGCAGCGGTAATTGGCTACTCAGGCACTGGCAGCATTGCTGCAGAGCAGCTCGCGCGTATTGGCTTCGGTGGAATGGTGGTCGTTGATTTCGACCAGGTCGAAGATCGGAATCTCAATCGGATCATCAACTCTACCCTCACTGATGCTCTTACTAGTCAGTTGAAAGTTAACGTGCTCCGTAGGGCCGTGGATGGCTTTCGACCCGACATGCGTTTGCACTGCGTACCGACTTCAGTCGCTACAAGGCAGGCTGTTCTTGCTGTGGCCGAGGCCGATATTCTGTTCTGTTGCGTAGACAGTGAAGAGGGACGCTTTATCTGCGATGCAATTGGCGCCGCGTTCATGATGCCGCTCTTGGATGTTGGAGTAGTTATTCCGGTGCGCCGAGACAAAAATGGCAAGCTCGCAATTCTTGATGTCCATGGTCGGGTCGACTACGTGCAACCTGGTGGGTCGACCTTGCTCGACCGCAAGGTCTATACACCTGCGTCCCTGAGAGCGGAAGAGTTATCTCGACGGGATCCTGCGGCCCATGCAGAACAGGTGAAGGCGGGCTATATGCCAGGCAGTCTAGAGCAAGCCCCGTCAGTGATCACCGTTAACATGCAGGCCGCAAGCATGGTTGTTCAGGAGCTGATAGCTAGGCTTTACCCATATCGCCTAGATGGAAATAGTCACTGTGCACGAACCATGTTCAGTCTGGCTGAGAAGGAGTTCGAGTACTTTTCAGAAGCTGACTTTGCCGCCGAAGAATCGCTAACACTGGGTTCTGGCCTAAGCGAACCTCTACTGGGTCTACCCTCTCTGAGAGTCGAAAAATGACCTGGCTGTCTCGAGTTTGGGCTGCAGTTCGGAAGGTTATCTCCAGATGGTTTGAAACGGAGCTCCGGACTTATCGAATCGAAGGCGACACTCTGCCGAAATACATCCGCTCGAATCAGTTGATACATCTGATTGATGATGGAGAAAGCTGGTCAGCTGGATTCATGTGCCCGTGTGGCTGTGGGGATGTTCTTGAGGTAGCTCTGATTAAGTCGGCAAGGCAGAGTTGGACTCTATCTGTGGATTCTGAAAATAGACCTACCCTACATCCGTCCATCTGGAGAACTACAGGGTGTCGCTCTCATTTCTGGATCAGGAAGGGACACATTCATTGGTGCAGTAAAACAGCCTAAGAGGAGAGGTACTGCAATGGACAGCCAAAATTTCGAGAAATTAAAAGCTCACATCTTTGTCAACACCGGTTGAAAACTGACCCGGTTGCCGAGATATCATTGACCCGTTCAGACTCCTCGCGAACCACTACCTTTACTGGAATTGTGCCGATTTAAAGGTGCGGTAGTCTTGGGTCAGCACGTGGGTCAATTCGGCGTTGGCGCCAACAGGCAGCTTTCTAATATGGCTCTCGATTGGTGAATTGACGGCGCTTAATGTGCTGTCGATGATTCGATCTCAGCGAAGTTTTCGGCAGTAGCAGTACACAAATTTCTGGACGGTTCCGACCGGGGTGTGATGTTCTTCC
>Ga0182005_1001186_pt1 | contig 10765 bp, 11 predicted proteins | sample Sormic07211103_1_FD_123021 | JGI IMG/M metagenome (GOLD analysis project Ga0182005, IMG submission 123021) | Rhizosphere microbial communities from Sorghum bicolor, Mead, Nebraska, USA - 072115-103_1 MetaG | ecosystem: Host-associated > Plants > Roots > Rhizosphere | place: USA: Nebraska...
CCTGGCGAAAACGATCCAGCCAGGATTGTTCGACCAGACGCCGCGAGCGAACACGATCCCATGTTTGAGCGTGACGTTCGTAGAGATCGATGATCTGATGGGCTGCTTCATGCATGAGGGAGATGTGAGCGCCAGCTAAAAATTATAACTTCTTAACCTACTGATGAGCTTAGGTAAAATTTATTTTATCAATTAAAAGCTAGAATAAAAACCGCGTGATTTTTCCAAACTCTACTTTTTAAATGTTTTTTTGTGATCTGTCACGCGTCTTACGGTGGCTCGGATTTGAATTACCAACACTGGCCAGTCGAGCCGACACTAGTAGCCCCAAGCATCACAGAGCAAATTTCTGGGATCTCTATTTGGAGGGAATGCATCCGATAGACTCGGTGGACAGAAGCATCGCTAAGCAGTGGTCGAGTCAAATGCACGCGGGGTCAAATCGCGCATATTTGGCACTTGAAGCATCTCGTTAGCTTTATTGATGAAGGAGGCAGTAACAAGGCAAACGAGGTGCAGTAGCCAGAGCGGTGGTTGGGATGCCTGGGGGTGAGTAGAAGGCGAACGCCAAATGACGTAGTTATGAAAAAAATTAGAGTTTGCATGTCGGTGCTGGTTGGTTCGTGGTAAAAAATTCCAAAAAACAAGAATTATGCACAATTATGCAAAAATTCATAATTTCTCGAAGTGGGAAAAACCAGGCGTGCAGGGCGCCACAGCGAGCGCGGGGATACAACTGCCTCTTAATAGGCCTTCTTATCCGCTTTCTGGCGGCCGTGTCTGTGAGGCGCGTTGGTCGAACCTGATGCAAATGGCTGGTCAGGCTAGCATCCTAGCTGACAATTTCTCTGTGGAATTCATCAACTACATAATTGCCAAGTCGGATATAGCGATAAGACATGCTTTTTTTTGGCGGGCGTGTGGGCTTGCTCGTTGTTTAAGTCGGGTTAACACGATATTCATCGTGCACAGCGCCAGTGCAACTGCTAATCAGTGCCAATGTATAGAGGTGGACGATAGGGATGAGGTTGGGGTGGCCATTTAAAAGTAATGAGGTGGTGTATTTTTTCTAATGGATTCATTGAAATGTGACACTATTTACCATTGAAAAATGACACTGTGAGTGTTCTTTTGTTTTATGGGGCTTCAGCTCCAGGAGACAATTACTCGTATAATGGAGTGAGCAGTGTAGAATTAACCTTATGATAAACATGAATAAAATCAAATTCACTATTCTAACGTTAGGAAAAATTGAGATTCGAGGTTGCCAAATTCGAATTATCAAATATCTTTTTTGGTGAGGCTTTCCTGTGTGTTGCACAAAGGATTTATCAAATGCAATTTTCTACATTAGAAGTAGGCTTGATGGTACTCGTCGCCGGAGAGCCGGCGAGGGTTATCAAATGCACGCCGCCTTCAGAGGTCGAGGTTTTGCGTTTGAAAGACAAGAGGAGGTTTTCGGTACCCGTTGATAACATCGTGTTGTTACCGCCCGCACAGTGTAACGACTCTATAGTGCCTATAGATAATTTCATGGATTTACTTGAAAGTGCGTCTAGCAAGGAAATCAAAACTGCCGAAGAACGATTTCTGGCAATATCGCAGTATCTGTCAAAAGAAATTACGATCGAAATGGCAGTAAGCGTTTGTAATGTGGGAAAGGCAAGGTTCTATCAAATTTTGAGGACGTATGACGAAAATATCGGAATAGCCTCACTGTTGCCCAAACGGAAAGGTAGAAAGAAAGGCGAGTCAAAAATTTCTGCTGAGGTGGAAGCGCTCATACAGCGGGCGATAGACAAAAAGCGAGTTGGGAAAGGACTCACATACGCCAAAGTTTGGTCTGAAGTTCGTTTTTCATGCGTGGAAAACCATCAGCCAATCCCCAGCATAGGAACCGTCACCGCACGGATAAAAAAGCTGGACGGCAAGACACTTCATGCAAAGCGATTTGGCTCGGAAGCTGCAGCTCAAGTCTACGGCGCCAAACCGGGCGCTCAAACAACAACAGGTCCACTGGCCGTGGCCCAAATAGATCATACATTAGTTGATATAATACTATGTGACGAGGAGTCCCGAATCCCAATTGGTCGGCCCTGGCTCACGGTCGTGATTGATGTGCATACTAGAGTTTTGCTGGGCTACTACATTGGATTTAATGCCCCCTCGGCCGTCTCCGTTGCCTGTGCAATCACCCACGCAGCTTTTCCAAAACAGCACTACCTGAAACAAATAGGCCTCGAGAATTCAGATGTACTTTATCCCTTTTATGGTGTACCGAAGGTACTCCAAATGGACAATGCCGTTGAATTCAGGTCGCTCACGCTAGAACGTGCCTGCTCAATTTATGGGATTAAAACTGAATTTAGACCTCCGGGGAAGAAGCACTACGGAGGGGCGGTAGAACGACTTATCGGTACACTGATGACCAGTAATGTTCATTTCTTATCCGGCACAACCTTTTCAAATGTCCAGCAGCGTAAGGGTTATGACAGCGAAAGGAAATCTGTCCTGTCACTCCGCGAGTTCGCAAAATGGTTTGCCGGACAGGTTGTAATCTATCACGCCACCATGCATCGAGGAATCAAACAGACTCCTGGGGATTGTTGGAATAAAGCCTTCGCAAATGCAGACGGCAGTATCAACATGCCCCCTCTGATTCACGAACCACTGAGATTCAAATTGAACTTTATGCCAAGCGTTCGGCGAAGTATATCACCGAAAGGTATCGCCTTTAAAGGACGGTATTACTGGTCGCCTGGATTCAATCCTTTCGTAGGCACTAAAAATGTTTTGATAAAATTTGATCCGCTGTCGCTTTTGACCATATGGGTTGAGTTGAATGGCGAGTATGTAGTGGCTAACTACAGTGATCTAACCGGATCCCATTTGAGTTTAGAGGAGCACCTGCTAAGAGTTGGTAATTCTAAAAAATTGGCATGGATATCGGAAGAGGCGGTCGCAAAAACCTACCAACAAAATGAGACGCTCATTCAAGGAAGTGCCCGGACGACCAAAAAAATCAAAAAGCAAGCCGCTGCGATAAAGGAGTACCAGAAGTATTTGACTGATGTCGGGCAGAAAACGGGCAGGGAGTTTGTTGCGGAAGAGCTGTACGACGAAAATTTAGATTATTCGAAAAAGCCAAGACCCTACGCCAGCGAGGACGTTTAAGTGAATGATGAACACGTGAAAGCATCCAAGCGTCATCTTTTGCAACTGAGCGCTCCCGAGCGAATAAGGGCGATACAACAGGATGTATGGATAGATTGCCCTCAATCCATACAGGTATTAAATATGATCAAAAACATCGTTCAAGCTCCTAGTCAGTCGCTTGCGCCTTGTATGTTGGTGTGCGGGGAGGGGGGAGTGGTAAGTCCAGTATCATTCGCCAACTTAAACTGATCTCTAAGGGCTGGGATGAGCAGATCATTTTTATGGCGCTCAATGAAAATCCCGGCAGCCTTAGCTTCAGAGACCATTTGTTGGAGGCCATGGGTATACCACGTTCAGCTCGTAGCCGGTTAAAGCCAAATGTGCCGGAGGAGCTAGCGGAATTTGTGAAGTTAAGGAAAGTTCGCGCCATTGTGATCGATGAATTTCACGATGCACTGATATCCAATCGCAGCGAACAACTAAAAACATTGTCTATCTTGAAAGGGCTTTCCGGTGAACCCTATTCATTGTCAGTGATCGGTTTTGGAACGTCGCTGGCCAGAAATGCACTGTTGCATGATACCCAATTGTCCAGGCGCTATCATATCCATGAAATCCAAAAATGGACCAAGTCAGAGACTTTCCGTGAGTTTTTGGCTGCTTTGGAAGAAAACATCCCATTGTTAAAGCCATCAATGCTTTATGGTGCGGACAAGGTGAAATTCATACTTAGCAATTCGGGTGGAGTAACAGATAATATCGTCAAGATGATAAAATACGGCGCCATATTGGCTGTATCAAGGGGTGAGGAAGAAGTTTCGATTAAATCGATGCAGGAAGCAATTCTAAATCCTTGGGCGTATAAATGTTAAGTTAGTTCGGGAAAATGCGCATGCTCGAGTCGACTACGTGGCCACCTCCTATTGAAGATGAGACATTTATGTCTTGGGTTTTTCGGTGTGCGCTGAACCCGCAATGTCGCCCACTCAGTGAAAGCAAGGGCGAACGTTACTATCAGATGTGCGGTATAACTGGCGATGCGGATTTTGACTTTAAAAGTTCTGCATTTTTTGAATTGGAAAGTTCTCTAAACTGGCCTATCGGCATTGGGCCCAGCCACTTCAATCCAGATACAAGCCTTCTGCTTTCCCCGCAGCAGCGGTTTGCTTTTTGTCTGCATTGCTTGAGGTCTGATGTGACGATGCACGGTTATCCAGTCTGGAGGAAATCTTGGTGTTATGTGTGTGCCCCGTTTTGTTGTCGGCACGAGCAATTATTGATTCTAAATGATCGCTATTTAGGCTTCGATAAGCCTTGGCAGGCGTTTGCTCTCCATCACCAGGTAAGTCGCTTGCATCCTGAGGCAGATCTTAATTCGTGGCGGGGGATGTCAAACCTCAAGTTATTGGCTAGGCTCGGTTCACGGGCTCAGCTTTGGGTCAATACGCTGAAGTCTTGTGATACTTACAAGTTTCCTGGTTGCGATGAAGTTGTCGAGACTGAATCGCTCATCCGAACAGTGCACAATTTGATGAGAATATTTTTGGCCGCCAAAAGTACGTTTCGCCCCTCTGGACCTGCACGTTTTTGTTTCTCCAATTCAAGACAAGATATAGTTCATGGGGAAATTGATTATTCCACGGCGATGGAGGTGGGTGCGGTCTCAGCCTCGCCTTACCAGCGCATGATCGCTCTCATATGGGTCGGATGGGTTTTTGAACTATTTCAGCGAGAGGAGATTGGTTGTTTAGCTCAAGCTGCCAAGGTATCTGGCTATCAGTGGTACAGAAACATAGAAGAGCTTGGATATTACTGCCCGCCCTGTGCAACAAAAAGTGAATATGACAATATGGGGAAGTTATTTTCACTTCTACCGCGCCATATTTACTTGCGTATTGAACCGCTTTTAAAGGGCATTCAGCACTCCGCGTATGTGCATGGGGTGATTCCGAGACCGCCGAATATTCCTGGATAGTTTTCCAGCCTGCATCGTTGGCGCTTTTGTGCGTAAGACTTCTAGCAATAGTTTGAGCGTTTAGGAGATTATACGAAGCCATGAAACTGAAAGGGTATCCTCGTGCCACTCCGGACGAAACGTTAACTTCGTGGCTGTTTCGTTGCAGCTTAAATAAAGGTTGTCGCGGCATGACACAAGAAATGGCCGAAACCTATTGTTCGCTTGATAAAGATATCGACTACGACTTTGATTTTTCCAGCGGGGATTTTTTCGTGCTTTGCCATCACTTGCAGGGTGCGCCAAATCTGATCAGCGCTTACTTCAAGCCAGATACCACTTTACTGCTTAACACTGGTTTTCGGCTCAGTTACTGCCCTCTCTGTATACGAGAAGATATACGCAATTATGGGCTACCTGTCTGGCGGAAGACGTGGTGTTATGTGAGCGCCCCATTTTGTATGAGGCATCGATTGCTGTTGGTGCATTTATCGGATCCCGTTCCATTTGTAAAATCATGGTGCGCATTTGCCAATCGACAGCAAATACTCGATCCGCATCACCCCTACTTCCGCCGGGCACGGCAATGGGGTGGCGTCCCAGTCGCGCTTCTCGGCACAGATCTCGGCATCAAGGTACAGTCATGGCTTTGCGGCTTACGAACCCCGACACGTTACCTTCGCGCCACAGACGCATTACCTTCAAGTCCGTTCTTGGTGGGAGGGACTGAGTTTCTGCTGCAATATTTTTTGCGTCTCGCCCTTCCTGGAGGGCGCGGTGGACTGGCGCGTACATATTTCTGCAGCGGGCGGGATCGTGCGGCTCATGGTGATAAGACCTTTGGCGCGCGTCTGAGCAAGGGGGCCGGCGAAAGTACTCCGTATCAGCGCATGATGGCGATGTTTCTGCTCGGCTATCTTTTCGATGTTTTTTCTGACAGCGATTTAAGGCGGATCCAGAGTGCGTGCCTCTTTTCAGAATATCCCTGGTTTTCATCCATCGAATATCTGGCGTATATAGGTGGCCCCTATTCCCATATAGCGTACGAGGCTATGTGTCATGTGTTTGATGATGAAGTGCTAGAGATGTTTCCTGGACTCCGATTGTTTTTGAGTCACGTCAAGCACAACTTGGAATGAAGCTATCTCCTTGCCATCTCAAGGATGCAATCCGTTCATGCGGAACCTACAGTTCTTTCTTGATCTGGCTGAAGAGATCATCCAATGAAATGGTTGGGTCCTGTGTAAGGTAACACTTGGTCAAGACTGTAAGCGGGTGGACGTCCAATACGCCGGCTAGGTCCTGGACTTTCTCCAGTGTTGGGCTCTTAAGCCCTCGCTCCAGTGTGCTGAGATAGGTTCGGCTACTCACGTCAGAAAAGTCTTCTTGTGAAAGGCCGTTTTTTTGCCTTAACAGCCTCAGTGCCACGCCAAATGCCTGCTTCAGTTCCATTTTTTCGTTCCTGCAAAAGGAACGATGAAGCCTTTTAGAGCCCTATAGGGCTACAATCTATAGTGTTCATTTTAAACTGCCTGGTGCGCTATGTTTTTAACCCTCGATCATTCTGAACACCCAGCAGGCCGGATGCTGAAGGCGGGACGTCTCTGGAGGAGTGTTGAGTACTTATCTGACGAGCCTTGGTTTTGCGTCGCCATCGAGGAGCGGCATACTGTCGAAGCAGGGCTACGGAGCGGACTAACCTTGGTGTGGGAAGTGGAGGAGCTCCAGGCTCTTAGCGCCTTGGTCGGCCCTACGTTCGCCATCAAGGGCGTTTGGTTGGCGAGTCCGAGCTGGCTGAATGACTCTGAAGGGTGGCGAATGGAGAGCCTACAGCAAATTGTTCGGCGCTCGCGGAACGGTAGGCCCTGTGTGGTGTATACGTTGTCCGGAGGTGGCGAATATTGTGAAATCGACGATAGTCCCTCGAAAGACGGCTGCGACGAAGTGCTCTTCACTGTTGTTTAGCGATGCATGACCTGCAGTCAGACGTACTGTGAAGCTCGGTGCGTCGGAAAAACAAAAGTACTAGCTCGTTGACTTTTCAGTTTAGCTCCCTCAACCGTTGTCCACGATTCATGGAATGTGGACAGGTGCCTAAGGTTCATGTGGAGCTTGTCGAACGCTGGCGCCTTTCTTGGAAGTTTATTCCGGGTCGGAATCGGAATTTACACTCTCGTCACTGTCGATCGGAGATATCCCGGTTGAGGTCAGGAGGGTTGTTGCGCGGCTCGTGAGCAGTGAGCCGGATTGGAAGTATCCCATCACCGTGGCGACGCTGCGATGTTCGGTCATGGCCATGACCTCGCCCAGTGGCACGCCTTGACGGCCCGCCTCGGTAACGAAGCCTGAGCGTAAACTGTGGGCCGCCCAATCACCGACCAGCCCCGCAACCTTCGCTCGGCGCTGGACGATACGGGCGACCTGATCGGTAGATAAGCCTGATGTACCGACCTTGCCACCTTTATACAGTCGGCGGAACAGCGGCCCGCTGTCAGTCGGTGCCACCTCCAGCCAAGCGGCGAGGGCTTGCGCCGCGGGGCCGCGCAGCGGCTTCTCCCGACGTACGCCGCCGGTATCGGTTTTGGTGACGCCTAGGGTGTATAGCCAAGTGTCGTCATCTAGCTTACGCACGTCGCCGACTTGCAGGCCGACCACTTCCGAACGCCGTCGGCCACCGCCACTCCAGGCCAGCAGGAGTAGAGCGCGGTCACGCGCTCCGCGTGCACCATCCGTACAGGTGGCGAGCAACGCCTGCAACGGCTCGAGCACGATGGCGGTTTTCTTACGAACCGCCACGCCCTGACGCGTCTGCGCCTTGCGCGCGTCACGCAGCAGGGTCTTCAACGCTGACGCTTCGGTCGGGCTGTCCCACTCGTTGATCCGGTGCCATTTACCGACTACCGAAAGACGGTGGCTGACCGTGTTGTACGCCAGCGGCCCCAGCTTGGCCTTGACCCGGGCGGCGACCAGCGCGGCGTCGATCCATGGCGGTAGCAGGTGCGCCCAGCCGCCGTCGGCCAACGGTCGGGCCAGGTGATCCAGCACGAACTGCACGGCCACGGTGGCTGGCAGTGGCGCATCGCCCAAATTCTGGCCGTAACGCAGATGCAGCCAGGCCGACCAGTAGGCGAGGGCGCTGCGGTAGCTGCGCACGGTGTTGGCCGCGGTGCCGGCGGCGATAAAGGCCGCGGCGGCTGCCTGGGCGTTAAGCGCCAGAAAATGCGGATCCAATGGGGTTTTGTCGACCAGAGGCAATTGGTCTGTAATATTTAATACGTTCAACGTATGATAATTCCATTAATCAGCAAATAACGTCGGATAATCTTTTATTATCAGACCTAATATACTTGGAGGTGGGCCATGGCAGTAGGGGTACCGGAACACGAGGTATTTGCCGCCGCGGATGCGGTGTTGGCCCGCGGCGAACGCCCGACCGTCGAGCGCGTGCGCGTGGAACTTGGTCGCGGTAGCCCGGCGCGGGTCGGCGGTCTGCTCGATCAATGGTGGGCGCGCCTGGCCGAGCGGCTGAGCGGCGAGACCCGCCTCCCGGAACTGCCCGGCGAGGTTTCGCAAGCGTTTGTCGCGGTGTGGCAGCAGGCGATTCATCTGGCCCAGGGTGTTGCTGAGCAGACGTTGTCCGAGCAACGTCAGGTCTTGGCTGCCGAGCGCGAGCGGGTGGCAGAGGTCGAGGATCAGGCGCGTCAGGACGCGGCACAGTTTCGCCAACAGTCGATGGACGCCGTAGCGGGGCGCCAAGCGGCTGAGTCGCGCCTGACCGACCTGGAACTGCTGTTGGCACAGCGCCAGACGCAGATCGAGGATTTGCAGCTTCAGCGCGAGGGTTTGTCGCACGAACGCCGTGAAGCGCAGCGCCACAACCACACGCTACAGCAGGATCTGCAGGCGTTACGGCTCAAGGCCGAGCAGGAGCGTGTGACGCAGGAGGGCTACGTACGTGGGATCGAAGATCGTGCGCACCGTGAGGTTGACCGCGCGCGGGAGGAGGGCAAGGCAATTATGGCCCAATTTAAGACAGTGGGACGGCAAGTCGAGCAGCTACAACGTCGGCTCGAGTCGATCCAGACTGAGCTCAGCCAAACCCAGCAACGTGCCGCCGCGCAGCAGGCGCGTGCCGACACACTGGAGCAGCAACTGATGCAGCTACGCCAGGCGCCGGCGGCCAAGCGCAAGCCAAAATCCCGGAAACCCGCGGCGACAATGTCCGATTCCTGAGGGCAAAGTCAGCATCTTCGGGCCGATAAGGAGCAAGTTGATGCAGTAAGTTGCAGATGCCAGATCAAAGGCCGAAATCGGCTGTGGATTCAGCCGGCCACTACAGGCAGAAACGGTCGATTCTGTTGAAAAAGTAGTTCCTCTGTCTGGCCTGCGGCAAAATATCTGCATTGGCCAGCAGGGAAGCACGAAGAATGATGGGACAGTTATCGAGTGGGCGGGAACGGCTGTTTTACTCGTTCAACCTTGAAGATCACATCCCAGCCAATCACCTTCTACGCAACATTGATCGGTGTCTCGATCTGAGCGATTTGCGCCATTACCTCGCCGATTTCTACAGCCCGATTGGCGTCCTTCGATTGATCCCGAACTGATGATTCGTATGCTGATCGTGGGTTATTGCTCCGGCATTCGCTCCGATCGGCGGCTTTGCGAAGAGGCTTATTTGAACCTGGCGTATCGTTGTTTTTGCCGGTTGAGCCTTGAAGATGAAGTCCCCAACCACTCGACCTTTTCCAAGAACCGACACGGCCGTTTTCGGGACAGTGATCTGTTTCGCTGGTTGTTCAATGAAGTGCTGCGTCGCTGCATTGACGCCGGCTTGGTCAAGGGCGAAGGCTTTACCGTGGACGCCAGCATTATCGAAGCGGATGCGAGTCGGCAGCGCGGCGTACCAGGTGATGAACCGGTCAACTGGAGCGATCCGGCCCTGAGTACCCGAGCCGCGCGTGAGTATCTCGAAGCACTTGATCAGGAGGCTTTGGCCGAAACGCAGCCCAAGCGCCTGTCGCTGACTGATCCTCAAGCCCGCTGGACCGCAGCTCCAGGTGGCCCAGCGTTCTACGGTTACTCGACGAATTATCTGATCGATACCGAGCACGGCGTGATCATGGATGTGGAACCCACACCGGCTCATCGAAACGCAGAAGTCGAGAGCACCAAGACGATGATTGAACGAGTCGAAGCGCAATTCGACATCAAGCCGGAACGCCTCATCGGCGATACCGCGTACGGTTCTGCGCCGATGTTGGCCTGGATGGTGGAGGAGAAAGACATCGAGCCACACATGCCGGTGTGGGACAAAATCGAGCGCAAGAACGACTGTTTGTCGAACGGCGATTTCCAATAGAACGAAGAGGCGGAGGTATACCGCTGCCCGGCCGGCAACGCGTTGCGCAGCGAATGGCGAGCCTTCAAGAACGAGCGTTCGCACGTCACCAAAGCCAACACAATCATCTTCCAATCCCGGCAGACCGACTGCGTAGCCTGTCCGATGAAAGCCAAGTGCTGCCCGAACACGGCGTTCCGTAAGATCGTCCGCAGCGTCCATGAAGCTGCTCGTGATGTGGCTCGGCGCATTGCAGTAACGCCGGCGTATCAGCGCTCTCGCCACGAACGTAAGAAGGTCGAAATGTTGTTCGC
>Ga0182005_1001188_pt1 | contig 10762 bp, 11 predicted proteins | sample Sormic07211103_1_FD_123021 | JGI IMG/M metagenome (GOLD analysis project Ga0182005, IMG submission 123021) | Rhizosphere microbial communities from Sorghum bicolor, Mead, Nebraska, USA - 072115-103_1 MetaG | ecosystem: Host-associated > Plants > Roots > Rhizosphere | place: USA: Nebraska...
CGGCTATGTGCTGCAGAGCGGTAGCCTCAAAGGCCTCGGGATCCGTGTGCGCAACGCGATGGCACGTTCCAACTACCGCAGTGATATCGACGAAAACCGCTTGATCCTCAGTTACACCTGGACACTGCTATGACCACTGAAAAAGAACAACCCACTTACAAAATCGGCTTGCAGGTCAAGCTGGAGCAACTGACCGAGTCCGTGCTGCAAACCGAGGAAGACATGCGCTTTGCCAATCAACTGGCGCGCACGGCAGGTGAACGGGTCAAGGCGAGTGCGCTGAGCATGCAGTCTTCGGCCAGTGTGCTGGAAGATCTGAACCTCTACATGCAGCGTCTGGATCAAGTGTTCGATGAGCTCGGCAGTCAGTCGATGCCATCGGTGCGATTGTCGGCAGCATCCAGGGCATTGCTCGTCAGACCAGCTTGTTGGCGCTCAATGCGGCAATCGAGGCGGCGAGGGCGGGCAGCCATGGCCGGGGTTTGCGGTGGTCGCGGATGAAGTTCGCAATCTCTCGCGGCAAGCGGCGGATTCCAGCGCGCAGATCCGGCAAATAGCCACGGGGCTGAAACAATCCGCGGAGCAGGCGCGCCAAGGGCTTCAGCAGTTATCCGGTTCAACCCGTCTGGGGTTGAAAAAGGCCGGAGTGGTGTTGGGCTCGATGGATGAAATACAAAACGGTGCGGTGGCTAGGTGGGAGGTGGTCGAACGGGTCCTGGCGCGCTTGGCCGGCTTGCATGATTTAGCGTCGCAGGTGAAACGGATGATCGTGTGAGGCGTGTGGTGCCTGGTGTCACAGGTTGCTGGTGCAGTTGCCCATGACTTGGTACGTCACTTTATGCGTCTGGCCTTGATGATCGATGTGGACCATGGTCGCCGGCACTACGTCGCAGGCGGTGGCGGTGACTAAAACGACCTTGGCAATGTCCAGCGAATTGCGCCGGGTTGTAGGGTGTGGCCGCGGGTTCATTGGTGGCGGCCACGTCACCCATAGCCAAATTAGTTGGCTCCTGGAAAATGGGTGTCAACCTTGGCCTCTTTCTTGGGGACGAGGACGGGTCAGCAAAAGCGGGCCAGATGGACAATAAGGGCGCGTCTCTTCTGCTGTCAGCAAAACCGGTCCAAACACTTTTTACCTAGGCTTGCACGGGATGTATGGGGAGACCGGCTTGATGAGGGTTAATGGGACTGCGGGTGGAGCCCAGTCCAACGACACCTTTAACTCAATCTATGACTTTGCTGGGGAGCGTTTTTGGCAAATTCGCCATGATTACGACTTTGCTGCGCTTGGCATTCCCGGTCAGAGAATGATGAACCGCTATATATCAGGCGACAACATTCATACCAGCGTGTCCAGCGACGGAAGGAAGTGGGGACGAGAGTCCAGACTTACCTACGTGATACAGAGCGACCCACTGAAAAACAGATCATTGAGATGGCGCAACTCATCTTTGAGAAGAGACTTCAGCAAATACGACATAGACGAGAACCGCTTAATTTTGAATGACCCCATCAGGTTCCTTTAGCCGTGACTAGCCCGTGACGCTTATCTGGTTACAGCTTTACGAAAATCAGACGGCGTCACGCCGGTTGCCTTCTTGAATGCGGTGCAGAAGTGCTGAGCATGGCTGAAGCCGCAATCCAGTGCGACTTCAGTTGTGGTACGACTGGGATCCAAGAGGAACAATTTAGCCTGATTGAGACGCAGACTGTAAATAAAGCGCAACGGTGTCTGCCCGGTACTTTCCCTAAAAGCCCGCATAAAATGACGGGGACTGATACCTGCGACTTGCGCCAAGCCCTCAATCGTGAACGGATTTGATAAGTCGGTTTGGATGTAGTCGATAACGTGCCGCAAGCTCGCAGGAGCGAGTCCGCCGCGCGGCTGAATACGAACTGTCTGACTACCGTCAGCCCTCGCCAGTTGGACGAGTGCCTGCATTGCCCAACCTTCGGCGAACAATTCGTAAAGGTTGTCTGCATTGCACGCTTCGCGGCAGAGGGTCGAAAGGCTATGTTGCAGGTCTTCGTTCCCAAAGGAAATTAGCGGTCGATTAAAGTGGTAACCAGCATCAGACGCAATGGTTGGGTCGAGAAAGACCACCATGTAGTCGAAATACGGAGCAACATCGAACTCGCCTTCGATTGATGTGGAGGCTGGAAAAAGCGCAAGATTAGTTCTCTGTTGAATTCCGGAATGTGTGCGCTGCCCGTCGAGCTCCAGATGTAATTCTTTGAGGCCGTTCCGAAACCAAAAGAGCGCCAGCCGCGGTTGACGAAAACGCCAGGTGATGGGTCCATTCGCCCGGCGCGCAAGGACTTCGACATGCGTCGTGCGAGAGTCAACAATTACGCCGGAAACAAGGTCCCCCCCGACCTCGCGATATTGAGCTTGTGAGTCTAGGCGATCATGCATTGCTTGCCTCCGCTTCAGACCTCCCGTGGTCATTTTTATACGTACGTTGCTGGATAAAGGTATCGCTGATGGATGGGCTTCATCGCCTTCGCTTTGCCTCCAAACATTGTACACCTTGGTGTGCTGGCTGGACCGAGTAGCCGTTCTCGTTCGTGGCGAGGTCTCTTCGATCGGCATACGCCAATCGGCCGGATCTCTTAGGGATGGTTCGTTGGCTACTTGGCGTGGTGAGAATACCGTGGGGATTAACTAGGGTTTCACGCCTTAAAAGCGCACGAACCAAGAGGGTAGGTCGTGGAAGTTAATCTGCCCTACGTCTATCACATGCGGAAACCGGACGAAATGGGGGGGCTCACAGGTCATGATGCATCGAACAGATATGGGCATGAACAGGCACTCTTATTCTGTGATTGGACTGGTTGTCGGGTAGCTCCTCCACGTGGACCTACGTGACTCCATAGTACGAACCCCGACTACTGAATACGAGGTCGTGAGCGGCCTCATAAAGGTCATAATCGGACACTGCACAACCCGATCTATTAGTTTATTTCATCGCGTATTTGACGGGGAGTTTTGCCAGTCCAGCGTTTAAATGCGCGCCGAAAATTGGCGTTGTCACTGAATCCAATTTTCGCCGCAATGTCTTCAGTACTCATTTTTGTTGTTTGCAGGTATTCGATTGCCAAGCTGCTCCTGACATCGTCGAGAATCGCGCCGTAGTCTGTATTTTCAGCTTCCAGTTTTCTGCGCAGCGTCCTAGTGGTCAAACGCATGCACTGCGAGACCTGTTCCATTGTTGGGAACTGGTTCGGAGTCAGCATCATTAGTTGATATACCTCTCCCGCTACCCCAGACGAAGTCTTAGCCTTACCTATCAATCGATCACATGTTTCCTGGAGCATGATTCTCGACAGTCGATTGGCCAAGTGTGGTGCATGGGACAGGATTTTCTGGGGGTAATGGAGTTCGGTGACAGGACAGTCAAATATGCACTCACAGCCGAGAAATCGCTCATACCTGGCCTTATCTGAGGGTAAAGGAAACGCGAAAAGCGCCTTGATGGGCTTACAATCCGGACCTGCAGCGTCTTTTAGATGAGTGACATGCTGCGCCATCTGTTGCCGTATCAAAAATTCGCGAGTCTGCGCGCTCATCAAATGGCTATAGACATCGGAGAACTCCCAGATAGCAGCCTCAGCTTCCTCGCGCCAACTGATATGAAGCGTAGGCGTAGCAAGGACGTGGTATTTCACTCCAAATTCGAAAAAGTCGCGAAGCGTCAAACTGCACATCAACGCATACCCATACATTCCATATGCCGAGAGGTGCATGCGGGAGCCAACTTGGAAAGCTGTTGAGGCGTCGGCGGATGCTCTTATCACATTGTCACAAGCGTCGATGTACTGACGAATGGAAGTCAACGTATTTGGGTCACTGATCTGGGAAGCGTCGAGTTGGGTTCGCTGGAGTACCACGTCAGAGGTAATGCCTTGCTCCGCAACGGTTTCGACCAGCGTTGCAATCTTGTAGGGAGCGAAGATTTTCTGATTTAGAAAACCCTGAATCGGTGCAGGCATGGCAGGCGATCTCCTGAGATGTCCGAATGGGACTAGAAGCTGTCTCAATGGAACCTTACCAACTAAATCGCACACTCGTAATATGGCCCTAACAAAAAAAGCCCAATGGGCTTAATAAGATTGGAGTCAGCATGCAAAAGATCCTTCACGCTTGCATCATCGGTGCTGGCCTCATGGGCCATGGTATCGCCCAGGTGTTCGCTCAAGCTGGCCATAAGGTCACCATATTTGACCCTGACGCGGCGACCCTCGACGTCGCGCCGCAACGAGTTGCCCACAACCTCGAACAGATGGGACTCACTTCAGGCCCAGTGCTCGCCAATATCTTCCTCGCTACAGATTTGCAGATGGCTGTGGCTGACGCCGACATCGTCGTTGAGGCAGTGCCCGAGCGCCTGGAACTCAAGCAGCAATTGTTTGCTGATGTCGCCAGGTTCGCTCCCCGTCACACTGTTTTGGCCAGTAACACCTCGGTTATTCCTATTACAGCCATTGGTGAACTGCTTGATGCGGATGCGCGGGGACGCTTGGTCGGGACGCATTGGTGGAATCCGCCTCATCTTGTTCCCTTGGTTGAGGTGGTGCGTACCGAATACACCTCTGAAAAGGTATTTGATTCGACGTTCGAGTTGCTGCTGAGTCTGGGCAAATCCCCCGTCAAAGTTCATCGAGACGTCGCCGGGTTTATCGGCAACCGTCTTCAGCATGCGATGTGGCGCGAGGCTATTTCGTTGGTATCAAAAGGGGTCTGCGATGCCGAGACCATCGATACCGTTGTAAAGCAAAGCTTCGGTATGCGACTGCCCTTTTTAGGACCGATGGAGAACGCGGATCTGGTGGGCCTTCAGCTTACCAAACTCGTCCATCAGGTCATTTTTCCTGACCTGTGTAACGACCTTGAACCAAACCCTTTGCTTAATGCGTTATTGGAGCAGGGGCATGAGGGCATGCGCACAGGCCAAGGACTGCGCGCATGGACACAAGAACAGGCCGATGAGGTTCGTACGCAACTGGCGTTGCGACTGATTACTTCAGTGCAAAAACCAGCTATTTGATTGCCCTAGTCGAGAAGATGACTATGAATAACAAAAATCGCAAAATCATCATTACATGTGCTGTCACAGGCGCAATGCACACGCCGACAATGTCGGAGTATCTGCCAATCACTCCGGAGCAAATTGCACAGCAAGCGATTGAGGCTGTTGAGGCAGGTGCATCGATTGTTCACCTGCATGCTCGTGATCCTATCGATGGGCGACCATCTCCGGATCCCGCACTGTTTGATCAGTTTGTGCCGGAGATTGCCCGCCAGACAGGCGCGGTTATCAACATCACCACTGGCGGCAGCACGCGGATGACGTTGAAAGAACGACTTGCATATCCACTACGTGCCAGACCAGAAATGTGCTCACTGAACATGGGCTCGATGAACTTTTCCATCCACCCAATCGCTCGGAAAATCGATCATTGGCAGCATGATTGGGAAAAGCCCTATGTTGAGGGGATGGAGGATTTGATCTTCCGGAACACGTTCAAAGACATCAAACACATCATGCAAGAACTGGGTGAGTCTGGTACGCGCTTCGAGTTGGAGTGCTATGACGTCGGGCACTTATACAATCTTGCGTACTTTGTGGACGAAGGGCTGATCAAGCCGCCGTTCTTCATTCAGTCCATCTACGGAGTTCTCGGAGGACTTGGCCCTGACCCTGAGAACTTGGCAATGATGCGCGGTGTCGCCGACCGTCTTTTCGGTCGAAGCAGCTATGAGTTTTCCATCCTCGGGGCAGGTCGTCACCAGATGCCGCTTTTGACTGTGGGTGCAGTTATGGGTGCGCACGTTCGTGTCGGCCTAGAGGACAGCATCTACCTTGAAAAAGGAGTGATGGCCAAAACCAACGCGGATCAAGTCAGAAAAATCCGCCGAATCCTCGAGGAGTTGTCATATGAAATTGCGACTCCCGACGAAGCTCGTCAGATTCTGGGCTTGAAAGGCGCAAATAACGTGGGTTTCTAAGCATTTTGGAGAGGGCTTGTTCAACGCCTTCGTACTATTGGCCGGCGGGGAGGACGTTGTAATCGGCGCCCACGACTGAGGTGTGTCTGTACCTGCAGGTGCCGCCTAGGATGAAGTATCCGCTCACGCCTATCGGCCATGCACTTGGGGCGTCAATCCAGGCGTTGATTGAATGGGCAGAGATGAGGCGCGATCACGTCTGAGCACTATCGAATCCCTAGTCTTCAAGTGGAACGCGGCGTTCGAGATGCGATTGCCGAGCGCTCACTCTGATCGAGTAAGGTGTCGTGGCCGACGCCAAACGTGATCCACGTGCCGACGCACGGCTACCTCATTTAGCCGCTCGTTCACACCTATAGTAACCGTCCGGTCAGTACCTAGGCTGTGTGAAAACACCGCCGAGCATGTTCAAGACCTGCGGTTTAAAACAGTATGAGTCGACAGTGGACTTTCACGACCGGCAGCCTTCGTTCGGTCGTTGTCCTTCGAACAGCAATGCTCACTCATAAAATTTACCAGCCAGCAAAATGGCCGCACAGCGTTGCCATACGTTTGATCTACTGGCACTCACAGGGGAACTGCGCGAGCTGGCAGTCGCCCACGCTGCGGCAGCATCAAGAAAGGTATCAATAGAGCCGTTTTCCCATCCCAACGCCCCCGGTCCATAGGGAGACGACGGAGAGGTCTCCTCCAGCAAACGCTCCTCGGCGAAATCCATACCTAGAGCTTCAATGAAGCCGATGAGTGATTGTTCGTCGTCTACGGTTTTCAGTAGCTCATCAAGATTTATGGACATGGTGACCTTGGAAGTGCGTGATAGGTAATAGCGAAGGAGTAAATTCTCACTATGCTGCTATGCCACGAGATGAGCGGCAAGCTTACGTCCTCTTTGGGGCCAGGCTGTGAGAAAGGGCCAGTAATCGTCTAACCTTTTCATCGTCGAGATCGTAGCAGGGGCGATCATGAAGCGATTCATTGAAGGCGGGGCCCGGACTCAAGTCACCTTGCTGCCGGAGTGTCTGGACGATTACGTAGCCGAAGAAAATCCAGTGCGTGTGGTCGATGTTTTCGTCGATGAAATCGACTTGAGCGCACTTGGGTTTGAGGGCGTCGATCCTGCCGCAACTGGTCGTCCAGCCTACCACCCAGCGGTCTTGCTGAAGATCTATATCTACGGCTACCTCAATCGGATTCAGTCCAGTCGCCGGCTTGAGCGTGAGGCCGAGCGCAACGTCGAGTTAATGTGGCTAACGGGGCGTTTGGCTCCGGACTTCAAAACCATTGCCGACTTTCGCAAAGACAACGGCAAAGCCATCCGCAGCGTATGCCGCCAGTTCGTAGAGCTTTGCCGCAACCTCAATCTCTTCTCTCAGTCGATCATCGCCATCGACGGCAGCAAATTCAAAGGCGTCAACAATCGCGATCGTAACTTCACTCAGGGCAAGGTGAAGGCACGCATGCAGCAGATCGAGCAGAGCATTGATCGATATTTGGCGACGATGGATTCGGCGGATCGGGCAACGCCCGAAGTGGCTGAGGCCAAAACAGAGCGGCTTAAAGACAAGATCGAAACACTCAAAAAGCAGATGCAGAAACTCAAGGAAATCGAGACGCAGCCCCACGAAAGTCCAGACCAGCAGATCTCTCTCGCCGACCCATATGCACGCTCAATGGCCACGAGCGGCCGAGGCACTGGAATGGTTGGCTACAACGTCCAAACAGCGGTCGACGACAAACACCATCTGATCATCGCCCACGAGGTGACTAACGTAGGCAATGATCATGGGCAGCTGAGCAATATGGCGAACCAGGCGCGTGAAAAAATCGAGGCGGAGTCGCTAATGGTGGTAGCCGACCGAGGCTATTACAAAGGTCTGGAAATCCTTGCCTGCGAGCAGGCTGGCATCACCACCTTCGTACCGAAACCCCTCACATCCGGCAGCAAAGCCGAAGGCCGATTTGGTAAGCAGGACTTCATCTACCTTGCGGCGTCGGACGAGTATCGATGCCCTGCGGGACAGTTACTGACCCGGCGGCATTCGTCGATGGAAGACGGCATGTTATTGCATTGTTACTACTTCTCGGGCTGCCAGTCCTGCGCAATGCAAAAGCAATGTGCGACGGGTAAGGAACGCCGTGTGAAGCGCTGGGAACATGAGGCGGTAATCGACGCGATGCAGGTTCGGCTGGAGCATGACCCGGGGAGGATGAAGGTTCGCCGCCAGACTGTTGAGCATCCTTTTGGAACACTCAAATATTGGATGGGAGCCACCCACTTCCTGACCAAAACACTTCCGCGGGTAAGTACCGAAATGAGCCTTCATGTGCTCGCCTACAACCTCAAACGAATGATGAGCATCTTCGGCATCGCAGGATTGCTTGAGGCGATCAGGGCGTGAATCCAATCGCTTGGCTCGCCAGTTAGTAACCGTTTGGGCCGCTGACGCGGCCAAAACAGCATTACGAACGTCTATGTAGCTGACTAAGGCAATTCGCGCTTCCGTCTGCTGGTTGTCGCAGACAACGCCCATAGTTCTCACCTTTCGACGTATTCAGTGCGTTTTCACACAGCCTGGACCCAACCCTGACCGACTCCAAAATTAGTAAAGATAGTGTCCATCATTTTTTAATGGACACTATCTTGGATACAGCTCCCGCTCGTCGTAACGGTCGCCGCCCGAACTTCCCAACCGTATTTAAACGCCAGGTCGTCGAAGCTTCATACCAACCCGGCACCTCAGTGTCGATGATCGCAAGCTTATTCCTTTATGGAATAAACATAATAAAATATATTCCTTGATCACAGTGGTCACCATGCTACCTTGCTGTCACCGGACCGCCGGATATGTTCAATCCTATTCTTATGGTACGACTATGTCCGGCACCCGAATCTTCCAAATCAGCCTTGAGGCTCTGTCTTATGACAGAGCTCATGTCGCGATTTCTCACGCCGGTAGTATCCGCATCAGTCCTTGTGCCTCCATTGCCGTTCCATTCGTTGCCGGCAAACCTCTCCCTTGTCAGGCCAACAGCGAAGCCTGCAGTGCAATCAGCGAAGGCTTGGCATTTCTGCTCTATGCCATGTGAATCATCGCTGTTGGGTACTTCCATACCGTTAGTCCAGCCAATCATCTTCAGATAATGCCCAGTGTGTGGGGTTGCAGCTTGAAGTGTGAGTGATTGGACGCTTGTTTCGAGCAAGATCTATCATGACTAACAACAATGCCAAACTATTTGGATGAAGCTCATCGAGCTGAAATCGTTAAGCTGAGCACTACATTTACCAGTCAAACCGAATGGCCCACCTGGCTTTTGTTGGTTGGTTTTTATCTGGCCTGGGCCGTTATTGTTTTTTATGGGCAAGCATTTGGCGAAGTATTCACCATTGTTCTGTTTATTCCATTGGTCGTGCTCTGGATGTCGATTCAGCATGAGCTTATCCACGGTCATCCAACGCGTTGGCCTGGCATAAATAAAGCCTTGGGATTTCTGCCATTTGCCGTGTGGTACCCCTACGACATTTATAGGGACACACATTTGGCGCATCACCGCGACGAGGTGTTGACGGTGCCGGGTCAAGATCCGGAAAGTCGTTATGTCACCGGTGCTTTTTGGTTGCGCTCGCCTCGTTGTATCAGAACGCTGTTATGGGTAAACAAGACCTTGGGCGGTCGTTTGCTTATGGGCGCGCCATTGGCGGTGATAACCCTCGTGTGTAGCGAGATTGGAGGACTATTTCACACCGGGCAAATTTCTTGGCGGATGTGGGCCGCTCATATACTAAGTGTTGGCGTAGTGCTGACTCTGGTTGAGCAATACAGCGCCATCAGTGCCATACAGTACGTATTCTTAGTTTCGCTGCCGGCCTTGTCGATTGCCATGATCAGGTCGTTTTACGAACATCGCCCGTCGACGCTTCCGGAACACCGCACGGTTATCAACGAATCGTCAGGGCTGTTGAGTTGGCTGTTTCTTAACCTCAATCTTCACTTGGTTCATCACGATCTCCCTGGTTTGCCCTGGTTTTACTTACCCCGGGTGTATAGAGCCAGGCGTGAACAATGGATCGCGCGAAACAATGGCTATGTCATTCATGGCTACTTCCAGTTATTGCAGAGACATCTGGTCAGTCCCGTGGATTGTCCTCGCCATCCTGCCGAGCAATAGAAATATGAAAGCTAATCTGGGTGTCGGAAAATGATACGTTTTGAAGCCATCAAGAAAACTCATAAAGGCAGCCCGCGAATGGCCGTGAGCGATTTGACGCTCCACGTCCGGAAGGGTGAGATCTGTGTATTTGTCGGGCCCAGTGGATGTGGCAAAACAACCATTTTGCGAATGATCAATAGGCTGGATACCCAGGACAGTGGTCGCATCTGTGTTAATGGAGTAGCGACCGATGAGCTTGACGTCGTTACGCTACGCCGCGGCATTGGCTTCATGATGCAGAGCTCGGCCCTATTTCCTCACCAGACGGTTGCAGAGAATATTGGCGCCGTGCCGCGGCTCTTGGGCTGGAGCAAGCACAAAATCCGCCAGCGCGTGAGCGAGCTTATTTCACTGGTTGGACTTCAGCCGGAATTTCTCGATCGATACCCTAATCAGCTGTCGGGCGGCCAAAAGAGTCGTGTCGCTCTGGCGAGGGCATTGGCCTCGGACCCACCGGTTGTATTGATGGACGAACCCTTTGCCGCACTTGATCCGGTGATACGCGAGCGGCTGCAGGATGAACTGGTTGCGCTTCAGAGACGC
>Ga0182005_1001193_pt1 | contig 10752 bp, 9 predicted proteins | sample Sormic07211103_1_FD_123021 | JGI IMG/M metagenome (GOLD analysis project Ga0182005, IMG submission 123021) | Rhizosphere microbial communities from Sorghum bicolor, Mead, Nebraska, USA - 072115-103_1 MetaG | ecosystem: Host-associated > Plants > Roots > Rhizosphere | place: USA: Nebraska...
CATCTTCTCGTGCATCAAGAAATTCAAGCTGGACAAGGATTTCTGCCTGGCCGACCGCGCCAAGGTCACCATGACCGCGCCGTTCATGCGCTCGTACGCCTTGCTGCTGCTGAAAACCTGCCACAAGCGCAATGCGCCGGCGATAGGCGGCATGGCGGCGCTGATCCCGATCAAGAACGATCCCGAGAAGAACGACATCGCCATGGGCGGCGTGCGCGTCGACAAGGCGCGCGACGCCACCGACGGCTACGACGGCGGCTGGGTTGCCCACCCGGGCCTGGTCGAGCTGGCCATGACCGAATTCAAGAAGGTGCTGGGCGACAAGCCGAACCAGATCGGCAAGCAGCGCGAAGACGTCAACGTCAGCGCCGCCGACCTGCTCGACTTCAAGCCGGAAGCGCCGATCACCGAAGCCGGCCTGCGCTACAACATCAACGTCGGCATCCATTACCTGGGCGCCTGGCTGGCCGGCAACGGTTGCGTGCCGATCCATAACCTGATGGAAGATGCCGCCACGGCGGAAATCAGCCGTGCGCAAGTATGGCAATGGATCCGTTCGACCAAGGGCGTGCTCGACGATGGCAAGAAAGTGACCGCCGAGATGGTGGTCGCGATGATTCCGGAAGAGCTGGCCAAGGTCAAGGCGCTGGTTGGCGATGGCGCGACCTACGACCGCGCTGCCGAGATTTTCAAGGAAATGTCGACCTCGGCTTCGTTTGCCGAGTTCCTGACTTTGCCGCTGTACGAAGAAATCTAAATCGCAGTCCGCAGGCGGCAAAGTAGCCTGCCTGGCAAAAAAGCCGATCGGAAGATCGGTTTTTTTTCGCCTCGGCCGGTTGCCGATGCGGGCATTCAATTTCAATAAGTGACGGTGACGGTCACTGTGTCGGTGTAGGTTCCCGCCGGCTTGTTCTGGCTTGCCGGCACACGCCCATACGCTGTGTAATGGCGGACGGTCGGCGTGACCAGGATCAGATAGTTGTCGCTTACCGTCTGGGTGCTTGCGGTGCCGTCCCCCCAGACTATCGTCCGCCCTGTGTCGGTGAACATGTTGTAGTTGAGGAAATTGGCGCCCGAGGACAGCTTGCGGTTGGCATAGGTGCCGGCCCCTGTGCTGATCGAAATGGTATAGCTGCCAAGCCCGGCCACCGCCGCGGAGCAGGTGACCGCAACGTCGCCGGTACTGTCTGCGTCAGTGCTGCCGGGCGACGCATAGGCGGGAAATACGATGCCGGTCGTGGCGACGGTACAGGTGGCGAGCAGCGCATGCGCGCTGAGGGGCAGCGCCAGCAGCCAGGCGGCAGCCAGCCATTTCAGAGCAGGTTTCATTTCGCCTCCTGAGCGCAGACATAAGGCCCCAGCAGCGGGAAGGCGCCGGCCTGCGGCGATGCGTCGATCTTGAAGCGGCAGCGTATGCCGGAGCCGTTGTCGCGCACCACGACCTCGGCCGGGTAGTCGATCGACTCCACGAAGACTTGCCCGCGCAAGGCAATTTCTGCCGCCGACGGGCTCCGATTGACATACACGCGGGTGCCGGTGGCCAGCGCCTTGTTGTTCTCGTCGACCAGGACCAGGGTCGCACTGCGGTTCTGCTGCGCGCTGAATTTCAGCAGGCTGCCGGTGCGGTAGCCGGGCGTGACCGATTTATGCGCCAGGTCCAGCGTCATCGACAGCGGCAGCCCGGCATCGTCCAGCGAGACCGTGTTGGACTCGTAGGGAACCAGGCGCGGAACGAAGCCGACGCCGTATTTGTCGGTCTGGCCGACCTTGATATTGTTGGCGTAGATATCGATAGGCTGCGCGACCGGCACTTCCACCATGGCGAAGCTCTGGTCCAGCCAGCGCGTAGCCCGGACGTGGCCGCCGAGCAGGGCGATGCCGCCGCGCGCTTCCAGCTGCAGGTTGTTTTGTCCGTCCACGTGATTGGCGTTGAGCATGTATTCGCCGCTGGTGCCGATGTAGTTGGCGCCGATGTCTTCGCCGCCGTTGTCGAACCAGGCCTTGCGCGCGCGATAGCCCCAGCCGCCTTCCTGCGGCGCGGTTTGCTGGTACTCGGTGCTGAAGTATTTGCTGCCTTGCTGGCCGCTGGCCACCACTTGCAGGAAACTCTGGTGTTCCAGCGGCAAGACCCAGACCAGGTTGGCGGACAGCTGGCGATCCTGCGTCAGCGATTTCAGCAAGCCGATGCTGATGCTGCCGTTCTGGCGCAAGTTGAAATTAAGGCCGGCATTGATGGCGCGCACGTTGTCCTGGCCGCGGTTGACCTGGCTCAGGTAGCCGATCGCCGCATTGGCGCGTTCTCCCAGCGAGACATTGGCTTGCGCCTGGATCTGCCGGGCCGGCGCCAGGATGTCGTCGGGCAGGCCCAGCTGCCAGAAGCGCGGGCCGGCCGTCTGCGCGCGCAGGGCTAGGGCATAGCGGCTGCCTTGGCGGTCGAACTGCAGGTATTGCTGGGTATCGTTGCCGCGCTCCGAGTTGCTGGCAGCCAGGCCGCCGCTCAGCAAACCGATATCGCCGACGGCGACGGCGGCGCCGAAAGCCAGCGACTGGCGGCCGCGCATGATCTCGCCGTGGCCCTCGACGGTGCTGCTGTCGCTGACGCCGTAACGCACGGTGGCGGAGCTGAACGCCCGGCCGTAGTCGCTGTCCTTGCTGCCGAAATTGTTGCGCAGCGCGCCGGCTTCGTAAGAGACATCCTTGCTGCCTTGCCGCAGCAGCCGGGCGCTGGTGATGTAGCCCTGGGTGTAGACCTGCTGGCGCCCCAGCACATCGTGCACCACCATCTGCACATTACCCTGGCCGGCATACACGGGCAGGTTGTTGATGGTGAACGGGCCGGTGTCGACCGGCTGTTTCAGGCGCAGGATGTTATCCACGTAGATGTCGACCACGGACGGCGCCGCCGCTGTGCCGCTGAACGCCGGCAGCGGTATCGCCTGGTAGCCCGGGATGGTCGAGAATTTGGTGCGCCACTGAAGGCCTCCGAAATATACCTGGCGCGACAGGGCGCTGCCACCGGTGACGCTGTCGCCGACCACCATGGTCGCCTGCTGCTGCGGGAAATCCCGCGTGTACTGGCTGTCGAGCCGAAACAGCGAACGCTGGCCAGTCATGTCCTGGCCGACGAAACGGCTGGTGTAGATCCCGCCGCCGCTGAATATGCCGACCTCCGCCAGGCCCGAAAGATTGGCCTGGTTCTGGCCCTTGGCGTAGTTGACATCGTAGTTCAGGAAAGCGCCGGTTTCCGCGGCCTGCAGCAGCAAGGACTGGTGAGTGCCAAGGTTGAATGCCGAATCGATGAACGCGCTTGGCGGCGCTTGGATGTTCAGCGTCTGCGTGCCGGCCTCGATTTCGGCATGCACGCCAGGCAATGCCGCCAACGGATAATAGCGCTGCTGGTGGCGGCTGATGGCGGCGACGTCCGGCAAGCGCAGGCGAGCGTCGGTCAATAGCTGTGCCGGCACGATAATGCCGTCGGCCGCAGTACGCACGATCAGCGTTGCGTCCGTCAATTTCCTGTCATTGACGGTCACCGCCAATATGAATTCCTGTTCTGTCACTGACTTGTCTGCTGCCGCCAGAGCCGGGATGTGACAAGCGATCAGGCTAGCGGCTAGATACTTGGTCAGCCTCCAGCATGAGATGTTCTTCAAGCTCGCCCTTGTCTGTTTGAATTTGCAGCCGGACCGGTCCGGCGTGGATCTTCCCGTTCGCCAAAGACCATTGCTTGTGCTGGCCCGGCAATACGTAGGCAGGTATGCCGATTTGCAGGCCGTCCTTGCCATCGCCGTTGCTGATCTGGACGCGGATGATCTTGGCATGGACATTGCCGTCGTTAGCGGCCACCAGCAGCAGGCCGTTGTTGCCGCGATTTAATTGCCAGGAGATTTTTTCCTGTTTCTTTTGCGGCGCGATAAACACCGGAATGCTGACCCTCAGCAAAGTCTTCAAGCCCGGCGCCTGCGGCCCGCTGGGCGGTACCTCATCGATCAGCAGCCGGTAGCTCTTTTCGGTTGCCGAACTGACCGGCTGGCGCACGCCGAAGCGCAAGTACTGGATTTGCCCAGGCTCCAACGCAAAGATCGGCGGATTCAGCAGCAAAGCATCGGTATCCGCCAGCACTTCCTGGCGGCCATCGCTGCTCCAGTCGACGGCGCCGACCTGTATCCGCACCGGCTCATTGCCGGTGTTCTTGATTTGCAGCACGCCGGAAGCGCGTTCCACGCTCAGGTCGAAACCGATCGGATTGACGTTAAACGAGGCTGCGTTCATATCTTGTGCACAAACCAGGCACAAGGCAAAAGCAACAGCCGGCCATTGCTTCAGCTTGGGCATCGTCGGCCGCCTTAAAAGGTGACGGTAGCAACTACGGTATCTATGTAAGTCGCTGCTTTGACTGATTGGCCGGACGGCACCCGGGCGTAAATGGTGATTGGCGTGGCGCTGCCGGTAGCGGTGACTGCCGCAGGCGCGGTGGCTGCCGTGTTGCCCCAGGTGACGGTGCGGCCGGAGTCGGAGAACAAGCTGTAGTTGAGGAAGACCGGAGTGCCGCCGCCGCTGCTCAGGCGGCGCAGCGGTACGGCGTCGGTCGAGCCGGTGTCGGCGTTTGCGCCTTGTCCCAGGGTAATCACGGGAGAAGCGCCGATGGTGCAGGTGGTGGTGACGCTGGCTGTCACGTCCTGGTTGGCGGCGGCGTTGGCGACGATAGGGTCGTAAGTCGTCGTGAAACCAAGGGTGGAGATACTGCAATTATTGCTGATGGTGACCGTATTGGTCATGGTAGCAGTGGCGGTGGCCGCCGAGGCGCCGCTACAGATAGTTGCCGATGCGATAATCAAAATACCGTTCCGAACAAACCTTTTCATGACAAATCTCCCGATTGGCATTTTATTGTGTTGCTAAAGCCCAGGCAGTCGACTGGACATTCATTCGGTGCGGCATCCTCGTTCTCAATATTTTCCTTTGGGAAATATTTTCTTTTGTTCATATTGGCGTCATGGGAGAAATACGTCAAGGCATTTTGTTTTTTTGTAAAAAACATGAATATCCGTCAAGTTTTTCGGAAGAGCTATTGCCGTCAACAAATGTATTTTTGTTTCCTATCTTATTTGTTGCTTTTTAAATGCAACAATCATATGATGATGGCATCGCAATCCATCTTCGGCAGGAAAGATAACCATGCAATTCACCAAATTCACCGACTTCGGCTTGCGCGTCCTGATGTACCTGGCAGCGACGCCGGAACAAGGCGTGATTACCGTCGGCGAGCTGGCGAATTATTTTGACGTGCCGAAGAACCACCTGAACAAGGTGGTCAACCGCCTGGTCAAGCTGGGCTGGATCAGCGCCACGCCGGGCCGCAACGGCGGACTGCGGCTGGCGCAAGCGCCGGCAAGCCTGCAGCTGGGCGATATTCTCAGCGCGCTGGAAGGAGACGGCGGCCTGGTCGATTGCGACAAGCCGCCTTGCGTCTTGCGCGGCAGCTGCCACCTGAAACGGGTGCTGGATATCGGCCAGCAGGAATTTTATGCCGGCATGAACCGGCACAACCTGGCGGAGCTGGTCATGCCGCCGACTTCAAACACGATTGCACGCATGCAGTTCCAGCCGATGCCGGCGCACTGATGCGATAACCGCGCGCCCGCCAAGGCAGGGCGCATTTTTTTGGATTAATTGTAGTATTTTAAATGTAACAATAGGAGTGTTCATATGATTTCCGCCATTTCCCGTCCTTATATCGCTGCTTCCGTTCCCGTCTTGCGCGAGCACGGCGTCGCCATCAGCCGTTGCTTCTACCAGCGCCTGTTTGCCGCTCATCCCGAGCTCAAGAATATGTTCAACATGCCTAACCAGCAGGCCGGCACGCAGCAGCAGGCGCTGGCAGCCGCCATTTTCGCCTACGCTGCCAACATCGATAATCCCGAAGCGCTGGCGCCGGTGATCAGCCGTATCGTGCAAAAGCATGTAAGCCTGGGGATAAGCGAAGCGCACTATCCGATCGTCGGCAAACACTTGCTGGATGCGATTGCAGAAATCCTTGGCGCGGCGGCCACGCCCGAACTGCTGGCGGCCTGGGCTGAAGCCTATGGCTTGCTGGCTGCGGCCCTGGTTTCGGAAGAGCGCAAGCAGTACCAGGCACATGGCATCGCGCCTGGCGAATATCTCTCGGTCACCGTGGCCCGCAAACAAAAGGAGAGCGACAGCGTGACCTCTTTCTATCTGCGCGCCACCGACGGCAGCTTGCTGCCGGCCTTCCAGCCAGGCCAGTACATCAGCGTCGCGGTGGATATCGAACAGCTAGCCCTGCGCCAGTTGCGCCAGTACAGCTTGTCCGATGCGCCGGACCGCGGCCACTGGCGCATCAGCGTCAAGCGCGAGCCGGAGAACATCGCTGCAGACGGTCCTTATCCGGCCGGCCTGGTGTCGAACCTGCTGCACGATGCATGCCATGAGGGCGATGTACTGCAGGTCAGCCCGCCATGCGGCGATTTTGTCCTGGCGCAAGAAGACCGCAGGCCGCTGGTGCTGATCAGCGCCGGCGTCGGCGTCACGCCGATGATGAGCATGCTGCACGGCAGCCTGCAGCAGAGTCCGCAGCGGCCGGTGAATTTCCTGTATGCGGCGCTGAACGGGCGCCATCATCCGCTCAAGGGTGAATTGAACAGCTTGCGCCGACGCCATGGCCAGATACGTTCGCACATCGCCTACGAAAAACCGGGCGCCGACGATCTGCCGCAAAAGGATTACCAGCAGCAGGGTTATCTGCAGCTGGCGCAACTGCCGGACGCCTTGCTGCCGCATGACGGTTCCTACTTCTTGTGCGGACCGGCGCCATTCATGCAGGTCCAGCGCGATGCCTTGCTGGCGCGCGGCGTGGCTGCGCACCAGATCCGGCAGGAAGTGTTTGGCCCGTCGCTGCTGCAGCACTTGCAATAGGCAATGCGGCGCCAGCCGATGATGACGCACCGTGTTTCGATGTGGTAATGTTTCACTCCTAAAAATTCATTACTGATAAGGAAGACGATGCGAATTCATTGGCTTTTTGCGGCGCTGCTGGTTCCAGGGATGGCGATGGCAGCGGAGGGGATGTGGACGTTGGACAATTTGCCGAAGGCGAAGATGCAGGCCGAATACGGATTCACCCCGAGCGAGGGCTGGATCAAGCGCACCATGCTGGGTTCGGCACGGATTGCCGGCGGCTGCTCGGCATCCTTTGTCTCGAAAGACGGGCTGGTGATGACCAATCACCATTGCGCGTCCGAATGCCTGGAGCAATTATCGACAGCGAAAAAGAACCTGATCAAGGATGGCTTCCTGGCCAAGGGCCGCGAGCAGGAACTGAGCTGCCCGGAAATCGAATTGAACCGGCTGGAGCAAATCACTGACGTCACGGCCGAAGTCAAGAATGCCACCGCGGGCCTGGACGGCGCGGCATTCAAGAATGCGCAAAATGCGATCAAGGCCAAGCTGGCTTCAGCCTGTGTCGGCAACGACAAGGAAACCGTGCGCTGCGACGTCGTCGACCTGTATCACGGCGGCCTGTACCAGGTTTACAAATACCACCGCTTCCAGGATACGCGCCTGGTGTGGGCGCCGGAAAAAGCCGCGGCTTTCTTCGGCGGCGACCCGGATAACTTCAACTTCCCGCGCTATGACCTCGACATCACCTTGCTGCGCGCCTACGAAGGCGGCAAGCCGGCCAAGATCGAGAACTATTTCCCGTTCAGCAAAAGCGGCGCGCAAGAAGGCGAGATGGTATTCGTGACCGGCCAGCCAGGTTCGACGCAACGCCAGCTGACAGTGTCGCAGCTGACTACCTTGCGTGACCTGACGCTGGTCAACAACCTGATCCGGCTGGCGGAAATGCGCGGCGTGCTGGAACAATACAGCAAGAACAGTCCGGAAGCGGCGCGTAACGCCGAGCAGACCTTGTTCGGCGTGGAGAATGCCTACAAGGCGTTTCGCGGACGCCTGAGCGCCTTGCAGGATCCTGCGCTGATGAAGCAGAAGCAGGATGAGGAAACTGCCTTGCGCCAGTTCGTGGCCACGCAGCCGGCGCTGCAAGCCAAGGTCGGCGGCGCCTGGGACGCCATAGCGGCGGCGCAGCAAGCATATCGCCAGATCGAAACGCCTTACGGCCTGATCGAAGGCGGCCGCGGTTTCTCCAGCAAGTACTCCGGTTATGCGCGGGCCCTGGTGCGCGGCGCCGAAGAGCGCGCCAAGCCGAACGGCGAGCGCTTGCCGGAATATGCCGACGCCAAGCTGCCGGAGCTGGAACAAGAGTTGTTTTCCAGCGCCCCGGTATATCCGGAATACGAAAAGGTGATGCTGTCGCTTTCGCTCACCAAGCTGCGCGAGATGCTCGGCACCGACGATCCGTTTGTCAAGCAGGTGCTCGGCAAGCAGTCGCCTGAACAGCTCAGCGCCGCCTTGATCGACCACACCAGGCTGGGCGACCCGGCGGTGCGCAAGGCGCTGTGGCAGGGCGGCAAGGAAGCGATCCTGAAATCCGACGATCCGTTCATCAAGCAGGAACTGGCGCTCGATCCGGCTGCGCGCGCCATCCGCGCACGCTACGAAAAAGAAGTCGATTCCGTGCAGCAGAAGAATTCCGAGCTGATCGCGCAGGCGCGTTTTGCCCAGCAAGGCACCAGCGCTTATCCGGACGCCACCTTCACCTTGCGCCTGTCATATGGCGAAGTCAAAGGTTGGCAGGAAGGCGACAAGAAGATCCCGCCGTTCACCACGATCGGCGGCGCCTTCGAGCGCGACACCGGCGCCGACCCATTCGCCTTGCCGGCTTCATGGCACGCCGCCAAGGGCAAGCTGAACCTGGCCCAACGCTACAACCTTGCCACCACCAACGACATCATCGGCGGCAATTCAGGCAGCCCGATGATCAATCGCAACGGTGAAATCGTCGGCCTGATTTTCGATGGCAACATCCACTCGCTGGGCGGCGCATTCTGGTTCGATCCGCGCGACAACCGCGCGATCGCCGTACATAGCGGCGCCATCCTGGAAACGCTGGGCAAGGTCTATGGCGGCGCCGACCTGGTCAAGGAAATCCAGGCGCATTGAAATCGCGCTGGCCTGGCGGAACTGCGCCAGGGGCCGTGAGTTTGTATCTATAATGAATCCCTCCCGGCGGCGACGCCGGGAGGGATTTTGCATTACATCTGTCTTACATCTGTCCAGCGGCGATGCCGGCCGCGTGATCGTCATGGAAGGAGAATGATTTTGGAAATGCTTAGCCTGGGGCTGCTGCTCTTTATCGGCATCCATCTGATTCCCGTTGTCCCGCCCCTGAAAGCGCAGCTGGTCGGCGTCTTCGGTGAAAACCGCTACAAAGGCCTGTTCGCCTTGCTGGCCGCGCTGGGGCTGGTCCTGGTCGTGGCCGGATACGCCAGGGCGCCGGCCGGGCCGCAACTGTTCGCATCTTCTGTCGGCGCAATCCATGCCGCACCGTTGGCGATGGCCGTCAGTTTCATCCTGTTTGCCGCGGCCAACATGAAAAGCCATATCCGGGCCTGGGTCAAACACCCGATGCTGCTCGGCCTGGCGATCTGGGCCCTGGTGCATTTGCTGGCGAACGGGCATGCCAAAGCCACGCTGCTGTTTTCCGCGTTCCTGGCTTACGCCATGGTCGATCTGTTTTCGGTGATCCGCCGCCAGAGCTACAAGCCGTTTACACCGGCGCTGAAATTCGACGTGATTGCCTGTATCTCAGGCTTGCTGCTGGCTTTGCTGGTGATGACGTTCCATCGCCAGCTGATGGGCGTGGCAGTGGTTCCCTGGGGAGCATGACGGCGTATCAGGCCGGCCAGCGCTCTTGCAGCAGCTGGTTCAGCACCAGCCTGGCTTCCGGGATCAGTTCGCTGGCGCTCAAGCCGATTGGCCCGATGCCTTGCGCTACCAGTTGATCGGCGGCGCGGCCATGCAGCCATACGGCCGCCAGCGCCGCTTCCCATTGCGGCCAGCCTTGCGCCAGCAAAGCGCCGCAAATGCCCGACAAGACGTCGCCGCTGCCGGCGGTGGCCAGGGCAGGGTTGCCGGTCGAGTTGACCACCACCGCGCCATCGGCGCGGGCGATGATGCTGCCGGCGCCTTTCAGCACGACTACCGCATTGAAGCGGCTTGCCAGGGTGCGGGCGGCGGCGATACGGTCGGCCTGGACGTCGCTGGTGCTGACGCCCAGCAGGCGCGCGGCTTCCAGCGGATGCGGGGTCATCAGCACGGCGTGCTGGCGTTGCGCTGCCTGGGTTTGCAGTTGCGGCTGGCGCGCCAGCAGGTTCAAGGCGTCGGCGTCCAGCACCAGCCAGTTGAGCGCGTCGAGCGCACGGCCGAGCAAGGCCAGCGCGGTATCGGCCATGCCGAGGCCGGGGCCGACCACCAGCACTGCCGATGAGAAATCGAGGTCGGCAGCGAGACGGCACATGAGTTCCGGCTGTGCGCTGTCGTAGGCCGGCGGGTTTTCAGGGTAGCCGACAAACACCCGTCCGGCGCCGCACTTGGCGGCGGCGCGCGCCGCCAGGATCGGCGCGCCGGCCATTCCCGCGGCGCCGCCTATCACGGCGACATCGCCAAAGCTGCCTTTGTGCGAATTGCGCCGGCGCGGCCGCAGGTATTCGCTGAACAGGCTCGGCTGGCTCAGCCACATGTGCGGCGCAGGGAAATGGCTGTCCGCAATGTCCAGCGCCGCTACTTCGACCTGGCCAGCGTAATCGGGGCCGTCGCCGGTGTGCAGGCCGG
>Ga0182005_1001198_pt1 | contig 10728 bp, 11 predicted proteins | sample Sormic07211103_1_FD_123021 | JGI IMG/M metagenome (GOLD analysis project Ga0182005, IMG submission 123021) | Rhizosphere microbial communities from Sorghum bicolor, Mead, Nebraska, USA - 072115-103_1 MetaG | ecosystem: Host-associated > Plants > Roots > Rhizosphere | place: USA: Nebraska...
ACCACCATCGAACAGATGAAGATGTTCCTGACCCGCCTGGGCTTCGGCTCCACCGCGGTGGTCACCGGCGACCTGACCCAGATCGACCTGCCCAAGCACGTCAAGTCCGGTCTGCGCGACGCGATCGAAGTGCTGCACGAGGTCGACGGGGTCAGCTTCACCTTCTTCGAGGCGCGCGACGTGGTGCGCCACCCGCTGGTGGCGCGCATCGTCACCGCCTACGAAAAGCGCGACCTCATCGACAAGGCGACCGGCCCGGCCGCGTGACCCGGCGCTGGCCCGGCGTTGCACTGACCGCCCTGCTCGGCACGGCCTGCAGCCCTTGCGGCCTGGCCCAGACCCGGGCGGCGATTCCGGCGACGCCACAGCGTATCGCCCTCGCCCAGGCCATGGCGCCCCCATGCCTGTCGATCAGGGTCGAGCAGGCGACCATCAGCCTGCCTGGCGCGGAACTCGAACGCGCCGCCGATGCGCGGCACGCCTCTGCCGCCATGCCGAAAGACGAGGAGCGACAACGGCTGGCCTGGATCGCCGGAGGGCGCGCGCAGGCGCTGTTGGCCGCCACCAGCGACGCACGCGACCGCTTCGGCTGCGCCGTGGTCGAAAAGGCGCGGGTGCCTTCCGATGCCTTGTATCTGGTAGGCCAACTGCTCGAACGCGGGCAGGCTGCCGTGTGGACGAACGCGCCGCCGGGCCTGGCGCCGGCGATCCAGGTCGAGCGCAGCGACCCGCACTGCCAGCACGGCCCGATGGGCAGCGTTCTCTACCGCGTCGCCGTCGGCGGACCGCCATTGCTGATGCTGATCGAATGCGTCACCTGATCCTGCGATAGCGGCAACCGCCGACAGCGTCCTGGAACCGCGGCATCGGTCGCCAACTGGACCGCGTCCTGCATCCGCTCAAGCCTGGGCGCAACCGGCTTACACTGCCGCCACGTATGCACTGGGGGAGTGCCATGTTCCGTTGCCGTTCGCTGCTGTTCGCCTGCCTGCTGGTCGTGTTCGCAAGCGCGGCGCCCGCCAAACCGAAAGCACCGCCGGCGCGCGCCTACGTCGAGACCAGCTATCTGGTCGCGCCGAAAACGGTAGGCGATTTCGCCCTCATCCGCAGCAAGTACGACCCCGCCGCCAAGTTGGCTGGCGCCGGCTTCCACTACGCATTGGCGGACCAGCCGGCACTGGTGATCGATGTCTTCGTGTATCCGGCTGGACGGCTGGATCCTGCCAAGGCCATCGCTGACGGCATGGTGGCGTTCCGCGCCGATCTGGCCGCGGCAGTGTCGCAAGGCGCCTATACGCAATTGCGCGAACTGGGCGATGAGCCGTTCGCGCTGAACGGCGACGCCGCACCGTCGCCCCAGGCGGACAACGACGCCGATGCGGCGGTGCTCGCGGCCATTGCCCAGTCTGAACGGGTCCACGGCCAGAAGCTGCGGCTGGACATGCATCGGACCTCGACGGACATGCCGTTGTTCTCCAACGGCTACCTGTTCTACAAGCAGCTTTACTATTTCAAGGTCCGCGTGTCCGCAGCACAGGAACGCATCGCGCGGGACAGCTTCGACGCGCTCGCCGACCAGGCCGCGCGCGCGCTCGTGCCGGCCATCCACGTGGCCAACGTCGGCGGCTGCGCGGACGCGACCATCCACATCGACGTGAACGATACGCCCGAGCAGAGCGCCGTGGCACTGGTCCGCCAGGCCACGACGCACATGGGCTTCAACTGCCATGGCTCGGTCAAGGACGCGGGCATCGATGGGCAAGCTGGCACCGCCGAGGTGATCGAAATCGCCTACACCGCCGACGACTGGAAGTCGCGGTGACGCGCCGCACGCGCGATACTGTCGGCTCCTGTCCGCTCTGAAATGCCGGTATCGCCATGACCAAAGGTCCGGTCCACCTCGACGTCGGCGTCAGCTACGCCCTGCCCCGCGCCGGATTGCCGGCGGCGGCGAGCTTCCGCAAATGGGTGGCGGCGGCGCTGAAGGGCCGCATCCGCGAGGCCGACCTGGCGATCCGCCTGGTCGACGACAAGGAAGGCCGCTCGCTCAACCACCACTACCGCGGCAAGGACTACGCCACCAACGTGCTCAGCTTTCCCGCCGAACTGCCCGAAGGCCTGCCCAAGGGGGTCAAGCTGCCGCTGCTCGGCGACCTGGTGATCTGCGCGCCGGTGGTGGCGCGCGAGGCCGCCGAACAGGGCAAGCCGCTCAACGCCCACTACGCGCACCTGACCGTGCACGGCGTGCTGCACCTGCTCGGCTGGGACCACGAGGACGACAAGGAGGCCGACGCGATGGAGCAGCTGGAGCGCGAGATCCTGGCCGACCTGGGCGTGGGCGACCCCTACGCCGGGGAACGCTGACGCCTGTCGCGCGCGGCGCGTTTTTCGACAGCTGACGAGCAAGGGGGACACGGATGTTCGAACCAGCACCAGTCACACAGGTGGAAACCCGCCCAGGCCCAGCGCGATGGCATGGCTTCGTCGCGGCCCTGTGGGGCATCGGCCTGACCGCCTCCGTCTATCTTGGCCTGATCCGTCCGGCGCCGCTGTTCGCCGGCAGCGGCGGCCTGCCCGAACCGTTGCTGCCCTGGTTGGGCGCACCCGCGCTGCTGGTGCTGGCGACCACGCCCAGCGCCTGGCGCTGGTTCTACCTGCGCCGGCGGCAAGCGCGGGTCGGCGGCCCGGTGCGCGTCGCCGCCCACAGCGGACGGGTCGCGCTGCTGTGTCCGCTGTCGATCGGCGCGTGGCTATGCTGCCGCCACTTGAACACCCAGCTCGACAGCGGCGGCACGCTCGCTGCGCTGTCCGTGCTGTACCTGGCCAGCGCGCTGCTGACCCTGTCCAGCGCGCGGCACTGGCTGGTCAAGCGCTGGCGCGGGCGCTAACGTTGCCGCGCGGCCGCTGCGCCGCAACTCCCCGCTTTCCGGCCCGAGGTCCAGCGCGTTGATCCGTCCATCGTTGCTTCTGTTCGCGCTCGCGGCCGCGCTGCCCGCTGCGGCCGCTCCCGCACCCGCCCCTGCACCCGCCATCGACCTGCCGGCGCTGCTCGAATGCCGCCAGCGCGTGGCCGATTTCGCCGCGCTGGGGCCGCTGCTGGCCGATCCGCTGAAAGCCGTCGCGCAGGGCTGGCGGCCGCTGCCGCAGTCCAACCTGTTCATGCGCGAATACGAACTGGTGCGGCCGATCCAGGTATTCGGCCACAGCACCACGCGCATCGCCGTCGCCGGCGCCAGCGTGATGGCGATCCTGGACCTGCCCGATCCGCGCCCGCTGGCCAAGCAACTGCAACTGGAAGCGGCGGTGGACACGCCGGACAAGGCGATGTTCGGCCGCGAGCTGGTCAGCCGCGACGTGACCGATCCCAAGACCGGCGAGCCGATGATCGAATCGATCATCCTCAGCCTGTCCACGGTGAAGTCGCACCCCGGCCAGACCCTGGCCGGTTGCAGCTACAGCCTGGACCTGCCGGAGGACCCGGACGCGCCGCCGGCGCCGGACCCGCTGCACACGCCCGCCAGCGGCGGCTGAACCCGTCCCCGCGCGCGCCGCCGCGGCCGCCGCCGGCGTCGCGGCTCTGTCCCATTGGCCCTGCTAGACTTGCGCACATCGCCCGGCAGGCCGGGTGCCGTATCCACAGAACATGTCAGAAGACGACTCTAGTAGCTCCCCTCCGGAAACCCACGAAAAACGCCGCGGCTGGCTGGAACGCCTTAGCTCGGTTTTCTCCGGCGACCCGCACACCCGCGACGACCTGGTCGAGGTGCTGCGCGACGCCCAGCACGACGGGCTGATCGCCGCCGACACCTTGCGCATGATGGAAGGCGCGCTGTCGGTGTCCGAACTCACCGTCGGCGATGTGATGGTCTCGCGCTCGCAGATGGTGTCGCTGTCGGCGGAAGCGCGCTTTCTCGACCTGATGAAACAGGTGGTCGAATCCGGCCATTCGCGTTTCCCGGTGCATGGCGAGAACAAGGACGACATCCTCGGCATCCTGCTGGCCAAGGACCTGCTGCGCGGCGTGGTCGCCGACCACGGTCCGGGCACGGTGCGCGAGCTGCTGCGCCCGGCGGTGCTGATCCCCGAGTCGAAGAAGCTCAACGTGCTGCTCAAGGAGTTCCGGCTCTCGCGCAACCACATGGCGATCGTGGTCGACGAGTACGGCGGCGTCGCCGGCCTGGTCACCATCGAGGACGTGCTGGAGCAGATCGTCGGCGAGATCGACGACGAGCACGACGACGCCGAGGACGAAGCCTCGCTGATCGCCGCGCAGGCCGACGGCCAGTACGTGGTCGACGCGCTGACCCCGATCGAGGACTTCAACGAACGCTTCGGCGCCGACTTCTCCGACGACGACTACGACACCGTCGGCGGCCTGGTCACGGAGGCCATCGGCCACCTGCCGGAAACCGGCGAGGAGCTGACCCTGGGACGCTTCGCGTTCCGCGTGGCGCGCGCCGACGCGCGCCGGGTGCAGGCCTTCCACGTCACCATCCTGCCGCCCGACCCGCAGGAAGACGCTTGATCGCCCGCCCGCTGTCGCGCTGGCCGGCACGCGGCTGGCCGCAATGGCTGCTGGGCACGCTGCTGGCCTGCTGCGCGGCGTTCGCGTTCGCGCAGGCCGGCGACGCGGACCCGGCCGCGCCGCCGGCGCTGGCGCCCGCCTCCGCCGCGGCGCCCGTCGCCGGTCCGCCCAGCGCCGACGCGTCCGCACCGGCGCCGCGCATCGGCGTGGCCACGATGCAGCCGGGCGAGGTGTTCTTCGAACGCTTCGGCCACGATGCGATCGTGGTGGTGGATCCGCGCAGCGGCCAGGCCACCTCGTACAACTTCGGCTTCTTCGATCCCAGCGAGCCCGACTTCGTCAGCCGCTTCGCCGCCGGCGACATGATGTATTACCTGGTCGCCCTGCCGCTGCAGGACGACCTGGCGCAGTACCGCGACGCCGGCCGCGGCGTGGACATCCAGTGGCTGGACATGGAACCGGCGCAGGCGCGCGCGTTGCAGCAGGCGCTGGCCTGGCGCGCGCGCCCGGAAAACGCGCGCTACCGCTACGACTACTACACCGCCAACTGCGCCACGATGGTCCGCGACGCGCTGGACCGCGCGCTGGGCGGCACGCTGCATGCGCAGCTGTCGGGGCGTTCGCGCGGCAACACCTATCGCAGCGAATCGGTGCGGCTGGCCTCGCCGGCGCCATGGATGTGGCTGGGCTTCGACCTGGGCCTGGGCCCGTTCGCCGACAAGCCGCTGTCGCGCTGGGAAGAGGCGTTCGTGCCGATGCGCCTGGCCGAGAGCCTGGGCGAGGTACGCAACAGCGCCGGGCGCCCGCTGGTGCAGTCGCGCCAGCAGGTGCTGCCGCAGCGGCTGGCGCCGGAACCGCAGGAACAGGCGCGGCACTGGTGGCCGTGGCTGCTGGCCGGGCTGCTGGTCGCCGTCGGCGTGGTCGCGCTGGCGCGGCGGCCGCGCTGGCTGGCGGCGCTGGCGCTGCCGTTCTGGCTGCTGTGCGCGCTCGGCGGCGGCGTGCTGCTGTACCTGTGGGGCTTCAGCGACCACCGTGCGGCCTGGGCCAATCGCAACCTGCTGCTGCTCGACCCGCTGTGTCTGCTGCTGGTCGGCGGCGCCATCGCGCAGCTGCGCGGCCGCCGGCCCGGGCGCTGGTTCGGCATCGCGCTGTGGACCGTGGTCGCCCTGGCCGGCGCGGCCTTGCTGATCCATTGGCTGTCGATGCTGCAACCGCAATTCAACCTGCAGTGGATCGCCCTGCTGCTGCCGGTGCACGCCGCGCTGGCCTGGACGTTCACGCGGCGCCGCTTGCAGCGCTGATCCCGCCCGCACACCATTGCTGCCCATGGCCACCGTCCCCGCCAATCCCGCCTGCGTCATCAACTGCGTGCACTACGACGGCCACGGCCGCCGCCACGACATCGCCCTGGAGCAGATCAGCGACGTGCTGGCCGGCGACGACGGCTTCGTCTGGGTCGGCATGTACGAACCCGCCGACCACGTGCTGCAGCAGCTGCAGGACGAATTCCAGTTGCACGACCTGGCGATCGAGGACACCCGCAAGGCGCACCAGCGGCCCAAGGTCGAGGCCTACGGCAATTCGCTGTTCCTGGCCGTGCACACCGCGCAGGTGATCGACGAGCGCATCGTCTACGGCGAGACCCACGCCTTCCTCGGCGCGCGCTTCCTGCTGACCGTGCGCCACGGCGCCTCGCTGCCGTACGCGCCGGTGCGCGAACGCCTGGAGCGCGAGGCGGCGCTGATGCAGCTCGGCCCGTCCTACGCGCTGTACGCGGTGCTGGACTACATCGTCGACAACTACCAGCCGATCCTGGACGAATTCCGGCAGAGCCTGGAACGCCTGGAGAAGGACATCTTCGCCGAGGCCTACCGGCGCGACACCGCGATCCGCCTGTACGAACTCAAGCGCGAACTCAACCAGATGCGCCTGGGCGTGGCGCCGCTGCAGGACGTGCTGGCCCACCTCAAGCGCAACCCCGGCCCGCTGATCCCCGACGAAGTGCGGCTGTACGTGCGCGACGTGCTCGACCACGCGGTGCGCACCAACGAGGCGATCGACACCTTGCGCGAGATGCTGGGCACCGCGCTGAGCGTGAACCTGTCGCTGGTGACCCTGGCCCAGGGCGAGACGGTCAAGCGCCTCGGCGCCTGGGCCGCGCTGCTCGCCGCGCCGACCCTGATCACCAGTTGGTACGGCATGAATTTCAAGCAGATGCCGGAACTGGAATGGCCCTGGGCCTACCCGCTGATGATCGGCGGCGTCGGCGTCGTCTGCCTGGGGCTGTATCTGGCGTTCAAGCGGGCGCGGTGGCTGTAAGCCGCCGTGGTGCGGCGGCGGGAATGGGGAAACGGGAATCGGGAATGGGAAAAGCGTTGCGTCGCTGACCCACGCTCGCCGGCCAATTCCGAGTCACAGGCGCGAAGCGGTGAGCTCATAGGAGAAAGGAAAGCCGCGTAGCGCGGCTTTTCCGATTCCCTACTCCCCATTCCCGATTCCCAGCCTCACCCAACATATACCGACTTGATATTCATGAACTCATGAATCCCATGCTCGGCCAGTTCGCGGCCGAAGCCGGAGCGCTTGATGCCGCCGAACGGCAGGCGTACGTCGCTCTTGACGATGGCGTTGACGAACGCCGCGCCGCACTGCAATTGGCGGGCGACGCGCTCGCCACGGGCGCGGTCGGCGCTCCACACGCTGCCGCCCAGGCCGAAGCTGGTGTCGTTGGCCACGCGCACCGCCTCGGCTTCGTCGGCTACGCGCAGGATCGCGGCGACCGGGCCGAACAGTTCCTCGTCGTAGGCAGGCATGCCCGGCACCACGTGATCCAGGATCGAGGCCGGATAGCCGGCGTGGGTGCCGGTGTCCGGGGCGCCGCCTAGCAGCGCCGTGGCGCCCTTGGCGATGCTGGCCTGCACCTGCTTGTGCAGTTCGTCGCGCAGGTCCTGCCGGGCCATCGGCGCCAGCGTGGTCGCCTCGTCCTGCGGATCGCCGAGCCGGCGCTCGGCCGCCGCGGCGACGAAACGGCGCACGAAGTCGTCGGCGATCGCCTCCACCACCACGAAGCGCTTGGCCGCGATGCAGGTCTGCCCGGCGTTGTCGAAACGCGACTTCACCGCCGCAGCCACGGTGATGTCCAGATCCGCGTCGTCCAGCACCACGAAGGCGTCGCTGCCGCCGAGTTCCATCACGCACTTCTTCAGCTGATCGCCGGCGTTGGCGGCGATGGAACGGCCGGCACGCTCGCTGCCGGTCAGCGTCACCGCGGCGATGCGCGCGTCGCGCAGCACCTCGGCGGCCTGGTCGTTGTCGATGTGCAGTACGTCGAACACGCCATCGGGCACGCCCGCCGCGGCGAGTGCCGCATGGATCGCATCGGCGCAGCGCGGCACGTTGCTGGCGTGCTTGAGCAGCGCCACGTTGCCGGCCATCAGCGCCGGCGCCAGGAAGCGGAACACCTGCCAGATCGGGAAGTTCCACGGCATCACCGCCAGCACGCAGCCCAGCGGCTCGTAGCGCACGTAGCTGCGCTGCGCATCGGTGGCGATCGGCTGCTCGCGCAGGTAGTCGGCGGCGTGCTCGGCGTAGTAGTCGCAGGCATCGGCGCACTTGTCGATCTCGGCCAGCGCCTCCTTGCGCAGCTTGCCCATCTCCGCGGTCATCAGCCGCTGGATCTCCTCGCGGCGCGCGCGCAACTGCACGCCGACCTGCCGCAACAGCGCGCCGCGCTGTTCCAGCGGCGTCTGCGCCCATGCGGGAAAGGCCTGCGCGGACGCGGCCAGGCGCCGCTCGACGGCGGCGGCATCCATCAGCTCCAGGCTGTATTCGACCTGGCCGGTGGCGGGATTGACGGTGTCGTAAGGCATCGCGACGGACTCCTGGAAAAAGTCCGCCCAGCCTAGCGCCGCGAAGGTTGCGGCGGCGTGGCGAAGCGGCGACCGCGATGGACCGCAGCGTTCTGCGGCGACGGCGGCTCTTGTAGGAGCGGCTTCAGCCGCGACCGGACGTCACCGGTAACGCCCGGTCGCGGCTGAAGCCGCTCCTGCAGAAAAGCAGCACTCCGCTAACCGCCCTGCTGCAGCGCCAGCTGGATGTCGCGCTGGCGGCGCTTCTCGCTGCGCGCCATCAGCCACCAGCCGACGAAGGCGGCGATCGACACCGCCAGCACCATCAGCGTGGCCAGCGCGTTGATCTTCGGCTTCAAGCCCATCCGCACCGAGGAGAACACGGTCATCGGCAGCGTGGTCGAGTTGGGCCCGGCGACGAAGTTGGCGATCACCACATCGTCCAGCGACAGGGTGAAGGCCAGCAGCCAGCCGGACACCAGCGCCGGGGCGATGATCGGCAAGGTGATCAGGAAGAACACCTTGAGCCGGTTCGCGCCCAGGTCCATCGCCGCCTCTTCCAGCGAGCGGTCCAGCTCCTGCAGGCGCGAGGACACCACCACGGTGACGAAGGACAGGGTGAAGGTGACATGCGCGGCCCAGATCGCGGTCACGCCCTTGGGCGGGATACCGATCAGCCCGCCCATCGACACCAGCATCATCATGATCGACAGGCCGATGATCACCTCCGGCATCACCAGCGGCGCGGTCACCAGCGCGCCGAACAGGCTCTTGCTGGGAAAACGGCGGAAACGGGTCATCACCATCGCCGCCAGCGTGCCGATCACCATCGACCCGGTGGCGGTCCAGAACGCCACCTTCAGGCTGATCCACGCCGCCTGCAGGATCTGCCGGTCGCGCAGCAGCTCGCCGTACCACTTGGTGGAGAACCCGGCCCACACCGTGGCCAGCTTGGAGGCATTGAACGAGTACACCATCAACAGCAGGATCGGCAGGTACAGGAAGGCGAAGCCGCCGGTCAGCACCGTCCAGCGCAGCACGCGCCCGCCGCGCAGCGCGCTCATGCCTGGCCGCCTTCGAGCTGGCGTTGCTGGTAGCGGTTGAAGATCAGGATCGGCACCATCAACAGCGCCAGCATCGCGATCGCCACCGCCGAGGCCGCCGGCCAGTCGCGGTTGTTGAAGAACTCGCCCCACAGCACCCGGCCGATCATCAGCGTATCCGGCCCGCCGAGCATTTCCGGGATCACGAACTCGCCCACCGCCGGGATCATCACCAGCATGCAGCCGGCGACGATGCCCGGGCGCGACATCGGCAAGGTGATGGTCGCGAACGCCTTCCACGGCCGCGCCCCCAGGTCGTAGGCGGCCTCGAGCAGGCGGTGGTCCTGCTTCACCAGCGTGGCGTACAGCGGCAGCACCATGAACGGCAGATAGCAGTAGACGATGCCGATGTAGGCGGCGATCGGCGTGTACAGGATGCGCAGCGGCTGCTCGATCAGCCCCAGCGCCAGCAGCGCGCGGTTGAGCACGCCGTTGCTGTCGAGGATGCCGATCCAGGCGTAGACGCGGATCAGGAACGAGGTCCACGACGGCAGCACCACCAGCATCATCGCGATGTTGCGCGCCGACGGCGACATGCGCGCGATCACATAGGCCATCGGATAGCCGATCAACAGGGTCAACAGGGTGGAGATCCCGGCGATCTTGATCGAGCCCCAGTAGGCTTCGATGTACTGGTTGTCGCGCACCAGCGCCAGATAGTTCTGCAGGGTGAACTTCAGCGTCAGCACGCCGTCCTTGTAGTCCAGCAGCGCGCTGTACGGCGGGCTGCTGATCGCCTGCTCGGCGAAGGAGATGCGCAACACGATCAGGAACGGGATCGCGAAGAACAGCAGCAGCCACAGGTACGGCGCGGCGATCACCAGCCAGCGCGCGCCGGGCAGGCGCCGCGTGCGCAGACGCTGCAGCACGCTGCGGCGCGGCGGCACGGCAGGTGCGGCGGCAGTGGGCGCGCTCATGCGGTCAGCACCACGCCGTCGTTGTCGCCCCACCAGACCCATACCGCGTCGCCCCAGGTCAGCTCGTCGCTGGCCCAGCGCTGGCGGTTGGCGAAGTTGGCCATCAGCTTGAAGCCGCCGGGCAGGCGCACGTGGTAGACCGAATGGCTGCCGAAATAGGCGATGTCCTCGATCGTGCCCTGCGCCTTGTTGTGCGCCTGCGCCGGCGCGTCCTTGCCGATGCCCAGCTTCTCCGGGCGCACCGCGAACGACACCGGCTGCCCGGTGATGCCGGTGATGCCGTGGCCGACGTAGATGCTGTCGGGAAACGCGCCGGTGCGCAGGGTCACGTAGTC
>Ga0182005_1001199_pt1 | contig 10725 bp, 7 predicted proteins | sample Sormic07211103_1_FD_123021 | JGI IMG/M metagenome (GOLD analysis project Ga0182005, IMG submission 123021) | Rhizosphere microbial communities from Sorghum bicolor, Mead, Nebraska, USA - 072115-103_1 MetaG | ecosystem: Host-associated > Plants > Roots > Rhizosphere | place: USA: Nebraska...
GGCGGGTGATGATTTCCGAGGTCGAAGGCGTATTGCCAAGGTCGGGAGCGTTGAGTTTGGGTAGGTTCACGTCGGCAGGTCGTTTGCAGTGAGATGGGGATAGGGTATACGAAATTCTTTGGCTGATCTTCTTCAAGAGCTGGGATGGTGTGGCGCGTGGCTCACCACGCCTCGTGCTGGAAATAGAGCCACCTGGATAACCGCTGGCCTGTGGCGAGGGGCATCAGGCTGAAAAATACCGATGACTCTTACTTCAAAGGAGATACAAATGACATCAGGGCAATGTCTTTGCGGCGCCGTACGCTTTTCCCTGGCAGTTGAACCACGATTCTTCTACCGCTGCCATTGTACCTTGTGCCGCAAACAAAACTGGGCCGGCCACAACCTCGCCACACGGGTCAACGCTCGTGACTTCCGATGGGAAAAAGGACAAGACGCGATCACCCGTTGGCTTAAACCCAGCGGTTACAGAAATGACTTTTGCTCGCCATGCGGCTCCACCGTGCCAAATGCTCTTCGCGAGACATCTTACTTCTGGATTCCGCTTGGACCTCTCGATGTTGAACTGAGCGTAACGTGTGTTAGCGATTTCTGCACCGACGACGCGATGCCATGGGATGCGCAACGCTCGGAAAGAAACCATGGTTCAGCCCCAGAGTCACTTGGGTGTCTTCTGGATAAGCTTCAGGTCAACGGTGATTGACTCAGCGCTTGGCCGGCGGAGGGATGGATTGATTTTTGTCTGTCAGGAGGGGCCGTAAACCTATTGCTGACACTCATACGAATTGAGTTTGTGATTCTCCCTGGCATTCTTTACCGGGTAGCATCAACTGGTGCTAGATACCCTTCGCATGCAGGGCCTTCAATTCGATCAGGGGGACTGACTCTTGGGCCATGCAGCAAGACTCTTTCAATGTCATACATGCTGAGTCAACAAACTATCCTGCCTGAGTCTGAGCAACTTTGAGATTCCTCTCATACTTGCGTCGCGCCGGTCTGACTAAATTGGCTTCGTTGTCCACGAGGACACGATTTCTTTCTACCGGAGCTCATCATGAAAACTTCAAAAATCCTCATCGCGTCAACCTTCGCCGTCAGCGCCATGGCCTCCCAGTTCGCGTCTGCTGCGCCAACGACTGGCACTATCACCTTCACGGGTGCGCTCGTTGCTGATACCTGCATCATCGGCGGTGGTAGCAACGACTTTAGCGTGTCCCTGCCATCAGTCCAAACAACCAGCTTGGCCGCGGCTGGCCAAACCGCCGGCGATACGCCTTTCAGCATCGCATTGACCGGTTGCTCGCCTTCGGTTCCTGTGCGCGCGTTCTTCAGTTCGGCAAGCAGCGGCATTGATGGCGCCACCGGGCGCCTGAAAAACACTGGTCTGGCGACCAGCGTACAAGTCCAATTACTCAATAGCGCTAGCGCGCCAATTGCACTCAATAATGCAACCGCCGCTGCCCAGGGCGATACGCTGAAAACCACCGATGCAACGGGTGCTGCCACGCTGACCTACACCGCTCGTTACTTCGCCAGCGGTGCCACAGGTGCCGGTTCGGTGAATTCCAGTGTGACGTACGAGATTGTCTACAACTAAGGCTCACAATCAGCCAGCGTTGTATCGACACGGATGATCGCGATTGTTGTCGCCGCGTTCATCCAGCTTTCTCAGGCGACATCAGTGACAGGTCATGAATATCAAAAGCAAATTTCACGTCGTTCTAGGTGCCAGCTTGTTGGTGCTGGGTCTTGTGGCTGGTTCTTGCGCAAATGCGTCGGTGGTGATTGCTGGAACTCGGGTTATCTATAACGCGCAAGAGCACGAAACCACTCTGAAAATCAGCAATAAAGGAAAGGAGCCGGCACTCATTCAAGCGTGGGTCGACAAAGGCGAGGCCAACGCCGAACCGTCCGAAATCGATGTTCCCTTTACGGTGACGCCACCGTTGGCCCGCCTCGATCCGCAAAGGAACCAGACGCTGCGCATTTTCTACACCGGTGAAGCGTTGCCCAAGGACAAAGAGTCGGTCTTCTGGCTTAACGTTCTTGAGGTTCCACCCAAACCTGCAGCAGACAAAGAGGATAAAAACATCCTTCAGCTTGCAGTCCGCTCGCGGATCAAACTGTTCTTCCGGCCAGCCGATCTCAAGGGGGATGCCGCACTAACACCGGGCAGCCTCACCTGGCGCTTGATTCGGGATGCCGGTGGCGCAGCCCTTGAGGTGCACAACCCAACCGTTTTTCACGCGTCGTTCGCCAGTGTTGATGTCTCCAGTGGCGGCAAGACAGCCACGTTTGAGGACGGTGGCATGGTCGCGCCTGGCGAGACGCGCCGTTTCCCGTTGAAAGGGCAGATCACTTCGGGTGTCGATGCCAAAGTCCACTACCGCGCGATCAATGATTACGGCGGAATCACCGAGGGTGATGCCGGCTTGATCAGTGCTGCCAACCAAGCCAAGTGACAAGGGCTTCTTGCAGTCACTGACTGCTGACTGACCCTTCCCAAGAACTTCAGGAATTGCTGAATGCTAGTAGCGTGTAGCGCTGCGACGGCTTTGCTGTTCCTGTTATTTCGGTAGTACTGCAATGCAAATCCGCGTGAGTCCTCGTTTGTTCGTTCGTCAAGGCTCGATAACTTTTCTGACTCTGTCTCTTTGCGCCAGTGGTTTGGTATTGGCCGCCGAACCTGCTAGTACGACGAAAGAAGTCCAGTTCAGCAATGACTTTCTGCGTACCGGGACTCAGGCGATAGACACCAGCCGATTTAGCAAGGGCAACGTCACACCGCCGGGACAGTATCGGGTTGATTTGTATATCAACAAGAGCTGGCTGGCGAAGGTCGACATTACTCTGGGTGCGGTGGGCGAGGACAAGAACAACATACAGGCGTGTTTCGACCGTGATTTGCTTGACCGCATCCACGTAGACCTTGGAAAACTCACCCCGCAAGCCAGCGCGCTTCTGGCCCAGAAGAGCGCCTGCGTGGCGTTGCCAGCGTTGATTCAGGATGCGACGGCGGTCTTTGACTTTGGTGAGCAACGGCTCGATGTCAGCGTACCTCAGGTCGCCATGAGTCGTAGTGCGCGCGGTTATGTCGATCCGCAGTTCTGGGATGAGGGCGTGACGGCGGCGCGTCTCGGATACAACGCAAACCTGTATCGCAGTGACTCAGCGGGCAATTCATCGACACAAAGCTATGTGGGATTAAATAGCGGCGTGAACGTGGGTGCCTGGCGGCTCCGCCATGATGGTAGCTATAGCCGGAGCCCTTATCTGGGTGGCAAGTATCAAAGTATCCAGACCAATCTGCAGCGCTCGGTGGCACCGCTGGATAGCCAATTGGTGATCGGTCAGGCATACACCGATGGTTCCATGTTCGATAGTGTCGGTTTCCGAGGTGTGCAACTGGCGACCGATGATCGTATGCGTCCCGATTCTCAGCGCGGGTACGCACCGATCATTCACGGTATTGCCCGCAGCAATGCGGTGGTACAGATCCGCCAGAACGGCAATCTCATTTACGAAACCAACGTTGCCCCTGGCGCTTTCGAAATCAACGATCTATATCCCACCGGTTACGGCGGTGATCTAGACGTCGTGGTGACTGAAGCAGACGGTAGCGTACACCTCTCCAAAGTGCCGTATGCCGCACCGGTAAACTCTGTTCGCGAGGGCGTCACACGCTACAGTTTCACCAGTGGCAAGTATGACAATCCGGGCGTTGACGAGGCGCCCTGGTTGATGCAGGGCACGCTTCAGCACGGGTTTACCAACATGCTCACCGGGTACGGAGGTGTAAGGGCCGCAGATGGTTATTCGGCGGCTCTGGGCGGCATGGCGCTCAATACCGGTCTCGGTGCGTTCGGTGTGGATATCACACATGCCGTGGCTCAGCTGTACAACCAGCCTGACCAGGCAGGCCAAAGCGTGCGTTTGAGCTACAGCAAACTCCTGGCACCGACCAATACCAACATTGCCGTCGCCGCCTACCGCTATTCAAGCAGCGGTTACCTCGATTTTCAGGATGCGGTGATGCTGAACGATGCCGAACGCAAGGGCACGCCCCAGACCTGGGACTCGCAAATGCATCGTCGCGGGCAAATGCAAGTCACAGTCAACCAGAGTCTGCCTGAAGGCTACGGCAGCTTCTATGCCTCGGGTTCCAGCCAGGACTACTGGGATCGCAGCGGTCGCGATGTGCAATACCAGTTCGGCTACAACAACAACTACAAACAAGTGAGTTACAGCGTTTCGGCTTCCCGACAGTTGGATGTCACCAATGACAGATGGGACAACACACTGATGTTGACCATTGGATTTGCCCTTGGGTCCGGGGAGCACCCGCTCTACTCGACAACGACTGTGCAGAAGAGCTCTAGCGGTAATAGCAGTGTCCAGGAAGGGGTCAGTGGCACTTTGGGCCAGGACAACAATTTCAGTTACGGGATGAACGCCAACCGTAGCGACAGTCGGGACACCTCCGGCAGTACCAATATGGGCGGCAATGCCAGCTACACCTCTTCAATGGCTCGCGTCAGCGGCAGTGTCAGCCATAGCAGCAGTTACAGCCAGGTGGGGGCCAGCATGTCCGGCGGAGTTGTGGCTTATGACGGCGGTGTGGTGTTTACGCCAAGCCTGGGAGAGACCAGCGCAATCGTGGAAGCCGATGATGCCATCGGTGCGCGCATCACCAATGCCAGCGGTTTACGCGTCGATCCATGGGGACATGCGGTGGTGTCGAGCCTGACGCCATATGCGCGAAATCAAGTGGAAATCGATCCAAAAGGCTTGCCCGTCAACGTAGAAATGAAGTCAACCATGGAGCAGGTGGCGCCGACCGCAGGGGCCGTGGTCAAGCTCAAGTTTGAAACCACCAACAACGGTCGTGCGGTGTTCCTGCGATTGACCACGCCGCAAGGCAAGTCGTTGCCATTCGGTGCGCAAGTGTTCGCGGCAGATGGCAGCACTATCGGTACGGTCGCACAAGGCGGGCGCCTCATTGCACGAGGCCTGAAAGCTGACAAGGGAGAGTTGAGCGTCAAGTGGAGTGACTCAAGTCCGCATGCCTGTCGAGTGGATTATCAATTGCCGCCAGTGGTCAAGGGCGACGAGCCGAGCCCGGTAGCCATTAGTGCGATGTGCCAACCAATCGCGACGGACACCAACGTTGAGATGTTGACCACCAAACCGAATCAATGATGGGGTAGATGATGCGCCTGCAAGTTAACGATATGAAACAGGCCGTGGTCAGACACCCGAAGCCGGCACTGGCTATTCGCATTCTTCTACAATTCTGGATCCTCGTGGCGTTGTTGATCCGCAGTTGTGGCGTCGCTGAGGCTTATCAGTGCGGGGACGGCTATGCGCTCGACCCTGCCATTCCCGTCACGATTGGTGGCAGTGTCATCACCACTTCGGCAGATGTGCCTGTCAACGGCTGGATCGGGGACTGGTCCGCGTACAGCAAAACCTACCGAAACTGGTGGTGCTACGCTTCCAACGGGGACAATCTGCGACCTAAATTGCAGGGGAGCACGCAATTCGCCTCCCCGTCATCCCTGGTGCTCGATGGCGTCACCTACGCCGTTTTCCAGACCGGGGTTGCCGGGCTTGGCGTTGTGTTTCATTGGCACCCTATCTATGGGACTGCCGATGCCTCGGGTAACTACACCGGTACGGTTTATGAGCCCGTCACCGATGTGCCATTGACTAATGCGTACACCTCAGCAGCACCTCCCTGGCCTTTCCAGCTGCCAAGTCAATACACCGATATTGGCATTGCTATCAGTGCACGCTACGTCAAGATCGGCACCATCACTGCAGGAAGCACCCTTGTAGCTCGAAGCAATACCGTCATTGGAACCGCTACGATTCAGTACAACGGGATAACGTTCGGCACGAACAACATCACCTTGACCCAGCTGAAATCAACCTTTCCGGTACTCGGTTGTACTCCCACGACCAACGTACCGGTGAGCATGGGCATCCATGCAACGTCGGAGTTCAAGGGGATTGGCACCACTGCCGGCAAACGCAGTTTCACCCTCCCGCTGGCAGGCTGTCCGGCAGGTATGGGCGCGATCATATTCTCTTTGCACCCGGTCAGTGGCAGTGTCGGGGCGAGCACGAACGGGATAGCACAGTTGACTCCCGGGACGGGCGTGGCCACTGGTATCGGACTTCAAATTTCAACGACGGGATCCGGTACGGTGGTGGGCTTTGACGTGGACACTCGCTTTGACGGCTATACCGGTGCGGCTGGCAATTATCAGATCGGGCTGGACGCGGCTTACTACCAGACACAAGTGAGTGTCACTGCTGGCAGCGCCAATTCGTTGATCGAGTTCACTATTCAATACCAGTAGAAGAACGGCTCAGAGACTTGTTTGGCAGGGAGGGGCCATATTGCGAAATGTCTCATTTTTCCGAGTCAGGCCAAAGCCTAGTCTGAGGAACGTCAACCCATCGCAACAGATACCGGCGCTGCGATACGGGCTACTTAATCCGGTCGAGGGGTAGATCATTCTTGTGCAGACCTTCAATTTGAAACTGGCCGTTGTCAGGCTGCCTATATCGACACTGGCTCTTCGCATTAGACTTCAACGTTGGATCCTCGCGGTGTTGCTGATCTTCAGTTGCGGTATCGCACAGGCGTATCAGTGCGGGGGCGGTTATGCGCTGGACCCTAACATACCCATTACTGCGGGCGGTGGCGTCATCACCACGTCTGCAGATGTGCCTGTCAATGGCTGGATTGGCGACTGGTCTGCGTACAGCAAAACTTACCGTAACTGGTGGTGCTATGCCTCCTCTGGCGATGTGCTGCGACCGCAGCTCATGGGCACCGGACAACTGGCCTCGCCGTCATCTCTGACATTGGATGGCGTCACTTACAGCGTCTTTAAAACCGGGGTTGCCGGGCTCGGCATCGTGTTTCAATGGCATCCGATCTACGGGACTGCGGATGCTTCGGGTAACTACACCGGTACAGTCTATGAGCCAACCACCGATGTGCCATTGACGAATGCGTATAACAATTCAGCGCCAGCCTGGAACTTTTCCATGGCGTATCAACCAACGGATATCGGTATTGCCATTAGTGCGCGCTACGTGAAGATCGGCACCATCGCTGCAGGAAGCACGCTGGTAGCGCAAGGCGGTATGACAATCGGCACCGCTACCATCCAATACAACGGGGCCACATTTGGCACCAACAACATTGTATTCACTCAACTCAAATCCACCTTTCCGGTACTCGGTTGTACCCCCACGACCAACGTACCGGTGAGCATGGGCATACATGCAGCGTCGGAGTTCAAGGGGATTGGCACCACTGCCGGGAAACGCAGTTTCACCCTCCCGCTGACAGGCTGTCCGGCAGGTATGGGCGCGATCATGTTCTCTTTGCATCCGGTCAGTGGCAGTGTCGGGGCGAGCACGAACGGCATCGCACAGTTGACCCCGGGGACCGGGGTGGCCACTGGCATCGGACTTCAACTCTCTACGACGGGAACTGGGTCGGTGGTCGGCTTTGACGTGAACACACGCTTTGCCGGTTATACCGGCATGGCTGGTAATTATCAGATCGGGTTGGACGCGGCTTACTACCAGACGCAGGCCAGTGTCACTGCTGGCACGGCTAACTCACTGATCGAATTCACTATTCAGTATCAATAAAGGTTGCGAGCTCTGGCATGTCGTAGGGGGGAATCCATATTGCGAACTGTCTCATATTTACTCGTCAGACCACTGCTTAGGCTGGGGGAATGTGGATCTTGCCTACATGCTGCTGAAAAGCATGAGCAGGCATCTTTATCAGTAGCGGATACCTAGCGAGGGCAATGTATGAGTCAGGGTGATGTAACAAACATTTCGGTAAGGGCTGGTTCGACCTCCGTACTGCTGGTCGAAGATCATGCGTTCCAACGTGAATACGTGGCGCAACAACTGCGCACAGACATCGGTGTTGAGGTGGCGTGTGCTTCGAATGGTATTCAGGCGTTAGAGATGTTGAGCGTCAAGCGTTACGACTTGGTTATCTGCGATCTGGCCATGCCCGACATGGACGGGATTGTGTTTATCAAGCGTCTGGCGGAACTGAACGAAAAACCGGATCTAGTCGTTCTCTCGTCGCAACCGGTCTCACTTATTCAGTTGGTAGAACGACTGGCGACCTCATTGGGTTTCAGGCAATTGAGCGCATTGAGCAAGCCGCTTAATACCGGCGAACTCAGTGCGGCAATGCGTCGTTTCGATCGTATACGCCGTTCGCCGGAATTGAATTCACCAGGCGGTGCCGCAACCCCGATGCCCGCTGACTCTGTTGATGTGCTGGAAGGCTTGATCGGCAAACAATTCACCGCTTGGTATCAGCCGCAACATGATATCGAGACCTCCAGGATCGTTGGAGTTGAGGTGCTTGCGCGCTGGAATCATCCAACCAAGGGCGTTCTGCTACCTTCGGTGTTTTTGAGTACGATCATCTCCTCGGGATGGATCAACCATTTGAATTCAATCCTGTTGGAGAAAGCACTGAGAGCTCAAGCCGCCTGGCGCAAGATGGGCTGGCCGCTCACCTTGTCATTTAACATTCCTGTTTCACTCCTCTCTGAGGAGTCGCTACCCGAACGGTTGCTTGCAATAGTCGAGCACTGTGGGGGAGATCCGGCAACCTTGATGCTGGAGTTGACCGAGACGACGGAGACTGACGATTTCAGTGACTACCTGGCAGGCGCGGCACGGCTCAAGCTTAAAGGCTTCAAATTATCAATTGACGATTATGGAACCGGTTACTCGTCGTTGTTGAATTTGATGTCAGTTCCGTTCGATGAAATAAAGATTGACCGTGTATTTGTTCACGGGGCACATAAAAGCCCTGTGGCTCAAGTGGCGCTTGAAAGCAGTATTGCGTTGGCGAAGCGGCTAAATATAAAAGTGGTTGCAGAGGGTATAGAGGATCTTCGGGACCTGGAACTACTTAAAAAGCTGGGTTGCGGTACCGTGCAAGGTTATCTGTTCAGTAAACCGATGGCGGAGTCTGCACTGGCCCAGCGATTGCTTGGGTGAGGGTGTGTCGAAACTGACTATTTCATGATGCTGGGCCGAGTATAAGAATCCTCTCATTCAAGAAGACCGGTTTGGCGAATAGTATTTCGCCATGATCAAGCATTCACATACTCATACTCAACGACTTCGCAATAATTGGATATTTCATCCAAGATTTGCTTATAAATTGATTGGCTGCCTGTCGATGGCATTTGTACTCGGTGTGTTGGGTGCTGTCGCGATGTATTTATATGCCTCGGTGATGTCAGAAACTTCAGAATATCGTAAGAATTTTAATAACGGTTATACTCAAAGTCGTGATTTTTTTGAGAAAAATGAACTCCTGCTTGCCGGGATGATCAAGGATGTCGACTTTGTATCGCGTTCGACTGATTCCGTATCACATTCGGAAAGAAAGAGTTTTTATTTTGAGTCGTTACCGGCGCTCGACGGTCGTAAAGGCGTTCTGAGGCTGTCTGCGCAAACGCGTCAGGAACTTCGTGAGTCAAATGTAAATATTATTTATATGGATCGGACGACAGGTGCTGCACGTTATGTTTTAAAATCGAACCCAAGGCAGAGTGATCAGTTGAAGGCAGTGTCTGAACAATTGTCGGATGTTGATGCTCTAAGTCACGCGGGAAATGGACCGCGCGTCTTTCAGTTAGGGGCAGGTAGCGAGAAAAAGTCATATATCTTTGAGCCGATTTCGCCTCGACTGATGCCCAATGCCTGGCTCGGACTAGAAGTGCCACATGCGCACGTTCAGGCATCAATAATGACCGAAATGAATGCGGCTCCGGAACTGGGGATAAAGTACCTGATTCTGGATGAAAACGGTCGCATGGTGAGTGGTGTTCCAGAACTGGAATTGAGGAGCCACCGCAATAATGATTTTTTGCAGGTGCTAAGCAGAAAGGGTGATGGCTTTGCAAGTTATGGTGCTCCTGTATTCAAGCTGTCATTTAAGAAAGAGTTGGGAGGCCGTCAGCGCTGGATTGTTTATTATGCAAGTTATAGTGATGTGTTGTGGCAGATACGTTATTCGATGGTTTTCGGATTTTTGTTTTTTGCAGTCTCAGTTGTGTCTGCATTTGTTGTCATGCGGTATGTAAAACACGCAGTGTTTCTTCCTGCCCAAGAGCAGGCTGCGCAACTTATTGAAAGAGAGGCGTTCAATCGTACGATGCTGAAGTTAGCACCGGTGGGGATCTGTGTATTCAACCGGGAAAGTGGAGCGTTATTGGTTCAGAGTGAGAAAGCCAAGGCAATGCTCGCGTCATACGTTGAAATGGGCGGTTGCCGTGCAAGCCTACGCGACTTTTTCATGAGCATTCCGCTAGCAGAGGGTGAAGCGCCCTATCGCACGGGGGTGACAACGTTCACCACCAATGAAAATACACCCCGGTACATTCGTATTTCGTTGGCGGAGTTGCAATACAACGACCAGCCGGTGCTTTTTTGTTCGTTTGTCGATGACAGCGAACGCAGGAATGCGGAGTTGATGCAAGCCTCCGCCAAAGAAGCCGCCGACGAGGCCAATGCGGCCAAATCAACATTCCTGGCGATGATGAGTCACGAGATTCGCACCCCGTTATACGGCGTACTGGGCACACTGGAGTTACTAGCAAATACTGCGTTATTACCGCAACAGCGAGGCTATCTGAGTACCATTGAGCA
>Ga0182005_1001200_pt1 | contig 10721 bp, 8 predicted proteins | sample Sormic07211103_1_FD_123021 | JGI IMG/M metagenome (GOLD analysis project Ga0182005, IMG submission 123021) | Rhizosphere microbial communities from Sorghum bicolor, Mead, Nebraska, USA - 072115-103_1 MetaG | ecosystem: Host-associated > Plants > Roots > Rhizosphere | place: USA: Nebraska...
CGACTCTTGCGCCGCACGCCGGGCAGTGCCATCCCCCCAGCATCGCTTCGCGCGCATTGCTTGGCTTGCGGAACCTCGGCAGGAGCGCCGTGCATTTCGGGCACGACTTGCGAGGAAGCAGGAACGCCACGACCAGCACCGCTGCACCGCCAGCGATACCGCCAACCACCGCGAATGCCAAAACCGCGTACATGAACATGCTGCCAGGGCCTCACATGGGGCGTGGGCGGTTGCGAAACCTTCCGCCCGAATACGTCAGTTCCATAGTACGACCACGGCAACGACGGATGAAGCCACGAGAAGTGGCAAGGCCAAGAGCAGCAGCTCCGCGAGGCGGCGACGCGGCCGAGGCGCAGGCAGACGCACAAACGACCCGACCCCGAGACCCAGGGCCACCAAGGAAAGAAAGCACATGGCCAACAACCCGAGCCCCCAGGCCCCGAGCAGGGGCATGCCGCACACGCCACCGTCCTGCGTCTCGGCCCACTGGCTGAAGCGCCAGGAAAAATAGGCCACGTACGCGGCCGGCCCGAGCACCGACAGCACCAACATAGCGATGGAGCAGGATCGTAACGTCATCTCGGTGCCACCCCCGGCGTCCTCTCGGCGCAGACGACACAGCGCTGCTGAAGCGTCGCGCAGTCAACGCAAATCTTCCAGGCACTGTTGCAGTAGTTTTTGCTTGCAGCGCCGCCTTGACCGTTCCAGGTTGCGCCGCACAGCGTACAGCTGCGGAAAGAGCGGTTGCGTTCAGCCGCCTTGCAAGCTTGCGAGCAGAAGGGCGTATCTCTCTGAGACACCATGTCGTTCTCTCGGTATCCAGCTGTCATGTAAGCGCTTGAAAGCGGCGTTGCGGCGAGTATCCGCGAACGCCAGAAGCCTGGGAAGAGAACAGCTCCCACCCTGCATCGGTGATTGGCGAGTCGCGGCCGGCGATCCTTCACCGATAGGGGCAGCGCCCCATACCCGACGCTCACCGCCGTCGGTGCCACCTGACTGTACGGATTCCAGTTCGAGATCAGGGTGATCGCGACGCTGCCCGAGCTACGGTAGCGGGCGGACTCGAAAATTGGACGCCGAACTGCAGTGATGCACGCACCGCGTGCGGACACGATCCGGGTGATGCCGCTCGCCCTGGCTCACTCCCCTGGAGGCCACTCACGGAAATTCACGCACACGGTGCTCTTGTCCAGCATCGCGAACTCGCGCGAGCCCCAGGGCCGGAGCGCGACGGTGTTGCAATTCGGGTGGAGCAGATGCGGCACGCGTGAGGACATTTCCGCGAAGATCGCATCGACATCGTCGGTGTCGATGCTGAGTTCCGGACGGTCCTTCGCCGCCCACTCGGGGTTCTCGACCAGATAGGCCTTGGCGCCGTCGCGTGCGACGACCGCCATCGTGCCGTCCTGGTACTGGATGGCAAAGCCCAGGCCGTCGACGAAGAAGTCGAGTCCGTCCTGCAGGCGGTCGTAGAAGATCTTCGGAATGAGGTTCTTGAACATCGGGGTCTCCTGCGCTGGAAGCCTGCTGGCGGCTGGAACTACGGTAACACCGAGAAGCGCCGGGTCTTGCTCACAACTCCGCGGCATCCTCCGCAAGCGCCCATTCCTTCATGTCCGGGATCACCTGTCCCGCCACGAACGCGAAGACGTCCTCGAAGCTGGCGACGACGATGTTCCAGGTGCGCGGCGATGGCGTGGAACTCTCGGCGAACACGGGATGAAAGCAGACGACGGTGTCGCTGATGCGGCCATCGATCACCAGCAACCCGGCGAAGTCGTCGCGGTCCTGGCGCCTGGCGAAGGTGAAGACGGCGCCACCGCCCACATCCTCGCGGGCGAATGCCCGCGACGCGAACGCCAACTCCGACGCTTCGTTGATGAAATGCCAAGGGGTGAAGCTGGTCAGGTCCTGCGCAAGAAACCAGCGCAGTGCGTTGGGCCAGGCGGGGTCTATCTGATTTCTTTCCATGCGTGTCAGGCGAGCTTATGCTGCTCTTCGGATGGCGGGGTGCCTCGCTGCAGCCTTGCACTGATAAGCTCGAACCTCAAGATCAGGTATGCCCTAAGGACAACTATGCGCCCGCTGCTGGCGATTTCATTCGTGCTGGTTGTTTTCATGAGTAGTGCCGACTGCTCGTCGTTATCATCCACCGAGCGTTGGAACCAGTTAAAGGATGAAAGCGACCGGCAAACGTCAACCTTCCGCGGCATGCTGTGGGAAAGGGAGGCGATTCTGGTGCACAACCAATTCTGGGCTCAGGTGTATCAGGCCTGCGCGCCCGAGGCGAGAGCTGCCGGCATCAGCAGCTTCAAGGCTGTCGCAACCGTCGACCGCCGCGGCAAGGTGACCGAGTATCTGGTCAATCCGAATGTTCCCGCGCTGCGATGCTTCGCCAAGCAGATGGTGGGCCGCCAGTATCCGGAACCTCCAGCAGCCCCCTTTTATGAAGTCTATGGCGTCACTATCAGTTCCGAATGAACTTGGCGGGAGGGTCGACCATCTCGCGCAGGACATCCTTGAGGTCATTCGTTTTTGTCGTCGAATGACTGCTGCGGATCTATGCCGACTCAAGGGCTCTTTTCACACTTCTCGACCCGCTGTCATCGCCGCTCAGCATTGCAAAAGCCGTTCGCAACGTCTCGACGAAACTCGCATCCTGCGATAGCGGAGCGAACACTGTATCCAGTTTGAGGAACGCCTCCACATCGCGCCCTGCATCACCGGTCGCGCCGCGCCCGATCCCGGTCAGCACGTCGCTCATTGGATCCACCAGGGCCACGCCCTCGCGCGCCTGCCGCCGCACGAACTGCATCCACGCCGCGATCGGCAGGCACAGGCGATCGATACGGCGACCGGCGGCCAGGGCGTCGGCGATGGTGCCGAGCAGGCGTACCGGCAGTTTCTGCGAGCCGTCCCAGGCGATCTGTGCCAGGCGGTGGGCGATGGCGGGGTTGCGGAAGCGGGCGAGGATGGCGCCGGTGTAGTGCTGCGGGTCGAAGCCGGGCATCGGCTGTAGCGTCGGCGCGATGTCTTCGCGCATCAGGGTTTCGACGAAAGCGGCCAGTTGCGGGTGGCGCATGGCGTCGGCGACGGTGTCCAGGTCGAGCAGGGAGCCCAGATACGCCAGCGCGGAGTGCGGGCCGTTGAGCAGGCGCAGCTTGGCGCGGTCGTAGCCGGCGATGTCGTCGCTCAGGGTGACGCCGGCACGCTCGAAGGCGGGGCGGCCGTTGCAGAAGCGGTTTTCGATCACCCATTGGCTGTAGCGCTCGCGCTGGATCGGCCAGGCGTCGTGGCAACCCAGTTGCGCGGCGACGCGCTCGCGCAGGGCGTCGTCGCTGGCCGGGGTGATGCTGTCGACCATCGATCGCGGGAATGCGGCTTCGGTCTCGATCCAGGCGGCCAGCGCGGGGTCGATGGTGTGCGCGAACTGCAGCACGGCGCGGCGCAGCTTGCCGCCGTTGTCGGGCAGGTTGTCGCAGCTGAGCACGGTGTACGGCGCCAGGCCCAGGCGCAGGCGTTCGCGCAGGCCGGCGACGAGGTAGCCGATGGCGCTGCGCGGGGCGTGCGGAGCGGCGAGGTCGTGGACGATGTCCGGATGGGCGAAGTCGAGCTGTTCGCCGGCCAGGCAGTAGCCTTTCTCGGTGACGGTGAGGGTGACCAGGCGCACCGCCGGGTCGGCCAGGCGGACGAGCACGGCGGGTTGTTCGTCCTGTGCGCAGAGCACTTCGCGGATGGCGCCGATGATGCGCAGCGCGGGGGGTTCGTCGAGCAGGGCGAGGGTGTAGAGGCCGTCCTGCGGGCGCAGTGCGTCGCGCACCTGCGGGCTGTGCAGGGAGACGGCGCTGATCGCCCAGTCCGGTTCGTCGGCGAGCAGGTCGTCGAGGTAGACGGCCTGGTGGGCGCGATGGAAGGCGCCGGCGCCGAGGTGGACGATGCCGATGCGGACGCGGTCCAAGGCGTAGGTTGGGCGCGCGATGGCTGGCGGCAGGTTGGGGAGCTTGGCGGCGGTGAGGCGTGGTTCGGTCACGGGATTTCCATGGGGAGGAGTTTGGTCTGAGGCTTGGTCGGTAAGGCTGTCGGGACTGAAGTCCCTCCCACAGTGGAGCTGAGGCGCGCTGGTGGTTGGTCGGTGAGGCGGTCGCGGCTGAAGCCGCTCCTACAGGGGAGTTGAGGCGAGCTGGTGGTTGGTCGGTGAGGCGGTCGCGGCTGAAGCCGCTCCTACAGGAGAGTTGAGGCGGGCTGGTGGTTGGTCGGTGAGGCGGTCGCGGCTGAAGCCGCTCCTACAGGGGAGTTGAGGCGGGCTGGTGGTTGGTCGGTAAGGCGGTCGCGGCTGAAGCCGCTCCTACAGGGGATCGTGGGGCCGGCGGGGGATCGCGGGGGGCGGTGCCGGGTCGGTGACGTGCGTGGGGCTGATCTCGGTCGTCCGCGCCCGCTCTTTCGGTGGTGCGAGCGTTGGCTGCTCGCACCACCGATCGCGGTCACTTGCGCGGCGTTGCCTCCGCTCCGGGTGACGGCTGCACGCTGAAGCGCTGGCGCACGCGCACGTCGCTGCTGGAGGCGCCGACCTGCAGTTCGTAGTCGCCCGGGTCCACCACATAGGCCTTGCGCGCTTCGTCGTAGATGCGCAGGTCGGTCTGCGGGGAGATAGCGAACCTTACTTCGCGGGTTTCACCGGGTTGCAGGGCGATGCGCTGGAAGCCGCGCAGTTCCTTGGTCGCGCGTTCGCGCTTCGGCGACAGCGGGTGCAGGTACAGCTGCACCACTTCGTCGCCGGCGCGTTGGCCGGTGTTCTTCACCTTGAGCGTGGCGTGCAGGCTGCCGTCGGCCGCCAGCTTGCTGCGGTCCAGGCGCAGGTCGGAATAGGCGAACTGCGTGTACGACAGGCCGTGCCCGAACGGGTACAGCGCGGTGCCGGCGAAGTAGCGGTAGGTGCGGCCGCGCATGGCGTAGTCGTCGAAGGCGGGCAGCTTCTCGCTTTCCTTGTAGAACGTGACCGGCAGGCGGCCGCCGGGGTTGGCGTCGCCGAACAGCACGTCGGCCACGGCGCTGCCGCCGCGCTGGCCGGGGTACCAGGCCAGCAGGATCGCCGGCACGTGCTGCTGCGCCCAGTCGATGGCCAGCGCCGAGCCGGTGGTCAGCACCGCCACCACCGGTTTGCCGGTGCCCTGCAGCGCTTCGAGCAGCTCGCGCTGCGGCTTGGGCAAGCGCAGGTCGGTGCGGTCGCCGCCGGCGAAGCCGGGATAGTTGACCTTCATCTCCTCGCCTTCCACGTCGCCGGTCAGGCCGCCGACGAACACCACCACGTCGGCGCGGCGTGCCGCGTCCAGCGCGTCCTGCAGCGGCGGCTTGGCGCCGGGCTGGCGCCAGGCCAGGCGGATGCCGGCATCGCGCTCGCCTTCGAAATACTCCAGGCGCAGGTCGTAGCTGCGTCCGGCTTCCAGGCGCACGTCGACGCCGTCGGCGTGCAGGCGGTCGCTGGCGCTCCAGCGGTCGATCAGGCGCTTGCCGTCCAGGTACAGGCGCACGCCGTCGTCGGCCGCGGTTTCCAGGTGGTAGGTGCCGGTCGCCGGCGGCACCAGCTTGCCGCTCCAGCGGATGCTGAAGTTGTCGGCCGGGATGGCCTGGTCCGGCCCGGCTTCGCCGCGCGCGAGCAGGTTGTCGGTGGGCGAGCCGCGGTCCCACTTGAAGCCGATCTGCGCATCGATGCGCACCAGCGCCGGGGGGCCGGACAGCTCGCGGTTGCGGAAGTATTCGCCGCGCAGGCCGCGCTCGGGCGAGTCGGCCGATGGGCGCAGGTATTGCGGTTCGATCAGCGGCGTGGCGGCGGGATCGTCGCGGCCTTCGACCAGGTCGGCGCCGCGCGCGTACAGCACTTCGGCGTCCGGCGCGGCCTCGCGGATGCCCTGCAGCACGGTGACCGGCGCGGCCGGGGTGCCGTAGTAGTTGCCGAGCAGCGCCATGGTGTCGTCGGCGGTGGGGCCGATCACGGCGATGCGCTTGATCTTCGCGCGCGACAGCGGCAGCACGCCGTCGTTCTTCAGCAGCACCAGCGATTCGCGCGCGGTGCGCCGCGCCAACGCGTCGTGTTCGGGCGACTGGTTGGCCGAGATCGGAATCTGCGCCCAAGCCAGTTTTTCCGGCGGATCGAACATGCCCAGGCGCATGCGCGAATACATCAGCTTCTGCAGTGCCTTGTCGACCTCGGCTTCGCTGATCAGCCCCTTGCGCACGGCGGCCGGCAGCGTCGAGTACTCCTCGCCGCATTCCAACTCGGTGCCATTCTTCACCGCCAGCGCGGCGGCTTCCTCGCGGGTGGCGACGATCTTGTGGTTCTTCCAGATGTCCACGATCGCCCAGCAGTCGGACACCACGTAGCCGTCGAAGCCCCAGGTGTCGCGCAGCACGTCGCGCAGCAGGAACTTGCTGGCGCTGGCCGATTCGCCGAACACGCGGTTGTACGCGCCCATCACCGAATCCACCTTCCCTTCCTTGACCAGCGCTTCGAACGCCGGCAGGTAGGTCTCGTAGAGATCGCGCTGCGACGGGTGCGCGTCGAAGTGGTGACGGTCGGCCTCCGGGCCGCTGTGCACGGCGAAGTGCTTGGCGGTGGCGTCGAGCTTGCGATAGGCCTCGCCCTGCGCGTTCTTCGGCACATCCGCGCCCTCGCCCTGCAACCCCTGCACGAAGGTCACGCCCATGCGCGCGGTGAGGAACGGATCCTCGCCGTACGTTTCCTGGCCGCGGCCCCAGCGCGGGTCGCGGAAGATGTTGATGTTCGGCGACCAGAACGTCAGGCCCTGGTAGCGCGCGTGCTGGTCGTGGCGCAGGGCCTCGTGGTGCTTGGCGCGCGCCTCGTCGCTGATCGCGGTGGAGACGTCGTGCATCAGCGGCACATCGAACGTGGCCGCCATGCCGATCGCCTGCGGGAACACGGTGGCGCCGCCGGCGCGGGCCACGCCGTGCAGCGCCTCGTTCCACCAGTCGTAGGCCGGCACGCCCAGGCGCGGGATCGCCGGCGCGGCGTTCTGCATCTGTGCGGCCTTTTCCTCCAGCGTCATCCGCGACACCAGGTCGGCGGCGCGCTGCTCGAAGCTGCGCTGGGTGTCCAGGTACGGCGGCGGCGCTTCGGCCGCGGATGCCGCGCACGGCGCGATGGCCAACAGCAACGCCAGCGTCGCGACGCGGCGGCCACGTCCTTGGTACGGCGCAGTCTCGGTGTGCATTGCCTACTCCTTGATGGATCGATCCGGTTCGCGGCGGGCGTACGGCCCGAGGGTGGTGCCGGTGAAACCGCCGGCCACGGCCGTACTGAGCATCGCCGCATCGTCGTCGCGGCGCAGCCACTGCCAGTCCTCGCCATCGGCGGCGAAGGCGAAGGCATAGCGGCCGCCATCGCCGGCGATCTTCAGGCGCAGCGCGCCCTTGGCATCGACCGTACTGCGCACGACGGTGGTGGTGCGCTTGCCGTCGCGCTTGTCGAGGAACACTTCGGCGCGTGCGCCGCGGCGGCGCACGCCGAGCACGTACCAGGCATCGGCATTCTGGAACGCGGCCAGGCCGGCGACCAGGCCCGGCTGCGCCGGTATCTGCACGGCGGTGCTGGCGTCGAAGCGCGTGTGCTGCTGCCGGTAGCCCAGGAACGCGGGATTGCCGCTGCCGTCCAGGCCTTGCGCATCGGGTTGCAGCGTCAGCCAGCCCGGGCGCGCGCGCAGGTCGAGCCATTCGCGCTTGGGCGTGCGCAACAGCAGCCAGCGGGGATCGCGCTGCGGCGCATCGAAGCCGTCGCGCCAGGTGAAGTTGCCGCTCAGCGGCGCGGTCTCGGCATCGGCGCGCAGCCCGGCCGGCCCCGGCGCGACATAGGGAATCGGCTGCCCGGCGGGCAGGATCGACGGCCAGCCGTCGTGCCAGGTGACCGGCAGCAGGAAGGTCTCGCGGCCGGTGTTGTAGCGCTCGCCCGCGTACGGGCGGCTGGCCAGGAACAGCGCCCACCACTTGCCATCGGGGCCTTCGACCAGGTCGGCATGGCCGGCGTTGCTGATCGGGTCAGCGCGCTCGGCGGGCAGGTCGCGCTGGGTCAGGATCGGATTGTGCGGCGCCGGCACGTACGGCCCCCACGGCGTGCGGCTGCGCAGCGCCACCTGCGAGTGCTGCGGGCCGGTGCCGCCTTCGGCGCAGGACAGCACGTACCAGCCGTCGCGCTTGTACAGGTGCGGGCCCTCGATCCAGATCGGCTTGCTGGCCAGATCGGTGCCGCCGTTGACCAGCACCTGGCGCGGGCCGACCGGCTGCATTCGCGCCAGGTCGAAGCGCTGCATCCAGATCGCGCGGTGGCCTTCGTACAGCGGCGCGCCGTCGGGCGGGCCGTTGTTGAGCAGGTAGGCGCTGCCGTCGTCGTCGAAGAACAGCGACGGGTCGATGCCGTCGATGTCCGGCAACCAGTGCAGCGGCGACCACGGCCCGGCCGGGTCGTCCGCCGTGGCGATGAAGTTGCCGCCGCTGTCCACCGCAGTGCCGACCACGTAGAAGCGGCCGTCATGGTGCGCGATGCTGGCGGCGAACATGCCGCGCGACACGCGCAGCCCGTCGTAGTCCAGTTGCCCGGCGCGCTCGACGACGTTGCCGACCTGCCGCCAGTGCACCAGATCGCGGCTCTCGAACACCGGGAGCGCCGGGAAATAGGCGAAGGTGGAATTGACCAGGTAGTAGCGGTCGCCGGCGCGGACGACACTGGGATCGGGATAGAAGCCGGCCAGCACCGGATTGCGGTAATGGCCGGGCGGCAGCGGCGTGGCGAACACCGCGTCGTCGCCGCGGTACTCGAACCAATCGAATTCGGCGATGTCGGCGGCCCGCCCGCGCTGCGCCGACGCAGCCTGCATCGCCACGACACACAGCAGTGCCCCAACCAGTGCTCGTCCCCAGCGCATGCGCCTCACCAGTCCCACATCGCGCCGTCTTCCAGCCGCGCCACCGGCAGCTGCTTGGGCGCGTACGGATAACGTGCAGCCAGGGTTTCGTCGATGTCCACGCCATGCCCGGGCGTTTCGCCGCAATGCAGGCGGCCGGCGTGGAAGGTGTAGTCGTGCGGGAACACCGCGTTGGCCTCGTCGGAGTGGAACATGTATTCCTGGATGCCGAAGTTCGGCACCCAGGTGTCGAAGTGCAGCGCCGCGCCCATGCACACCGGCGACAGGTCGGTGGCGCCGTGGAAGCCGGTGCGCACCTGGTGCAGCGCGGCGAAGTCGGCCAGCCGGCGCACGTGGGTGATGCCGCCGGCGTGCACGATGGTGGTGCGGATGTAGTCGATCAGCTGCTGCTCGATCAGGTGCTTGCAGTCCCAGATCGAATTGAACACCTCGCCCACCGCCAGCGGCGTCACCGAATGCTGGCGGATGGTCTCGAACGCGCGCTGGTTTTCCGCAGGCGTGGCGTCTTCCAGCCAGAACAATCGGTACGGCTCCAGGTCGCGCGCCAGCCGCGCCGCCTCGATCGGGGTCAGGCGGTGGTGCGCGTCGTGCAGCAGTTCGATCTCGTCGCCGTGGTCGGCGCGCAGCTGTTCGAACAGCTTCGGCACCACGCTGAGATAGCGCGGCGTGGACCACACGGTCTCGGTCGGCAGTTCGCTCTCGGCCGGTTCGTAGGGCTTGCCGCCGCTGGAGATGCCGTAGGTCTTCTTGATCCCGGGCACGCCGCATTGCGCGCGGATGGCGATGAAGCCGAGTTCGCGGAAACGGGCGACCTCCTCGCTGGTCTCGACGATGTCGCGGCCGTTGGCGTGGCCGTAGACCAGCGCACCTTCGCGCGAGCGCCCGCCCAGCAGCTGGTACAGCGGCATGCCGGCCATCTTGCCGAGGATGTCCCACAACGCCACGTCCACCGCGGCGATCGCGGTCATCGTCACCGGCCCGCGCCGCCAGTACGCGCCGCGGTAGAAGAACTGCCAGATGTCCTCGATGCGGCCGGCGTCGCGGCCGATCAGGTTCGGCACCACGTGGTCCTGCAGGTAGGACGCCACCGCCAGTTCGCGGCCGTTGAGGGTGGCATCGCCCAGGCCGTACACGCCGGAACGGGTGACGATCTTGAGGGTGACGAAATTGCGCCCCGGGCAGGTGACGATGACCCGCGCCTCGACGATCTCGCGATCGCGGGCCGAACCTTGGGCGGAAGAAGCGCTATCGGAAGTCTGGGTCATCGCGGATCGCTCACGGGGAAGAAGCCGCGGCCGCACGGGCCGCGGACGGGAGGGAAAGCTCGAACGGACCGGCCGGCAGCCGGGCGCGGTCGAACAGGGTGCACACCGGGCTGTCGGCCCAGCAGTAGCGCACGCGGGTGGGCGCGGTGCCGGCGGGCACCGGCAGGCGCACGCTGCGGCCGTGCAGTTCGGCTCGCGCGTAGCGGCAGCTGGCGGATGCCGCGCCGCACAGTTCGAACCCGATCGGTGCGTCCGCGCTATAGGTCTGCAACGCGCCATCGACGTCGTCGAAATCGACCACCAGCGCCGCGCCATCGCGACGCAGCGCATGCGGCACCGGCCCGGACGGCGCCACCGCCTCGCCGTAGACCACGTGCCGCGCCGCACGCGCCAGGCGCCGGCCGAGTTCCTGCTTGTTGGCCGGGTGGATGTCGTAGTGGTCGCCGATGTCGATCGCCACCGCCAGGCCGGCATGCGGATCGGCGGCGACGAAGCGCCGTTGCGCCTCGCGCAGCTGCGCCCAGCC
>Ga0182005_1001201_pt1 | contig 10706 bp, 9 predicted proteins | sample Sormic07211103_1_FD_123021 | JGI IMG/M metagenome (GOLD analysis project Ga0182005, IMG submission 123021) | Rhizosphere microbial communities from Sorghum bicolor, Mead, Nebraska, USA - 072115-103_1 MetaG | ecosystem: Host-associated > Plants > Roots > Rhizosphere | place: USA: Nebraska...
GGTCACCGTGCCGATTTGCCTGCCGGCGCTGCTGGATATCGTGCGCTACCTGTTCGTCTCGGCCATGACCACCGTCTCGGCAGCGATCTTCCTCTATAGCCCCAACACCATTCTCGCGGCGGTCGCGGTGCTGAACATGGACGATGCCGGCAATGTCGGTGGTGCGGCGGCGATGTCGACCCTGATTCTGTTCACCTCGGCGGGCGTGTCCTTGCTGCTGGCCTGGGCTTCGCGCGGTTTGCTGCGTCGCTCGCAAGCCTGGCGGCAGACCGCGCCTGGTCACTGATTCACCCTCTCAACTCAACTACAGGAAAAGATCATGTTCAAGCCTATGGCCCTGGCCGCTGCTGTCCTCACCGCTTTCAGCCTGAACGCCTTTGCGGCGAAAACCGAGTTGACGGTGTACACCGCCCTCGAAGCCGAGCAGTTGAAGACCTACAAGGACGCTTTCGAGAAGGCCAACCCGGATGTCGAGATCAAGTGGGTGCGTGACTCCACCGGCATCATCACCGCCAAGCTGCTGGCGGAAAAAGCCCGCCCGCAGGCCGACGCGGTTTGGGGCCTGGCCGCGTCCAGCCTGGCGATCCTCGACCAGCAAGGCATGCTGCAAAGCTACGCGCCGAAGGACCTGGGCAAGATCGGCGGCAACTACCGCGACGCCGCCAACCCGCCAGCCTGGGTTGGCATGGACGTCTGGGCCGCGACCATTTGCTTCAACACCGTCGAAGCCGAAAAGCAGGGCCTGAGCAAACCGGTGAGCTGGCAGGACCTGACCAAGCCTGAGTACAAGGGCAAGATCGTCATGCCCAACCCGGCCTCGTCCGGCACCGGTTTCCTCGACGTCAGCGCCTGGTTGCAGACCTTCGGCGAGAAGCAGGGCTGGCAATACATGGACGACCTGCACCAGAACATCGGCCAATACGTTCACTCCGGCTCCAAGCCTTGCAAACTGGCCGCGGCGGGCGAATTCCCGATCGGCATTTCCTTCGAATACCCGGCGGTTCAGTTGAAGCGCCAGGGCGCACCGCTGGACATCATCCTGCCGAAGGAAGGCCTGGGCTGGGAGATCGAAGCCACCGCCGTGATCAAGGGCACGCCGCACGAAGACGCGGCGAAGAAACTCGCCGACTTCTCCGCCAGTCCGCAGGCGATGGAGCTGTACAAAGAGAACTTTGCGGTGCTCGCCCAGCCGGGCATTGCCAAGCCGCAAACCGAATTGCCGGCCGATTATGAGCAGCGTTTGATCAAGAACGACTTTGCCTGGGCCTCGAAGAATCGCGATGAGATTCTGACCGAGTGGCGCAAGCGGTATGACGGCAAGTCCGAGAAAGTGGCGGCCAAGTAAATCTTCATCGGTTGACAGGGCCTCTTCGCGAGCAAGTCGAATCGTCGCACCGCCGCTCCCACAGTGGAATGCGGTCCTTTTGTGGGAGCGGGCTTGCTCGCGAAGACGGCCTATGATTCACCGCAACCCTCACTTCATCGAGACGTCTGATGACCCCCAACGAACAAACCGTCGCCAAGGTATTCGCGCTGTACGAGCGCTTCGGCAACAGCGACTACATCGGCGAACCGGTATCGCAGATCGAACACATGTCCCAAGCCGCCCAATGCGCCATGGCCGAAGGCTTCGATGACGAGGTGGTACTCGCTGCATTCTTCCACGACATCGGGCACATCTGCGCCGAAGGTGCCGAGAACATGGGCGGCTTTGGTGTGGTCAGCCATGAACGGCTGGGCGCTGACTACCTGCGCAGCGCTGGCTTCAGTGAGCGCATGGCCCGATTGGTGGAGTACCACGTTCAGGCCAAGCGTTATCTGACGTTGCGGGAGCCTGGGTACTACGAACGCCTGAGCGAAGCCAGCCGCCGGACCCTGGAATATCAGGGCGGGGTGATGACCGAAGCCGAGGCCGACGCATTCGAGCAAGACCCGTTGTGCGAGGTGAGCCTGCGCATGCGCCAGTGGGACGAACTGGCCAAGGAAATGCACGTGCCAGTGATCGATCTTGAAGTGCTCAAGCGCAAGGCCGTTGGCGTGTTATCCCGCGAGGCCTGCTGAACAATCTGACGAGTGATAGAGAAAAACTTGCATGGTTCCCCTTGTTGTCAGCGCTCAAGCTGAGCCTTTCACAAGGAGGAACAGGCATGCGTTATTTGAAAGTGATTGCACAGGATCTGAGCGGGGAAGGGACAGCCGATACGCTCCGGTACCGGTTTTTTGAAGATGACACGCTGCTGCGTGAAGCGACCGCCGACGAAGTTCGGCGGCTGAGAACCTTTGGCACCAACTACCTCAAATGTCGATGGTTCAACGACGGCGAAGGTGAGGAGCGGCACCTGCGCATGTTCTCGCTGAACCCCAGCGGCGATGGCACGCCGGAGTCGGTCAGGCTGCATTTCAATGAAGGGTCGGTCATCCAGTACAAGGCGGCTGTCCATGACCTCGATAACGATGGCGCGTTCGAGATTGTGCTGTGTTCCGATGTGGACAACGACGGCCGCGCCGATCGCACGGACCGCACCCGGGTCAATGCGCTGGTGCGGGAATTCCTGAAGTTGGGCTGGCAGTGATGCTGATCTGAAACCGAGGCGCGGCCTTCGCGAGCAAGTCGAATCGTCGCACCGCCGCTCCCACAGGTGGAACGCATTCCAATGTGGGAGCAAGCCCGCTCCCACAGGTGGAGCGCATTCCAATGTGGGAGCGGGCTTGCTCGCGAAGAGGCCCGCACTGCCACCCCGACACTCCAACAAGACAGCTACAACTGCTGCGCCAACACCTCCACCTGCTCCTGCCGCTCCGCCTGATTCAACCGCGCATGGGCATTGAGCGACGACCACTGCGGATGCGCCCGGGCCTTGCTCAGCGCCTCCGGCAGTTTCCCCTCACGCCAGGATTTATCCTGTGGCGTCGCCACCTGAATGCTGTCCATCGCCGCATGCCCGCGGGCCTCCAGCGCTTGCAGCAATTGCCGCTGCCGCAACGCCAGTAATCTCAACACATTGTCATCCACGGTCAGCTCACGCTGGCCCCGGATCTTGCCCAGCAATCGACCGCCATAACTGCGCGCGGTTTGCAGGGCGCCACCGGCAATGGCTCCGGCCAATGCGGCAGCGCCAAGGGTCAAACCGCCCACCAGCAAATCCACCCCAGCCCCGGCCGCCGCGCCCGCCGCAATCCCACCACCGACTCGCACGCCCAGTTGCTTGAGCGTTTCCGGATTGAACAAATCATCGCCCCAACGGCCATCGAGCAGCGGCAAGTCACTGGCGGCGGCGTCCTGCGGGCGAAAGGCGTAGAGCTTGAGCAAGGCTTCGACGCAACGCTGTTCCCGTTGGCGGACGGCTTTACGCAATTCACCGATGGCCTGCTGCTCCTGTTCGGCCTCGCTGGCCACGCTGCGCCGGCAAGCGGCGCAATCGATCAATAATTCGGCAATCAACCGCTGGGCACTCTGCTGGCGCGCCTGCCGCTGCGCCTGCTGATCAGCAATCAACCGCTCCAGCTGCGGCCGGGCGTGTTCGAGCAACAGCGCGAGGCTTTCATAGAGCCGACGTTCGCCATCCTCCGGCGGCGCCACGCTGTCGAAGCGCACCAGAGCATGCAGGCCAAGACGCGCCAGGGCTTCACGCCATGCCGGTTCGCGGTGATTGGCGCTGCTGACGAAATTCAGCACCGGCAGCAGCGGCTTGCCACAACCGGCCAGCACTTCCAGCTCATCGCGGTACTTGGCCAGCACCGGTTCGCGGGCGTCGATCACATAGAGCCCGGCATCACAGGTCAGCAGTTGCCGCAGCACCTTGGCTTCCTGTTCGAACCGTTGCCGCGCTTCGCTGCCTTCGAGGAATCGCGCCAGGCGTGCGGGGCCATCCAGCCGTTCGCCGGGGCGCTCCAGGCGGTCGAGGTAATCGAGCAGGGCGATGGCGTCTTCCAGGCCCGGCGTGTCGAACAGGTCGAGCAACGGCTCGCCGTCCACCGACAAGCGAGCGCCCTCGACATGCCGCGTGGTGCTGGGGCGATGGGACACTTCACCGAAACCGACATCGCGGGTCAGGGTGCGCAGCAATGAGGTTTTGCCGACGTTGGTGTGGCCGACCACCGCGAGCTTCAGAGGCTTAGTCATGGCCGGTCTCCAGCCAGTTCAAGGGTGCGCAATCGGCAAAGGGCAGCTCCAACTGTTGGAGCGCCACATGCCAGTCACCCAGGCGATCGGCGTCCAACGCTTCGCCGGGGGGTGGCTGCAGCAGCCAGACCCGGGTGGCGCTGGCACTGCGGGCCAGTTCAGCGATCAACGCCAGACTGCCGCGATCCGGTGAGCGTCGCGGATCGCAGGCGATGGCCAGGCGCGCCGGGGGAAAGCGGCTGAGCTGCTCGAGGAGTTTATTGCGCGATTCGCGGCTGTCGAGAATGCCCGCATTGCTCACATTCTTCGGCAGTGGCGGCGGCCATGGGCGTTGCTCGTCCAGCTCGATGGCCACCAGCAGCGCGCCGTCGGATTGCGCTTCACTGACACCGCTTTGGACCCGATGCAGCTGCTCGGGCGCTGCATCGCTGATGCCCAGGCGTTCGCTGGTGGGCATCAGGCGTTCACGCAGTTGCGCGTAGCCGGGCAGGTTCAGGTCCAGTTGCAAGGCCGCTTTACCAGTTTTCCAGCGCCACAGGCAAAACAGCGCCAGCAGCAGGCGCGGCATCACGCCGAACACCAGCAGCACGCCGACCAGCCATGCAGCCCAAGCCTGGCGCGCGCTTTCGATATTGAGCGCAGCATCGCCGCTGGCGCGGATCATTTCGTCTGTGGGTACGGGGAAACCAAGCAGCGCGGGGAGCGCGCCGAGGGCCTGGGTCAGGGTGATAAACGTGTCTGCACCGAGAATGGTGGTCTCCCAGACGAAGCCATAGCGCCGTGTAGCCATCAGCGTCAGCAGCATGACCAGCGCGCTAAGCATTGCCAGCAGCCACAGGCCGTTGACCAGCACGCCGATGGCCCAGCGATTGAGTTTCTGGCGTTGCAATAAAAGCAGCAACGCGGGGGCCAGTTGTGCGGCCTTGGCATCCCGGGCGAGTTTTTCGCTGAGCCACAGCCACAAGCGCCCGAGGCTGGCGCCGTGTTCGCCGGCGAACAGCAGGCCCAGCGCCCAACTGAGCAGCAAAATCAGATTGAGCCCGAGCAGGCTGCCCAGGGCCCAGAACACATTCACCGGCGACTGGCTCAGCGCGGCAAACGCCAGACCCGCACCGCTGACCACGGCCAACACCGCCAGCACAATCAGCGCCAGTCGCGCGCCTTGCAGCCAATGGATGAGTGCTCCGCTCAATCCATCGCGTTCGGCCAGCCACAAGGCCCGGCGTTGAATGCGCGTGGGCAGGTCGCCGCCCGCGCTGCGGGCCAGGCGGTTGGCTTCCAGATCCTCCAGGGGGCCGGCGTGTTCTTCGCGCAGGCGGATGGTTTCCGTCAACCAAAGGTTATTCAGTTCAGTCACGCGGCATCCCGTCGCTTGGATTGAGCTCAGAGCATAACCGCTGTGACGCCGGTCGGGGGGCCACGTTGCGAGAAGCCGAGCCTCTGGTATCCTCGCCGGCATGACTAAATCACTCCCCCTCAGCCTGATCGCGGCCCTCGGTGAAAACCGCGTGATCGGCGTCGACAACACCATGCCCTGGCACTTGCCGGGGGACTTCAAATACTTCAAGGCCACCACCCTGGGCAAGCCGATCATCATGGGTCGCAAGACCTGGGATTCTCTCGGTCGTCCGCTGCCGGGTCGCTTGAACATCGTGGTCAGCCGTCAGGCGGATTTGCGGTTGGAAGGCGCGGAAGTCTACCCGTCGCTGGAAGCCGCCGTGGCTCGCGCCGAAGCATGGGCGAAGGAGCAAGGCGTCGATGAGCTGATGCTGATTGGCGGGGCGCAGTTGTATGCGCAAGGGTTGGCGCAGGCCGATCGCTTGTATCTGACGCGCGTAGCGCTGAGCCCGGAGGGGGATGCGTGGTTTCCGGAGTTTGATCCGGGCCAATGGAAGCTGGTGTCGAACGTTGTTAATCCGGCGGTGGATGACAAGCCGGCGTACAACTTCGAAGTCTGGGAAAAGGCCTGAGAGCTTCGCGAGCAAGCCCGCTCCCACAGTTGACCGCGTTGCCTGTAAGGACTCGGTCCAATGTGGGAGCGGGCTTGCTCGCGAAGAGGCCCGCTCAGTCGCTGAAAGACTTAAGCCTGCGCCAACGCCGAATGCTCATCCGCCTCCAGCAACGCCTTATCCGTCTGCTGCATCACCTGGCTGGTAATCGCCCCGGCCGTGATCGAACCACTCACGTTCAACGCCGTACGCCCCATATCGATCAACGGCTCAACCGAAATCAGCAGCGCTACCAGTGACACCGGCAAGCCCATGGCCGGCAACACGATCAGCGCGGCAAAGGTCGCACCACCGCCCACGCCCGCCACACCGGCCGAACTCAGGGTCACGATCGCCACCAGCGTCGCGATCCACAGCGGGTCCAACGGGTTGATGCCCACGGTCGGCGCTACCATCACCGCCAACATCGCTGGATACAAACCCGCGCAACCGTTCTGGCCGATGGTCGCGCCGAACGAAGCGGCGAAACTGGCCACCGATTGCGGAATGCCCAGACGGCTGGTCTGCGCTTCGATGCTCAGCGGAATGGTCGCGGCGCTCGAACGGCTGGTGAAGGCGAAGGTCAGCACCGGCCAGATCTTGCGGAAGAAGCGCAGCGGGTTGATCCCGGCGGCCGAGACCAGCGCGCCGTGGACCACGAACATCAGCCCCAGGCCGATGTACGACACCACGACAAAACTGCCGAGCTTGATGATGTCCTGCAGGTTGGAGCCAGCCACCACTTTGGTCATCAGCGCCAGCACGCCGTACGGGGTCAGCTTCATCACCAGGCGCACCAGGCGCATCACCCAGGCTTGCAGGGTGTCGATGGCGTTGATCACTTTCTGACCTTTCTCGACATCGTCCTTCAGCAGTTGCAGTGCCGCGACACCGAGGAACGCGGCGAAAATCACCACGCTGATGATCGAGGTCGGCTTGGCCCGCGCCAGGTCGGCGAACGGGTTTTGCGGGATGAACGACAGCAGCAACTGCGGCACATTCAGGTCGGCGACCTTGCCGGCGTAGTCAGTCTGAATGGTTTGCAGACGCGCCATTTCCTGGGTGCCGGCGACCAGGCCTTCGGCGGTGAGGCCGAACAGGTTGGTCAGGCCGATACCGATCAACGCCGCGATGGCAGTGGTGAACAGCAGCGTGCCGATGGTCAGGAAACTGATTTTGCCCAGCGACGAGGCATTGTGCAGACGGGCCACGGCGCTGAGGATCGAAGCGAACACCAGCGGGATGACGATCATTTGCAGCAGTTGCACGTAACCGTTGCCCACCAGATCGAACCAGCCGATCGAGGCTTTGAGCACCGGGTTGCCGGTCCCGTAAACCGTATGCAAAGCGACACCGAACACCACGCCCAGCACCAGGGCGAGCAGGACTTTTTTCGCCAGGCTCCAAGTGGTGTGGCGGGTTTGCGCCAGACCGAAGAGCAGGGCGAGGAACACCAGCAGATTGAGAATCAGCGGCAGATTCATTGGAACTCCCATTAGACATGTGCGAACTGCCTTCCGGGGCAGCTGCGAACCGGCAAGCCTAACAGCTTGAAATCTAATGAATTAATATCAAAAACGTCTTGAAACTGTCGTTTTTGGAATAAGCGCATGTCGCTGTGGGGGATGCATCTGGCGTGATGGGTACGCTAGCGGTCGCTGACAGACGAGGACTGTCACAGGTATTTGTTAGCGTCGATGTTTTTCATGCACGGAGAAGCGTTGATGAAATTCGCACCGAAATTTCTGGCAGCAGCAATCTGCATTGGCCTCGCAAGCCAGGCATTGGCGACTGATCTGAAACATTGGCCAGCCGATCAGGCCAAGGCCCTGGACGCGATGATCGCGGCCAACGCCAACAAGGGTAACTACGCGGTGTTCGACATGGACAACACCAGTTACCGCTACGACCTCGAAGAGTCGTTGCTGCCGTTCATGGAAAACAAGGGCCTGATCACCCGCGAAAAACTCGACCCCTCCCTGAAACTGATGCCGTTCAAGGACACCGCCGACCACAAGGAAAGCCTGTTCAGCTACTACTACCGCCTCTGCGAAGTCGACGACATGGTGTGCTACCCATGGGTCGCCCAGGTGTTTTCCGGCTTCACCCTCAAGGAACTCAAGGGCTACGTCGATGAGTTGATGGCGTCGGGCAAACCGGTACCCGCTACTTATTATGAGGGCGACGTGGTCAAGACCCTCGACGTCAACCCGCCGAAAATCTTCACCGGCCAGCAGGAGCTCTACAACAAGCTGATGGAGAACGGCATCGAGGTCTACGTGATGACCGCCGCCTCCGAAGAACTGGTGCGCATGGTCGCGGCCGATCCGAAGTACGGCTACAACGTCAAACCGCAGAACGTGATCGGCGTGTCGATGCTGCTCAAGGACCCGAAAACCGGCGAACTCACCACCGCCCGCAAACAGATCACCGCCGGCAAGTATGACGAGAAGGCCAACCTCGACCTCCAACTCACCCCTTACCTGTGGACCCCGGCGACCTGGATGGCCGGCAAGCAAGCGGCGATCCTGACCTACATCGACGAATGGAAAAAACCGATCCTGGTCGGCGGCGACACCCCGACCAGCGACGGCTACATGCTGTTCCACAGCGTCGACGTGGCCAAGGGCGGCATCCACCTGTGGGTCAACCGCAAGGACAAATACATGACCCAGATCCAAGGCATGATGGCCAAGAACGCCGCGGCCCAGGCCAAGGAAGGGTTGCCGGTGACGGCGGACAAGAACTGGGTGGTGGTGACGCCGCAGGAGATTCAGTAAGCGAAACCAGGCTCGCTCTCACTGCGAACCGGGATAAATGTGCGAGCCTGCTCGGGAATGCGGGGCGTCATACAGCTTTGATTGTGAATGTGCCGGCCTCTTCGCGGGCAAGCCCGCTCCCACAGGTTTTGTGGTGAAACGCAGATTGTGCAAACACCAAAGATCCCTGTGGGAGCGGGCTTGCCCGCGAAGAGGCCAGTCGACATAGCATCAAGGTTCAGGGGTGATCGACATTTTCTGACAGTCAGAACCTGCACATTCTTGCGTAACGGACTACGACTACTTCAGAATCCGCCGACTTGTGCACCTGGGTGCTGGCTTCTATCGTTTGCCGGTCGCTGCTCATCAGCGATCGGGTTTGGTAGCCCGGATTTTCCAGGCGCGTAGCTACACCGTTGGCAGGTTTTTTCGTCTCTGCTTTATGGTGGTCATGCGTGGGGCGTTTTCGAACGCGCCGGGTTCCTGGACCGGTCTACCAACCTGCGTATGGCCGCCACCTTTCGTTTGGTAGCGAAGGTGATGGCTCCTATAGTCCAGGAGATTCATCAATGCTGAAAATCACCCCCGATCCACCGGAAACCGACGACCTGTACGCCCGCGTCAACGCCACCCCGCGCAAACCCAGCCATACATTTGTAGTCGCGCCCGACCTCGATACCGAAACCCTGTTGGTCCACGCCTGCGAATCCCTCGCCTCGGCCAGTGTCATGACCAGTGACTTCGCCGCGCTGCTGGAAGGCACTCAGCGCAGCACGATGCTGGGCATTGCGCAGATCATCATGTTGGGTGAGCTGGCAGTGAATCAGGCGCTGGATAACCTCGACCCGCAGCAATAACCTGCAGTTTTGATCAGGCAAAAAAATGCCCCGCACATGGCGGGGCATTTTTATGGGCGGCGGTTAAGGCTTACAGACCGTCCAGCATCGCCTTGTTGCGTACTGCACCCTTATCGGCGCTGGTGGCCAGCAGGGCGTAGGCTTTCAGGGCGGTGGTCACTTTGCGTGGACGCACTTCCACCGGTTTCCAGCCTTTCTTGTCCTGCTCGACGCGGCGGGCAGCCAGTTCGGCGTCGCTGATCAACAGGTTGATCGAGCGGTTCGGAATGTCGATCAGGACTTTGTCGCCGTCCTGCACCAGACCGATCGCGCCGCCGGCCGCAGCTTCTGGCGAAGCGTGGCCGATGGACAGGCCCGAAGTGCCGCCGGAGAAGCGGCCGTCGGTGAGCAGGGCGCAGGCTTTGCCCAGGCCCTTGGATTTCAAGTAGGAGGTCGGGTACAGCATTTCCTGCATGCCCGGGCCGCCTTTCGGACCTTCGTAGCGAATGATGACGATGTCGCCTTCCTTCACTTCGTCGGCGAGGATGCCGCGTACCGCGCTGTCCTGGCTTTCGAAGATTTTCGCGTTGCCTTCGAACACGTGGATCGACTCATCGACGCCGGCAGTTTTCACCACGCAGCCGTCCAGGGCAATGTTGCCGTACAGCACGGCCAGGCCGCCTTCTTTGGAATACGCGTGCTCGACACTGCGGATGCAGCCGTTTTCACGGTCGTCGTCCAGGGTTTCCCAGCGGGTCGACTGGCTGAACGCGGTTTGCGTCGGGATGCCTGCCGGGCCGGCCTTGAAGAAGTGGTGCACCGCTTCGTCGGTGGTCTGGGTGATGTCCCACTTGGCGATGGCTTCTTCCATGCTGCGGCTGTGTACGGTCGGCAGCTGCGTGTGCAGCAGGCCGCCACGGGCCAGCGAGCCGAGGATGCTGAAGATCCCGCCGGCACGGTGCACGTCTTCCATGTGGTACTTCTGGATGTTCGGCGCGAC
>Ga0182005_1001202_pt1 | contig 10700 bp, 13 predicted proteins | sample Sormic07211103_1_FD_123021 | JGI IMG/M metagenome (GOLD analysis project Ga0182005, IMG submission 123021) | Rhizosphere microbial communities from Sorghum bicolor, Mead, Nebraska, USA - 072115-103_1 MetaG | ecosystem: Host-associated > Plants > Roots > Rhizosphere | place: USA: Nebraska...
AACCACACTGTTGGAAGCCGTTACGAAAGCACTGAGGGCCGACAACAAAAAGGTGATCCGACTTTCCGAGCAAAAAAGCGATCCCTATCGGGGTGAAACAATGACCCTCGTTAACAAACTCGTCAGAAATCCCACCCGGGATTTGGAGTTGGAGGTTTGTGAGCGCCTGGCAGATAGCCGTAGCTGGATTTCCCAACACGTGCTGGCTGAACAGCCACCAGACAGCATCATCTTGATCGACCGCTGGTACCCGTCTGATGCCGCGTTTCGCCGAATCGTCCCGTTTGCAGAGATTCTGCAGTTGAACATTGATCGAAACGTGCAAGTACCAGACCTGCATGTCGGGGTTGTCACCCACCCTGAAATTTCATGGGCAAGGGCAACGGCACGACGGCGTGGGCTGAGCAGTACGGTGATGCATAAACTGGAAGAACATGTCGCTTGTACCCAGGCGTTCGAGCAAGCGATTGCAGATCACGGCTGGGTTTTGTGCCGTAATGAAGGAACGATCGAAGAGGCAACGATGCAGGTGGTTTCTGAGATCTATAGAGTCCTTCGATGCTCCGTAGGCAAAGTTCGCGACGCCGGCCTTGATTCGGTCGAGATAGCTGAAGACATAGGTCGTTAGCCAAGAGGGCAGGGGGCTCAGCCTGCCCGCAGCAAGTGTGGTGCGGTCGAGAATGGAAGCGGCCGTAGCGGACGGACTGTGCGCTCAGCTGCTGGCTAAACAATTCCGACAAACGACAGAATCACCAGGACAATCACAACGGCCCCAACGATGTAGATAATATTGTTCATGACAACCTCTCTATTTCTCAACAGGGTGTAAGACACCAAGGTGCCTAATTCAAATGACACCCTGGTTTGCATTTCCGTTCCGTAAACCGTTGGGTGGCTCCGCGCATTTGAAAATCGCGACCTCCGATATCGCGGATGGATGCAATCAGATGTGATCGCTCCAATACCGCTGTAGCGCGCCATTTACGCCCAGTACCGGGTCCTGGTCTGGAAACGGCAGATTTGCAATGCTCACCAGCTGCTCCGGATTCGGCGCTTCGCGACAAATGTTGCCGTTCTGCCCTGGTGGGTAAGCACCGACAACCATAAAGTCGTCACTGGAGCTTATATTGCAGTGGCCGGTGCCGGCAGGTAAGAGCAACACGTCGCCAGCGCTAACTTCCAGCACCCGGCTCTCAGGGCCGCCAAGCATCAAACGAGCGAAGCCGCTGGCAACACCCAGCACCTCATGGCCTTCGGTATGGTAGTGGTGAAAGTCATAAACCCCATAACGCCATTGGGGCGGCCATCCATTGGCACTGAAGGTTTTCTCGAATAACGCAGCTGGATCGCTACCTTGAATTGCAATAGCTTTGATATAGATGAGCACAGGCAGGCGAGCGTTGTTCGGCACCCAGCCGTTGCGATCGAGTAGCAGGGCTTGTATGGGCGCATGTACAGCTTCTGACTTGACCATTAGCGGGCCTCAAACGAAAGTGGGTTCCCCATGGGACCTGCAATGGGATAGGAGCAAGGTAGGAACCTTCCAGAAGTTGGGTAACCACGCCTTGATTTTACGGCTATTGATAGTTGTCGAAGACAACACTGTCTGAGGAAGCTAGGGCTTAAAGCCCTAGCAAATCTAATCGCAGAGGTTACTTTTTCTTTTTCGCCGGCTTATCTGACTTCTCGGATTTTTTGGCCGTTGCTGGCTTGCTATCAGCTTTTTTTGCAGATTTCTTTGGTTCGGCATCTTTTTTCTTGTCTTTCTTTTGGGAAGATTTCGAAAGAGCCGAGGCCGCAGCTGATTTCTTTGTCGATGATGACTTTTTGTCTTTCAATTCCTTGCTGGCTTTCGAAGCATCACCTTTGCTTTTCTTCTCGTCTTTAGCCATTTTGCGCACCTCTCGGAGTATGCCGGTATTGGCACATTTGCCTGTGCGATTTTCCACAAGCTAATCATTAGGCGAGGGCGTCCTGAAGCGGTTCATTTTTTTTGAAACGTCGAAATGGCTTTGGGTGAAGCATCTGGTAGGGGTGGCACGCTTCTCATTGGAAACTCTTGATGGCTGCTTGCCGTGTGTTCAGTGGAATGCCATAGAAGCAGGCTGAACAAACGAGTAAGTTGATTGGCAGATGTTTTCAAAACTCGTTGCGACTTCAGAGGTCAACGATTCATCACTGCGCAAGTGCGCCGCAACGCGCGCGGAGAATGGATGGATACCTAGCACATCACCAAAATCTCTGTAGTCCTGTCAGAGACTTGAGGGCATGGACGGCTTCGAGTCGGCGCTGATCGCTGCGCGCGCCCAGTTTGCGATCACCATCAGCTTTCATATTGTGTTGGCCGCGCTCACCATCGGGTTGGCCAACTTTCTGATGGTGCTGGAAGGTCTTTGGCTCTGGCACAGACGAAAGATCTATCTTGATGTTTACCTCTTCTGGCTGAAGGTATTTGCCCCTCAACGTGGCCGTGGGAACGGCGTCGGGTCTGATTCTGGAGTACCAGTTCGGACTCAACTGGTCGCGACTGTCCACACAAGCGGGCGATATCCTGGGCCCGTTAATGTTTTACGAAGTGCTCGCCGCTTTTTTTCTGGAGGCAGGCTTCCTCGGCATCATGCTGTTTGGCCTGAAGAAGGTCGGCCCTCGTCTGCATTTCTTCGCCACCTGTGCGGTAGCCATTGGCTCATTGATCAGTGCGTTTTGGATCCTGTCGGCCAATTCCTGGATGCGGATGATCGTCGTGCTCTCACCTCTGCAAATCGTAGTGGGTGATCTACACGGTCAGCACAGCCTGAAGGTTCAACCCATGAAGGTTGCTGCTATTGAAGGCTCGTGGACGCGTCCACCTGAACACGCGGGTGAACCGCTACGCTTGTTTGCCATTCCCGACATGGACGAACGGCGCAATCGTTGGGAAGTGGCGATTCCACGGATTGGCTCACTGTACCTGCGGCACGACCTGAAAGGCACCATCCCCGCGCTGGACGAGTTCCCGCCCGAAAACCTTCCGCCGGTACCGATTGTGTTTTTCGCGTTTCGTTTCATGGTGGGTCTAGGGCTGTTGATGGTGGGGCAGGGGCTGACCAGTTTGGTGTTGCGAAGGCGGCAGCGGTTGAACACCTCACGTTGGATGCTGCGAGGGTGTACTGATGGCTCCGGCTGGATTTCTCGCGATGCTGTTTGGCTGGGTAGTGACAGAGGTAGGTCGCCAACCTTTCACCGTCTATGGCCTGCTGCGCACAGCGGACAGTCTGTCCTCGGTGTCGCGCCAGCAGGTGATCGCGGCGCTCTTTCCAATGATTGTGCCGCCGAAATTGACCTTGCAGGCTGCTGCCTGAAGCCCCAACAGCCAGATCTTCATGCTGGTGGGTTTTGCGGTGCTGATCCCGGTAACGCTCATCTATAACACCTACGGCTTCAGCGTCTTCAGCGGGAAGGTTCGAGCTGATCGTGACTGACATCCGGCAGAACTTCGATCTGCACCCGAGTGTCCAGACCCTTACACGTTCCGACGGGATGTTCTGTCGGAAATGCTCGATGCACCGGTTGAAGGCGAGGAACAACATGACGACGACAGTTGGCGACTTTTTGATTGCACGGCTCAGCGAATGGGGTGTGACCCGGATTTTTGGTTATCCAGGCGACGGCATCAATGGCGTATTCGGAGCACTGAGCCGGGCCAAGGGAAAGATTGAGTTCGTTCAGGCCAGGCACGAAGAAATGGCCGCTTTCATGGCGTCGGCACATGCCAAGTTCACCGGTGAGTTGGGCGTTTGTATTGCCACTTCGGGCCCTGGCGCGTCGCACCTGATCACCGGACTGTACGACGCACGAATGGATCATATGCCGGTGCTGGCCATCGTCGGCCAGCAGGCGCGTACCGCGCTGGGCAGCCACTACCAGCAGGAACTCGATCTGGTGTCGATGTTCAAGGATGTCGCTGGAGCCTTCGTGCAGCAGGCGTCGGCACCGGCGCAAGTACGACACTTGATCGACCGCGCAGTGCGCACCGCCATCGGCGAGCGGCGTGTAACCGCAATCATTCTGCCCAATGATGTGCAAGATCTTGAATATGAGGCGCCGGGCAGGGCCCATGGTACTGCGCATTCGGGGGTTGGTTACAGCAAGCCTAGAGTAGTGCCTTACGAGGCGGATCTGCAGCGAGCGGCAGACGTTTTGAATGCGGGTGAAAAGGTCGCGATTCTGGTCGGCGCCGGCGCCTTGCAGGCCACCGATGAAGTGATTGCCGTGGCGGAAAAGCTCGGCGCCGGTGTGGCGAAGGCCTTGCTCGGTAAGGCAGCACTGCCCGACGATTTGCCGTGGGTCACTGGCAGTATCGGTTTGCTCGGTACCGAGCCCAGCTACAAGCTGATGACCGAATGCGACACCTTGCTGATGATTGGCTCGGGCTTTCCGTACTCCGAGTTCTTGCCAAAAGAAGGGCAGGCGCGCGGCGTGCAGATCGATTTGCAACCGGACATGCTAAGCCTGCGCTATCCAATGGAGGTCAATCTGGTCGGCGATGCTGCAGAAACACTTGCCGCGTTGCTGCCGTTGCTCGAACAGAAGACCGAGCGCAAATGGCGGAAAAAAGTTGAAGGCTGGCGCGGCAGTTGGGAGAAAACCCTGGAAAAACGCGCCATGGCCAAAGCCAGTCCGATCAATCCCCAACGCGTGGTCTACGAACTGTCCCCACGTTTGCCGAACCAGGCGATCATCACCAGTGACTCGGGTTCGTGCGCCAACTGGTACGCCCGCGACCTGAAAATCCGTCGCGGTATGAAGTGTTCGCTTTCTGGCGGATTGGCTTCGATGGGTGCTGCCGTGCCGTATGCGATTGCTGCGAAATTCGCGTTTCCCGAGCGCCAGGTGATTGCGCTGGTAGGTGACGGAGCCATGCAAATGAACAACATGGCCGAGTTGATTACCGTCGCCAAATATTGGCGTCAGTGGGAAAGCCCAAAATGGATCTGCGCGGTCTTCAACAACGAAGATCTGAATCAGGTCACCTGGGAGCAACGGGTGATGGAGGGTGATCCGAAATTCGAGGCCTCGCAAAATATCCCGGACGTGCCGTATCACCTGTTTGCCATTTCGATTGGGCTCAAAGGGATTTTCGTCGAGCGCGAGGAAGATGTCGCTGCTGCGTGGGAGCAGGCTCTGGCCTCGGACGTTCCTGTGCTGATCGAATTCAAGACCGACCCCGACGTGCCGCCGTTACCGCCGCATATCAAGCTCGAACAGGCGAAGAAGTTTGCCACGACTTTGCTCAGGGGCGACCCGAACGAGGCCGGGGTGATCTTGCAAACCGCCAAACAGGTATTGGGAGCGGTACTGCCGCACAAAAAAATAAGCGCTGCCAGCCATTGAACCGATGCTTGTTCCTTACGCGCGACTCAAGTCAGTAGAGGAAAGTTTCGATGCACAAAATCATCAGTGCCCAAGACTTGAACATCGATCTGGAAAACGCGAATGAGGAGGGCCTGTTCAAATGGCTGGTCGCCAGTTTTTTGATGGGTAAAAGGATTCAGGCCCAGATCGCCGCCGAAGCTTATCGAGTGATTGTCGTTAAGCACCAGCGTGACACACCACGCAAGCTTGCCAACTGCACTCACCGCGAACTCGTTGCGATGCTCGGAGAGGCGCACTACGTGCGTTACGACGAAACCACTGCTGCGCGTCTGCTGGCGTTGGCCCACAAGCTCAACAATGATTATGCAGGGAAGGTGAGCAATATCGTAGAGGCGAGTACTGACCGCCGGGACTTTGAGAATCGGCTTGCCGCGTTTGAAGGCATTGGCCCCAAAACCGTCGAAATTTTCATGCGGGAGGGGTCAAGGGTAATCCTGTGAAACGCTCGGGCATGCCAGGCACAAGAAGATGCGCCTGGTGCGCACTGAGGATCAAACAGATGAAGGTTCATCCTGCGTTGGTTTTGATTTGCCAAGTATGTAACACGGATGGAGCTGGCCATTGGGGTGAGTAGTCACTACAACACTGAGGAGCTTCCATCCCTCGTGAAGTTTAAGATTCACGTCATTGGTAGATAACGCTTCGGTGATTTGGTACGCCTCAGACATATGCATATGACTTGCTCTGATTTATGGACTCACCCGTTAGGCATACGTCGATCAGGCGGGTTCCCCCGTAGTGTAGAGCGGTTTCGCAGCAAGTTTGACTGACAGTTGTGGTTCCCCATTACAAGGATTTCACCATGCGCAGATACGTCCTGGAATACCTTTTCAACGGCCAGTCCCGCACCCACCTGTTCGAACTCAAGCAGGCTCAGTTGCCTTTACATGAGGCGGCGATGCATTTGCTAGAGCTTCATTTCGGGGACGCAGAGAATGGCTTGATCATGCCCCCTGCGGATGCGACGCCAGAGAAGATTCTAGAGCAGGCTGAGCGGGTAGGGCTGACGCAGATTAAGGTCGTCGATCAATCCAGTTGATACAAGGTGCGGCGAGCCGCAGCGCGCGAATTGGCAGAATGGAAATGCCATTATTGACGAGGTTTTTTTTTCGAAGTACAGTAACCCAAAGGGGTCAGCGCGATATCAGAAGAGCCGACGTGGCGCGTCAGGCGACTTATCGTGACGTTGCCATTCTCTAGTTCTGTTGTCCTTGAAGGTTCTTTTTGAACCCGCGCAGGTTCATAAGGAAGAGGCAAACCTGCAGAACGATTAATGCATACGCGTCTGCGTAGACTCCCCAAATCACCCAGAGCACGTTGCTCAGACTGAAACATACAAATCCTGCCATTCGCCTCGCGGGTCTTTGAGACCCGATCAGCCACGCGGCTAACACCGTAACCAACATTGCGGGCCATTGCACCCAGTCCAGATAGGCCAAGACTCTCAGTCTCCTTCCACATTGAATTTTTGATACGGCAGGGAAGCGCGGCCTCGTTCAGCAGATTCAATCCCTACATTTCCATCCTGGGTTCGTCCCGCAGGGCGCATCTCAATACACTTGGTTGCGGTGTGTCAGCATCAGTTTCACTCTGGTTTTGTAAGCAATCTTACCTCCGGTATCCGAAAAAACGTGGTCGATGTCTACGACTCGATACTCCTCTTCTTCGGAGGCCGTTTCTCCCCATGCAGCGTCAAGGCCTTGATGATTGAAGCGGTCACCTATCGACACAGCTGGGAACGGCGTTATTGCTTCAATGCTCCAAACGGGGGCATTAGTGAAAGACTCTTTGTAGACTTCGAAATAGTACTCAATTTGCTGAGCGCTCATAAAACCTCCTGACACTGGTTTGCTCACGAAAATAAGCAGTTCATCAGTATCAGATTGTTGCCTGAATCGGATCGTTCAGTTTGAATGCTCCTGAATGCCCTCGCCAATCACTCTTACAGCACCCTCTGGCGAGCCTCTCTTGACCAGCATCACGTAGTGACTAAGATTTCGGCGCCCCATGCACATCCATGTTTATTTTGCGCCAGGCGGCTTCGGAAAAGCTGTAGGCCGAAAAGGCGATCAACCCCAGAGCCATTACCATTAAAATCAAGGCTCCGGCTGGCAGGTTCTGGAGAGCATCAAGGGCTTCCTTCATGCCAGGAGGATCCATGGCTTTGTAACGGGAGCCGCTGATCGCGAGCAACAGCGCTATCTCAATAAACACCACTCCTCGGGCTATTAGTCCAAACCGAGACACGGGGCGTATATAGCGCATTACGTCTTCGTCAGCCTCAAAGTACTTCTCGAACGACGCCTTCCATCCCTTGATGATGTGAGCAATTCCGACTCCGAGTGGGACGAGCGCCATAAGGTAGACCAACACGTTTGAGTGATCCCAAGACAAAAGATGCGCCAGTAAATCCTTTGTCTCCCCACCACCGGAGTTGCCTGAACTTCTGATGCCGGTGATGAGCAGGCCCAATGCAAAAAACGCAAGGGCGCCGTTAACCAAACCTCCCGCCAACAAACCTGTACGAATCACCAAGCCCTTAAGTTTCCTACCGTGATGATCGACGTCGCGAATCGCTTGAAGCAATCGCCACCCGGCGAAAGCTAGCAAACCAGCCACCACTAGCCCGACCAGGACATATCCGAACGGCTGGCTTAACAACGCCTCAAGGCTTTTCTGACTGTCCTTCGGTCTTGTCGAGTCTTGAGCCGCCAGCAGAGCGAAGATACCAATGATCAAATACAGAACGCCTCGAGCGGCATATCCGCTCCGAGCGAGTACGACAAGGGTTTGTTGAGCGGACATTGGATTATTTCCGAGGGGTTATACAGGAGCAGACCCATTACGTCGGAAGGGGTTCGATAAACCGACTCGTTCCATGTGGTTACATTGCGCATTAATTTTGTGCATTCATAGGATAAGCTGATCAATCTGTCTGATCCCGAGTGCGCACCATGGCCATCAACTTCGACCTCAACGACCTGCAAGCTTTTCGCGCCGTTGTCGAGCAGGGCAGTTTTCGCAAAGCCGCCGACGCCGTGCGTATATCCCAGCCTGCCCTGAGCCGGCGCATCGAAAAACTTGAAGACGCCCTCGGCGTGCGATTGTTCGAACGCACCACACGTAAGGTCAGCTTGACTCAGGCCGGGCGCGGGTTCATGCCCAGCGTCGAGCGCTTGCTGGACGATCTGGATGTGGCGCTACTGGGAATCAGCGAAGTCGCCTCGACCCGGCTCGGCCATGTCACGGTGGCCTGCGTGCCCTCGGCGGCGTATTACTTCATGCCGCGCGTGATCGCCCATTACCATCGGCAGTTCCCGAGGATCAAAGTCAAAGTGCTCGACTCTAGCGCCCACGACGTACTCAGCGCCGTGGTCAATGGCGAGGCGGATTTCGGCCTGAGCTTCATGGGTACGCTGGAGGCTGAAGTCGAGTTCGAGCCGTTGGTGCAGGAAGGTTATGTAGTGGCCTGTCGGCGCGATCATCCGTTGGCGGGTCGAACCAGCGTGACCTGGGAGGAGTTCTATCAGCAGGATTACATCTCGCTGGACAAAACCTCGGGCAATCGCTTTTTGCTGGATCAAGCGCTGGCCGGAATCGTGCCGCAACGGCAGAGCATCTGTGAAACCCGGCATGTGACGACGATGATTGGCTTGGTGGAAGCGGGGTTGGGGGTAGCGGCGGTGCCGCTGATGGCGATGCCGGCAGCGGATCACCCGATTCTGACGCGGGTGCCGCTGACCGACCCGCAGGTGATGCGCAGTGTCGGCCTGATCAAGCGCCGGGGTCGCACGTTGACCCCGGCTGCATTGGAACTGGAACGGCTGGTGGTGGAAATGAAAATTCAGGTTAGCGACTGACCGAATCCAGCCCGGTGGCCTTTACGTCCGGTTGCGCTGCCGAGGACGCCAGGTACTCCAGCAACGCCCTGGCTTCAGCCGGGTGTTGCGCGCCCACGGGAATGCCGGCTGCGAAGCGCGTCACCGATTGCACCGACTCTGGAATCTTTGCCACAAAACTTACGCCCGGCACCGGCAGCAATTCGCTGACCTGCTGGAAGCCCAGTTGGTAGTCGCCGGTGGCAACCACCGAGCCTACCGGAATTTTCGGGATCATCTTTGATTTGGGTTTGAGTTGGTCTTCAATGCCCAGGCGCTTGAATAGGTGATCTTCGATGTACACGCCACTGGCGCTGTCGGAATAGGCCACGGATATAGCGTCCAGCAACGTTTTTTTCAGCCCCTCGACGGAGCTGATATCCGGTTTCGGAGCACCTTCGCGCACCACCAGGCCGATCCGCGAATCCGCCAGTTCCACCCGTGAAGCGGGATCAACTTTGCCTTGCTTGATCAGGTCATCAAGGGCGTAGCCAACCATGATCACCACGTCAGCCTTTTCACCGCGGGCCAGACGATTGGGGATTGCTTCCGGTGCCTTGCCCATCGATGGGCCAAGGGCGGTGTCCAGCGTGTTGCCGGTGGAGGCAGCGAATTTCGGGCCGAGGACTTTATAGGCTGCGGTGAAACCACCGGAGGTCATCACGCGGATCTCTTCCGCTTGGGCGAAAGGACTCAGGCCGAGGCTGGCCACCAAGGCCAGGGCAGCAACATTGAATAGTTTTTTCATGGTCATTTTCTCGAAAGTGCTGGTTCAAGACATCGCTGGTTGCAGGCGGCCACTAGAGCGGCGATAGAGATATAGCGTGGCGCACAGGGCACAGAGCGCGGCGAAACTCATCCAATAGCCGGGAGCAGCTTTGTCACCGGTGTACTGAATCAGGAAAGTCGACATCGCCGGGGTGAAGCCGCCAAACACCGCCGTAGCCAGGCTGTAAGCCAGGGAGAAACCGGCGACGCGGACTTCGACCGGCATGATTTCCGTGAGCGCCGCAATCATCGCGCCGTTGTACAAACCGTAAATGAACGACAACCACAGCAAAACCAACAGCATGTTGACGAAGCTTGGCGCGTTGACCAGATAAGTCAGCGCTGGATACGCAGTGGCTAGGGTTAACAGCGCCATGGCGATTAGCACTGGACGCCGACCGATGCGATCAGACAACGCGCCGCCAATGGGTAACCAGAAGAAGTTCGAAACACCCACCAACAAGGTCACCAATAGCGCATCGGACGTACTCAGGTGCAGCACGGTTTTGCCGAAGGTTGGCGCGTATACGGTGATCAGGTAAAAAGCCGTGGTGGTGAGGGCGACCATCATCATCCCGGCGAACACGATGACCCAGTTCTGCGCGAGGGTGCGGAACACATCGCCCATACTCGGCCGAT
>Ga0182005_1001204_pt1 | contig 10697 bp, 10 predicted proteins | sample Sormic07211103_1_FD_123021 | JGI IMG/M metagenome (GOLD analysis project Ga0182005, IMG submission 123021) | Rhizosphere microbial communities from Sorghum bicolor, Mead, Nebraska, USA - 072115-103_1 MetaG | ecosystem: Host-associated > Plants > Roots > Rhizosphere | place: USA: Nebraska...
AAGTGCGCTATCGCGGGCTGATAAAAAATACCGCGCAACAGACCACGCTGTTTGCCCTGTCAAACCTGTGGATGATGCGAAAACGGCTGTTGGTTGCGGGAGAGGTGCGTCTGTGATGCGCGACATACGCGGAGAAAAGGCGCGATTCAAGGAAAAACAATGAATTAAGAAGAGCCTAAGTCTGATTTTTGGCAGACCGTCGATTTTTTGAACTCCAAATGATTGGAGCATCAAAAAATCGCGGGGTACTTCAGACCTTCCCTAATAAGTCCGCGGGTGTTGGTGGTGTTGTAGGCGCGCAACTGAAGTTGTAGTCACTTGGCTCAGAGTTAAATTAATCTATCTTGAGTTAGCATGTCTAAAATTTTTTTAAAGCCGCAGCTGGCGTTGAGGGCTCTCAATCTGGGGTAGCGTCAGCGTGCTTCTTATAAATTACGTAGTCCAGATTGTTGACGCAAACGGTTTTTTCTCTGGCGCATATTGTCAATGTATCGGCAAAAAAAATCATTCAATGTACGGCTCTTATCCTGCTTAATCCCCATTCGCTGCTTTGAAAGGTAAATCGATTCGATTGCATTCGGGCTGAGCGGGGTGGTGTGTGATGATTTTGAGTGTAGAGACTCAGTTGATGGATTTATTACTGTTGTTGCTTTGCATGTGATGTGGATATGATTTTTAGTATCTAATGGCATGAAAGCTTGCTGCTGGCGCGCTTCGATAATATCGATATTTTTGCTGTTTTTATTCGTGTGCTCATGGCGCCTGCTTGTTATAGATAGCTATTTTCTTGTGAGTACGCCAATCGGCTCTTGTCTTAATTGCTTGGTTTCCTTTATCGAAAGGGGCGGCGTTTATCAGGTATTCAGAAAAGTACCAGTGGCGCAACGAGTCAATCGAATGGCGCAAACTGTCCAGCCAGCTTGATCGGTACATCGTATTATTGTTACTCCAAAAAAAAGCTTATTGCTTATTTGGTTCTCTTTGGTTCGAAAATTTATTCTGGTGATTGACATGAAAAAAACAGCGATTTCTGGTCTTGTTCTGGGTGTGCTCATTGTTTCTTCGCAGTTCGCAATGGCGGCAGACGGTACCATCACTATCACTGGTCAGGTAACAGCCAATACCTGCACCATTGACGGAAACGGCGGTGGTCAAAAAGATTTCACTGTTACGCTGCCGTCGGTGTCAGCGAACGCTCTGGGCGCTGCTGGGCAGACTGCAGGTCGTACACCGTTTAGTATCAATTTAACCAACTGCACCCCGACCGGCGGTAACGTTCACACCTTCTTTGAGGCGGGTCCGACGACTGATAGCTCTACAGGCCGTTTGAAGCTTGCAGGTGGTGGCGCTGCCAACGTGCAAATTGGTTTGATGAACAATGATCTGACCGACATTAAAACTGGCTTTGACGATGCGTCGCAGAACTCAAAGGCTGTCCCAGTGGTGTCCGGTAGCGCTACTTTGTCCTATTACGCGCAGTACTACGCTACAGGCCCGGCTACGCCTGGCGCTGCAAATTCGAGCGTGATGTACACCATCTCCTACAATTGATCGAATGAAGATCGCAGTGATCCAAGAAATCACTGCCGTCCTCGTTTTATCGACACGATTTATAACTTCTGGAGTTGTCATGAAACGCGAATTGGTACTTCGAGCGGTGATGAGCCTGGCTTTGCTCATTGTGGGGGGTGTCTGCACTTCTCAGGTTAACGCATCGGTGGTAATTGCCGGTACGCGTGTGGTGTACAACTCAAAGGAGCGTGAAGTCACCATCAAATTGACCAACGACGGGGCTTTGCCAGCGCTTGTTCAGGTTTGGCTTGATAAGGGCGATGCAAAAGCGTCACCCGCTGAAATTGTGGTTCCTTTTACGATTGCGCCGCCCGTTGCGCGTATCGAGCCGGGCAAAGGTCAGACGCTCCGCATTTTCTATACGAACGAACCATTACCGCAGGATAAAGAGTCGGTGTTCTGGCTCAACGTCCTAGAGATTCCTCCAGAGGGGGGGGCTCAATTTAACAAGCTTCAATTGGCTTTTCGCTCTCGTATCAAGTTTTTTTATCGCCCTAGCGGTCTGAAGGGTACTGCCCAAGAGGCTCCGACGGAGATCGAATGGAAAATGCTGCGCGATGGCAAAAAAGTAGAGCTGCGCAACCCCACGCCCTACTTTGTTTCGCTGGCGTCTTTCGAAATTGAAGGCGGGGCTAAAGCTTCGACTTTTGACGAGGGGGGTATGGTGGGGCCTGGCGAAGCCAAGGAGTTCTCACTCAGTAGTCAGGTCAGTCCAGCTACAGGGCTGAAGGTTCGTTATCACGCGATCAATGATTTTGGAGGTGCCATTGATGGTGAAGCCTCGTTGCATATGACGCCGTGATATTTCTGCTCGCCTAGTATCGTTAATTATCCATTAGGCATGTTTTCTACAGCTGGCTAAGCGTTTGTTTGGCTGGACGGGCGGAGCTTTGCCCGATATTTCAGCTTGAGGCCATATGTGTAAGTCTCTTTTCCCCCTCTTCTTCCGTGATCAACGCAGTGTCGCGATATGTACTCTGGTGGTCAGCAGCGTCGTGGTTGCAGGGCCTGAAGTGAGTCCCGCTGTAGGTGAAACTACATTCAATGATGTGTTTTTAAGGCAAGTTGTCGGTCAACGCATCGATATCAGTCGGTTTAATAAGGGTAACGCTCCCATTGTGGGTACTTATCGCACTGACCTGTATGTCAACCAAGTTTGGGTGGGGCGCACTGACACGACGCTGGGGGCGGTTAACACCGATGCCCGCAACGTACAGCCGTGTATCGATCGCGCCTTGCTTGAGCGGATGGGGGTGGATTTAAGCAAGCTTAAGCCTGAAGCCGCCGAACTATTGCAAAGAAATATGGGTAAGTGCACGCCATTGTCGGAACTGATCGAAGGCGCAACCGCAAGCTTTGACAATGCTGAGCAAAGATTGGATACGAGCCTTCCGCAAGCGTTCATGGCGCGGCAATCTCGTGATTACGTTGATCCACAATACTGGGATGAGGGGATCACTGCCGGCCGTTTACGCTACAACGCCAACATCTATCAAAGCCAAAATCTCGGAGATACTTCGACTAACGGATATTTAGGCTTGGCTACGGGTTTGAACCTTGGGGCATGGCGTTTCAACCACCAAGGTAGCATGACATACGATCAGAAGCTGGGCACCCACTACGAAAGTCTACAAACGAACCTGCAGCGTTCCATCGGACCTTTGAAGAGTCAGCTTGTGCTTGGCGACTCTTTCACAGATGGCGCTATGTTTGACAGCCTCGGTATTCGTGGTGTCCAAATGACGAGTGATGATCGCATGTACCCTGAATCACAGCGCGGGTACGCGCCTACAGTTCGTGGCATAGCGCAGACCAACGCACGGGTACAAGTTCGTCAGAACGGAGCCGTGATCTACGAGACTACGGTTGCTCCCGGACCTTTTGAAATTACCGATTTATACCCGACTGGGTATGGTGGTGATCTGGAGGTTGTTGTCACCGAAGCGAATGGTACAGTGCGGGTTTCCCGTGTTCCTTATGCTGCGGCAGTCAATGCGTTGCGTCCTGGTGTCACGCGCTACAGCGTCGTGGGTGGACAATATCGCAATCCGAACGTAGACAGTGCCCCATCTCTCCTTCAGGGTACCGTGCAACATGGCTTCACGAATCTGCTTACCGGCTATGGCGGATCGATTCTTTCGCAAAATTATGACGCCGCAGTCGTTGGCGCAGCGCTGAACACGGATTACGGCGCTTTCAGTACTGATTTCACGCATGCCACTACGCAGTTCAGTAAACAAACCGATCGAAAGGGCGACAGTGTTCGAGTGAGCTATAGCAAATTATTGGAGCCCACCAACACAAACTTGGCTGTGGCGGCGTATCGGTACTCCAGTGAGGGATACCTCAATTTTGCCGATGCTGCGCAACTTCAAGATTATGATCGTAAAGGCCAAGGAGCAGACCTGGGGATCCAGCGTGGCAAGCTGCAAGCCACTATTAATCAGGCATTGGCGCCAGGCTGGGGCAGTTTCTATCTCACCGGCTCCTCCCAGAACTACTGGAATCGCAGTGGGCGCGATACGCAGACCCAGGCGGGGTATAACAATAGTTACAAGCGTATAAATTACGGAGTTTCGCTGTCCCGACAACTAAATCTGAGCACATCTACTTGGGACAACCAAGCGCTGTTTACCGTCGCTTTTCCGCTTGGGGATAGTCCGCGAGCACCTTACTCATCGACACAGCTACAGCATGACTCTTCAGGAGCAACCAATTTTCAGGAGTCGCTGACTGGTTCGCTGGGTAAAGATAATCAACTTGCCTATGGGATTAATGCGGGGCGCTCCAGCGGGGGGGATGCGTCACGAGATACTAGTTTGGGTGGCAACATCTCCTATGTTTCACCGTTCACCACGATTAGCGCAAGTGCAAGCCAGAACAGCAATTACACACAAATGAGTGCTGGGTTGGCTGGCGGGATATTGGCTTATGACGGAGGCGTGGTACTGACCCCGAGTATGGGCGATACCTTAGCGGTGGTGGAGGCTAAGGATGCCGCCGGTGCTCGTGTAGCAAATGGTAGTGGGTTGCAAGTTGATCACTGGGGGCACGCGGTGGTCTCAAATTTGACACCTTTTGCGCGCAATCGAGTCGAAATCGACCCGCAAGGATTGCCCCTCAATGTTGAATTAAAATCCACAATGCAACAAGTGGCCCCCACTGCCGGGGCGGTGGTCAAGATGAAATTCGAGACAGAGAGCGCAGGGCGTACAGCTATTATCGAGATACGACGTGCCGACGGAAAATTACTGCCATTCGGTATTGAGGTACGCGATGCGGGTGGACAGGTAGTGGGTACCGTCGCCCAAGGTGGGCGAACTCTAGCTCGAGGTTTAAAAACGGTTAACGGCACCTTGTCGGCAGCGCTGACGGAAAATGGACAGCAATGCCAGTTTCACTATCAGCTGCCCGTGGAGGAAAACGCTCAGTCCACAAAAATTGTCGTTTCTAAGGCGACCTGTATTGAATAACGCTTTCACTTGAGCGAGTTTCGTAAGGGGCCGGCGAAGTCATCTACCCGACCAGGAGATCAAGAGCGATAAGGGCAAAAGCGTCCACGATTATTTAAGCGGACGCAATTACCCTTAACGTCAGGATTCCCATGCGCCAACGACACCCCTACTCCAAATCCCTCAAAGCCAAAGTCGTTCAGGAATGCCAGCAACCCGGCGTCTCCGTCTCCAGTGTCGCCTTGAGGCACGGGATCAATGCCAATGTCGTCCGGAGATGGCTGCAGCCCAAGTACAATAATACGGTCGCGGACTTGCCAGCTTTTGTGCCCTTAAAGCTGACCTCCACGGCCCAGGCAGTGCCTGAGCCATCAGCCAGCATCGAGATACCGTACGAACAAGGGGCCCTGACCGTGACGTGGCCCGCTTCCGACCCAGCGGGGTTTGCCCGGTTTGTTCGTGGTCTGACACGATGATCCGTGTCGACGCGATCTGGCTCGCCACCGAACCCTTGGACATGCGGGCCGGCACCGAGACAGCGTTGGCGCGGGTGGTGGCCGTGTTCGGTGCGGCGCAGCCGCACTGCGCTTATTTGTTGCCAATCGCCGCACCACTCGCATGAAAGTGTTGGTGCACGATGGGCTGGGTATCTGGCTCGCGGCCCGTCGTTTGCACCAGGGAAAATTTTTCTGGCCGGGTTCTCGACACGGCGCCCAGATGGAATTGGGCGCTGAGCAATTGAGCGCTTTGGTACTGGGGTTACCCTGGCAACGCGTTGGGCCGAGCAACGCGATTTCCCTCCTGTGACGCGGGCGATGGCCAGCCTGGCCGCGTAATTGTCTGATGAGTCTGTCGTCGATTTTGGACTAATGTGACAAATCGGCGGCATGATTTCACTTCCTCCTCTCGACCAACTAAACCCTGAACAACTGCGTGCACTGGCCACGCAGTTGATGAAGCGCGTCGAGACACTCGATAATCAAGTCGACACGCTGGGTAAGACCGTTGAAACGATGGGTAAGAAAATCCACCGTGACCGAACGGTGATCGAGAAGCTGACCCACGAGTTCGCACAGCTCAAGCGCTTCAAGTTTGCCAAGCGCAGCGAGCAACTCAGTCCGGCTCAAGCCAGCCTGCTCGACGACCTGATCGACACGGCCATCGCGGCCATCGCGGCCATCGAGGCCATCGAGGCCATCGAGGCCGAGCTGGAAGCGCTGCAAGCCAAGCCCGTGTCGACCGAGACCAAGCAGAAACCTAAGCGTACCGCTTTACCAGCGCAGTTCCCGCGCACGCTGATCCACCACGAACCGGATAACACGCAGTGCGCCTGCAGCTGCGCCCTCAAACGCATCGGCGAGGATGTCAGCGAAAAACTCGACTACACGCCGGGCGTGTTCACCGTCGAACGCCATATCCGTGGCAATTGGGTCTGCGATGACTGCGAAACGCTGATCCAGGCACCGGTACCGGCCCAGATCATCGACAAAGGCATCCCCACGGCCGGCCTGCTGGCACAAGTGATGATCGCCAAATACGGTGATCATTTGCCGCTGTATCGCCAGGAGCAGATCTTTGGCCGGGCCGGGTTGGCCATTCCCCGTTCAACCCTGGCGCAATGGGTCGGCTCCTGCGGTGTACAACTGCAACCGCTGGTCGATGCCTTGCGTGAGGTGGTACTCGGTCACAACGTGGTACACGCGGACGAAACCCCAGTGCAGGTGCTCATGCCGGGCGCGAAGAAAACCCATCGCGCCTATGTCTGGGCTTACGCCAGCAGCGCGTTTGCCGACATCAAGGCGGTGGTTTACGACTTCACCCCAAGCCGTGCGGGCGAACACGCTCGCCGTTTCTTGCAGGACTGGAAGGGCAAGCTGGTATGCGACGACTTCGGAGGCTATAAAGCCTCATTTTCACTCGGGGTGACCGAAATCGGCTGCATGGCTCATGCCCGGCGCAAGTTCTTTGAACTGCACGCCACCAACAAAAGCCAGCTGGCTGAACAGGCTCTACGTTACATTCAGGTGCTCTACGAAATAGAGCGAGAGGTTCGCGACCTGGAGCCGGATTTACGCCGCCAAATACGGCAAGAAAAAGCCGAACCCGCGATGGATGCGTTGCATACCTGGATGATCGCCCAGCGCGAACGCGTGCACGACGGAGTGGCTATCGCCAAGGCCTTCGATTTCAGCCTGAAACGCTGGACGGCATTGTCACGCTATCTCGATGACGGTGCAGTCCCCATCGATAACAACCACGCCGAGCAGCAGATAAGGCCTTGGGCCCTAGGACGCAAGAATTAGCTCTACGCAGGATCGTTGCGCAGCGGTCAACGTGCGGCGGCGTTGATGAGCCTGATCCAGTCAGCCTAGCTCAACGGACATGATCCGTACGCCTATTTGAAGGACGTACTCCAGCGGCTGCCGACACAATGGGCGAGCGAGATCGCTGAACTGTTGCCGCATAACTGGATGCCGTTACGCAACCTGTGATCCCCGCTCCCTTACCGAGTTTCGATGTCTTTAGCGCGTTCACAATTTTTAAAGACGTGAAAGGGCACTCATTCTTGTTTGGTTGTTTGGTTGTTTGGTTGTTTGATGGGATTGGGCAAAAGCCACATGCCCACTAAACTCCAGCCTCTGGCACATGAACAATATCCCGTTTGGCGCGAGCGGTAGGGCTTCGCGGGGTGTAGTCTTCTACCGTAATAGGATTTATCTGTGACACTCCCCGATCTAAAGGCGGGCGATCTGGCAGGTAAGCCGATTGGAACAACCTACAATCCCACGTCGTTCAATATTGTCATGAGCTGTAACACCTGCATCAAAGTATCAGATCAGATCAGATCGATGACATCTCACCGAATTCTCAAGCCAATGGCGTGCTGAACAACTCCACTGGCGGAGGCATGGCAACGGGGGTGGGTGTTCAGATTCTTGACGGTGCAGGGGCTAACCCGCCATTGCCCGGGTCCATTAAAAAGCTTGTAATTACCACGACCAGCAACAACCAGCCGGTTAGCACTCCACTCATGGCCCAGTATGACAATACCGATGCAAACGTCAAACCTGGACAGATTAAAATCGCTGACGACTTTTTCAATGTACTACGAGTAAGGTGGGTTTATGGCCGAAAAACGTCGAAAATTCCGTTATCCAATGTCCGTGCCGCTGGGAGCACACAAAATGATAGTGAGTGCTCGGATAAGGGACTTCAACGTACATCATGCCAAGTACAGTCGCTCGGCGGCCTGAGTCACTCCAAAGTTTCAAGCCGGCGTCCAGTAATGTGGCGCGGTTGATCGATTTTTACTTGCTCGCGACGTCGGCGGTCTGTAACCGAACGGGGATCACAGGTTGCGTAAAGGCATCCAGTTATGCGGCAACTCGGCGATCTCGCTTGCACGTTGCGTTGGCAGTCGCGCCAGAAGGGGGCGCCTCTGAATTCGGAATTGAAAGTACAAGGAATGCTCGATCCAGCAGCAGCGCGGCTTTGCGTGTTGCGGATACCCATGGGCGCGGCGGTCCGGCTGCTCCCCAAACCCTTTGTCCTCGTTTCTGTTTCCGCACTGCCATAAGCGAACTGACCTCTTCGAGTTTTGACGCTCATACCCACTTCGCCAACCACAAACGCCATTGGGAAGCCCAAGCAGGAAGTGCTGGCCCAGTTCGCGCCTGGGTGACACAATCGCCCTACGCAGACGCAGCGCGCGGTGATCCGCAAACGGAAGAAGCCAGTTGCCCTGTTCATCGACGACGCACACCAACTGCAGCCGAAGACACTGGTTGGTCTGAAGCGTCTAATGGAAATCGTGCGCGCTGGTAAAAACACGCTGTTGGTCGTACTTGCCGGTCAGCAAAAGCTGGAAACGGCCTGCAACGTCTCGCGATGGAAGAGATCTGTGCGCGAGCCACGCTGTTTGAACTCGATGGCTTCGGCGCTTACCGGAAGAAATATCTGTAGGGGCTGCTCGCGCTGGTGACGGTACCGCGGACCAAAATGGACACCTTGATGACTGAAGCGGCCGCGACTTTACTGTACAAGCCTCTGACGCCCCCGCTGCAGTTCGAACTGTATATGACGCGGGCGTTTAACGTATGAAGTACACGGTCATCCGACTTGCGATTGCGTTGTTTCTATCGGTCCTCTTCATGAATCGAGAGGCGTCCGCCTCTTGCACGTTAATGCCAGCTGGCGACATTCACTTCACTCTACCGGCCACACTTACCGTCAATCGGGATGCCCCTATTGGCGCAATACTCTTGAGTGTCCCCGTTGCGGGAAACCGTCCAACAGTCCAATGACCTGCAGTCCTGCAGCATATCCGGTTGACAGCATGGCCGGCCCCCAAACGGCGACCTCACTTGCAAACGTTTATGCCACCAATGTGCCAGGTATCGGCATAAAGGTTCTTGGATCTAACGCAAACCACCCAATGCCAATGACTCCCGCAGTGTATTCCTGGAACGGCCCGCTCACGTCGGTCAACAACGTATGGGATTCGTATGGGTATCAACTGGTGAAGACCGGGCCGGTGACTGGAGGAACCCTTAGTTTTTCGGGAGCAGTTGCCTCGGCCTGGATGTCTTCATCCACAACCACTCTCGTGGACGTGGGGTCAGCGACAATCAATTCCCTCTATATCGATGGCAGCACCAATCTCGTTTCCAGCGGTTGCTCTGTCAGTACCACAAACGCCACAGTGACAATGCCTGCTCTGACTATAGCCCGAGTGGCGGGCGCGCCTGTTGGCGCGACCTTCAATCCAACGCCCTTCAATCTCGCCATGATTTGCGCCACTGGCATCAAAGTGTCTTATCAGATCGACGGTGTCTCTTCGGTTTACTCACAGTCTAATGGTGTGCTGAACAATTCAACCGGGACGGGCATGGCAGCGGGCGTAGGTATCCAGATACTGACTGGAACCGGGAGTAATCCGCCGCCGCTACCCTTGTCGACAGAGACACTGGCAATCATAACGACCAGCAGCAATCAGTCGGTCAGCATTCCGCTCATAGCCCAGTATTACAAAACCGCCACGTCCGTCAGCCCGGGGCAAATCCAGGTCCTGGCGACCTTTTCAATGTACTACGAGTGAAGTTCGCAAACGTACAATAGCCGCACTACACAATCCGTGGAATCAACGACTTGGCGGTGCTGGAAAATAAAGCAAGGCACGGCGGTCTCAAGGAGCAAGTGCAACAGCTGACGTAAGGTGTTGCCATGCCCACGACGTATACACATCTCAGCACTGAGGAGCGGATCGCCATCATGGTGATGCAGCTTCAACAATTTACGCGTCGAGCTATCGCCGCTTTACTCCGGCGTCATCCCAGCACCATTAGCCATGAGATCCGGCGGAACAGCCAACAGGGTCGATACGATGTAAACGAACGGGGATGACAGGTTGCGTAAAGGCATTCAGTTATGCAGCAACAACTCGGCGATCTCGCTTGCACGCTGCGTTGGCAGTCGTGCCAGAACGTTTTTCAAATAAGCATATGGGTCATGCCCATTGAGCTTGGCCGACTGGATCAGGCTCATCAGCGTCGCTGCGCGTTTGCCGCTACGTAACGATCCTGCGAAGAGCCAATTCTTGCGTCCAAGAGCCCATGGCCGGATCTGCCGCTCGATGTGGTTGTTATCAATTGGCACCGCGCCGTCATCCAGATA
>Ga0182005_1001205_pt1 | contig 10684 bp, 12 predicted proteins | sample Sormic07211103_1_FD_123021 | JGI IMG/M metagenome (GOLD analysis project Ga0182005, IMG submission 123021) | Rhizosphere microbial communities from Sorghum bicolor, Mead, Nebraska, USA - 072115-103_1 MetaG | ecosystem: Host-associated > Plants > Roots > Rhizosphere | place: USA: Nebraska...
ATAAAATAGCACCCCATTTTCCAAACAGCCTAATGCTATGCTATTCTCTATCCTGACATCCCTCACTTATAAATAAAATAGCCACATTTTCCAAACAGCCTAATGCTATACTATTCTATATCCTGAAATCCCCCACTTATAGATAAAATAGCCCCCATTTTCCCAACATCCGAATACTATTCTCAATCCTGAAATCCTTCACTTACAAATAAAATAGTAACCCATTTTTTTAATAGCTACTGTTTTTTAAATAACTGCTGCATCCGCGCCTTTACCCGATTCAATTTCACCCCTACATGATTCTCTGTAATCCCGATTATCTCAGCTATCTCCTTATAACTCAACTCCTCCAGATACAATGCAATAATCGCCTTCTCATCATCCTTCAACTTCTTCAACACCTCCATCAACTCCTCCCCTGCCTCATTTGACACTTCTGCCCTGTCCGGCAATACATCTGTATACACAATCCTCGGCGCCCGCTTACGATACCCCACTATCGCCGTACTCAGCGCCACCTTATACATCCAGGTACTAAACGACGCTTTCCCACCATAGGAGCCAATTGACTTCCATAATTGAAAGACAATTTCCTGAAACAAATCCTCCCGATCCTCCTTCGAATCGCGGTATAATCTGCATATTTTATGAATGATTCCCTGATGCTGCCCGATCAGTTGCAAAAATTGTGTTTCATCCATAACTTTTTATATTTGCCATTTCCATATTAGTTGCAAAACTTTACGAAAACTTACAAGGAACAAAAAAATTATGAAACAACGACCATATACCATCTGCCTGATGATGACCACGCTCGACGGCAAGATACTGGGGCATAAATGGGGTGACGATCCGCAAATGGAAAAACTGAGAGGTAAATTCGAAGAGGTGCACAACATTATTGGCAACAATGCATGGATTGTAGGCCGTACCACCATGGAGAAAGATTTTACCAGGGGGGCAAAGCCTATCCTAAAAGCGGGCACACCTCCTATTTCCCGGACTGATTTCGTAGGTAATCCTGCCGCGGCCTCCTTTGCCATTGCGATTGATGCGCATGCAAAGTTAGGATGGGAACAACCGGAGATGCACGGCGATCACGTCATTACCATTCTCACGGAAGGAGTATCTGATGCTTACCTGGCCCACCTGCAGGAGATCGGTGTTTCTTACATTTTTGCCGGCACTACCACGATCGATCTTCATGTAGCACTTGAGAAGCTCTTTACCTTGTTCAATATCCGGACCCTGATGGTGGAAGGTGGTGGTCACCTGAATGGTAGTTTTCTGAATGAAGGGCTGATTGATGAATATCATCAGTTGTTGCTGCCAGTGGTAGATGGTAACCCGGAGAATGCAGGGGTATTTGAGATTGAAGCGGGGAATAAAAAGTTTGATGCAGTCCTGTTCAAATTACAGGAAGTGAAGCGGATTGAAGATGATGTGCTTTGGTTAACGTATAAAATCTAATAAAAAAGCCGCATGCACGTCTGACGTGCCCTAAAAAGTTTAGACACTTTCTGGGGCAGTCAGGATGCGGCTTTTTTAATGTATCATGCAGCATCAGGAAGCCATGATGTTGGCATCCATCACTACTTTTCCCAGCTTTTTACGCGCTATGCTGATCTCACTACCCGCACTGGCTGGCGCAGATACAAGAATCTGCCACTGCCCTTCCGTACTCACCATTTCAGGAAAATCCACTGACAATGAAATCATAGCCAGGCGACCCTGATCATCCAAACTCTCCTCATGGTTCAGTAAGAGATTTAAATTGTAAATCACCCCCTCTTCATCTGTGCTGATTTCCATTGTATCTGGCAATGTCACTCCCAGATTACCCGGCAATGGCAATAAGATCGTAATATAACCTGCCTGTTCCTTAATCTGATTGTAGGTAGCAGGTTGCAGCTCCTGTGCGTCAAATGGCTGTACGGGATAGCTCTCCGGCAATGCAAAATATTCATAAGATAAATTAGTGAAGGAGACTTCAAAAGTGGGTAATGTACTCATGATGGGGGTTAATATTTATTCAATATATGGGTTAACGTAAACTTTTATCCGGATTAGGTTTCATCATTCCTCTAAACAAAAAGTACCGCTTTTCTTCTACGCGAAGAAAAGCGGTTTTCAATGATTACTTCAGTCTTTTAACGTCACGGATGTGTATATACTGTATACACCAGTGTACCAGATGGAGGTAAGCCATAACCGCCACCTGTCCAGCCATAAGCAACGGCAGTACCGTTGGCAGGATTGAGATCACCACCTGTTACTACCAGTGTATTAGCCAGTGTGCTCCATGCTACAAAAGTACCATCAGATGAGTACCAGGCATAGTTCACAATTTTAGCTTCAGGCTGCTTTACCGCCTTTGCTACTGGCGTAAAAGTGCTGAACAACAAGAACATCGTGAAAAGAGAAAGGGACAAGAGAGCTTTCATGTTTCTCATGTGGGTTGTCTTTAATGATTAACAAATAGAGGGTTATTTCCTATTAAAAATACAAAAAATATAAGATTGAAAATATTAAAATCAGATTAAGTTTTTAGAGAAGTTCCCGGCTGATATTTTAAGGGAAAAAAGTTTCTTCTGTTTGTCGACAGAAGAAACTTTTATTTCCTATTCTTTACAGGAGGTCACTGACTGCTGTGTTGCAGGTACTGTGGAACCCATTGCTTTTGACAACTTAAATAAATTGCTGCTAGGTGAATCAACAGGTAATCCATTCGCTTCGCGGATCAACTGGAAGATATGATCCGGTCTTACCACTACATAGTTCGAATTCAATGCATTCGCCGCATTCTTAAAGCTGGTAGGGGTTACTCCCTGCCATGGCTGTGCCTGAATGATAATAAACCTGGGGGATGTACCGTTCCATCCTGCGGCTGCAGAAGCTATGTTATCCTTGATCGTCTGCTCTGTGGTGCAATAATTACAATTCAGCGCCATACCCGGCAATTTGTTGTTGTAAATAGTCAACCCGCCATTGGTATTCTGGGCAGTCATTCCAAGTAAGGAAGGTGCATACGTAGCATATGTCTGACCTACATTCTGATTGATACCACCAGTAATGGTATTCCAGACGGTCACTACCCTGAAACCTGCACGTTTATTGTAATCTTCTGTCTTCGCTACAAACTGGTTCAGTTTGGTCTGATCCCAGCTGTTAGGATATGTGTATCCATAACCAGAAGGACCGCTGATCAGGTTATCATTATCTGTTGATGACTGCCAGTAGTAATTCAATGCGCCCGGCATGGCATCCAGCATAGCTGGTGACAGGGTCCATCCCATGGGTACCTGCCCACGTCCCGGATCATTCCAGAGTTTACGCATCAGGTGTTCTACATATTGCAGGTTGTCGCCATCACTCAATATGAAAGCTACATAGATCTTATTCTGCAACGTTGGTTTCTGTGGCATCGCTTTCAGGTTGACAGTTCTTGGCATACCACTATGTACAGTAAGGTTAGTTGCCCAATCGCTGGCGATAGTCGTGATACCATATGTAGACGTTCTTTGTACACCGGGTCCCTCATTGGGCCACCAACCCATGAAGTTAGCACCCGCAGGCATGGAAGCCAGGAAACTATTCAGTAACGTGCTTTCATCTGCGATATCCGGATCCAGCCAGATGGTAGCTGCACCAATCGCTACCGCATATTCACGCAATGCGGCTTTGTGTACATCCGGATTTAAGCCGATCAAAACACGCTTGTCAGCACCTGGCCAGTAGTTGTTGAACATCGCCTGATATACGGCCATCTTGCTGGTATATACACCACGAAGATCTGTGATGACGGGCAGGTTGTAAGGAGCTGCCTGCAATTTAGACAAGAGCGCAGGCGAAGCGATCAACGCATTCTTGCTTTTTGCGAGCATGGTAGCCAGGTTCACAGTATGAATCTGCGCAGGATCATAAACGATCAAACCCGAGATTTCGCTACGGTATTTTGTAATAAGGCTATACTTATCAGACACCTCGTTGTAGCTCAATCCCAGGGAATTCAGCCAGGTGTACTGACCTTCAGCAAAAGCATCTCCTTCGTAAGAGAAGATACGTGGTTGTGTCTTGTTGACAATACCTTTGAGTGAAGAGAATAAATACATTTCCGCGGAAGAGTTGTTCTGCTGAACGGCCACGTAATCCACTTTCGTGTAAGCGGAACCACGCCAATATACACGCAGTTCAATCGACTGGTTGTCTGCCGGCATGGTAAACGGCAATGTGAATGATACATAATCACCCGCGATGGAAAACATGGTGCGGGTAATGGTTTGAGAGGCAAGGACTACGCCGGTGGTTGCGTTTCGAACATCGATGTCTACGACAGGGTCGTTGTTGGCGGTGTTATTGTCCGTTTTCATACGGAACTCCGCCACGTTTGGTCCTGCGGGAATGGTGTTGTCATAAGGGCCATAGATCATATGGTCGTTGGCGGCATCGATGCCGACCTGGCAAAGCCAGCCATCGGTTTCTAAGCGGCCGGTCTTATGACCGAGAGAGGAGCCTTCGCCTTCCCATTTGGTGGAAGTTTCGCGAAGGATGATCAGATCCTGCGTTTGAGCCGTAGCAGGAAATGATGGGAGGAGCTGGCCCTGGGGCCAGGTAGTCTGGGCCATTGAGGGCATGGCGAAAAACGGCATGAGTAGCAACGACAGTGCTGCTGCGATCTTTACAGTCGGGTTACCGGGTTTGATCATAGGTGAACTATTAAATATGAATGATAACGTGTCCCTTCCAGGTGAAGGGTCTTTAATGGACGCTTAGTACGCTCTGAGTCATTTTCAACGTGAACGAAATAAAAGTACGTATTAAAATGGAAATGCAAAATATGATTGAAAATGGTTGGCAGCTAAAAGGATTTAACAAGTTGGTAATCAATTAGATTATTTGTGGGAGTTATAACAATGAAATAACATGGGGAATGGGGGAATGGGGTGATTATTCCTAAAACGGACCTTTAGAGAAATGGAAAAACAAAATAACCTGCGCAGTATGAATAAAAAGAAACAACTTAATTATGAAAATGATTGACGAAATTCAAGTGGCGATAAATTCGTTTTTGTTTTAAACAACTTACTAAACGACTGCGGATGCTCAAACCCCAGCTGGTAAGCAATCTCACTCACTGACAATGTTGTCGTAGACAACTGTACCTTCGCCTTCTCAATCAGCTTTTCATGGATATGCTGCTGCGTATTTAACCCTGTCAATGCCTTCAGCATCCCGCTCAGGTAATCTGCGGAAACATGCAACCTTACGGCAAGATTATTGACCGTCGGTAATCCCTGCTGTGTATTCAGATGTTCTTCAAGCAATGTATCCAATTGTTCAAGTAACTGATGGCTGCTCTTTCTCCTTGTCAGGAATTGCCGCTGATAAAACCGCTCTGAATAATTCAAGAGTGATTCCAGCAGAGAGACAATAATATTATGACTAAAGGCGTCGATGTTCGCCACACTCTCCTGCTGTATATTATTCACCAGATGAATCAATGTACTTTCTTCTTTATCCGACAGAAACAACGCCTCATTCACCGCATAATCAAAGAACGCATACTGCCGCATCTTCTTTGCCAGTGGGGTATTCCAGAGCAGGTCAGGATGTACCATCAGCATCCATCCCTTCGCTTCCAGCATCATCTGTGCATCGATTTCCATTCCAAAGATCTGGCCGGGGGCCATAAATGACAGCACCCCTGCATCGAAATCATATTCCTGTTGCCCATACTTTACTTTCACTTTTTTGGCGAATCCCTGCTTCAGCGCAATGAGATAAAAGTCGACCATCAGCAAGCTGGGTTCAAAGGCCGGGACCTCTTTAATCGTGTCCAGCTGTACCACACTGATCAATGGGTGGCCCGCCATAGGCAGGCCCCTTAACTGATGCAATTCGCTGATGGATTTTACTCTATATGGTTGCATATCCAAATTTAATAAGCCGCCGCAAATAAAGGTGCAAAATCCCTCAGCTTTCTTTTTCCCAATACCGGGCGATGCGAAAAGTATACTTTTTGAATCTCGCCTGTATGCTGTGCGGCCTGCATTTCCACCAGCATAGTAGCCAGATCCTTTGGCATACCCATGCTTTCCAGTCCCTGTTGTACCTGCTCAGATGGCAACGCAGGCCATTGCAGATCAGGCTTGCCGATGGCGGTACCTAATATATGAGCCGCCTCATTACAGGTCAGTTCATCGCTGGCTACATACCGTATTTTTATTCCTTGTACCGGTGTTGCAAGTTCTTCCACCACAACATCGGCAATATCTTCCGGAGCGACAAATGCAATCATATCATCGCCGCCATAGTTAGACATGATCATGCCGTAGGTTTTAATCATACCTATGAAACCATAAAAATTAGAATAGAAAGCACCAGGTCTTAAATGGGTCACATTTACATCGGACAGTTGATTGAAAAATGCTTCTGCATTGTGATCTTTCATCACGACTGCCGCCCAGCCACTCAGGTTGATCACCCTTTTGATACCATTGGCTTTGATGGCCTCCACATAGTTAGTGGCTATACGGGAAAACCAGGCAAATTGATCGGGAGCTGTCATATTGAATGGGATCATACAGTACACCGCATCGGCACCTTTGCATGCTGCTGTCAAAAATGCACTATCCTCCAAACTACCGATAGCTGGTGTGGCACCTAATGAGGTAATGGTGGCAGCTTTGCCCGGGTCACTGCTGATCAACGTTACATCATATCCTTTTTCAACTAATGAAACCGTCAGCGGTTTGCTGATATTACCTAATGATCCTGTTACTATGATTTTCATATCGTTGTGATTTTATACAAATGTAGCAGGGGTTAAAAAAGTGGACGTAGCCAAATACGGATTACTTGTAGCCAAATCCTGTAACTTTACGAAATGAAAGCAGGTCAGTTCATACACGCCAGTTCGCTACTGGATGAAAGTATATTTGAAGACACGATTATCTTCATCACGGAGTATAATGCAAAGGGGGCGATGGGGTTCATTGTAAATAAACAATTTCCCAGAGGCCTGACTGAGCTGGAAGAGTTTAAACAGGGCACTCCATTTCCATTATATGAAGGAGGGCCGGTAGACCAGGAACATCTTTTCTTTGTTCACCAACGACCTGATCTTATTCCGGGTGGGGCACCTGTGACAGATAAGGTATACTTTGGCGGAGATTTTAAAATTGCTGTCAATCATATCAATCAGCGTAGACTTACCGGGCAGGATATTAAAATATTTATCGGGTATTGTGGCTGGGATGATGAAGAGCTGGAAGCAGAAGTTGCTGAAGGGAGTTGGACGGTTACGGATGCAGGAGAGATCTTTTAATGACAGAAAAAAGCGCCTGACCTAACGACGATGGAGAGCGCTTTACTTATGAGGCAGAAAGATCCTGATGAAGGACGAAGAAAAGAGCTTTACTAAATGATGAAAAGAAAACCTTTACCTATTGATGTAGAAGAGCGGTTTACTTTATGACCTCCTGAAAAATAGCATGATCTGCTATCATATGATACAGTATATTATGTCCTGTATTATTCAGATGAATCCCATCACCATAAGACAAGTATGTTTTTATCGTCCCATCCTCAGCTGCCAGGGTATCATATATATTCGTAAAATGCTCCCCATAAGCCAGTTTCATTTTCTCATTCAGCGTCTTTAACCTCGTTCTATGAAACCCATCCGGAAAATTTCTCGGTTGGGTACCAAAAATAATATACTTCACTTTTGCAGCATCCAGCAAGTAAATAATCTCCTTATAATTATCCATGATCTCTTCGTCTGTGTAATCATTGGCTACATCATTTGTAGGATAAGACATGATAACCAGCGAAGGGCGGAAAGACAATGCGGCAGTAACGTTATGGTTGGTATCCGTTTCTGGACGACCTTCCTGGACACTTCCCTTAGGAATACCCTGGTAAGTAGTAAGACCAACAATACCCAGGTTAAAGTAAGTCAGTATCCGCTTATTCTCTTTTGTAGACAGTTTCAATCTGTTAACCCACGAAGAATCGACAGGAGTAGCTCCCATTCCGGCAGCAGTAGAAGAACCAATGATAACAATTCTGGCAGAATCCGGTTTGGTCCCTACCGGGTTGCTGGGTGTGGTCGGGGTGGTCCCGGGGTTTTTGACGTCAGCATTCTCAATTTTGCCACATGCAATCAAAAAAGACACAATTACAAAGCCGATATATAGGTAACTTTTCACGATGGCAAAGTTATCACGAGCTCATACATTCGCATTCACATCTTCATGCTATGCTGTATTGAGAATTAAATTAATTTATGAGCAAAATATATGTATTACTAATTTTAAACCATAAGCAGCTGAAAAACAAGTAAAACCGGGGTCTACAACTCTTCTACCCTCCTCCTGTACTGTGTAAGTATTACCTGAGCTGGGTCTAGCTCGTTAAAGATCATGCCGAGGAATCGTTTTACCAGTTTTCCTGGTACCCGGTATTCTCTTTCGTACCGGACAATTTCCCGGATCTCTTTTTCTGACAGGCCATCTTCCCGCATTTCTTCCAGTTCTTCTTCTTCAAATAACGGGTCTTCGGGCGATTCCTGCTCTTCCGGCAATGGGGCGCCATATTCAAAATAGACTTTTTCTTCTGAGCCGTGTTTGCTACGGATGCGTTTCCCCTCTTTGATCAGGGTATAGCCATATTGCCCTACGGTAGAATTCTGCAACAGGGCGCCAATCTCCGCATCCGGGAATAATGCGACCAGCGCGCTGGCACGTGCTTCCAGGGTGATAGCGAAAAACTCAAAGGGGAGATCCTTTTCTACCAGGATCAAACATCCATTATATTCCCCTGCGAATAATGTCTGGGGTTTATTGGTATCAAACAGGTTGACTTCCTTATCAGGTGCCAGATCTTTCAATAAAAGGTCTTCTACATCCTTCACCCCTGCCCCTTTTACAAAAACATAATATTTATTCCATGCCATTGGCGCCTGCTTTAAAAAATTTACTTCAAGGATATCTCCGGTATCACGGTCTCTATCGAAAGGATGTAATGTACTTTCTTTTTAACAGACATCCGGGCAATTGGTTTATACAGTGCTTCTTTTGTTCCGGCAGTCTGGTCGGATTTCCTATATTAGCCGCTCAATTTAACAAATGAACACCCCTATCACCTATATCGAAGGCGATCTGATCCTGGAAGCGAAAGCCGGAAAGTTTGATGCCATTGTACACGGATGCAACTGCTTTTGCGTCCAGAAGAAGGTATAGCTCCGCTGGTTGCCAAAGCCTTTGGTTCAGACCAATTTTCCCTTGATGCAAAGCAATACAAAGGTGAGGGAACAAAGCCCGGCAAGATAGATTACCAGACAATAACCCTTTCCAGCCAACAACCGCTGACTATCATTAACGCCTATACCCAATACGATTACAGCCGCGAAAAACCTTTCGACCCAATCGCTTTCAGGCGTTGCATGCAGGCAATAAACAGCCAGTTCAAAGGTCGTCACATTGGGATGCCTTTGATTGGGGCTGGTCTTGCTGGGGGTAATTGGAATGAAATAAGTGAAATAATTGCGGCAGAATTAACAAACTGTCAGGTTACAGTAGTCCGTTTACAGCAGCGAGATCCGTTGCTCTAACAATTTAATCTTCCCCATCCAATAGCCTTTGGCTTCTTCTCTTTCTTTGTTGGTTTCCTGTCGCAACTGTTGCAATTCACCATTGTAAATGGTAATCAACCCGTTCAGGTGCGAGATCAAACCTTCCTTGGTGTTAGGAACATACCCTGGCCCGGAACAACCACACGAGTGAAATGCGATGCCCACTGAATATAACACACGCAGGTGTTCCCATGCCTTTATTTTCCCTTTTCCCGGAGCCTGGAAGTCTGTGCCCATATCCGCCATCAGTTCCCCACAATCGGGACATTTGGCCAGTTTGGCATGTGCATGACCACCCGTTCCGGAACAGGAACAGTCTTCAGAAATACGCCTCTTAAAGGTCTTACGGCATTTAAAACAAGCATAATATGGCTTGTATACGGAGTATCCATATCGACACATATATACAGTTAATTAGGGTAAAGTGGTGCAAAGATAAAAAGCTCCCGGCAGAGCATTTCTTTATAAAATGTTATAATTTATGAATACTTGCAACTACAGGGGCTTAGGTTTGAAAATGTTACAGCTCATGTGTTAAAATGTTAAAATTTAACAAATTGATGTAGCTTGTAAGGACCTTTTAAGAGGGCACCATTATATTTGTGAAATAACTTAATTGAGAAATGAGACCCAGATTTGTTTCCCTGATCCTGCTAGTGACCATATGTAGCTCCTGCCATAGAATGAAGCATAAATTATCTCAGGCGAAAGATGCGGCGATTGATAAGGTACTGCCCTCACAGGATAATCAAACGCTTTTTGCACAAAGGTTTCAGCATGTGACCGGGACTAACATCCAGGTGTATACGGATTGTCTGGGAGCTGATTACAAAGAGATGTTTAGCTTCACCTGTAGTCCTGCAGATATCATGAAGATAGTGGCGGACAAGCAAATGAAACTGGCGCCTGCACCGGAAGAAGGGTTAGCGTTTGGAGAAAATATTTCATGGTGGAATAAGGAAAAAATGAGCACAATTCGCCCTTATAAATGTGGGAAGGACTACGAAGACAGGCAATACCTGTGGTATGACAATGCGACCATGCAGG
>Ga0182005_1001206_pt1 | contig 10677 bp, 8 predicted proteins | sample Sormic07211103_1_FD_123021 | JGI IMG/M metagenome (GOLD analysis project Ga0182005, IMG submission 123021) | Rhizosphere microbial communities from Sorghum bicolor, Mead, Nebraska, USA - 072115-103_1 MetaG | ecosystem: Host-associated > Plants > Roots > Rhizosphere | place: USA: Nebraska...
CATATCAGTTGTGCACTTCAAGTAGCACCTCCCGGTCTGATGACCGCATCCGGCGTGGTGTCACCGTGGCGACGCTGTAGCTTGCATGTAGACTGCCTCACTTTTAATCGTATGCCTTCGAACCAAAAAAGGGGACTCATTTATTTTCCTGCGCTACCGGCAGCTTCTGGTCGGTTTCGGCTTGTCGTGATAGGCAGAAAACGGCCAGGAGCTGCCAGTCAAGAGTACGGAAAATAAACCTGCCCCCCTTCGAAGAATTCGAGACAGATTTACTTAGCAGAATTAAGAAATAAACCCGCCCCCATTCTCCCCAAACGCTTTGGAAATTTTACTAAAAACCCATAAGTGTTATTTTTTTGGTTCCTCGTCTGGAGGCGGAAACGCGACTATGAGCAGTGCTGTCCACAAGACTTTTAGCTCTTCTTTGCCGAGAAGGCCGTAATAATAAATCAGCTCTTTAACCACCTCAGCATTGTGTTTTGCGATATTCAGGGCTACTGGAGGAATAATGCTTTCGAACTCTTCTCCTGAATCTTTATCTCGAAAGGTTCTTATCGCAAACCAATACAGGTGTTCCGAGAATGCGTCCACCCAATGCACTGCATGCATACCTTGCATGCCAAAGGCGAATTCGGGGAAGGATATTTTTTCAAGTGTTTGCTTGTAGAATTTCTCTAATTTTTCCCGAGGGGATTTTTCAGTTAGTTCTTGTCTTTCTATTAGACTTTTAGTCTCACCATTGAATTTGTCAAACCATATGGATAAAGGGAGCAAATCTACTGGTGCATAGCTTCTCATTGATTTGAAGTCCGGATCATGAGGGAACTCTAATTTGACAAGCCAATTTTGAAGCCGTTGAAAATCATAAGGGTTTATATGTAAAAAGCCTCCCCGCTGTATGTATAAACGGCTGGCAAAAGGGGGCGGCATTACGAGGGAAGCGCCATCGTGAACGAATTCCTGGAGGTCGAACATGAACACAGCCGATGATTCAGGTCTCTTTTCTGGGGTAGAGGTACAAGCGAAATGAATGGCCACTGCAGGATCACCAGTGATATCGACAAAATCTGCCAGGGACACCTGGTAATGCTGGGCTGTCGCTTTCAAGTCAAATTCCGAAAGCGGTATTCCTATTGCATTCTGTATTTCCGGACTATTCATCAGGAGTGTGAAGTACTCAAGCTTCTTTTTTTCGATCTTCTGATTTGTTTCTTTCCTGTGAAATGAAGGCGTCACGTCATAGGATGAATTTGCTTGACCACGAAAAACTGGTGCAAGAAAGTTTTTTCGCGTTTCGGGATCGGGACTACTTACATTAATAATCTCTCGTTGCCAGTGGTACAGGACGACCCAAGCATGCCAGGGTGATTCCAGTTTGATAATCGACTTGCCTTGCGGCCTGGAGTGCGCCATCAACTTAGAAATGTTTTCTTTATGAGCGTCAAGTAGGTCTTTTAATTGTTTTTCTGTAGCTTCTGTGCCGCGCACCATTGGGCCAAGCTGTTCCAAGTCGAGTTGGTGATAATCATCGTAAAGTTCTTTTGCCCAGCTGTGACTATTCATGGCTGATCACTCCAAGGAGAGAGGCTGATTTGAACATTTGACCAATGTAGAGGGGATTTCCAGATGCGCCCCAGAGAAAGCTGCATATTGAACCCAGCACGGTCAGGATCTTGAACCAGTTGTCAAAGCACATGGCGTTTTCTCCTTTTTGACGAACAAATGACCCGCAACCTGTGTGTACTGACACCTGAATCAAATCGATTTTCGAAGTGGCTTTCACCTGAATTAATTTCGACGAGCCAAGGTACTTTCAACACATGTCAAATTCAATTCACGCACACGAGCCGAACAAACAACATCAAGATGGGTTCTTTTCCAAGGAAATATCACCGCCAACCACTGCCTTTGAAACAGAGCCATAGCCTGAAAATTTACCCTTGATTTTTTTCGAACATGGAGATACTTCGAAGACCATCGAACCAAACTGGATATGCGCACTGCCAGAGTTTTTATAATCCAATTCAAAAAATTCTCGTACAAAAAACCACCCTCCATTTCCAATGTAATTAACAGATTTCTTTCGATATGCCGGAGCCATCCCTTTCCTATGATCTTGTTGCCTTTGGATTGCAGTGACATTTCTACCTCGTAGCTCCCAACGGTGCGCTGAGTGATCTGCCCCTTCCAGTTACCGCAAAGTGCATTCCTCCTCGCGCCTCCCACTGGCAACAGTTGTCTTTGCTCGTAGTACTTCATCAAAAAAAAGTAATTGACCCACCTATAAAGGTGAATATTCCGCTCACTATTGCTGCTTTCTCTTGGGGACTCATAGTATTTCCCTAACTCTTCTACCGCGAAAAGATAATCGCCAAATAGCCCCTGCGTTACGCGGTACAGACTCTACTCGCATGCAAAGTGGGAAGATGTCACCCCTCCACCGCTCCGGTTAGACACCGCTTCGGGGATAAGGAAACGCTTTGGGTTTATCCAGCTTTGGATCGACGTATGTGCGTAAAGCCGCATCCGTAACCGCGTAACCCCAATTGATCAATCGTTCCTGTAACTCGTCATCCAGCCGCTTCAGGCGCGTAGCGACGCCGGCCAGTTCCTGAGTGCGCGCAGGCTTGCAATCGAGATTGAGTGCGCGCCCCGAATATTGGTCATGCTGGGTGCCTATTCCCCAATAGGTCCCCAGGCGTTTGCCGGGATCACCCGGTTTGGCTTGATAGCTCGCGATGAGCGCGCGTTTGCGCAGACTGCGCACCTGATTGTCGATCAGATCCAGAACGCGATAGGCGTGACGTGGCCAATCCTGTTTGGGTTCTTCCTCCGGTTTTATTTTGGCGCCAGCGTCACTGACAAGCACCGTTTCGTAGCGCTTCCAGACAGTCTCCAGGCCCAGGTTGTCATAAACGCCGCCGTCGGCCAGCACGACATCCGAGGTAAAGGGTGGCAGTTGCAGGTCGGCGCCGGATCCTGGTTTGAAGGCGGCCGGATGCAGTTCGATGGTCAGCGGTGATAGCACCGGTGGAAAGGCTGAAGAGGCCGCGACCGCCCGGGCGATCGAAAAATCAGGCTTCTCGATGCGGCCAACGCGATAGTCGCCCATGTAAGGTTTGGAGAAACGCCACAGCACGCCGGATTGCACGTTGGTGGCATTGATGACAAAGCGAGGGGTATCAGGCAGATCCTGCAATGTTGCGCCATGGAAAAGGTGTTTGTCATAGGCCGCCGCGACTTTGTCGCCAATACTGCCGGGAAACAGAAGGCCGCCGATGATCGCTTCGGCATCAAGCGTGCGCCTTGCAAGCGCTCGAATGGGCTCGACCACCCGCGCCTCAAAGGGCGCCCGATCACCATTGAAAGGCAGATGCTTCCAGGCCAGGGCAAGAACAGCGCTGGTGATGGAGCCTCCAGACACGCTCGAAATACGCTGCACTGTAAAGAGATGACCGGCCTCATAGAGGCGCCACAGGCTTCCCACGTGAAACAGCATGGCGCGGTAACCACCGCCGGACAGACACAGTCCAGTACCTGACTCCAGGCGAGATACTTCAGCCTCCACAGGCTCGCTCAATGCCACGTTGACGGGCTCCACATTACTCGTCGCCGTTTCTCCGATATCGGCATGATCGGCCATGACCTCGAACGTCGCATCACCATCTATTGCCATCGGCAGATTTGCCAGTGCGACAACGGCAGGATCCTGGGCATTGGTCAGCCTGCCCGCGGCATTGAATTTTGCCGCCATCAGGTACTCGACTTCAGTCTTGGTGTAGGCGGGATCCCAGTGTGTGTTTTCCGGTACATGACAGTGCCCGAAATGGCCGCCTTTGGCCCAGGCGTCCGTGCTGCGTAAATGGCCACCCGGATCTTTGCCATTGACGGCAGGCTTGGGCAGCCCCGCCGGCCAAACCAATGGCACGTTATGGGTCTGTTCCAGCCAACGGCAGAGACGAGCCACGTTCTTGAGTGTCGCTTTGTTTTTGGTTTTACCGGCAAAACCGACAACTTCTATCTGCAAGGCTCGATCGCGATTAGTCTGTACACCGCCCGGTGCATTGCGTAGCGAGCGGGCCGCGGTGTCGGTATCGATATGCTGGTAGATTTTGCTGGCGTCGACCGTGAAGTGCGGGTCTGCTTTGTTGGCCTTGAACGCGGCAAAGGCTCCCTCTGCGCTCCCGCCTTCTGTTGTGTGATGCACAATTTTGAATTCGCCGCCCGTATAGCTCCCGCTGGAACCGGAAATGGGGTGCTGTTCGGCAAAGGGGCATGTGGCCATGGTTTATCTCTCCTGTCAGAGGACGCCGAGCTCAACGCCCGCGATATAGATTTTTCGATAATCGGCCATCCTGCTCGCCAGCTTTGGTTGCAGGGTCTTCATCGCATCCGCATCGATAGAAAGACTGCCGGTACTGCGCCGCAGCGATGTCTGGCCCTTTTGCAGTTTGAAGAACAGGACTTGCGTCAAGGTGTTGTCGGCCTTGAGGGAGAACGCCATGGCTTCGGCCATGAGACCGTGATCGGGATCCGGGTAGACATAGGTGAACTGAAAGCGACCGATTTCCCCTTTGCGGCTCTGCTTGTTGAAGAGCGTGATGAACGGGGCATCTTCGTTCATCTTGTGCAAGCCATTGAGCACGGCGAGAACGGCGGCAGCGGCACCGGCAATCGGGCTCAGAAATGCCGTGATGACGCCAATGATCGCTTCATGCACATCGAACGCATCACCCTTGTAGGTGAACTCCGCAGTCTCTTTGGCCTGGATCACCCAACCGATTGCGACGAGGTTGCTGAAATAGGCGTCGAAGAACACCAGCGGATCGGTATTGGTACCCACCGCCTTGGCTCCGGCAAGCTGTGCAAAGAGCGATGAATCAGTGATGGCTTGTCGCACGTCGGCCTCAACGCCCTTGGTGAACGACACGACATTCGAGCCGACGACCAGTGACTGTTGCTTGGCAGTTTGCAGCTGCGGCATTCCCATGCCATCGGCGGCAGCTAAAGAGATGTCCGGTTTCATCGGCAAACTGGCGTTGGCGAGAAATTGTTTGGCGTGCTCCAGATCGAAAAGCATGGTGCTTTCTCCGTCGGATTAAATCACGGTGTACTCAAGGTAGAGGTTCGTTGAGCTCAGGGACTGTTTGAACGGTGTGTAGGCCGCATTGAGGGCGTCATCGTTACGAAATATTCGTCCTTTGGTTGCCGCCAGAATGGCCTCCTGCAGAAGTGAATTAGGCATCTGCCAACCTTTGGCGCCTTGTTGCTTACCGAAGGCCTCGTCCGTGGGAATCGCGGCCACCAGCTCGCGATGAGTCATCAGGTCGAGGCCTTTCTCCTTGATCGTGGCGTTGTGACTGCCGTGGTGTCCGACCTTGTAAAAACGCACACGTCCAAGGATCTGAGTCGCCGAGAATTTTCGGGTCCCGTCCTGGTAGTCCTGATCGTGCCAGGACAACCAATTGCCAACCTGTGCATCGCCAGGAAAAAGCATGAAGGTCTCGTCAGGGAGCTCAAACGCAAGTACCAGGCTCGTATTGTTGGTGTCAGAGTCGAGTTGCATCGCAAACTGGTCGGCGGCGCCGAGCCAGTCGGAATCGATTGTCCGACGCGATTGATCGCGCCCGTCTCTATCGGTTTCGGCGCAATAGTGCTGATTGAGCCAACGAAGTACACCGTTGTCGGTGCACGCATCGATGACGCCCGATGCATTGCCCGACGCGCGAACCTTCTCTGTACGGATGCGATTGGATCGGGTTGTGAACGGCAAGTCGTTATCGGGGTTGTGAGGCTCACCGTTAACCAAATGGAACAGCAGATCCTCAAAAGCCCTGTTCTCGAGATAAGTCTCTTTCGCCGCGCCCGACGAAGGTTTGTCCTTTTTCAGCCGGTCCCATTTGCGCGGAGGGCCAAGTACAAAGGCCTTCATTTCTCCGGGAGCGTCGACAACCTGACCGGGTGACAGGAACTCTGTGGAGAGTGCCGCGACCTTCACCTTTTCCATGATCTCGCGGCCTTTGAGTCGCTTGGCCTTGACCTGCGTGGCAGCGAGCGCGGCATTGGCCGGCCCACCTCCACTGTGCTCAACAAGCGGCCCTAAAAAAGCGTCGAGGCCGGAAAATGCAACCTGCCGATCAGCGGCAAACGGCGAAGGATCCGGACTCGCGGCAGCCCGCTGAATGGTTTCCGCAAGCGCCGCCAATGCAACGCCGCGCTTGTCACGATCCTCGCGTAGCCGCCTTGCATCGACATCGTCGTCATCTTCGGTCCAGGCCATCCAGAGCTTCTTGATGTCAAGGCCGTCGAAGATGATGTCCTGCGCTTGCGAAAAACCTGAGATGTGGTCCCAGTGTTCATGGGTGATGACCAGCAAATCTAGCGAGCCTTTTTTCACTACACTGCCATCCGCTGCGAATGTGCCACCTGTGGTCTTGACGATATCGGTAGCAATTTGTCGCATGCGCTCTTCGGCCTGCGCACTGCCCATCAGAATGCCAAAGTCGATCAGGATATGTGCCGGTGGTTCATCGCCGTTGAGCACGCGGATAAGGAAACAATCGCCCAGATAGCCGGCATATTCTCGCCCTTGAGCACCCAAAGCCCGGTACATGCGCACGATTATTTTGCCCGTCGCGTTAGCGGGGCTGCCTTTCTTTTGTCGAGTCATTCTTGGCTCCTGTGCAGGAAGGCGAATGGCTCAAGGTTGGCGCTCGCACGTGAGCCAATCGCCTGTCCGGAAGTTTTTCCCGTGCGGAAATCACGCTGGGCAGCCAAACGCTTGTCGTCGCAAACATTCTTTCTGATGATGCGAATCAGCTTGCCGTCGCGCAGGTCAATATGAATTGTGGCGCCACCGCGAAACCAGAAATCAGGGTCGCTCGCAAGGAGTTCAGGGTCACCCGCATCCGCCTTCTGCTGGTCGAGTGGATCATCGTAGCCACGTCGTTTCTGCGTCATTTGGATGATCAGTTGATGCGTCTCCTGCCCCTCCGGACCGGCTCGCCGTGCAACGCGCGCCGAATGCACCTCGAACTTCGGTACTTTGGAAAATTTGCCCATCTTGTTCGCCTTACCTGTCCACAACGTAGGGACGTTGGTCAACGGCGCCTTGCGACGAGGATCATCGAAGGCAAGCAGGCGCATGCCGACCAGCTTCTCCCAACCCTCGTCGAACGCACTGTCGACCTTGAACCACTCATGAATCAGGGACTGGTTTCGCTGGATCACCTCGACAGCGGCTTCGCGCAGGTTGCGTCGCCCACCGCCAGAGGCTCCATGCAAGTTCGACTCCTGCGTGGGGCCGAGAAAAATGGATAGCTTGAGGGAGGCCAACAGATCGGAGAAGACGTCGCTGAGTCCATCTTCGGGATTGCCGCTGGCCAGGCCAAACTCAGGAGTCTCGGATAGATCCGGCTCATCCCATAGCAAGCTGTCGGGTGCCATCGAGATGCACCCGGGCACGGTGATGCCACGCTTTCTGAACGCTTCGACGAAAGCGATGCGATAACGCATCGGGTCGTTAGCCACCAGATCCGTATCGGCCGTGATGATTGCCCGCAAATATTCGCCAAAGTGCAGGTCAACCGGGGGGGTATAGTCCAGCGCTCGCACACACATGCGAAGCACCTGGTCCGCGGCCCTTCCGGCTTCGTTGGCCAAACGGTCGACGAGGTCGGCAGAGAGATAATCCTGATTGGGTGCGGCACTTGAGCGACCGAGGCGAAAGAGATCAGCAGTCCTGTGCTCGTAAATAGTGACGAATGCATCAAAGATGGCAGCAACGAGAAAGCCACCACGCGCGTGCGCTTCGAACGTCTCGGAAAGCTTTTTGGGTGGCGTGGCTTCGCCATCTCCTTGCGCATCGGCCTGGGATGCAGCACTGCCCGCTTTGACGGCTGACCCCAGATATTGCAGTGCATAGCGCAAGGCTCCGCGACGTCCCGTCGCGTGCCCAAACTGAAGTGCAAGTCCATTCAACAGGCCCGGCTCGCGCAGCGAACCTTTACTCTGCGCCAACTGATGCCGTACGACATTCGTCAGACTGAAATGTTGGAGCAACGCAATGATGTCGGCAAAAGCCTCATGAAAGGCCAGTGAGTCGAGATTGGAGGATTCGATCGAGCGCTGCTGCATGCCGTGAAGGATCGCATGCGTTGTCTCATGGGCAACGATGTCTTGCGACAGACAGGTAAAAACCCAGCTACTGGAAGCGGTATCACCTTCCGGATGTTTGAAGTAGCCGAAAAGCAGCGCGCGTTTGCCGGGACTGTAATAGGCATTCTTTTCGCGAAGGCCGTGGGGATAGATCCGCAGCCGCCGTGTGAAGCTCCGTTCCGGCGAGTCTTGCGGCGCATTCCTGTCGCCTGCCCACAAGACCACGCGACCCAGCGCCCGCTCGAAATTACGGATGGTGCGCATCGCAACTGCAAACACCATCTGCTGATGGAACTGCGGGCTCCCTTCGGACGGCGGTAACCCATCTTGCGCCAGCAGATGGGGGTCGTTGAGATCGACGGGGGCATAAAAAAGGTCTGAGCTGGGATCGTAATCGATCACCTCCAGATAATCGTTAATGGGCCCAGGCTCCAATTGGTCTTCCCACCGCGTTTCCCATGGAAGCTCGATAACCGTGTCATTAATCACCGCAGTCTTCAGTTCCACGGAAGACTGCGGATCGAAAGCGTATACGCGCAACCGCCGCATGGGAGGCGTCGGCACACGTGGAACCAACTGCTGGATGTCCGTCATCGATTCGGTCCTCGTCGGCGTAAAGGAGGAATAAACGCTATTTCACCCGGGGCCAACCGCCGATAAATCTTGACTGCATCAGCTAGCCGGTAATTTCTAATGGAGCAAGGTTGTACCACCTATTTAAAAGTTGAAGTCTAGAGCCGGAGGAAATCCGGCTCATAGTTGAAACCTGAACTTGCACTAGAGTTTTTTTCGTGTAACCAATCACACTTGGAACTAGTTGGATCCATTCGTGAAGGATCCAAAGTCGAAGTCTAGTCACACAAAATGAGGTTGCTTCTATTAAAAGAGAGTTATTTCTATTACGAAAAGATATTGAGACAGCTGGTCGGCAGGTGGCGACAGTCCATAGTTCAAAGGCGTTGACCGAACCATGAAGAGTTTTTTTGGCGCCAATCTTTTGGCAAATAATGACGTGTAAAGTTAATGATATAGAGCGTCTGGTCGTATTGGCCTCACAGAGCCATGTTACTAGTGCAAATCAGCGCGCCTTGAAATTCTTCTTCGTCAACAACCCGACTCTAGCGTGTCCATCAAGAAAGTGCTCGATTGCACTTGTACAATGGCAAAAAAGCGTACAGTTTTTTTGCCCGATTGCACCCTGTCGCGAAATGCAGCAAACGAAAAAATTACCATTGGTTTTGACAGCAACGGCGAAGAGAAGTCCGTGGACAGGATGCCAAAGGCTTTCTATGCTGCGCTTAGGCCATGCCGCTTGTACTCTTCGCCCAATTTCGTGCTTCTGGCGCAACACTTAAGCGGCTTAGAGAGTCATGCATGGACACGGAATGTTATTCGACACAACTGTCGGAAAACACTACGCCACCTCAGTCGCCTATTTATTAATGGGCACCACAGGAAGATGGCCATGAACATTGCACGGAATATGCTCATCAAGTACTTAAGCGGGTTGCTAACAGTAGGTACGACGTTCGTAAGAAGTTGGTTTATCGAATTCACAACCACAGACAAAGAGACGGACCGAAGGAAATTATCCGTGTGGGGACGACGCGGGATTGTCTTTGCTGGATTGGCGTCGGCATGTTCACTCGGCCTGACACCGTGGACCAACTGTGAGGCTGCACAAAAAGCCTACGAAGGACTGGTGAAAGTAACTTCGCACACTGAGCTATCTGATGCCATTAGTGATGAACTGGGCGCAGAAGCTGCCAAGCGCATTTCCAATAAGCCGGAATGTGCAGACATCCCAAGATCAAGTGACGAACCGATGGTTGGTGGATTTCCCGGCGGCTTTTTCATGATTAGTTCAACGGCGTCGGTAACTTATCTGATCACATCAGATTACGTGAAGTTCGGCTTCACAGATGCTGGTGACTCCAACAGCCTAGGCAATGGCAGCTATAAGTTTTTGTTTGCGGACGGCTCTCTATCCAACGAATTGCAATGCACAGATTTCAAAACAAAGATGTCATGTGACGACAAGACCTCCGATGGCGGTGCAAAATCGGTATACGCTGACCTGCAATTAAAATCTGTCGAAGCAATAAAGACCGACGTTAAGACATACCCAGTGTCCGATTCGATAGCGAAGAGCATTCAAACGACATTTTCGTGTATCACTCCATAAAGAAGGGAAATGGGGGCGGATCTATGTTTGCCACAGGAAATAAACCCGCCCCCATTTTTCCGCAAGATTCTGAAGTCACCCGTTCACTAATGTCCGCTCCTGGCGGATCTGTGCCATTCGTGGAGGGCAGAAAACGGCCAAAAGCAGCCGGTGGACGGAGCGATAGCTAATGAGTAGCTATGCTTGGTCTGCTGCCGGAACTATTTGAGCAAATTGGGCTTTTGCGTCGATGGCGTATAACCCTCTTCAGCAGACACCCGACTGTCAATGCCCGGTCTAGTCAGGGCTAGACGACAGAGCAAGGAATGTTATCCACCAAGCCCGTGAGGGTGTTA
>Ga0182005_1001208_pt1 | contig 10674 bp, 6 predicted proteins | sample Sormic07211103_1_FD_123021 | JGI IMG/M metagenome (GOLD analysis project Ga0182005, IMG submission 123021) | Rhizosphere microbial communities from Sorghum bicolor, Mead, Nebraska, USA - 072115-103_1 MetaG | ecosystem: Host-associated > Plants > Roots > Rhizosphere | place: USA: Nebraska...
AGGCGAAGCCGTACCTCGAGCGCGCGCTGGCGATCGAACCGAGCGCGGCCGCCTGGGAAGCCCTTGGCGATGTCTACGTCGGTGAGGACCATCCGGAACTCGCTCAGCGTTGCTATCGCAATGCCCTGGCGCTCGCCCGCGGGGAAGCGACCGAGGCCTTGCCGGATGAATTGCGCAGTCGTCGTATCGACACGCGCGTCACGGCAGTGGAAGAGCGCGACCAGCATGGCGTGCCGCGCTTGTCGCCCTGATCACTGGTTGGCAGCACCAACGAAGTACATCAGGTTGTCTGCATTTTTGACAGCATTCGATCGGTTGGAAGTCGTCAACTCGTGCGCTCCATTCCGGCCGTACACATAGTCTGCCGTCTCTCCACCTCGATAGTCCACGAAATGTGAGACCTCGTGGATTATGGTCAGTCGTTGACTGTCATATGCGCCATCGCTCACAGGAAGTTCGAAGAACCGATCGCAAAGATGGATGATGTTCCTTGGTTCAGTTTGCGTCCATGCTGCCGTATTCCACGGATATGTGCTCGGGCAGCCACAAAGATACGCTTCGCCTCCCAATCGGAGTCCGACTGAATTGAGCGACTTCATCATGAGATAGTCATCGTCTTTCCGCCAGTAATCGGTATAGGAAGGCCGTGAAAGATATGGCTCCGCCTGGTTCCTCGCCGCACCGAACCAGTAGTCGTAAACATTGTCTTGCTTCAATCGGCCCGAATAGGTCGTATTGCCGAGGTCATCCTTGCCAAGTTCGACGAAGTAGAGATTTTCGATGCGCGTCCGCGCCTTGCTTACCCAGACGTGGGCGTCGAGTGTGGCTGCGGAGATCGCCGAGTATTGCTCGGTGGTGCATTCCTTCGCGGGGTCCGGCTCAGCTCTATGCGTCTGGGCGCTTTCTTTCCTTGGCATATACGTGAATGTGATCGTGTTGCTCGGCTCCATCAAGCGATTGTCTTTGAGCTGACCACGGCCACCATCCTCCTGGCTGTATCCGTAGGCATATGACTGTTCATAGCTCAGTTCGTAGCGGGTACCAGGTAGAAGCTTGTAATCCGCAGTGAGGTCCACCTCGTGCGAGAGTGTTTCGCCGGGTGCCAGGCGGCCGTAATAGCTATCACCATCCTCTGGCAATACCCGTACATGGCGGCCGATGAATTTTGCTGCATCACCCCGTTCATCGACTACCTTGAAGACATTGTTCATGAGATGATTTTCGGGCGTGTACAGCGGCGTATGAACCCTTGGAAGATAGATCGTCGACTTACCATTGTTCTTCAGCATGACCGAGATGGTTCCGTTACTCCACATCGAGGGCCTGCTGGCATCTTCAAGCGAAACTTCCAGTTCGCGGTTTTCTCCTTGCCCACCGGCAAATGCACGGCCGGCAACGACCAGCGATCCGGTGAGCAGCGTCAGTATCTGTCTTTTCATCCCTATCTCCTGCGTCTCCATTGATTCGTCGACATTAACGAATCGCTTGGGATTGGCAACGCAAGATTGCCAAGGTCGCGGGTTGCTTGGCTGTCCTGTCTAGCCCTGATGATGCTGTCGGAAATTTTCCCTGAGACAAATCGGATATGCCCGCGTCTTAACTAGGTGAACACTCAGCTGTGAGCTTCTGTGTGGCCACGTAGATCCGTTGCAGTAACGGTTTAAGGGGAGATCAGCGCCGCATTGCGTCCGTGTCGGGCAAGATCTGAGATGGGCTCGTTTGTGCGTGCCAGCGGCCGGCTCGTTGGCAGCGATGAGCGCGAGTCTTCAGCGCGTCGACCTCATCAGGTCGCTTGCCAGCGAATGCATCCGATTTGTCCAACTCCGTATAGAGCTCCATGCATCGATTCAGAGTGTCTCCTGGGGAGGACACGCTGAGAAATGGTATAGACGACAAGGATGGCGAACGTAGTAAGTCATTGACCGCAATACTCGCGAGTCCACCGACACTGACCACTGCGAGGATGGCCGCAGCGCACCACTCGACTCGTCGGTAGCTGCGCCTAGGCGCAGCGGCTGCCTGAGCATCGAATCCCGCGCGCCATGCTTGGAGCGTTTCGCCAGCCAGATGGAGACCGAGCCACGCGGGAAAGCGTTCGTTGAGCTCCGCGATCTCCGGCCAATACCGCAACACGGCGTTATCGAGGCGTGCCTCGGCCTGCGCGAATAGTTCCATCCATCTCCGTCTCCGATCCGCCGGGAGCGTGAGCCATGCCTCTCGCTGGGACAGCACTACGTCGACCCACTGGCCACGCTGTCCCAACGCCGCGAGGTGTCCCACCTCGTCCCAGTGGAAGCGTGTTTCGGCGGCGGCGAACACCTCTGCCCGGTGCGCGATACGCTGCAGTCCGACAAGGTCGATCAGGTGTTCCTCGAACTGGCCGGGTGCGTCGATATACTGCGTGCGCAGTTCCACGAGGATATCGTCGAGCATGCGCGGTATGCCTTCGGCCCGATGTGCGCCGACATCGGCGGCGAATCGCCAGGCAAGCGTCACCGTGTAGTCGACCGGGAGGGACGGCGATTCCTCGGGTGATGGCTTGTCCACCGCGCCACCCGTCGTGCTGCTGGCCGTGAGTGCAGGCGCTTCGCCGCTCGTGGCCACCGTGGTGTCCATCTGTTCGCACCACGCACGTGCGGCTTCGTAGGCGTGGCGAAGGCGCTGGAAGGCGTCGGGATCGGTCGCCGGATCGATTTTCCGGACCGCCGCCGCGTACGCCCGGCGCACGGCGATCTCGTCCGCATGCGCGGGAAGTCCGAGGATGTCCAGGTGCCAGGGCAGCGTCATGCTCAGCTCGCCGGGTCCGGTGCGAATCGGTCATCACGCTCGATCGCCTGCAAGGACTCGCGGAATGCCAAGGCATCGCGTGCGATCAGTCGCTGGTCCTGCGTGGCGAGCGCCTGCTCGAAACGGAGGATGACACGGCCGAGCCGCTCGCGAGGCTCGCCTAGCAGTTGTTCGTAGAGACGTTCCGCGCGAGCGAGCAGGGTGCGGTTTTCGAGCGTGTCGCGCGGGTGTATCTTGAGGACCGACAGCGCCTGCAACCGTCGTGCGATCTCCTCCGCAGGCATGTGCGCATCGCCGCTTTCGATCACCAGCCGCCTCACCTCGCCGCTGGCGACGACGGTCACCTCGACTTCAAGGAGGCCGTTCACGTCATAGGTGAAGCGGACATCGACGCCATCGCCGTGCCCTGGGCCGGGCAGGAGGGGAATGGTGAGTTCACCGAGCGCGATGTTGTCGCGAACCATGCGCGATTCGCCTTGGTAGACGCCGATGCGAATCTGTTTCTGGTCGGGCGTCACCGGCGAAAAGCGCTCGACGCGACTGGCGGGAACGACGGTATTGCGTTGGATCACCGGCGCGAAGAACCCTGGTGCCTGCGACCCGTTGTCCAGCTGGCGCACGACCTCGGTACCGAGCGTATACGGGCAGACGTCCGTCATCACCATCTCGTCGAGCGCCTTGTCCTTCATCTTCAGCCCCGCCTGAACCGCGGCACCCATGGCGACCACTTCATCCGGGTTATGCCCGACGGCGGGGAAGCGGCCGAACATGCGCGTGGCGAGCGCGCGGATCATGGGCATGCGCGTGGCACCGCCAGTAAGGACCACGCTGTCGAGATCCGCGGCACGGATACGCGCGTCACGCATGGCGCGCTCGATCGGGCGCCAGAGGCGGTTGAGCAGCGGTTGGGCTAGTTTCTCGAACGCCTCGGCGTCGATGTCGACCCGGATCGAACGGCCCTCGTAACGAACGTCCAGCGAAGCACTGCCACTGGCGCTCAGTTCCCGCTTGACCCATTCGGCGCTGGCCGCCAGGCGCTGCATGAAGCGCGGATCGTCACGCGCCGCTTCAGGCGCGCCATTCGCGAAGGCGAGATCGGCGATCGACGTGGTGAAGTCCTGGCCACCGAGCATGTTGTCGCCCGCGCTGGCGCGTACCTCCATGACGCCCTCGAACATTTCGAGGATGGATACGTCGAACGTCCCGCCGCCGAGATCGAAAACGAGGAATTGCGTCTCGCTACCGGCTTCGTGAAGCCCATAGGCGAGCGCGGCGGCGGTCGGCTCGTTGAGCAGGCGTTCCACCTTGAGGCCGGCGAGTTCGCCGGCCAAGCGCGTCGCCTTGCGCTGTGCGTCCGAAAAATAGGCGGGCACGGTCACGATGGCCTCGGTGACCGGTTCACCGAGGAAAGCCTCGGCGTCCGCCTTGAGCGATCGAAGGACCAGGGCGGAAAGTTCCTCCGCACGATAATCGCGATCGCCCAGGCGCACGCTGCGAGGGCTGCCCATATAGCGCTTGAACAGCGAGGCGGTCTGTTGCGGATGGGTCTGCAGGCGCTCACGGGCGGCCTCCCCGACGAGGATGCTGCCATCCTCGTCGACGCCGACGCACGACGGTGTCAGGACGCCGCCGAGCGCATTGGGGATCAGGCGCGGAGCGCCGTCCAGCCACGCCGCGACGAGACTGTGGGTCGTGCCCAGATCGATGCCGACGATCATGTGCTTCCCTTTCCCCTTCCTCCGCGCGCCGGCTGTCCGGCCGGACGCCCCCTACAACGCGGTCAGATTCGCGTAAGCGTAAACCAACCACTTGCTCCCGGCATCTTCGAAGTTCACCTGCACGCGCATGTGCGCCCCGGCGCCTTCGGCGCTGACGATCGTTCCTTCGCCGAATTTCGGATGGGTGACCCGCTGACCGAGGCGGATGGGCGAAGCCTCTTCCACAGCCGACGACGCGTAGCGGTCCGCATAGGCCGGACGCGACACCTGGACGCGCGGGCGCAGTTCGTCGATCAGGTCGGGGGGGATCTCACCGAGGAAGCGGGAGGGCCGGGCCAGCATCTCCGTGCCGTGCATGCGGCGCGATTCCGCATGGGAGAGGTAAAGCCGCTCCCTGGCGCGCGTGATGCCTACGTAAGCCAGGCGGCGCTCTTCCTCCAGGCGGTTGTCTTCCTCCGTGGAGCGCTGGCTCGGGAACAGGCCTTCTTCCATGCCGACCAGGAAGACCACGGGAAACTCCAGGCCCTTTGCCGAATGCAGTGTCATCAACTGCACGCAATCATCCCAGGCCTCGCCCTGGCCTTCGCCGGCCTCAAGCGCGGCATGCGACAGGAAAGCGGAGAGTTCGTTGAGCCCGGCATCGACGTCTTCCGGGGTCATCTCGAAGCGGCTGGCCACGTTGACCAGCTCGTCCAGGTTCTCCACCCGGGCTTCGCCGTTACCGCGCTTGTCGTTCTCGTAGAAGTCGCGCAGTCCGGTGTGGATGATGGCGTGCTCGATCTGTTCGGCGAGGCCGAGCGCACTTGGCGCGTCGTTGCCTTCGCCGTCGCTTTCACCATGGCCGGCGAAGGTGCGTGCGAGGTTGTCGATCAGGCCGATGAAGGCTTTCACCGCGTTTTTCGCGCGGCCTGCCATCGATCCGATGGATGCCTCGGTGAGCGATGCCTCCCACATGGAGCTGCCATCGGTGCGCGCGCGCCGGCGCAGTTCGTCGAGCGTGCGGTCGCCGATGCCGCGCGGCGGCGTGTTCACGGCGCGTTCGAAGGCGGCGTCGTCGTGGCGATTCGATGCGAGGCGAAGGTAGGCGAGGGCGTCCTTGATCTCGGCGCGTTCGAAGAAGCGAAGGCCGCCATAGACACGGTAAGGCAGGTCGCGCTGGATCAGTTGTTCTTCGAAGTTTCGCGACTGGGCATTGGAACGGTAGAGGATGGCGCAGTCGCGTGCGTTGCCGTGTTCGGCGACGTATTCACGGATGCGCTCGATGACGAAACGTGCCTCGTCCTGCTCGTTGTACGCGGCATACAGGGCGATGCGTTCACCTTCGCCTCCATCGGTCCACAGCTGCTTGCCGAGACGGCCCCCGTTGCGCGCGATGACCGCGTTGGCGGCCTTCAGGATCGTCGAGGTGGAACGGTAGTTCTGTTCCAGGCGGATCGTCTTCGCACCCGGGAAATCGTGCAGGAACTGCTGCACGTTCTCCACCTTGGCACCGCGCCAGCCATAGATCGCCTGGTCGTCGTCGCCGACGACGAAGGCTTGGCCGGTACTGCCGGCGAGCACGCGTATCCATGCGTACTGCAAGGTATTGGTGTCCTGGAATTCATCGATCAGCAAATAGCGCCAGCGATCCTGGTAGTGCTTGAGGACCTGCGGGTCCTTCAGCCACAACTCGTGGGCACGCAGCAGGAGTTCGGCGAAATCCACCAGTCCGGCCCGCTGGCATTGCTGTTCGTAGGCCTTGTAGATTTCCACGAAGGTGCGGGTCACCGGGTGGTCGCGATGCTCGATCGCGTCGGGCCGTTTGCCTTCGTCCTTCCAGTTGTTGATCTGCCACGACGCCTGGCGCGGCGGGAAACGTGCCTCGTCCAGGCCGATGCCGGCGATCACGCGCTTTATCAGCCGTTGCTGGTCGTCGGAATCGAGGATCTGGAAACCTTCGACCAGGCCTGCCTCGCGCCAGTGACGGCGCAACAGCCGGTGCGCGATGCCGTGGAACGTGCCCACCGTGACGCCTTGCGTACCACCGGGAATGATCCCATCCAGGCGGGTGCGCATCTCGCCGGCGGCCTTGTTGGTGAACGTGACGGCGAGGATCGCCCACGGAGGTACCCGCTCCACCTGGGTGAGCCAGCCGATGCGGTTGGTGAGTACCCGGGTCTTGCCCGAGCCGGCGCCGGCGAGGATCAGGTAATGACCGGGCGGGGCGCTGACGGCCTCACGTTGGGCGTCGTTGAGGGAGTCGAGAAGGTGGGAAACATCCATCCACCTATTGTAACGGTTGGGGGCCGTCCCGGCCCCCGCGCCGCATCACCGCTTCTGCGCGATGCCAGCCACCGCGACGATGCCGCCGATGACGATGCCGGCAATGCCCACCCATTGCGGAATGGCCTTGTCGTGCGTGGCTTCGATCTTGGCCGAACCGATGGAGGCGATCGTGTCGGTCTTGCTGTAGCTGCCGTTGCCCAGGGTCACCCAGAGGCCGAGGCCGATCAGGATGACGCCGACGATGATGAGACCTGCACGCATATGCGTTCCCCTCCTGGTTCGATGTGGCCGAGAGGATGCGGGTGTGAATGTGCAGGCTTTGTCTTTGTCCCCGGCAAAAAAAACCCCGAGAGCCAGGGGAGCTCTCGGGGCCGGTGGATGGTCGGATCCAGGGGAAGATCGGACCGTCCGCAGGGTGACTCCAGGGAGGTGGAGTCCACCGATGGGACGCCGTTGCGTGCGTCCGAAGATATAGACGTCCGGGAACGGTCGAAGTTGCAATGCGGGACGAAAAAAAGTCAGCCGGCGTTCATGGGGCCGATAATCAGTGACTTGGCGTGCCCTTGCCTGAACGACTATACGGAAATCTTACGTTTGGATGGCCATTCGCCCGGTCAGTGGGCTTCGTCCCAGTTCGCGCCGACGCCGATATCGACCTGTAGCGGCACGCTGAGCGTGGCGGCGCCGGTCATGTGCTTCTCGATACCCGCGCGGACCTCGTCCACCGCCTCCGCGCGGACCTCGAAGACCAGTTCGTCGTGTACCTGCATGAGCAGGCGCACGTCGTTCCGGGGTTCGATCCAGGCGGCCACGGCGATCATGGCCCGCTTGATGATGTCGGCTGCCGTGCCCTGCATCGGTGCATTGATCGCCGCGCGCTCGGCGCCGGCACGGAAGGCCTGGTTGCGCGAACTGAGGTTCTCGAGGTACAGGCGCCGGCCGAACAGGGTCTGTACGTAACCGTCGCGGTGGGCCTGCTCGCGCGTGGCGTCCATGAAGGCGCGCACGCCGGGATAGCGCGAGAAGTAGCGCCCCATGTAGTCGGAGGCCTCGCCACGGTCGACGCCAAGCTGGCGGGCGAGGCCGAACGAGCTCATGCCATACATCAGGCCGAAGTTGATCGCCTTGGCCGCGCGGCGCTGGTTCGTGGTGACCTCGGCCGGCGGCACGCCGAATACTTCCGCCGCCGTCGCCCGGTGCACGTCGCCGCCTTCCTGGAAGGCGCGGAGAAGCCCTTCGTCGTTGGACAGGTGGGCCATGATGCGCAATTCGATCTGCGAGTAGTCGGCCGCGAGGATGCGCCATCCCTCCGGCGCGACGAACGCCTGGCGGATGCGCCGGCCTTCCTCGGTGCGTACGGGGATGTTCTGCAGGTTCGGGTCGGAAGAACTGATGCGGCCGGTGGCCACGGCGCCCTGGTGGTAGCTGGTATGCACGCGGCCCGTGCGTGGATTGACGATGCCGGCGAGCTTGTCGGTATAGGTCGAACGCAGTTTGGCGAGGCCGCGGTATTCGAGGATCAGGCGCGGCAGCTCGTGCGTATCGGCGATGGCCTCCAGCGCCTCTTCGTTCGTCGAGGGCTGGCCGGTGGGGGTCTTGATCTTCGCCGCCAGCCCCAGTTCGTCGAACAGCACGGCCTGCAGCTGTTTCGGCGAGTCGAGGTTGAAGTCGTGGCCGGCGGAGGCGTAGGCCAGCTTCTGCAGTTCGACCATGCGCTTGCCGAGCTGCTGGCTCTGCTTGCGCAATTCGTTCGCATCGATCAGCACGCCGATGCGTTCCATCCCGGCCAGGACGGGCACGAGCGGAATCTCGATGTTTTCGTACACGTCGCGCAGGGTGGGCTCGGCTTCGAGCTTCGGCCAGAGCGCGTGATGCAGGCGAAGCGTGATGTCCGCGTCTTCGGCGGCGTAGCGGCAGGCGGTGTCGCAGTCCACCTGGGAGAACGAGATCTGCTTGGCACCCTTGCCCGCGACGTGCTCGTACTTGATCGTCGTATAGCCGAGGTAGCGCGAAGCCAGCGAGTCCATGTCGTGTCGCGTCGCGGTCGCGTTGAACACGTACGATTCCAGCATCGTGTCGTGCGCGAGGCCGCGCAAGGCGATGCCGTAGTGCGACAGGATGTTGATATCGTACTTGCCGTGTTGACCGACCTTCGGCCTCGAAGGATCTTCGAAGATGGGTTTCAGCGCGCCGAGCACGTGTTCGCGGGACAGCTGGGCCGGCGCACCCGGGTAATCGTGCGCGAGTGGGACATAGGCCGCCTTGCCCGGCTCCACGGCCAGCGACAGGCCGACGATATCCGCCTGCATCGCGTCGATGCTGGTGGTCTCGGTGTCGAAGGCGATCAGCGGCGCGGTTTCCAGCTTCTCCAGCCACGCGGCCAGGCGTTCCTCGGTCACGATCAGCTCGTATTCGCCTTCGGCGCCGAGCGCGGCGTCGGGAGCGACGTGGGCCGCCGGGGCGGGAGCGGGCGTCGCGGCGGTGGGTGCCGCCGGGCCCGTGGCGGCCGCGTCGAGGTCCTTCAAGGCCGCCTTGAAGTCGTAACGTGTGTAGAGCTCGCGCAGGGCCTCGATGTCGCGGTCACGCATGCGCAGGTCCGTCGGGCCCTGGTCCAGCGGCACGTCGGTACGAATCGTGACCAGTTCGCGCGACACCGGCAGGCGCGGGATCGCGGCCCGCAGGTTCTCGCCGATCTTGCCGCCGATCTTGTCCGCGTTCGCGAACAGCTGGTCGAGGTCGTGGTATTCCGCCAGCCACTTCGCGGCCGTTTTCGGGCCGCATTTTTCGACGCCGGGGACATTGTCGATGCTGTCGCCCATGAGGGTGAGGTAATCGACGATCTGTTCCGGCCGCACGCCGAACTTCTCGATGACGCCATCGATGTCCATCGTGGTGTTGGTCATCGTGTTGATGAGCACGATGTGCGCGCCGACCAGCTGGGCGAAATCCTTGTCGCCGGTGGAGATGATCGTATCGATGCCCTGGTTCGCCGCCTGCCGGGCGAGCGTGCCGATCACGTCGTCGGCCTCGACCCCGGGTACGCAAAGGATCGGGAATCCCAGGGCGCCCACGATCTTCATCATCGGGTCGACCTGCGCGCGCAGGTCGTCCGGCATGGATGGACGGTTCGCCTTGTATTCGGGGTAGAGGTCGTCGCGGAAGGTGCGGCCGGGCGCGTCGCAGACGAAGGCCACGTAGTCGGAGCCCGCCTTCATCGTCGTGCGCAGCATGTTGACGATGCCGAATAGCGCGCCGGTGGGCTCGCCATGGGTGTTGGTCAGGGGCGGCAGCGCGTGGAACGCGCGGTACAGGTACGACGACCCGTCGATGAGCGTGAGCGTAGGCATTTCCCGATTCTCTCATGGCCGCGCGCGAACCGTCCGTTCACGTGGCCGGAGGGGTGGGAATTGCTATCCTCGCAGGCCCTTATGGAGACATTCCCATGAACCGCTCGCATGCCCTCGCTGCCGCGCTCGCCCTGGTACTGGCGCTACCCGCCGTCGCGCAGAATGCCCAGGACCCGTCGTCGTTCAAGCCGGCCCCGCCACCGCCGGGCCTGAACGATCCGGGCGTCAAGGCGGGCGAGCCGGACCGGTCGGGCCTGAAGCCGGTCGAGAGGCCGGTCACTTACGACGAGGCCCAGGATGGCAAGACCACGCCTGCCACGTCGGACGCCAATGGCGGCTCGCGTTCCGCCGTGGCGCTGCCCTCGATGCAGGACAACGGCGCGGTCGACGCCCGGGGCCAGCAGGCACCGCAGGTGACCGTGCGCCAGCAGGGTGACGATCGCGTCGAGGAATACCGCACGGGCGGCAAGTTGTTCATGGTCGTGGTGACGCCGAAGAACGGCGTGCCGCAGACCTACATGGCCGATCCGGACGGGAAACTTCATCACGATCCGAAA
>Ga0182005_1001210_pt1 | contig 10672 bp, 11 predicted proteins | sample Sormic07211103_1_FD_123021 | JGI IMG/M metagenome (GOLD analysis project Ga0182005, IMG submission 123021) | Rhizosphere microbial communities from Sorghum bicolor, Mead, Nebraska, USA - 072115-103_1 MetaG | ecosystem: Host-associated > Plants > Roots > Rhizosphere | place: USA: Nebraska...
GCGATGCCATGTCGGCCATGATGCGGGCGTCGTAGAAGCGAAGGAGGGCTGTACGGCCATCCGGTAAGCGCACGTCGAGTCGACGGCGCAGCTCGTCGGCCAATGACTCGATTGGATATGCGCTGATCAGCCACGACATGCCTGTGGGACCACCGGCCATCGCGGCGAGCGAACGTCGTACGTTGCCGCCCGCACGCTCGTAGTCGAGCAGCCACGGGCCCGCATCGGCGAGTGATGCGTCCGGTGTGCCGTCGAACAGCGCCACGGCGGCTTGCGATCGCTGAGGCGGGGACCCGCCAGCCGCATCGGCGAACAGGAGACCGTCGACCAGCGCGTACAAGTGCACCTGCATGGTCAACTGCTGTTGCCGCGTGTAGTAGAACGCTTCGATCGAATTGCCGGTCATGGTTCTACCCGCGCGCGATCATCGTTGCAGCATTTTCGGCTGCGGATTTCAGGCATTCGAGGCAGAGCGTAGGCGAAGGGGCCAGCGCTGCTGCAGCGTTGGCGACTGCAGCACCCGTCGTCGCTTCACCGGCTCCGACATCGTCGAGTGTCGCGGACGATTGCGAGGCGATCAGCGTCGCCCCACAAGCGGTCTTCATGCCTTCGATGGCGGTTTCTCGTCCGCCGAAGTTGTGCGGGTATCGCCGGCCAGTGGCGGGCAGGATCGGAAAGACGCCTTTGCACTGAGGGCAAAGGACTTTGTGCCCGACGCCGGCAATCGGTTTCCCGTCAATGGTCGCGGTCGCGGTGCCCTCCAGCACGCGACCGCCGTGCGCCGTAGTGTCGCAGCCGCAGATCATGGCTCGGGCCATATATATTCTCTCGCAGGTATGGTTTTCGTATGAATTTACCATTTCCTGGGGAACAATCGCTTCCGAGCCTGATGGGCGCACGTCGAGATACAGTCCATTGCCCACAGTAAGTTTGGTACGCTTGTTGCCTGCTTTCGCTTGTCGGATCTCGACGTCGGTGAGTGGCACGGTAAAAAGACGGGTATCGTCGTTGGACGTTGGAAATCGCCCCCGCTTTGCTACCCGCTTTTTACTCCGCTCGCCACGATTCCCGACGACCGTAAGCAAACGATGAAAAGGGCACTTGATGCCCGACTGGCAAAGGTTCCAGGCGAATCGCCGAACCACCACGAACTGGAGCAAACGAAGTGATCAGACATATCGTCATGTGGAAGTTGCATTGACACTTCTGATCATAAATTATTGATTAGTAAGGAATTGCTTCGCAGTATTTGCGACTCATACCCCCTCTAATACCCCCATTTTCGAGTGCTGGAACGGCTGGCCACAGCAGGACCATGGATATTGATCCGTTTCACTGGATTCGTAGTCATCCGGCCGGTTGTTGCTGATGGCGAGCGACAGCTACCAGCCAGGAAGGGACGGTCGACGTGTCCGTTACTCGGACGATTGGATGTCGGATCGACGTTGGTGAACGGTCATTCGAAGAGCGTCACGAGAAAGTGCTCGGCTTCGCCCGCTATGACGTACAGGCGCCTGAAAAGGCGTAGCCGGACGCCAATGCGAGCGGAAACGGTATTACGCCACAAGGCGATGGCGTACGTGCCTACAAAGATTGCATAATCTCTGGCTGTTAGCCTATAACGATCAAGGAGCTGTCGAACAATCAGCCAATCGCGGAGAACGAGATGAAGACACTCGCATTCGTCTATCTTATAACGGTTACTGGTTCGCTTTGCGCTCAACTGGCGCCCCCACTTAAAATCCTCGATGACGAATGTTTGGCAAATGCTACCGCCGCATGCTTGGCCGAAACGAAAAATTTTAGAGATTATGTGGGCGCTAACGAAAACGGAAACAATCATAACCTGACATGTCCAGAGGGGTACATCTACCTCACACATGTATGGGAAGGCCTCGGCAAAGCTCAGGCAAACGTATATGGCGAAATTCCTCCCGGCGGGTGCTTCTTAATGGCTGACGGCCCTGGCCTACTTTATAGACGCGAGTTCTGCCATGAGCAGGTTCGCGCTTCACCGCCGGCACAATGTTTCAGGACGATAGAATTCGATGCGCTCATCAATATTCTGAGGAATGATTTGAGAATCCTTGCTAATCAAATGTGCAAGGCGAATTCTTCGGATGCAAATAAATGCGATGCAAATCTTCCGTTGCCGAAATAGTTAATCAAATCTCCGATTGCACATGGATTTTTTATTTCTTCTTTTTAGATTCTCCGCTTGTATGGCGCGAACCGAATCGAATAGGAGATCCTGGTCGGCAGGCGCGCCAGCAAGCTAGTAATTCTCTGCCTTAATCGACCAAATTTTTATTGGCATGCCATTGCGCAATTACCTATTTTATCTCCTTCAGTGTATGGCGCATTCTTTGGCTAGTGGATTTTCCCAGCAAGCAACGGGCTCGCGAAGGGGCACAGTGAACTCCACGGTAGTGTAGGATTGGTCAGTAAGCAGCGCCTGTCGAAAATAATAACCGCGCTGGTTGTCGGCAAGCTCGTCGTGCGCTGCGCCACTAGTCAAGACAAGACGCTCTCGTAGTCGCTCTCTCAGGCGCGTCATTAATTGCTCTGACGGTGTCCGTGCTAACCGGCCAGCCAAAACTTCGGACGCCGTCGGCAATAAAAGCTCTACGTTTGCCTGATTGCGACCTTTCAATTGAACAGCCCATTTTACATGTGAGTCGGAGGGACTCCATACAAGATACGGTGCAAGCGTTGGCAATAGCTGCGAGATATACGTCTTATCAGCGCTCTGCACGGCAAGCTGGTAAGTTGAAGGCGATATGCCCGCAGCCGCACTCGCTGCCAAATCTTTAAGGACCAAATAGGTGACGACGTTTTGCGAAATCGAATCGCTCTTAAGGATGAAACATACAGCGACGCGGTAGCGGTAGATTTGCAAAGCCTCTAGTGCGGCGCTCGGATCGGTCCAGCAGGGGTCCTTGACGTTGTCCGTGACAGGCACAAAATCTTTTCCAGCAATATCGGTCCAAATGCGGGCGTCGTTGCCAAACCTGCCTTCCACAACGCTGTCTGCAAAAATTTTTGTTAGCGCGTAGCCCGACACTATTCCCTGCTGCGCGATCGCTAAGTTGAGAACATCCATAAATCCCAAAGACCATTCACGAAGCTCTCCAGTCCACTCGGGAGGCGGAAGCTTTTTCCCTTCCACGAGTTCTTCTTTGGTTCGCAAGCGATACGAGGAACGTCCTTCACGTTGGGTTGTTTCCGTAATGAGCTCCAAATATGGACCAATAAATAGCGAAAATTCCGTGGCCTGCCTTACCGCAGCTGGAGCAAGTGGATGACTTAAAGCGTCCTTGCTAGAAATCAGTCTTCCGCTCCCTTGATACAACGCTTGCTTGATATTTTGAAAATCAGTCTCCTTTGCGTCTTGGCAGGAAAAGTCAGAAAACGCCACGGAGTCAAAGCGCTGCGGAGCCGCCGCAAGAATCGCTCCAAGCCGGTTGTAACATGCTTCTGAGGCCCCGAGATATAGCCCGATTTGATGCATGAGCCAAAGTTCTGAGTATAAGAATTGATAGCTCCGAGGGTCGTTGGCGGGCACGCTTTCCTGAAGGCTCGCCAACAATGCCGGTTTGTACATATTGTATTGCACATCACCAATTGGGCCGCCATCCTGAGCATCGACTCTTCTTACTTCGTCAAGGTAGGATCGACATCTTTGAAAGAGTTGATTGCCTTTTTGGTCGTTACTAAATTGCTCTACCCTTTTTTCGTAGGAAGGAAATAGTCCGCCTTTCATACCATAATACGTTGCCGAAACCCATACAAATTGATCGCATGCTCCATGGCCGGACAACTCATCGGCCTTACTTACCTGTAAAACTACGCCTAGGTTTGCGTCGATTTTTCCAAGGGCTTTCATGAGAATCTGTGTGGAGAGGGTAATCTGCCTTGATAAATCGTCCAATCTTTGCAGCGTTCGTATTTGAAGTTGTTCGATTTTTGCGAGTTCATTCATGATCTGTTGGTGACGAATTGCCGACGCGTCGGGCCCGCCGCCATCGCCGAATAAGCCACTCATATTTTGTAAGGCCCCAATATAATTCCCTGTAGCTAAACTTGCCGCCACATTGACGGCACTCGTTGCGGTTTGAATGTTTCGGTTTAGATTGTAAACATCCACTGGCGCACCCAACGCCGCCGCGAGCTTGCCTAATTCTCCGATGGTTGATAAAGCAGCGAGCGAATCGTCACGAGTTTTAAGAGCCTTCGCAGTACGAAATGCCTCCTCCCTGATTTCTGAGCGATGCGGATCTTTAAGACTTGGTAAAAAGCCGCTGTCGAGTGCCTGCACTTGTTCCGCCGGACTCATACTTCGCCACATGACGCTTTGCATTCCTTCGATTTGTGAATTTATATTGGATAGTTCCGCGCCAAATTTTGTCGTCTGTTCGGCTGTATATTGTGCGAGCTGCGAAACTGCATCGGCATTGATCTTCAACTGTTGTTTGAGTTGAGATACATCGTTTAAAGTTTTGTTTATCGTATCGGAGTTTTCGGAAATATTTTTCTTTAGCTCGGCCTTCGTTTTTTTTAAATCCACATCGTTTTCTGATTTCAATTTTGTCAATGCGGTCGCAAGATAATTTGCTTTTGTAGATGCAAGTTCAGCCTTCGCGGTGCTGTCGAGATTTTTGAAAGAGTCAACTTCGAATAGCTGCGCTGCCGGGCCGAATAACGCAACCCTTGCCTCCTCAACGTTTTCGTCGGTTACACCTCGGTCAGCCCAGTAAAGCGCGGTATCATGATCAGCCTCGATCACGGCTAAATCCAGTGCGTTTTGAACGTTGTTTCTATATGCGATCTCGGAAACTTTGCTTAATGCCTCTAGCCGCTCGCTAGCCGTCATTTGTAGTCCAGCACCTCCTATTTTAAGCGCGAGCTCTGTCGCTTTTCCGCCGGTAATTAGTTCAATAAAACCAGGGATTGCCTCGTTGACTTTTTTTGCCGATTCAATTCCTTTTATCTGCGCCGAGTATAATTGATCTGCGGCGTCGAGATTTTTTGTGAGAGAACTTATAGCTTCGCTACTTTCCGTGGCGGGAAATGGCGCGTCTTTTTTTCGCTCTGTCTCAAGCTTCTTTTGAAGGGCTGCCATAACGGGCTGATTCGTGCGAACAGCCTCGGAGATCGCCTCGGCTCCGATTAACGACTGTGTAAGTGGCGAGTCCTTGGCTGCGCCATGCGCACGCAATTGGATGTCAACAGTAGTCTGGCCGGAGCATTCAAGCTGCCAGAGAAGCCCTAACGCCGTAAGCAACAGTAGCGGCACGCTCATCTCTTCTCCCATTATTCGGCTTGCTATTTCGGATGAAGAATGCTCTGGGCATAAAGGCTTTTCAGGTTTCAGTTATAGATGGTCCCGTCACGCGCCGCCAGGTTCTTCCGAGAGTCAGCTAGGATGAGGGGCAGCGGCGTTGTTTCTGCGTAGCTGGCGGACCACCTCCCCTTAGCAGCAGCGATCGTCGTGGAACGTGGGCCGGCGAATGACTGGTATTCCGGAGAGATGCCGCTTTCGACGGCTATTGGGGGATCACTATGAGGTGACTGCCGTTGGCCCTAGACAGTATGACCGGCTGCAGTGGGTCGATCACGGCCCTTGATGAGGTCACATCCAAGTAATTTCAGACCTGATCAGATGCCGACGGAGAGATCAGGTCTAGACATCAGACATGTCATTAAGTGGTGGACGGTTCGCGCGAAGTGATGGAACGAATCCATGCTTGTACTTCTGTCTCTGCCCATAGCGAGAGATTGCGAACTCGTCGTGGTCTCGGGAAACTACCGTCCTTCATCATGTCGTAGATCGTCGTCTTGCCCAAGCCGACCATGTCGAGAACGGTCGGCAGTCGCAACAGTCGTTCGGTCGTGGTGTTCAATTCGTTGTTCCTCGTTATTCGATGACGGGCTGAGTTGCACGGGCGAGCTGCGTGAGCCCCGTTTCGAGCGTGATTGCGGCGGTCGCGGCCCAGGTGCGCGCATCCTGCGCCGCCTTGTGGCGGGCGAACGAGCCGATTTCGTCGGCCATCAGATCCAGTAGGTCGACGTCGGCCGCGTGCGAGATCTCGATGACCAGCTTGCGCATCTGGGCGCGAAGAGCGTCGAGCTGCGCGGGCCTGCCTTGGCGGACATCCGCCAAGGCTTCGTCAATCTGGATAGGTTTGCGCCGCGTGAGCGGCGTTTCGTTGTTCTGGATCGCTGTTGCGGGCGGCAGCCCGCCGCTGTTCGACTGCATCGAAGTGCCGTTGACGCTCGCCAGTGCGATAGCCGGGCGCTTCTTCGCGTGTTCCCGCTTTCGCGGCAGCGGACGTGGGGTACAAAGGGCCGGGCGCGAGGTCACTTCGCACCTCCAGTCGGGAACGGCCACGCCGAGGCGGGGTCGAGACCGGGCTTCATCTTCTGCGTTGGAAATGCGGCGGCCAGCAGCGCCGTGTTCGACTTGATCCGCCGCTTGTGCTCGATGGCCGTTAACACGTCCCTCAGGTCGGGGCGCTCGCCTTTGGCGGTGGCTGCCGAGAATTCGACAGTCATATTGGGATCAGGCATAGCGATGATCTCGTGCGCCCACGCGAGAATCTTCTTAAACGCCGCCTGCTCTGCCTTCGTCTGCCCGTGGATCGGTGACTTGATGGTCTCGATGAGCCGCGCGGCGCCCGAACGAATCGCCTGAACGCGCGTCCACACTGCGCGCGTCTGCGGAGATACCTTCAAAGGGTCGCTCGCAAAGCTGGTGCCGGTGTTGTACTCGATCGCGTAAATCCATGCCCCCGGTCTCGGTTGTGCGATGCGAATGTGCGCGAGCGGCCCCTTGATCCGACCGGTTCGCTCGGGACCGCGCAAGGTCTCGACGGCTTGGCAGCCGCCGCTCTCGTCCGGTTCCGAGACCGGCCACACTTTCCCGGCGGGCTTCGCATCAAGCAGATCGCTGATCGGCAACAGCGCCGCGTGAACAGCGTGGATTGTGTCCGGCGCGAGCTTACCGAACCCCTCATCGCGCAAGACAGCCTGCAGCGCCAGCAAAAGTTGCTTTGACTGCTTCTCGCTGAACTTGGCGGGAGACGTGTGGCGCGGGGCTGCTTGTGCCGCCGCGTGCGTCTCGACAGTAACGTCTGCAGCCGTCGACGTGGCGAAAGGTTCGGGGCTAGCGGTGGCGCTTGCGGACGTTGTCTGCTCTGCCGATGATGCCGTGTCCTGAAGCGGATCGAGTAGGGGCGCGGCTTCGAGATACTTCTTCGTCACCTTCGACTTGCCGGCTTCCGCTGCTTTGGAGATCCCGACAACGATGCGTTCGAGCGCCTTTTCACCTCCGTGTCGACGGATCTCTTCAATCGCTAATGTGCCGGTGCATTGCCCGTCGCGTACGAGCTGATGCAGTTCGGCCGGTGCCCGTTCGAGCAGGCCGACGTCGCGGATCGTCTGATCAGTGACATTCAGGCGCTTGCAGATGGCCGCGAGGGTCATGCCGTGAATGTCGCGCAGCTCGGCGACAACGCCGGCCAAATCGAGCGGCGACGACCGTTTGCTGTCGTTGCTGAGATAGCCGTCGATCACCATTTCGGCGCGGTTCACGTTTTTGGCGTCGCGTACGACGACCGGGATCTTCCCCAGATCCTTCCCGGTTGCGATCACGTGTCCCGCCGCGAGATAGCGGTGCTGCCCCTTGTAAACGTAGAGCAGATCTTTACCGTCAACCTTCCGGGCGTAGCAATGGAGGGGCGAGCCCTTGTCGTATCCGTTCTCGCGCATCAGCGCGGCCAGGTGTGCAACCCATTCGGTATCAACCGCCCGGATGTTGTCAGCCGGATCGTAGTGCAGCTGTTCGTAGGGGACCATCCACAGGTCCGCCGACGTTGCGCCGGCCGCCGCGGCTGCGGCCTTGATGTTTCCGGTTGGGATCGGAGCGGTCAGGTCGAGCTGTTGCGTGCGGTCGTCCATTACGCAACCTCCCGCGTCGCCGCAATGCGAGCCTTGCGAGGCTTCTTCGCTTTGTGGATCGCGTTTGATGCTTCGATGCCCGCTGCGCGCTTCGCGTCATGCAGGCGCTTGACCGCGCTCGCGCAGTCGCCTTCGCTCGGCATGGAGATTTGCGTGCCCGCGATCTCTGTCCCGTCGAGGATCATGTAAAGCGTGTGAAGGCTATCGGCCAGCGGTCGGCGACCGACGATGTATTTGCCGACGAGGATTGGTGTTGTCGGGCGCTTCGCGTTGCGATCGTAACGCGCAATGGTACGCAGCGAGAGGGTGTCTCGACGTTCGACGTCGACGAGGGGAAGGGTTCGGGCTTTGATTCGCGGCATGGTGGTCTCCATGACGCCGGGGCGCATGCCCCGGCACGGTCGGGGCGGATTAGACGGCGACGTGGTAAGCGGTCGTCGGTGCGACAACCGGATCGTCTTGGAACACGTTCACGGCGACGAACAGCAGCGCGGCGACAACGGTCCACCGGAAGATCGCAGACTTCTCAAAGTTGCTTTGGCGGGCCGGTTCGGACGGCGTGATGCGGGGCGTTTGTTCGTCGCGGAGCCAGTCGTGGCGGGCTTCCGCGTTCAGATCGGTGGGTTTCATGATGGATCTCCGGTTGGGCGTCAGGCGACGCGACAGCCGAAGTATCCCCGTTAGGATATTTTGATGTCAATCCCTACGGGGATATTTGTGCGCGGAGAATACCCCGCTGGGGATGGCGGGGCGTCGGGATTATCCGCGCAGAGCGCGCTTGCGATCGCTAAATGGGGCGAGAAGTTGGCCCGCGAGTACGGTGGCACAGTCGAGCCACGGTATCTCGTTGACGTATGCGAAGCCCAGCAGTGCTATAGCCGCCATTAAGCCAACGGCGGCGTATCCGCGTTGTCGGTTGCCGAGCTTTGACCTTCCCTTGGTGTGGTGGCGAATGCGGGCCGATAAGTGCCCCAGTCCGTCGAGCATGTCGTCGGCTAGATCGGCTTCGATTCCTTTGGCGGAGATGCTGATCGTTCCGTCGGCCTGCATAGTCACGCAGGCGATTGCGACGATCGACTCCTCGGCGTGCCGGGCCAGCTGGTCGCGAAGGTGCTCGCGAATCGCTCGGTGCCGAAGATTGAGGTCGTGATTCGAAAGGTGGTAGACGTTATCGGCGCTGCTTTTTGGTCTCTCGGAATGCTGCTTCGCGGCGTGGTTTTTCATTGCTCACCGTTTCATTTGATAATGGACGTTGAGCAGCCGCACCCGCGCGGCGTCTAGATTCGCTCGTTGCGGGGACTTCTTCCGAAATGCTGAGGGAGCCGTCGTTCTCGATGTGAACGGCTTCCGTCTGGCTTAGAACGAACTCGATGTAGCTCTCAATCTTGGCTTTTTCTGAGGGCGGCAGTGCGGCCACGAGCGATCGATTGAATCGCAGCAATTCCTGCTCGACGTCGTCGTCCATAAGGAGTGACCCAGGTGGTACGCCGATGGCGGCCGCGATCGCTTCAATAACAAAGAGTTGGGTGTCGACATCGCCCTTAAGCACGCGGGCAACGCTGCTCTGCGCAACGCCAGCGGCTTTGGCGAGCTGCACTTGCGTGCGGATGTCTTCATTCGCCGCCATGTGCCGGCGAATGTTCCGCGCCAAGATCTTCCGAAGCGGCATCTTATTCATGGCTGCATATTGCCGGGAAAGATCAATCCCTTGCGAGATATTGAATAGGCGGTAAGCGTTGAGTGAATATCCCGAATGGGATATTATTTGGGCGGTCATCATCCTAGGATCGTCCAATGCGGAACAACAAAGAGCCGATGCTCGCTACTGTGCTGCGCAACCTTGACGCAGCCAAGGGTGCGTGGCCGGAAATCTCCCGCCAGTGCGGCATCCCTTATCAGACGCTGACAAAGATCGCACTGCGCATCCATCGCGATCCGCGCGTTTCGACGGTCCAGATCCTCTACGACCACTTTTCTGACCATCCGGTCGCGGGCGCTCCACAGCCTGCGGTGCATTGACATCGTCCACCTATCCATTGGCCGAATCGTAATCGCGGGGGAGGATCCGCGACAGGATGAAAGCCGCTTCAGCTCAATATCCCCTATGACCTGCCGATACGACAGTACCGAATGGCTGGACGTGCTCTATACGTCCGTTCGCGACACGCCCGGTGGCGTTGCCGACGCAGCAAACTACCTGACCATCCGACGCGGTAAGAACGTCACGACAGAGTCGCTGCGCTTGCGTCTGCGTGGCGTCGGTGACAGCCGCCTGTCGATGGAGATGTTCGAGCTGCTGATCGAGTGGATGCAAGAAAAATCCGAAGGCAGCGCGCATGCACTCGATCCACTGCATGCGCTGAACGCACGCTTCGGTCTGGTCGCCGAGTGCGTCGACGACCACGGAGCCGACGATGGGAACGAGCCGGGCACGATGCACCTTGTCTCGACTACGTTGCACCTCCAGGCGCACGTCGGCCGCGTAGCCGACGACGTGACGCGTGCGCTTCAAGAGCAGCGGATCGACGACCGCAGGGCTGAGGAAATCATCGCGACCGGCCGCAAGGGCCAGCGTCTGTTCCAGCGTTTGATTCATGCGGCTCGCAACCTCGCCGCACGTCGTCGTCGTCGTCATGGAACGGTTTAAGCATGGCATGGGGTGCTGCCGCCCCGCGCGTGAACAGATCGGCCTCTGCTGCTCGCCTGAGCAGCA
>Ga0182005_1001212_pt1 | contig 10659 bp, 9 predicted proteins | sample Sormic07211103_1_FD_123021 | JGI IMG/M metagenome (GOLD analysis project Ga0182005, IMG submission 123021) | Rhizosphere microbial communities from Sorghum bicolor, Mead, Nebraska, USA - 072115-103_1 MetaG | ecosystem: Host-associated > Plants > Roots > Rhizosphere | place: USA: Nebraska...
CTCTTGTTGGTGATGTCGCCTTTCAGCTTGCTGTCGGACAGATCTTCTCCGCCGTCGGGGGCGACCGTGCCTAGCGGCGTACGGAAACGCATGTAGTCGGCCGGCAGCTTGAGGATGCCGTAATCGAGCCCTTGCAATTCGATCACGCCGGATTCCAGGAAAGCGGCCTGGGTCGGGTTGTGGTAGAGGATGCAGGAATTGAACATCGCGTCTTTGTAGGCTTCGACCTGGGCTTCGACTACCGCTCCCTTGCCGGTGTCGTTACCCATGTACATCGGCGTGATGCCGTTGATATAACCCTGCAGCACCGAACTGTCGCCATAGCGCATCAGGCCCTTGACGAAGGCCCATACCGCCGGCCCGATTTTTTGCTTGGCCTTGCCGAGGAAGCCGGAGATAGGACCGGCGCGGTTTGCCGCTTCGTCGGGATCGCCGCTGGACGAACCAGCCGCGTTGTTGACCGGCACGCCGTTGCTGGCGGCTTCGGCCTGGCCGGAGCCGGCCAGCTCATTGCCCGGGGTCGTGACAGTCGAGGTTACGTCGCGCCCGGACGAGTCCTTGCTGTGCACGATCTTGCCGACCGCCGCATAACCAAGGTTGCCCAGCTGCGCCGTCAGCGGATCGGTGACGAAACGCGGCACCACCCGGCCGTTGCTCATGGCGCCGATGCGCGCCGCTTCCTGCACCGCAAAGTTGTGCGCCAGCTTGGCCCGGTACATCAAGACCATTTGCAGGCACAGCAAGGCGAATATCAGCACCACCGGGATGGCGACGACGAATTCGGCCAGGCTGGCGCCACGCCCCAGTTTCAGATTTCTTCCGACTTTGATCAACATATATGACGCTCTCGGCTTGTTTGCTAAATTGGCGTGGCGCTGACACCTAAGCCGTTGATGTAACTGAAATTCAGATGACGTATGGCGTCCAGCAGCAGGCTGAGCAAGGACACCCCGTCCACCGACACGAACAGCACCAGCGCCACGCACACCAGCAGGATCGAATATTCAACCGCGGCCTGCCCTTGCTGGCGGCGCTTCATTGCTGTTCCTTGCTGCATCGGCCGCCTCTTCATCGTGTAATCCAGTTGACCACGACAAAAGTCTGGCCAGCACCCCTGGTAAAGGTGTAGGTCGCTTCCTGCTGCTTGGGCGAGACATAGCGCATCACCGTGCCGCCGTTGTCTTCGGCGGTTTTCTTGAAGCTCAGCTTCCACGCTTCCGCGGCGCGGTCTTCCTGGTAAAACGCAATGTTCTGTTCCATGTCGAAATTGTTGGTCATGGTGGTCAGGATCGATTCGCCCACCATGTCCACCGTGCGTACTTCGTTCAAGATCACCGTGCCCGGAGGCTTGCGCAGATGCTTGGCCAGCACCGGCGCCTTGGTGTCGATGTCCTGCTCCATGCGCGCCGGCAGGTCCGACATGCTGAGATAGCCTTGGGTCTGCTTGCGGTTGTTGCTGCTCAGGTTGGCCTGTTTCAGCCAGCCGTCCTTGACGCCAACGATCTGCACTTCATGGCCGGCCGCCTTGGTGGTGACTTTCCATTTGGCCTTGGCCCAGCTCGCCGCCAATATCACCGCTGCTTCCCGCAGCGGCTGCGGTCCTTCGATTTCATAGATCAGCATCGGTAAGCCATTCACCTCGATTTCATCGGCCAGGCGAGTCTGTTGCCAGTTGTCCGGCACACCGTCCAGCATCAGACCTTCCACCGATTTCCATTTATCCGCTGCATATGCGCCGGTGCACAGCAACAGGCACCAGCAAACCGCCATCAACACTTTCAAATAAATCCCCTTTTTACCTTGTCTGCTACGGCGCCGGAGAAAAGCGCCAGGCTGGATTGTCGAACATGGAGATGGTGCGCGCGCGCATGATGCCGGCCGGGCACAGCTCGTCCTGGGTGTATTGGGTCAGCCGGATGGCGCGTCCGGGATCGGCCGTGCAGTTCACCGCCATATAGTCTGCTTCGGCCATGCTGCCCGCGAGGCTGAGATTTTCCTTGTAGTCGTCGGTAGATTTGTATGCCTTGATGATGCCGCTGGGATTTTTCAAGCTGTCGAAATCCAGCCCCATGCCCTGCGAGACCAGGGTCGAGACCTGGGCCGGGTTGATGCCCGCCAGGTCGACCCGGAAATTGCCGCCGAAGCCGGAAGCGCCGCCGATCAGTCCCGGCAGGTTGAAGTAATTACTGTTGAGTATCTTGCCGACCGGATTGCCGGTGCTGCCGGAACTCGCGGCGCCGTCGTAAAACGGACTGAGCTGCTCGGCGATGCGATGGTTTGCCACCGGCACCGGCGCCGACCAGGAATTGGTGACCATGGTCAGGCTGCCCAGGCTGCGCGGATTGAGGCCGCCGGCTGGCGTGCCGGTTTCGCCTTTGGCGATGCCGAAGGTTTTTTCCATGTAATTCTTGATGAAATCGCTGAGGCCGATCGTGCCGCTGACCTGGACCCGCTCGTAGGGTTCGCGGTCCAGCGTCAGGTTGGTCAGGGTATTGCCGGTCGGGTCGAATCCCATCGGCCCGCCCGGCGACTTGCTGGAATTGGTGGAGACGCTCAAGGCGCCGTTGGCGATGGCGCCGAAGGTTGCATTCTCGAATTTGTCGGTAAAGAAGCGCGCCGCGGCGCTCATCCAGTCGGCATGGTCCTGCAGCAGCGCGGTGCTGCCGTCGGCCTGGCTCTGGCGCGCGCCGCGCGGCGTCAGGTAGACGTTGCGGAATACATTGGGAGCAAGGGCGGCGTCGCCGCTGTACAGCGATTTGTAATCGGCATCGCCGTTCGCCTTGTAGGCGGTGCGCTCCCATACCGCAAAGCGCGCCGCTTCGGTATTGAGCTGCTTCAGTTCGCCGAAACGCCAGACCCACTGCAAACCGAACAGGAACAGCATGAGCACGCTGCAGGCCAGGATCGACTCGAACAAGGCCTGCCCTCGCTGGCCGGGTCCGGCCTTGCGCGGCAATGTGAAAATTCTGGATGAGATAGGCATGGGGTCGCTGTTCAATTTATTGTGAAGAACAATAATTTTTCCGGATAATTCAAGCCTTCCAGCCGCGCATTCCAGTAAGGCAGCATCAAATTGGCGTGCGATATCACTTGCATGCGGCTGGTCCAGCGTTCAACCGGCGCCCGGTAATACACCCGCGCCTTGCCCATTGCCTGCAGGTAGTCCTGCTTGATTTCGGTGTCGTAATCCTTGATCGGCGTGCGGCCCAGGTTGAATTTGCCTTCCTCTTTCAACGGCGACTTCATTGCGCCTACCGATTCCTGCAGCCCCACTACAAACGACGGCCCCAGGTCCTTCAAGGCGTTGTCCTGTATTTCCTTGGAAGCGACAAACAGGTTGCTGGCCCCGCGGTCGCCGATCTTGTAGTTGCCGATATTGGCGTCGCGCATTTCCCAGAAGCCGAACCGTTCCGCCGGCAAGCCCATGTCGGCGGCGACCACGCCGCCCAGGCCGGGGCGCTGGAACAAGGTTTCGGTGCCGCGCGATGTACGCATGTTGATGACATCGATCAGATCGCCCAGGCCCAGCGCATTCAGAAGGAACTTCAGGAAACCGTTGACATTGTTGAGCGGATCGCCGGCCGCTTCCTGGGCCATCGAAAAGCCTTGTCCCAGCATGTTCGACACGGAAGTCGCCACATTGCCGCCCAGGTTCGAGAGATTCTGGAAATTCGCCGCCTGCTGCGCCAGCGCGGTCGCCAGCTGCACTTCCGGATCGCCGCTGCCCGGGCTGGGTGCATTCAGCGATGAGCCGGAAGCCGGCATGCCCGCGGGAGAACCGCCAAGCACGGTGCTGGTGCTGCCGTTAGGCATGTTGATCACGCTTCCTGACGAATTGCTGGAGTTGAGGCCGTTGCCGGCGGCTTCCAGCGCCGGCTCCAGCGGCGCCACGATGGCGTTGTTGAGCGTGCTGGTGGCGTTGGCGTTGGCGGACTGGCCTTTCATGGCGCTGTTGCCGGCCGCCCTGGCAATATTCATGACGCCGCGGTTGTAGTATTTTTTTGCCGAGCCGGCGGCCAGCGAAGCGCATGCGCCGCTCTTGCCGCCCAGGCGCGGCGCATAGATTTCACCACTGGGCAAAGTGAAATACATGCAATCGTCAAGGCCGGTAGCCTCGCCCCAATAGGCTTTTTTGGCGGCGTCGTCGCGCTTCACCGCATCTGAGAATTTTTTCATGTCCTCGGGAATTTCCTGGTTCGCATCCACGCCCTGGCGGCCGACCTTGGACATGGTCACGGCGCCGGCCAGCGGAATGTGGATATTGAACAGGTGCGGATTGATGTCGATCACATCGAAGTTGCTCCAGCCGTAGGTGCCGTCCTGCATCTGCATCATGCGCGTGCCGCCGGTGCGCTCATACAGGCACATGATGGGACTGACGATGACGCCCACCGTATTCATGAAGGCTTCGATCACAGGGCCGATGACATCGGCGGCGACATTGCCTTTCAGCGCCGGCACGATCTGTTCCAGGCCGTTGGTTTCAAGGCCGGTCAGCATGCCGTTGATGGCAGAAAGATTGCAGCCGTCGACCGCCCACAGGCCGACGGCATTCGGAAACAGGCGGCGGCCGCCGCTGCCGCTGGTGAAATTGAACATTTCCTTCATCATCAGATGGTGCACAAGGTTGAATTCAATCTTGTCCTTGTCCTTTTCCCCGGCTTCCTGCATCTTGGTCAGGCCGAGGAACTTGCGCGGCGGCTGGTGCAGCTTGATCATGCTGCCGAAATCGACCATGCTCTTGCCGATCTGGTAGACGATGGTTTGCGGGATGTATTCGGCTTGCGGCGCATTGGCTGCCAGCAGGTCGTTCTGCATGCTGATCATGGAGGATACCGTGGTCGCCAGGTGCACCTGCTGCGATGCGAAGATCGCATAGTTCGACAAGGATACGGTGGCGGTGCCGGCATTGGCCAGCACCTGGCTGGAGAGGCGCACGCCGTTCACTATCTTTTCCCAGAACTCGCCGAACTTGGAGATGGCGTTGGTGACGCCCGACAGGGCGGAGCCGATATAGGGAATGAATTTGGTCAGGGCTGCAATGCCCTTCAATACCGTGCTGTTGTTTTTCCAGTACTGGTCCGACATACCGACGCTCGACCACATCGCCGTCATCTGTCCCACCGCCTGGTAATTGGAAATCATGGCGCGGTTGGTGTACGCGGTGTAGTTCAAGCCTTCGGCAGCAACGTTGGCGGTGCTGAAAGCGATGGCGTCGGCGGCATTCACCAGCTGCCGTTTCTCGCTGGTCACCTGCGCCATGTTGTAGACGGCGAACAGGCCCACGCACAACACCGCAAAAAAGAAGATGGCGATAGGCAGCACCGCGCCGCGCTGGCGCCAGCCGCCAAGAGCCGCGCTCCTGTTGACCCTGCCTTTTTTTCCCGATGCCCGTTTCACTATGCGCTCCCTATCAGAAATCAATTATTGATGATTGACTGACGGCCTCTGGCCGAACCAATTCATTACTTTTCTGATGAAAGTATTTGAAAGTATTTTTCCGCAGCTGAAACGCCCGGCCGCGACAAGCCCCGCTAAACGAAGCGTGCTGGTTGAGATGCAAGGATTTGCTCCGGCCAGCAGCGATGCCGGCCGGAGCGGGGTCGATCAGCGGTTGTCGCTGCCGTAATCTTTCATGGTGCGTTGGGTAGCTGCTTTGGTCTTAGCCAAATCTGCCGCAGTTTTGGCTGCCGTGATCTCTGTCGAACCATCATTGCCGGACAATTCTTGTGCCATGCCCGCAACCTGATGTCGAATAACGCCGCCAAAAGCCGCAAACACGCCGATACTGACAACCGCAATCAGCGCCACGATGATGATGTATTCCGACATGCCTTGGCCGCCTTGGCGCAATGCGGTTTTAATACGACGGGATGGTGAGTTTGAAAACAATGCCATTTTGGATCTCCTGAGGCTGGTGGTGGTGGGACAATTCCCTGTTGCTAAAACTGAGCGTGTTCAATTTTTAGTCTATCCAGCTACCCGTGTTTTCTAATTCCTCGCGAAACACTGTCGCAGCCTATCCCGCGCCGTCGTCAACGACGATGGCGTGCCTGAATCATTCGAATGATTTTTTTGTTTTACTTCACCGACGCAACGGCGCGGGAACCGAACAAGGCAATGCGCTCGGAGAGCCGGCGCCGGCGTTCGGTCAACACGTCGATCAGACCATCCAGTTCGTGAAGTTTCTCTATGTGTGGCGCCAGGTCCGCGGCGCCTTGTTTTGGATCAAAATTTTCGCTTCCGGAAGACTGCAGGAAAGTGCCAATCTGCCGTGTGCTGAAACCACATTCAATCAGGTCCTTGATCTGCCTGACGATTTCCACAGTCTGCAGTGGATAATCGCGGTAACCGTTAGCCAGACGCTGTGACAGGATCAGTCCTTGCGACTCGTAGTAACGCAAGATACGTGCGCTTACTTTTGCTCGATTTGCTATTTCTCCTATTCGCATTTCGCCTTTGCCTTGTTAACAAATAAGCGGTCCGGATAGCGGTGCAAACAAGGTAAAGAGATGACAGATATTTTTGTGCCAGCTTTTCATAACGTATTGCGATCCGTCCGAATTGCTTGATCCGATTAATAAAACGTTCTACTAACTGCGGTCTTTACACAGGTGAAGATATACAACGAACCTTGCCACGGTGCGCTTGGAAGGTGCTGACGATACGCCGCGCAAGCGCTCGCCTCCCTGATGTTATGCAAGACATGTGCCACTCAAAGTGAATGTTAATACATGTCTTTTATTGTCAAATAATGTTGAAGTAGGGTAACTATAGAACATTGACACTAATGAGAACGTCAAGAAAAAAATCACTTCAATCCGTACGAGAGAGCAGTAATCCGTTGTTTAGTTGCAGCAATATTTTTGTTTAGCGCCAATGCCGTTTTGTTTAGTAGAACCAAAAATTGGCACCTGCATTTCATTGATGCGAAGCCGGCATGACGTTATTTGACGGTCGTGAACACGATTCGTCGGAAACGGTTTTTCATTCGTAAACGACGCGCCGGAGGCGGCGCGCGCAGGCATCCGGCAGTGAGAAAATTGCGGTTCAGGATGGCTCCGAAATGATCGGTAACCATATGCGACACATCCATGCAAGCTGCCGCATCAGAACTGTGCAAATTTTTTTCATTTCAAAAAATAACGCGACGATGCCATCGATGCGGATTTTGTCCGCCATGTTTCATGTCAAGGTTTGGCAAGGTCTGATCTTCTTCGATGCCGTCGCCATCGCGGCCCGCACTCCAGCCGGATCGCTTGTGATGGTCGCCGTGTACGGCAGATGTACGGACTGCCGCTCCTGGCCGCTGCCGGCGCATAAGCAAAAAAAGCCCAGGCAGCAAGCGCGGCCCGGGCGTATCTGATGCAGGACCAGTTCAGTCAAGCGGCATTTCCAGGCCGAATGATCTAATTTGCGTCGAGCGGAAAATTGCGCTCCACATACGCCGCCAGCTTCTTCACGCTTGCTGCGATGCTTTCATGGCCGGTATCGATGGCGAGCTGCGGGTGCTCCGGTATTTCATACGGCGCGCTGATGCCGGTAAACTCACGCAATTCGCCCGAACGCGCCTTCTTGTACAAGCCCTTGGGGTCGCGCGATTCACAGGTCGCCAGATCGGCAGCGAGATGGATTTCGTGAAACGCCTCTCCGCAAGACTGCCTTGCCCGCGCGCGGTCGGCCCGGTAAGGAGAAATGAAAGCCGTGATGCAGATCAGGCCGGCGTCGGCAAACAAGGCGGCGACCTCGCCTACGCGCCGGATATTCTCGCTCCTGTCCGCTGGACTGAAACCGAGATTTGCATTCAGGCCTTTGCGTATATTGTCGCCATCCAGCACGTAGCAGGAATATCCCAGCGTCGTCAGCGCATGCTCCAGGGCCATGGCCAGCGAGGACTTGCCGGACGCAGGCAATCCGGTCAGCCACATGACAGCGCCACGGTGGCCATAATGCGCCGCGCGCTGCGATGCATGCAAGGCATGCGGTACTGCGGTCAAATTTTTTTCCATTCAACACTCCACAGGATACGGCGCCCTGCGACGGCCAGGCGGCAGCATACATGATGCCTTAAAACGCAGCGGCTGGAACGCTTCATGTCCGTGATTCAAGCGTTGGCCGCGCCACGCAGGCGCAGGATGCGGTAATATTTACCGAACAGTTTTCCTGCGCCCAGCAATGCCGGAAACGTGCCGGGCAGCCATTCAATAGAGAGCAAAGGCCATGAGATGATTCCAGCATTCGTCGGCGTAACGGGTTTACCCAGGGCGGGTTCCACGCTGCTGTGCCAACTGTTGGCCCAACACCCTGAGATTCATTGCGAAGGACATAGCTCTCCCCTGTGCAACACCTTGCTGGGGATCCGCCGCATGATCAGCGAAGACACTTTTTTCCTGTCGCAGCTCGATACCCAATTCGAGCAAAGCTATGCCCACCTGACATCGGCGATGCAGGGATTCTTGCGGGGCTGGCATCACGATTGCGGCAAGAAGGCAGTGGTGGACAAGAACCGCGCATGGCTGCATGCGATAGAGCTGCTGCTGCATATCGAACCGAACGCCAAGCTGATCGTGTGCCTGCGCGAACTCGGACAAATCTACGGCTCGATCGAAGCGCAGCACCAGCGTACGATCCTGGTCGACTTCATCGACCACCTGGCCGATTTCGACCGCTTCGGGCGGGCCGACATGCTGTTCGCCAAAGACAAGGCCATTGGTGCGCCGCTGATCTCCCTGCATGCGGTTGCCGACCTGCCCAAGCAAGTGCAGGAACGCCTGTATTTCATCCGTTTCGAAGACTTGATGGAGCGCCCCTCGGCCTGCATGGCGCACCTGTATTCCTGGCTGGGACTGTCGCCGTTCGAAATCGATCCTGATCATCTGGCGACAGGGCTGCAGGAAAGCGACAGCCACTACCACATGAAATACAGCCACAAGCAGGCGCGCCAGATCAGCAAGCCGAAACGGCACGACATCCCGCCGCGCATACAGGCGCAAATCGAAACCGCCTGCTCCTGGTTCTACCAGCTTTACTACCCGCAGAAGATGTAAGGCCCTGGATCTAAGGTTCCCTAAAACGCCTTGCCGATTTCGGCCCAGGCGCGCACGGACTTATTGTCGCCGATCAGCTGCGGCGTCGAGCCGAACGGCGCGGCGATATAGAGCTTGGCATGCCACTGGTCCGGTCCGCTCCAGTTCAAGCCGACGCCGGCTCCGCTCAATGTTGCGCCATTGTCGCCCGGCAGCCAGGGATTCTTGTTGACCGTCACGTGTTCGCTGTCGACGAAGGCCAGCACTAGCCAGCGTCCGCTCGCGAACTGGCCGAGCTCGTGCCGCAGTTCGATCGAACCGAAAACCCCGGTGTCGCCCGACAGCACGCCGATGTCATACGCGCGTACCGTATAGGGACCGCCAGCGACCATCTTTTCCGCAGGATCCAGATTGCCGTTTGTCCATTGGCCGGCCAGTGCGAAATACAGGGCATCGTTCGGCGTCAGGTTTTGCAGCTGGGCGAGATTGCCGTTCCATTTCGTGTAGCTGCCCCGCGTTTTGGCGGTGACGGAATCAGACAGTTCCGCCGCCCGGTCATCGAAGCCGACGCGTCCCGCGGTGATGCCGATATTCCAGGTGCCGATGCCGCCTGCCAGCACGCCGTTGCGCCAGTCGCCGTTCAGGCTCGCGCTCCAGTTATCCAGATGGCGGTCAGTCTTGATGTTGCTGACGCCGATGCGGTCGTTCAGTTGCTTGTGGTCGTACTCGATCTGGCCGTACAGATTGGCGTCGCGCGCGCGCATGAAGGGATGCTTGGCCCAGATGCTCGCCACCTGCGCGGTGCCGCGCGCATCCAGCGCGCCCAAGGTATCGCCAAGGATGTAATGCAATGCCGAATAGGAAGCGCCCATGCGCGTGCCCAGGCCGTTGAGCAAGGTTTCATAGACAATGCTGCCGTAATTCATGTCTCTGCCGCTGGTCAGCGCGCCGATGCTGAGGACATCGCCATGGTGCAGCGGATTGAAGACATTCACGGCGGCGCTAAGGCGGGCCCTGCCGGTATAGCGGTTGCCGAAATTGTCCAGCGTCACATTGCCGGCGACCTGCGCCGTCGAATCGGCTTGCACCTGCAGGTCGGAAGTGCCGACGGCTTCACCCGGCTTCAGGAGCGCACTGACGGCGACGCCCGGGATATCCGAGGCCAGCAGCAGCGTGCGGTCAAGTCTCGCCTGTGTAACCACTTGCCCGGCCTGCAAAGGCGACAAGGTTTGCTGCAGCAGGCTATCGCTCACCCGGCTGCGGTTATCAAGCTTGACCTGGCCGTAGCGGGCCTCGATCACCATCACCTTGACCACGCCGCCTTGGATGGCCTGGGCCGGGATGATGGCGCGCGCCAGCGGATAGCCGTGGCTATGGTAGTAGTCGGTGATGCGCGCAACCACTTCGGCGAGTTGGGCTAGGGTGAGGTCCTTGCCCTCGGCGTCGGCCACCAGCGCGTGCAGGGTTGCCGTATCGAACACGGTATTGCCGGACAGCTGGATGCTGGTGACGCTGAATGCCGCACCCGCCGGCTGCTGGGCGCCGCCCTCCCGTTCGATGGTCAGGCCGGTTCCCGTTGACGAGGGGAGCGCCGGCTTGAGCGGCTGGATCTGCTGCAGTATCGAGCCGGCGC
>Ga0182005_1001214_pt1 | contig 10657 bp, 3 predicted proteins | sample Sormic07211103_1_FD_123021 | JGI IMG/M metagenome (GOLD analysis project Ga0182005, IMG submission 123021) | Rhizosphere microbial communities from Sorghum bicolor, Mead, Nebraska, USA - 072115-103_1 MetaG | ecosystem: Host-associated > Plants > Roots > Rhizosphere | place: USA: Nebraska...
AGAAGGTCTCTCATGGCCAAATTCTTATTAAAGCCTTCTCTACCATTGAATTCGGCCTTCGGGGTCAACCCAGCGGCTTCTATGAGGAAGGCGGCGCAAAGGAGGCTCGAGGGCTTGTTAAGGAAGGCGGCTAGGGCTGCTGAAGGAGGGAAAACGAAAGGCGTTTTCTGGTCTCCCCTTCGCCTGGGGGTGCTTGTGGGGGGGGTGTGCCACGACGAAACAAGGGAATGAAAGGTCGCTTTGCGTTGGATGCTCTTTACCCTCCCCACTATGAGGGCTCTGTTGTCTTGGGGAGCGTTGAAGCTTGCTTCTTTTCCATACTTTTCTTGGTCATCAATACGACGACCTATTCTTAATAGAACCGATCTTATTTTCACTACAAGAGGAATTTCGTGCTTCTGCCGGATCCTCCCTATCTCCTGATCGAGCTTGTGTAGGTAGATATTGCCTAATAGGGCCGATAGTAGTACACTGTTTGGGACGGAGTCAGGGCCCTTCTCACCTCCTACGAGTCGTCCGGCGGAAAACTGTTTCTGAGTGGGGTAAAAGAACTTGGAATCGTCGATCTCTTCCTTCAAGATTGAGATGAATCGATGTCGGTCGATGGTGTGAAAACACTTCCTGATGTCGAATTCCAAAAACCAGCGAGAGGTTCCCCACTCTTCTTTGATCCGTCTGAGGGCCGAGTGGCAGCCTCGACCCGAGCGGAAGTGCGATGTGTCTGGAAACTCGGGATCGTAAATGGATTCGGGTACCATTCTGATCGCCTCTTTCATGATCTTTTCTATGGGTAGAACTACTGTGAGCGGTCTAAACTTCGACCCTTCTTTCTTTCTTCATTTAAAAAAAGGGGAGCAAAGCCTGTTTTTTGCTCCCTCAATTGATAGATCAGGGCCCCTCCTGCCGGCCCGAACGAAAGGCTCTTTCAGGAAGTAGTCCCGGGCCCGGCACCAACCAAGAGGAGGCGGGGCTCTCTCCAATCATTCCGAAGAGCCGAGATCTCGTAAAGGAAAAATTAGCTAGCTCAGCAGGTTTGGACCCGGGTGAATCAGTTCAGTGAAGGAAGGGAGCCTAAACTTAAGGCTTTTCCAAGCCTTGCCGATAGGCGCCTCATGGCTCGCTCAGTTCGCTCGCGGAGTTCTTAGATCAGTAGATTTGGATAGAGTCTCGCTCATAAAGGAAGAGTAGCGCGCTAGCGCGGCTCGCTTCGCTTTTCGACGCGGAGCTCGCAGCTGTCGAAGCCTGCTTCAAAACTACAGGGCGTGCGTTAGCACTACGGCTTTTCAGCCTCCCTTTGCTGGTTCCGAACTATCACTGATCCCAGAGATCAACCTTCAAACCTTTTTCTTTGAATCTCAGGAAGGCTTTCTCGGGGAGAAAGCTGGTTGGGGAACTGCTAAACGACCTAAAAGAAAGAGGAGACTGACTCTGACCTTTCAAAGCCCTATCTCATCTGGTTGATAGTAGAAGGTACGTACGATGGTACCATGGACATAAACGAGGTCGAGCATATCTTTAATGATTTCAAACTAAAGCGTACCTAAAGCCTGCCCTGGATATGAAAAAGGGATTTGAGCCAGAAGAAGATGAGGATCTATCACCAGATGAGGAAATGGAAACAACTAAGTATTAGTTAGGTTTAGGTTCCGGAAATGGAAATGGTAACAGCGGCCCAAAACAAAAATGGTAAGGTTTTCTTTGAAAAGAAAAAGGAATGGGATGGGGTATGAATCCTTAACTACAAAAGTAAGCACCTCTCCTAACTAATTAGTTAGTATCGAGAGACTAGGCTTTTCATTAAAGTTGAAGGAGACAAACAAAGGTACTCTTGCCGATGGAAGAAATTCCATCGTCGTAAGGGAAGGCCCTGGTCAATCAACTCACCGCCATTGACCAGGGGAGGGGGGAACAATCTGATGAGCGAGATCATAACACGTGAACAACAAACCATACCGATAGGTTGATAGTTTTCTGTTGGTACGGCGTGTGGTCACAGGAACAATCGGCGGTCGTAGCATGAACTCAAGAGTACCTTCATTTTACAGCATATAGAGGTGTACCAATCCCACCATGATCGCCAGAGCAAGATTCATTCTTTAATCGCTACCAGATCAAACATGAGACCAGCATCCTAAAAAAGAAAAAGGAACGCAAAAGTTTTTAGAAATCCTTATCTTTCGGCTTTTTAAAGAAGATAGGCCATTACAAAAACAAGGTCTAACAGTCGACTCTTTCCTATCAGGATTTTACAACCTGAATACCAAGGGACCACTATTAGAAGAGAGCATAATAAGTAAATGCCGACGCCATCTTTGACTTTTTGGATGGTCGGCGGCGCCATAAACTCGATAACCAGCACCGCGGAGTCAATAAATTCAACTAAATAGAATCCTAAAACAATCTTATTCGAGCACACGCGGGACCCCCAGCAATGAAATTCACACAAGCGGCAATCATCCGAGCAGAGAATGGAGAAGGGAAATATACTTGGAATTGTTTTTCCGAATGAGAAAGCCTTTGGTCCTTGCAAATCCGTTTTTGCCGGGCACAATAGACATATCTGCTCAGTCACAACATAAGGAACCCCCAATGTTCCTCAAAGCCTACCCGGCCTGACAGCTTTAGTTGAATGATCTGATCCCGAAGCTAGCTTTCTACTTAAATTGCTATGACTGGCCAACTAATGATCGGACTACCTATCTTGATGTTTTGAATCTGTATTCAGAGCTTTTTTCCAACTACCGGGACTACTAATTTCAAGTACAAAGCTCTCCTATGAATATGCTACTGCTCTTACTTTCTACCTGAATCCGAGCATTGAAGCAAGCTCTTTATCGCACCATAACCGAGTCTCTCCTTGCAGCTCTGATCAATCCACCCGGCAAATAACTGCTCCTTACTCTTTGATTGTATGTCCATTTTTGCTTGATGTCTGGCTCACCGGATCTGGTACATGAAAAAGCCATTCCTTTTCGCTTTCCTTCAACCACTCAGTATACTTTTTTACTGGAAGAGTCAAGCGAAAGCAATTAGTTTAGAAGGAAGAGGAAGACCTGGGGGGCTTACGTCCTCATTTCACTCTTTTTGCTCCTGCGAGACACGACTCAACTACTTTTTACAATTGACAGGGTAGCTCGGAGGTCAGATGAGTCCCCATAAAGATAGATTAGTACTGGAAGGTTCAGATGAAGGAAGGGCTGAAACAAGGCACAAACTTTGAAATGGGGTAGGGTAAATAAATATGAGCAATCCGTGAGAATAGCAAACCCCTATCTCTTATAAAGAAGAAGATAGATAGGTCCACGAGTTGAGACAGAGAAGTTCTGACTAATCAAGTAGGAGCCACGAGAGTCAGAGGCTGCATCATCAAAGGGGTATAGAAATAATTCAGAAGCACTATGGCCTGAAGCGAAGGGCAGGAACGAACGGAATCAATGTGTTCCAATTTATCCGGAGTAAGGACAGCAGCTGAGAAGGGGAAAAAAAATAGCGTAGAAAAAAAAAGGTAGGACCAGATCATGCGAAGAGCTCTTCGCCCTATTGATTAGGAATCTCGATCAGAAACCACCAGGCCATGTCTCCCGATAAAAGATGATCCCCACAATGGATGTCAGGCCTTGGCTTCATAAAATCTGATTGGATCCGCACTAGAGGATAAGAATACAGATAGGCTGACTAAGAAGATCTTCCAATTTTCTTACCTGAAAAGATGAGTTATTCAAAGGAATACCTGCAAAATAGAATAAACACATGGCACAGCTGGGTGCTAGAATAGTAGTTAATAGAAGTTCTAGTCACTTAAAAAAAAAATAACCACTGCTTAACTTAATTAGATCGTAGAAGATAAGCAAGCGGGTTCGGGCAGTTAGTCCTATTTGAAGGTAAGAAGTTCGGGTAGTAAGGGCTAGGTTTATATAGGGGCTATATTTTGGAGAAACATATGGTCTTGCTCATTTCCCATCAAGGAATGGAGATTGGGTTGGTGTTTGGAAGGGATTCAGTAAACTGACCTTGGCCAGCAAGCAGAAAAAGGACTGACGTCTTGGGGCGCGCTAGCGCGCGTACTCTTCTTCTGCGAGACTCCATCCAAATCCACCACTTACTCGTTGGTTGGTGTTCCATTCTGTTATCTTAGACTATGCTGCCTTCTTCAATTCCATTCTTCGTCTCCCTAGTCGAAGTCTTCTTGCTGGCCCAACCCAACATGCATTTTAGAGTGCCGTGCCAGGGCGATAGGCGCTCCGCAGTCACGCATGATCACCAGAGCCTTTCTTGGCTATGTAAATATAGGGCCGGAATAAGTGCAAGATCCTCAACAAAATGGATTAAGGTGGGCTTCGGATTATTAAGAATTTTTTCTATCTTGTCTTTTTTTTCATTAAGTTCTTGTTTGAATCTGCCGCTATTATCACAATATCCCTCCTTTTAGGGATAAAGCTATCAATGGTGAATCGAGCATTCGCTATCCTTTTTTTTTTTTTAGTTTTTTTTAATTTGAATGGAAAAAAAGTAATAAAACCTGGGATTGTTACTGAATAACCTCCTTTTATTTTATTAATTTGAATCCCTTTTACCTTTTTCTTCGTTCGCCAAATCTTCTTCAGTTCTATCCAAGCTCGGTTTTGTCTGAATCTTTGTGGAAGAAGAAGCGGTTCGCCAGCCGCTACATCCAGGGATCCCACAAAATCATTAAACCTGGCGGCTGCTCGCTCTTTGATCAGTGATTCACCGGCCACTAGATCGATGAAGAATCTCTCAAAAATCCGCTTTTTGATCAGTGATTCACCAGCCACTACATTCTTGGATCCCACCTTATTCTCAAACCTGGTGGCTCGCTTGATTGGCAGTCCTGTAAGCTCATCTTGCATACAAATTTTTGGGGTACCAAGGCCTGCATCCACCAAGAACATTTCTTCCCTTAAGCGTAAGCGTAAAACTGAAGATTGTAAGGCGTTTCCACTACATAATAAGAAACTCGAATTAGATCTTGGAAATGATCGACTCCAATAGATGCTCATCATAAGCTTTTTTTTCCTCCTATTCCTATTGATCAGAAGTATCCAGCAGCGCCACGCCAGAGTGACTTCCGAAGCGCTACGGACGGGACGAAATCCGGCAGCCAGTTGCTGGCTCTGAATAACCAGCCCAGCAAGAAGCTAAATTCTTCCATAACATAACGGGGCGGGGTTGCGCGCGAGCCGAGTGACGTAGGTGCACAAGAGTACTTCACGCCACAACCATCTCTTTTTTATAGGTTCTACGGACCGATGCCTCCTGCTTCATCTGGTAAAAAAGAGTCATAGATATGCCTGTAATTAGAAGGAAGAACCGCCATAAAAATCTTCCTCGTGTATCGTCTGTAGCAGAACTATGAACGGGAGCTAGCAATCCGGACCGTATTGAAAAGGTTCCTGAGACACAGCATGGAAGAGTCAAAATATTCAGAAGCGAGGTCCAATAATGAAGAAGGGGTAGAATTACTGAATGAATAAGAGCTGTGGCTAATACCCGAGGCATAAAAGACGCATTTTCTACGGGATCCCGAAACCACCAGCCACCCCGACCTAATTCATGATGAGCCCACCAACTTCCTGGCGAGATGCCTACGGTTAAAAACAACCAACATGTCAAGATCCAAATTCGAATTGGTTCCTGGTCCTGGTCAGAGACCACTGTGTTCGCGCCGGCGGTCCAACAAAGAGGCGAAGTAGTGGTGTCTTTCTTTCCATTACGAACGACAACACGCTTCGCCTGCTCCCTCCCCGTGTCCATTAGCGCTCCTGTCCAGAGCGAAGAGAAGGCGAAAAAGCGCCGCCGAAGCAGCATGAGCAGGCTTCTATTGCTACGCAACAATAGAGCAGGCGCGCCGCCCACAAAATGTTTGAATGATCGGGTAAAGAGCGAGATTCTTATATGGGATCCGACGCATCCAGCAGAGCGAAGCAGCGTTCCATTCTTTTCGGCGGCATCCTTCCGCATTGGCGGTGAGTGGAGTGCCACAATCCCATTCATCATTTTTGATCTACATAACCCAAAGCCCATAGCACTGGCGACGTCTCCGGCATAAATGCAAGGAGGATGTATAGCTGATATAGGATCTTGTGGAACAGGATTTGATTCTGCAAGCGGTTCGGTACGAACGAAGAAATTTCGAACAAAAGGATCGGAACTCGCTGATAGGAAAGGAGAGAAAAACAAAGCAATGCCAAGAGCTCCGTCAATCTGCTGTTCATCGATAGACGAAGCTCTCTCTTTTTCATCTCGTGCCAGATGTAACAAAAGATTAGTCCTTTTTCCTTCTCGCGAACCACGGGAGCGCCCAGCGCCCAGAAGAGCAAAGCTCATTTTCAAAACTGGGTCAAGCGGCGCATTAAAAAGGGCTGGCCCGTTAAAAGGACGCTTACTTTGCGAACGAAGTTCAGAATCAACAAGGGTTCTCCGAACGAAGGGAGTGTACAACTGGGGCGCAGCTCCACTTTTTTGTTGGAGAGATAGAATGGAGTTCTTCACGAAGTTCGAGACAAAGGAAAAAATCAAAGTTTCTCTATAGCCTCTGCGTTTTGAGACATTATGGCTTTGGGGTCGACCCCGGTAACAAAAAAGGAATCCATAAAAACTTGGGATCCAACACCATGATAAAATACTACCCTCATGATTAGACCATGTCCCTGAGATTTGATAAAAAAAAGGTGCATTAGCGGTTAATACGTTGTAATTAGATAAGTTATTTGGAATATGACGGAACGAAAGACCAAGGAAAGAAAGAAGAATGCACCAAAATGCAGGTGCTGCACCAAACGCTGGTGGTTGTTTCTTGTTGTAAGTGAATGCAACGAAAAGACCCGGAAATAACAAATAATGAGAAAATTCATTTATAGACATTTCGTGCTCATTTCCTAATTTCTGCTTAGTTATTCCCATCATCCGGTAACCACAGGATGATCCCAATCTCCTTTTAGTAATAGATCTTTTTGATATGTCTCAGTCTCAGCGGCAAGGAAGAGAAAATGCATCGAGTCGTTTATCAAGAAAGTGGACGAGCTATGGATCAAGATCATATTTAGTCACATTTCTACCGGTGCACTTCTCATGAAATAATTCCCTTTCCAAGGAAAGGAAAACAAGAACTCGAATACTCGTAATAGCGATCCCGATCCACCTACTTTTTTTCTATTCTTTTATTCGAAACGTGCTAAAGCACAAGCCATTTTTATGCATGGGGCATAAGAGTGGACAATCTATGTTATCGAAGGAAGTAAATAACAACACTTCTTTCGGTCTACCCACCCTCATTCAGTAAACCAATAGGATTGCAGCATTGGAATTAGAGTTGGCCAGGTCCTCTAAAAAGAAAAGAAGAAACTACTTAGAATAGATAAATGCCATTGGTTTTCTCGTACTACGATATCTTTTTTTTTTGTTTTTGGCCATGATTGTGCTGCTCCTGTGAAGGCTAGTGGGAAAGCTCACCGTTCGTTGTGATGAGTGGGGGCCTTGTATCTGTATTCGGATCAGCTCCTTAACATAGTTTCCTGCTTGAACCCTGGCTGGGAGCTGGGAGAGGTGTCCCACTACAGGTGCAAATAAACCATTTTACCTTTCAGGGGAAGCGAACAAAGTCATTGGAATAGTTTATTTATTGGGTGGGTCCTTCTCTTCTCATTTCAAGATCGATCATCTCGAGTCTCGGGCTGAATAACCTACTCTTCCTCCGATCTGTAAAGATGAATTTCAATACCTTGTTCTTATATGAGTTTCATGAGTACGATCTAGACTATACTTATTTTATCAGGTTTTTTTCGCATAGCGAGTAGAGGAATAGTTTCTAGTTTTGGAACCACCTGAGCAGGAATCGCTGATCCACCTTCACTTGTTTCCTCTGGCTTCGATTCTTTTATTGTATAGTGGACTACTTAGGAGCTTTAAAGCCGCACTGACCCTCGTTAAAAAAAGAGCTGGGACCCACCTACTATAGATGGGCCTCGTTCCTTTATAATACGATCTAGCTTGATCCATCATCCTCAAATTATGATAACTGCCTTCTAGCCGCAGCCGGAGCTACTTCTAATCCGGAATCCAAAGGAGTCGAGCTTTTCGTACTACCATCGCCCGGGCATCGCTTTCTTCCCACTGCTTTCGTCCAGTTTTATTGCTCCTCCTCTCAACTTATTGTTCTTGTGAATACCGTACGTAGTAGTTCTTGTGAATATCAATCTAGGCGTAGGGCTAGGCTGGCTTGCAAGATTCGCTTCGTGCCGTTGGCAAAACACTGGTATATGCTTCGCCCTTCTCTTCCTTTAAGTTTAAGGGGACAAAGTCTTCGCTTCGCGCCTCGCATTTGACGGGCGGAGTTCGGACCACCAGTCCTACGTCTCCGCCGACCACTCACCTTGCTCGGATTAACTCACCAAAGTCTGCTTTCGCCCACCTGGGTAGGCAGCTGAGTGCCTATACAAGTTGGAAATCGATTCGGTGTTACAACGCCACCACCACCGAGATCGATCCCGATGTCACCTTTCAAGAACAGTAGATTAATCTAATCTCTCACACTTACTAGATGTACTAGAGTATAGGACTTGGTGAGAGGTTGAACTAATATGCATGTGCGCACAGTAGATGGGAACAAAGGCTCTCTCTGTTGTTCTTCCGTACGCTCGCCTGATAAGTCTTTTGGCTTAGCTATATGTAGACCCTGGCGTGGATTGCTCCTTACCTAGCTCCCCATGCTAACTGCCGAATCTCCCTGGCTTGCAGGGAACATAATCCGTTAATTACCTTGCTTAGGATGGCAGCCGTAAACCATATCAACTTCCCATGACGTGTGGGTCCTGATATGGAAACGTGAGCTACTTGGACTCAGGGAATTTTAAGCAGCATGCTGCTTGTACATCTATTCGTAACAAAACAGCAGAGACGTGATCCTTTCGCTCAGGCCTCAGGTTGGTTTGCGTCCTGCATGCAGATCATGTACTTCTCCTTTGAATCATCGTATCTCCTCATCTGCTTATCTCTTCATTTGAATTATTTTATCTCGTCAACCTGTTCAAATATAACTCCAGTAATTTTATATTGGTTGATACTACCTTCCAGTTTACAAGCCCTGGTCTGGGTCATGTAGTGGAGAATCGAGATGCCATGTAGAACAAAGAGGCGCTGGTCTGGGCATATTTACAAGGGAACCCGCTCTATGACGGCTATGTTACATGCACACCCCCATTTTTAAGGCTTAGTTACACAAGAGTCTGCTTGCTCTCATGTTTAGCTGTGTACCCATTTTGGGGCTTTACTCTTTCATGATGGAACGAGGAGCTGGAGTTGATTTGAGGTAGCGGATTAAGTAGTGATGGGCAACCTCAAGTTGACTTGTTTCATAGGGTAGAAGCTTGAGTTGATTTGCGGCAGCAGCGGCAAGCTTGTGTCGACTGCAGACAACTTGAATCCGTTAGCAACGGTAGTGCGAAGCAGCTTGAACTGACTTGTTCTAGCCATTGGCCGGCTCCTGTCGACTTGAACTAGCAAAGAGAAGCTCATGTCGACCCGCGGGGGCAGTAACACGTTCACGTTGACTCTTGTCAGTCTCAAGCCTGAACAGCACTTATTGAAACTTCAAGAAAGCTCAAACTCGATGAGTGCTAATTAAGCATAATTCAAGTCAGGCATGCCAGTATGAAGAATCAAAAAATTGCAAATTAGCTGGTTCAAAGAAAGTTCAAACTGACCTATACAGCCTATTATCATATTGTATCAAACTTGTATGAACCAAGTCTCACAGAAACTAGAGGAATAAAGGTAAAAAGTAGGCCAAATCAACCTTCTAAAATATGAATTTGTGGCGCGCAATCATTTAAGCTTCCAAAAATGTCATATTAGGTATAAAGGAACCTGGATTAGCTTTTTATAAACCTTGAAAAGAAATGAAACAAGATTGGACGTGGCTTAGGCTTTTCGTGCACTAACACATGTCAAGACTGGTACAGCTTTACTACTCATGACTGGTACAGCTTTTTCTTTTCCTGTACTAACTCGTGTCACTCATGCACATATGTACTAATCAGTTAAGACATTCTAATTCCAAATTGAACAGATTCAATAGAAGAACTCACAGCCAAAACAAGCGAAAGAGGAAGGGCTCCACATGGATTGCCTTTTTTTCCTAACTATCAGAAGGTTGTTGCTGTCTTTTTCGCATTGGATTTCTTTCACGAGACTCGGAAATCAAGAGGATGGGAACGACTACTGCTCAAACGCATCGGACTGAAAAGGAGGTCTCAACCAGAGCCGTTAGCGGAGGAAATCTTTCTGCCAGGATCTGGAAAGGTCCGTGCCGACGACTTCTGTCACAATCCTGATCTTAAAACAACAATATCCATTTCATAGGCGAGGGTGGGGGAGAAGCAAGCCGAACCTCTGATCGACCCGGACACGTAAAAAATTCTCGGCGTCGAGAGAAAGACGAGATTCAGTAAGTAATTCAGTGAGTGCTTTCTTTTATAAGAAGAGCGTCGGCTTGGAAGAAGAAAATGAAATACGAACAACCGCGCTGGTCGTAATAGATCGACTTGAATGCGTCTTCTTGCTCCAGCATTCAAGTTCCATTTCAAGGAAGGACGACGTACCATGATACTTTCTGTTTTGTCGAGCCCTGCTTTGGTCTCTG
>Ga0182005_1001216_pt1 | contig 10651 bp, 10 predicted proteins | sample Sormic07211103_1_FD_123021 | JGI IMG/M metagenome (GOLD analysis project Ga0182005, IMG submission 123021) | Rhizosphere microbial communities from Sorghum bicolor, Mead, Nebraska, USA - 072115-103_1 MetaG | ecosystem: Host-associated > Plants > Roots > Rhizosphere | place: USA: Nebraska...
CCACCCAGTCGTAGCGCTCGCCGGCGACGTAGTCGTCCCAGGCGGCGATGTCGAGCACGTCGTGCACCTTGTAGGCGTCGAAGCCGGCGAACCAGCCCATGGTGTTGGTGGTGATGAACTGGCGCGGATCGGCGTGCGGGCGGATGGCGTCGATCTGGTTGCGCGAGTAATCCGTCCAGGTGTCGCTGACGAAGCGCTTCCACTCCAGCAACAGCGCCGGATTCTGCCCGTCCTCGTGCACCGGGATCTGCGCGAAGTCGTTGTAGGTCTGGCTCCAGTACGCGGTGGCCCAGCGCCGGTTCAATTCCTCGATGCTGCCGTACTTGCGCTGCAGCCAGGCATGGAACTGCGCCTTGGCTTCCGGATCGAACGAGGCCTGCGCGTACTCGTTGTCCAGCTGCCAGCCGACCACATGCGGGTTGCGGCCGTAGCGCTGCGCCATCTGCTCGGCGATGGCATGGGCGAAACGGCGATAGCGCGCGCTGGCGAAGGAGAACTGCTGGCGGTTGCCGTGTTCGTCGCGCACGCCGTCCTCGCCGACGCGCAGCGTGTCCGGATACGCCTGGGTCAACCACGCCGGCGGTGCCGCGGTCGGCGTGCCGAGCACCACCACCATCCGGTGCCGCGCCGCCGCGGCGATGGCGCGGTCCATCCACCCGAAGTCGTACTGGCCCTCGCGCGGCTCCATGCGGCTCCAGGCGAACTCGCCGATCCGCACCACGCGCACGTGCGCCGCCTCCATCAGCGCCAGGTCGTGTTCCCACTGCGCCTCCGGCCATTGCTCCGGATACCAGGCCACGCCCAGCAGCAACGGCGCGGCATCGGCATAGCGCGTGGCCTGCGCGCGGGCATCGGGCAATGCCGCCGCCATTGCGAACAGCGTGCCGAACAACAGCGCGATCGCGCGCTGCGGGAACCAGGAAGGCGATGGCATAGGCGAACTCGTCGATAGTGGGAAAGGCGGCGAGCAACCCCGAGCCGTCGCCACCGCCCATTGTGCGCGCACGCGGGGGACGCCACTTGTGCAACTTGTCGAACTTGGGTGCGCAACTGTGCACAAAATGGGCAATCGCACCGTTGCCTGCGCAGGGTCGCCTGCTGCAGTACTGCGCAGCGTGCGCTGTCCTGGCACCGCGCGCCGACGCCCGCACGACCCGCCTGCACCGGCATGCAAGACGCTGGCGAGCGCAGCACGCAGCGCATCCGCCTGCGTCAGGCGCATGTCCTCAAGACAGCCTCGCGACTGTCCCATGCGCCTGCAACGCGCTTCGCGGAAACGATCCCTGGCTGCCTGCGCGCTGCATCTCATTTGCCGCAGTTGGCGCATGCACCGATTGTCTATGTCATGTCGACGGCGTAGCGTCACGCCCTGCCACAAACCCCTGTTCCATTCCCCCGGAGCCACCCATGAGAACACCACGGATCCTCGCCACCCTGCTGGCGATGGCCACGGCCGCCTTTTCCGCCGCGCCCGCCCTGGCGCAGAACGTCACCGTCACGCCCAGCGAAACCTACCAGACCATCCAGGGATTCGGCGGCATGAGCGGCGCCGGCTGGATCGCCGACCTCACGCCGGCGCAGGTCGACCTGGCCTTCGGCAGCGACAACGGCCAGATCGGCCTGTCGATCATGCGCATGCGCATCGACCCCTCCAGCTCGGGCTGGAGCCTGCAGGTTCCGGCCGCGGTGCGTGCGCGCTCGCATGGCGCGGTGTTGCTGGCCACGCCGTGGTCGCCGCCGGCGTACATGAAGTCCAACAACAGCCTCAACAACGGCGGCAAGCTGCTGCCGCAGTACTACGGCGCCTACGCCAAGCACCTGCTGGACTTCTCCAGCTACATGTCCGGCAAGGGCGCGCCGCTGTACGCGCTGTCCGTGCAGAACGAGCCGGACTGGCACCCGGACTACGAGTCGGCGGAATGGAACGCCAGCGACTTCACCAACTTCCTCAGCGCCCAGGGCGCCAGCTTCGGCAACCTGAAAGTGCTCGCTGCCGAGTCGTTGAACTTCAATCCCAACCTGACCGATGCGTTGCTCAACAGCAGCGCCAGCCAGCACGTGGACATCATCGGCGGCCATCTGTACGGGGTGCAGCCGAAGGACTATCCGCTGGCGCGCAACAAGGGCAAGCAGCTGTGGATGACCGAGCACTACACCGACAACACCGACGGTAACGCCTGGCCGTCCGCGCTCGGCGTGGCCAGCGAACTGCACAAGAGCATGGCCGCCAATTACAGCGCCTACATCTGGTGGTACATCCGCCGCAGCTACGGCCTGATCAGCGAAGGCGGCGCGGTCAGCAAGCGCGGCTACGCGATGGCCCAGTACGCGCGCTTCGTGCGTCCCGGCGCCAAGCGGATCGGCGCGACCGCCGCGCCGTACAGCGATGTCGCGGTCACCGCCTACAAGCGCGCCGACAACAAGATCGTGCTGGTCGCGGTCAACACCGGCACCCAGTACCGCGAACTGAAGGTCAGCCTGCCCAGCGGCAGCGCCGCCAGCTTCACCAAGTACAGCACCTCGGCCAGCGTCAACGTCGGCTACGGCGGCGCCTACCAGGTCAGCAACGGCCAGACCGCGTTCTATGTCGACCCGCAGAGCGTGGCGACGTTCATCAGCAACTAGTGCAGCCGCGACGCATCGCCAGTGGCGATGCGTCCACTGCCACTCGGTCGGCGGACGCTCAGTCGAGCCCGGCCAGAAACGCCAACAACGCGGCGTTGAACGCGTCGGCATGGCTGACATTGCAGCCATGCGGCGCATCCGGCAACACCACCAGCGTGCTGCCGGCGATGGCGCGATGGGTACGCTGCCCGGAGCCTTCGAACGGGACTGTCGCGTCGGCGTCGCCATGCAGCACCAGGGTCGGCACATCGACCGCGCCCAGGTCGCGGCGGAAGTCGGTGGTGCCGAACGCCTGCATGCAGCCGAGCGCGGCGGTCTGGTCGCTCTGCTGGCACAGCGCGATCGCCTCCTGCCGCTGCGCCTCGCTGACCTTCAGCGCGCCGTTTGCGCTGAAGAACTGGCGGGTGAACTGGTCGAAGAACGTCTCGCGCGACGCGCTCAGTCCCTGTTTCATTTCCTCTGCCTTGTCCTTGCTCAGCGGGCCGTCCGGGTTGTCGTCGGTCTTGAGCATGTAGGGCGGTACCGCGGAAGCGAACACCACCCCGCCCAGGCACGCACTGCCGTGCCTGGCCACATAGTGCGCGACCTCGCCACCGCCCATCGAGAAGCCCACCAGCACGGCGTCGTGCAGGTCCTTGTCCTCGATCACGCCTGCCAGGTCGTCGGCCAGCGTGTCGTAGTCGTAGCCGTCGGCTGGCTTGTCCGAGCGGCCGAAGCCGCGGCGATCGTAGGCCACCACGCGGTAACCGGCGTCCTGCAACGGTCCAACCTGCGCCTGCCATGCCGCGGCCGACAACGGCCAACCGTGGATCAGCACCACGGGCCGACCGCTCCCGCCGGTGTCTTCAACGTGCAGGCGGACGCGCGATTGTGCTGCAGTCATGGTCGTGGCTCACGAAGGGGAGGAACCGCAAGCTTCCATGCCGGCATGTCCGGCGTACGTGAGCGCGATGTTGCCAAGGCGTCAATGGCGCCGCGCCGCATCGATGTCAGCCGATGCGCTGCATCGCTCGGGCGAGTCGCGCCAATGCGCTCGCCGCCAGAGTGCGGAAGTCTGCAGAAATGCCGCGGCCTGCGCGACGCACTCCCAGAACTCCAGCGCCATCGTCGTCGCGGCGCGCCAGTCGTCGCGGTATGCCGGTGTGGGCAAGGCCAGCGTGTAGTCGCGCTCGACCACTTCGCCGCTCGCCGCAGGACGCAACGCCATCGGCAGCATGTCGTAGGCCGGGGCAACGCCAGCGGGCGCGTATCGGCAAGCAAGGCGCCCGCATTGCCCAGGGGCATATCGTTGTTGCCGATCAGCGCGCCGAACCTGCCGTACACGCCAAGCCGCCGTGCATCGTCGCGGTCGAGGCTCCCTGGCTGAGCGGCAGCGCGGTCGAGTCGCGGAGGCGGGAGTCACTCATGGGAGTGACTGAATAGAACATTGAATGGATAGCCAAGCCATGCCCGCTACCGATCCACTTATACATCAGTCACTTCCTTTCGTTGCGCGAACGCAAACAGGGGAAAATTTGAATAAATAAAGACTGGATGCATGACGGATCGCTGGTGCCAAAAAGCAGCGCCCACCGGCCGACACTGCAGTGCGGATATGCGACAGCCACGTCTTAGGGAAGGAGCACGTCTATCTCCGCGCGGAACTCGCAGGCGCCATGGCCGTGCAAGGCCCGCTCGGCAGCCTCATCGATGGGCCTGCCGAGCGGGAACGCCAAGATCCCTAGGTCCAGTTGTCGTCGCCACCCAGGCTGCCATCGTCCGAAAAGTCCTGGTCGGCGTCCTGCAGCGGCGCATCGTCGTAGTAGTTGTTGGTGACGTTCTCGACCACGGTGGGCTGCGACGACCCACCGCCCAGGAAACCGCCATGGTGACTGCCAAGCAGGCTCTCCACGCCCTCGAACAGCAACATGCCGCCGGCCACGCCTGCGGCCGTGGTGGCGGCGGTGCCGAGAAAACTGGGACCGCGCGCGGCCGGCGCCGCGACCGGCGCCTGGTCCGGCACGCTGGCGCCGCCGCCGAACAAGCGCTCGCGCCAGCCCGGTGCGGCCTGCGGTGCGGGCGCGGGCGGCAACGGCGGCGGCCCCGCATTGAAGCCCTGGCCCAGGAAACTCGCAGCCGGCGGCGGTGGCGGCGCGGCCTGCTGCAGCTGCGCGATCTGCGCCTTGGCGTTCTCCAGCGCGTGTTCGAGCAGCAATGCCCGCTGCACCAGCAGATAGGCGGCATCGGGCTGGCCGGCCAGGCGCTCGCGGATCAACGCGTCCGCCTGCGGATCCATCGCCACGCCGCTGGCGCTGCGCACGCGGGCCAGGAAATCTTCGAGTAGCTGTTGTTCTTGCGGAGTCATACCAATACCTGGAAGAGGTGACCGGCTCGATGCCGGCAGGCACAGCATGGGCACGGACGCGCCGGCGCCAAGGGCGGCTGCGCGGCCTGGTGCGGCGACATTCATCAAAGCCCCGAGGCTGGCGCGCTCGCACCAGGATGCAATCGACGACATCCGCGTCGATTCCGGCATGACTTCCGGCATTTCCGACCCGATCGCCAGTGACTACACTTGTAGTCAAATACGACTACGCAGGGTGAACGGCGATGCAGTGGCGAAGAATGCAGTGGATACCCGCGCTGGCATTGATCGCCTCCGCGCCGGCATGGGGCGGCGAACAATGGATCGTGGCCACGGATCTGTGGGGCAACCGCAGCTATCAGACGCTCGAGCTGGACGCGGCCGGCACGCAGCTGCAGGGCCGGCTCGACAACGCTCCGGTTCGCGGCACCCGCCATGGCGATGCGCTCGCCTTCGTGGCCACCTCCGCCGATGGCAGCGTCTACCGCTTCGACGGCCGCGTGGAGGGCGAACGCATGCGTGGTCGCAGCGACCAACCGGATCCCAATGCCGCCGATGTGCGCGCCTTCCATGCGTTCGACGCCTGGCGCGTGCCGGCCTGCGACACCGCCGCACCGCACACGCACGACTTCGTGCCCAGCGACTACGCCAATACCTTCAGTGCCGATCGCCCGCCGGTGCTGGTGCTCTGGCCGGGCGACACGCTGCGCACGCAGACGCTGGATTCCGGCGGCGTGGATGCGGGCGGCGTCACCCGCGCGTTGTTCGGCAATCCGCAGGTCGGGCCGTTCTTCGTCGCCGGCGCCGAAGCGGGCGATACGCTCGCCATCCACGTGGTCTCGCTGCGGCTCAACCGCGATTCCGCCGACAGCCTCGACGGCCTGGTCGGGCGCCTGCAGACCCCGCGGGTGGCCGCGCAGGCCGCCGCACTCGGCAAGCACGTGCGCTGGCGCCTCGACCGCGATGCGGCACTTGCGCGCCCCGTCGACGGCGAAGGGCCGATGCAGCACTTCGCGATCCCGCTGCGGCCGATGCTCGGCGGCCTGGCGCTGGCGCCCGGCTTCGGCAGTGCCGCCCTGTCCACCGGCGATACCGGCGCCAGCGGAGGCAACATGGACTTCAATGCCGTGGTCCAGGGCACTACCGTGTACCTGCCGGTGCAACAGCCGGGCGCATTGCTCTATCTCGGCGACGGCCACGCGCTGCAGGGCGATGGCGAGACCACGCAGTGGGCGCTGGAGACGTCGCTGGACGTGGAACTGCGGGTCGAACTGATCAAGCACCGCGCGATCTCGATGCCGCGGGTCGAATCGCCCGAGCAGATCATGACCCTGGGCCAGGCCGGCTCCAGCGACGACGCGCTGCGCGCGGCCACCTCCGGCATGCTGCAGTGGCTGCAGCAGGACTACGGGCTTTCGCTGGCGCAGGCCACGCAGGTGTTGGGCGTGGCGGTGCATTACCGGGTGGCCAACCTCGCCGGGCGCAGCATCGGCGTGGCCGCCAGCATCGACAAGGCGGTGTTGCGCACGCTGGATACATCGACGCGCTGAAGCGCACTCGCCGACACAGTTGCAGCCAGCACCGTCGTTGTAGGAGCGACTTCAGTCGCGACGCGCATGACCGAACATTTCAATCGCGCGCGACGGCCCAAGCGCGAACGACACCGCTACCAAGTTCCACACCGCGACTCGCCAAATACGCTGCAACCGCATGCGCGGGTCGCCCCTATTCCTCCACAGCGTCATCCGCCACGGCCTCGTCCGCCGCGCCTTCGCCGCGCGGCTGACGCGCCGCCCACATGTTGTCGATCAGGTTCGGATACGGCCGCCCGTTCTCCTCCGCACGCTGCCGCGCCATGGCCTTCTGTGCAGGCGACAGCGGTTGCGAACGCTGGCCGCGCGGCTTGGGTTTCTTCCAGGGCGGTGTCTTGGAGGTGGGCATGGGCATAGGCGGCAAGGGCGAAGTGGGCAGCGTGAAGCACGGCGGCGCGCGGGAAAGTGAACGCTGCGCGTGCCCAGGCCGACCCGATCGCCCCTATTCCGAATCGATCCCCGCCAGCGCGAACACCCACCCCGGCACTACCGGCTCGCCGGCATAGAAGTCCTTGGGCTTGTGTTCGGCCATGGCCCAGCGGTGCAGCCAGCTGATGCCGCCGCGGCCGGTATAGCCCTCCGCGTGCCGGTAGGCCGGATCGCGCAGCGCCTCGTCCAGGGTGACGAACGCATAGCCGCGGCGGCGCGTGGCGGCGATCAGCTCCGGGAACGCGACCGCGTTCAACTCGTTGGCATGCATCAGCCATACCTGCGCGATGCGGTGGCCGAACAAGCGCTGCGATTGCGCCTCGAAATAATCCAGCTTGTTGAGCATGTACGGCACGTAGCCCTTGCGCAGCCGCAGCAGCGTGGCCTCGCGCGCCGCACCATCCGGCTCGGTCTCCAGCACCCGCGCATAGGCGAAGGCCCACACCCAATCGCCGTTGTCCACGGTGACCGGCGCGATGCGGTAGCCGCGCGCGGCGACGAAGGCGACCACCGCCTCGCGATCGGCATCGCTGCGGCCGGTCGCCAGGTAAGGATGGCGGAACCAGCGCAGCGGCTGCCCGTACTCGGCCAGCAGCGGCCGCAGCGTGCGTTCGCCGCGCACGATCGCGTCCTCGTAGGCAGGCACCCCCACGTCATGCAGATTCACATGGCCGTAGGTGTGATTGCCCAGTTCGTAGCCCGCATCCAGCCAGTCGCGCAGCATCGCCACCCGCTGCGGTTGCAGTTGGCCGTCCTGTTCGAGCTTGTCCTCGTTGACGAAGCCGACGATGGGCACGTTCGCCTGCTTCAACGACGCCATCAGCTGTGCGTGGAATGCCGGCACCTGCGCGGCCGGCGTCTTGCCCATGCGCTGCCATGGCAGATCGTCGATGGTCACGGCGATGCGGCGCTCGGCGTCCTGTGCGTGCGCGACACCGAAGACGGCCAGCAGGGCCAGCAACACGAAGCGGCGGTAGCGGTTCATCGGTCGCACCAGAGCATGGAGCGGCCAAGTCTAGCGGGTACGGCAGCCCGCATCTCCGCGCCGCGATGCAGGCCGACATCGCATCGCTGGCGCAGCGTCGGCGATGCATCGTCCAGATCCCCGCCGGCAGGACCGGGTTCCGGCATGGCATGATCCAGCGCTGTCCATGCATGGGACAGGTGACGCCAATGCGGCCAGGAGATCGAGATTGAGCAAGTGGTTGTCGGTGGGATTGAGTGCGGTGCTGCTGGTCGCTTGCGCCGACAGGTCGCAGGAACCGGCGTCGCCGTCGGCACAACACACGCCGGAACAGGCACCGGCCGCGCGCACCATGGCCTCGGTCGCCGGCGGGCAACGCGGCGAAGGAAAGCCTTACGAAATCGTGGACAGCCAGGTCTGGAACGTGCCCGACCCGGTCTCCGGCCGCGACTACCAGGTGTTCGTCGCGTTGCCGCGCGCCTATGCCGACGAGCCTGCCCGCCGCTATCCGGTGCTCTACGTCACCGATGCCGACTACTCTTTCCCTCTGGTCCGGCAGATCGCGCGCCGCTTGAACGGCGAAGGGCCGGCCATCGACGAGTTCGTGCTGGTCGGCCTTTCCTACGCGATCGGCGACGCGCCCATGCCCAGTCGCCGACGCGACTACACCCCCACGCCGGAAGGCGGCGCAGACGCAGCGCCGGACGCGACACACGGCAAGGCGGGCGCCTACATGGCCTACCTGCGCGACCAGGTGCTGCCGTTCGTGGCGCAACGCTATCGCACCGACGAACACCGGCGCCTGTTCCTCGGCCACTCCTACGGTGGCCTGCTCGGCACGCAGATCCTGCTGACCGCGCCGGAGATGTTCTCCGGCTACATCCTGGGCAGCCCCTCCTACTGGTACGGCGAGCACGCCATGCAGGCGCAGGAAACGGCCTTCGCCGCCAGCCACAAGGACTTGCCGGCGCAGGTCTACATGTACGTCGGCGAATACGAGCAGCGGCGCTATGGACAGAACTACGACATGGTGTCGGATGCGCAGGAGATGACGCGGACGCTGCGAGCACGGCACTACCCGTCGTTGCAGCTGCAGTTGGACGTGCTCAACGACGAAGACCACCTGAGCGTGGCGCCGCGCGGGCTCACCCATGGGCTGACCTATCTGCTGGGCAGCAAGGCACCCCGATGACACGACCGCCACGCCGGCGTGCGGGCCGGCACGCATGCGCCGCGTTGGCGGCCCTGGTCGCCGCATCGGCGGCGGCGGGCGCGGCGGCACAGCCGGTGGCGCCGGCGCCCGGTACGGGATTCGAGGTCGAACGCTACGCGGTGACCCTGCATCCCGATCTGGCGACCACCGCCGTGACCGGAACCCAAAGCATCACCCTGCGCGGCACGCAGCGGGTGTCGCAGCTGGTGTTCTCGCCCAACGCGTTGCAGCTGCACGCAGCGTCGCTGGACGGGCGCGCGGTGACCGTGGTCAAGCGCGCTGACGGCCTTGTCTTCGACCTGCCCGTGCCGCTACAGAAGGGCGCGACCGCCACGCTCCGCTTCGCGCTGGAAGGCGTGCCGGCGCGCGGCCTGATCCGCGCCGGCGACGGCGTCTACAGCAGCTATTTCGCCTGCGACTGGATGGTCTGCCTGCAGGACGCGCCCGGCGACAAGGCCGAGTTCGCACTCGACCTGCTGCTGCCGGCAGGCGCGGCCTCGCTGGGCGTCGGCAAGGCGTTGCCGCTGCGCGCCCGCCGCGGCGGCCTGGTCCTGCATCGCTGGCGCTCCACCCGGCCCTACTCGGCCTACCTGTTCGGCTTCGCCGCGGGAACCTTCGCCAAGGCCACGGTCAACACCGACGTGGGCGAGCTGGTGTACATGGACGCCACCGGGCAAGGGGCCGACCTGGCGGCAGCGTTCGCGCAGGCACCGGGCATCGCGCGCTTCCTGGCCGACAAGGCCGGCATCGCGCTGCCCGACCGGCGCTACACCCAACTGCTGGTGCCGGGACAGGAAGCACAGGAAGCCGCGACGTTTTCCCTGATCGGCCAGGCGGCACTGGAAGAGGACAACCAGGCACCGTCCGCAGCGTGGATCGTGGCCCACGAGATGGCCCACCAGTGGTGGGGAAATCTGGTGACCTGCGCGTCGTGGCAGGACTTCTGGTTGAACGAGGGCATCACCACCTTCATGACCGCGGCCTGGAAGGAACGGGCGGTCGGGGCTGACGCCTACCGGCAGGAGCTGGAACTGGCGCAGCGTCGGCTCGAGCGCGCCCGCGCCGCGGGATTCGACAAGCCGCTCGCCTGGTCGGGCAGCTATCCCTCCCTCGGCATGCGCCGCGCGGTCCAGTACAGCAAGGGTGCGCTGTTCCTCGCACACCTGCGCGAGCGCCTGGGCGAGCAGGCCTTCTGGAACGGCATCCGTGGATTCACCCGCGGCCATGCCGGAAAGACCGTCACCAGCCGTGATTTCCAGAACGCGATGGAGCGCGCCAGCGGCCAGGATCTGTCGGCCGTCTTCGCCGAATGGGTCTACGGCACCGGGACGCCGGCGCCGGCCACGATGCCGCCCGCGACGACTGCTGCGCCGGCCCGATGAGCGAGGCGTGGCAGATCGACGACCTGCCACGCCCTGCGCTCACATCGCCTTCTTGATCGCTTCCGCTTTCGCCAGATGCTGCTCGACGTGGGTCTTGGTCTC
>Ga0182005_1001217_pt1 | contig 10645 bp, 7 predicted proteins | sample Sormic07211103_1_FD_123021 | JGI IMG/M metagenome (GOLD analysis project Ga0182005, IMG submission 123021) | Rhizosphere microbial communities from Sorghum bicolor, Mead, Nebraska, USA - 072115-103_1 MetaG | ecosystem: Host-associated > Plants > Roots > Rhizosphere | place: USA: Nebraska...
ATCACCTCACACATCCTGTCAGAGCTGGATGACCTGGTAGATGAAGTAGCGTATCTGCAGGATGGAAAAGTACAGTTTCATAAGCAGCTGGCAGCGTTACAGGCCGAGACAGGAGAGCAAAAGTTAGTACGGGCAATGGCACGTGTCATGGAAAATGGAGGACTATGAAAAAAATTATTAAATACGTAGTGCTGGACATCTTACGTAACAGGATATTGGTGAGTTATACGGTATTGCTGTTGGTCATATCTATGTTATTATTGTGTCTGACAGATAATGGAACCAAAGCTTTATTGAGTTTATTGAATATTGTGCTGATCGTATTGCCGTTGGTGAGTATCATATTTTCAACGATCTATTATTACAACGCGTCTGCGTTTATAGAGTTGCTGGTGTGCCAGCCGTTGCGGAGAACGAAGATCTTACTCAGTGTGTATATCGGGCTGGCCTTGTCATTGCTGATTGCATTTATAGTAGGGGTAGGAGTGCCGTTGATGATCTTTGACGGGAGTATGACGGCGGTGTTGTTGATATTGGTGGGTATGGCGCTGTCGGTGATCTTCTCAGCACTGGCCATCTTAGGATCTGTGATGATGAGAGATAAGGCGAGAGGAATCGGCGTAGCCATATTAGCCTGGTTTTATTTTTCTCTGTTGTATGATGGGTTGGTATTGTTTCTCCTGTTTCAGTTCAGTGATTATCCGCTGGAAAAACCAGCAGTAGTGATGGGGGCATTGAACCCGATCGACTTAGGAAGGATCATCGTTTTATTAAGATTGGATAGTGCTGCGATGATGGGGTATACAGGCGCGGTGTTTGCCTCATTTTTCGGAAGTGTGGGTGGTATGCTCACAGGATTTGTACTATTGTTATTATGGATGGGTTGGCCGTTATGCTGGGCGCTGCGGCGATTTAATAGAAAAGACTTGTAATCAAATTTAAAAATTTCATCATGGTAAGAGATAATGTAATCACAGTCGGAGAAATGGCTGGAAAGGACTATCGCATGGCCGATGTGTTCAGAGGTTTTGGTATTGATTTTTGTTGTGGTGGTGGGCAGACGATTGCGGAGGCCGCAGCACAGGGTGGTATCACGGCAGATGAATTGTGGAAGGCGCTGGAAACAGCAGAACAAAATGCAAAACAACCGGGTAGTGACCTGGGGGTGCTGGCACCTGGATTATTGATAGAGCATATCCTGAATACACACCATAAATATGTGAAGGAAGCACTGCCTGTGATCTGGCAGTTTGGACAGAAGGTAGCAGGCCATCATGGGGATACACATCCTGAGCTGATAGACCTGAGAGCAGCTATCCTCCGCGAAGCTGAAGATCTGCTGGATCACCTGGAAAAAGAAGAACAGATCCTGTTCCCTGCTATCAAACAACTGGCTGCAGGTGAAAAAGGATTGGCTTACATCAATGGTACTGTAGAGGCCATGATGAAGGAGCATAGCTCATCCGGCGAATCACTGGAAGAGTGGCGCAGACTCACCAATGACTACCAGGTACCACAAGGTGCTTGTAATTCATACAGATTCTTATTTGAAAAATTGCGGGAGTTCGATACAGACTTAAGACAACATATTCATTTAGAGAACAACATTTTATTCCCGAAGGCATTGGCAATGGCACAGGGAGCTTAAATAAGATAGTAGTGACTCATTGTGGATAATTTCTGATAAAGGTTGGCAGGAATGACCTGTGGACCGGTTTTGAAGATTGAAAATGAGTCAACGCAAAATGAGTGATTTTTAATTGTTAAAGAGGCTTATGAGCACCGGGGGTTATCGTGCCCCCGGTTTTTTTTTAGACATATAGGTGTTACCTTCCATTGATAATTGATTCACGATAGCGACCTTAATCCTTACCCATGACCCGCAGAACAATACTTATTCTGTTAACCATTTTTATAGCCATCACCATTTTGCGTGAAACAGGCAGGTTACATATCGATTTTTATAAAAGTCAGGTTTCTTCCAGTCTGGCAAAGAGTTTTAACGATATTAATTATGGTGAAGCCGGCTCATTACGCAATGTGCCACTCATTGTAACATATAAAGGTTATGAAAAAGGCGAAACAGGAACAACTGACAATCCGGCTGTAATAGTACAGATCTTTGATATCACTCACGGTTCCTTATGGATCCCATTGTTTAAACACATTGATTTCTCTGTTGGTATTCCTGTCAGCATAAATAGAAATGGGCATAATATAACAGGTACAGTGAGCGTGAAGGGTACTTTGGCGATCGATGGATTTTGTTCCCGGAGAGATGCAAAGCGCCTCCTGGTAGCGCATGTAACCGATAATATATATAACACCATCAGGGATCAGATGGATAGCTATAAAAACTTCTGAGCTGAACACCGGCGGCGCATAATCTCATCGTTCATCTGTCGTATAAATGTATGCAGTTTCAGTGGAGCCCTCTTCGAGTTGAACGGTGACCGTCACCCGGTAATACCCTTCTCCTTCAAATTCATCTAAAGCAGGCCAGGATGTAGCAAGATTGTCCGAGTAAAATATGTAACCAGGAATTTTGTCAGTACCACTGAGCACCACACCCGGATATGTTTTACCCGGTCCAAAGCCGGATGTATAATGAGTGCCAAAGATGAAGCCTTTTTTGAACGTGCCACCGATAGCTTCAAGTATGTGCGCGTTTTCCTCATGTGGACGAAGCGTGCCGTATACAAATAGACGATTCATGCCATGAAGGTACAGCATTTGAATTTATTGCCCTGTTGTCCCGGCACGACAGTATTCCTTTGGTGTCATTTTAAATTGCTGCAGAAAGCACTTCGAAAAATAAGAGGGAGAACTAAACCCCGTCATATAAGCAATCTCAGAAATAGGATGATCTGTTGTCAATAACAATCTGGCAGCGTGTTTAAGCCGAACCAGCTTGATGAGCTCATTGGGCACATACCCGGATAGCGATTTTAGTTTCTTATGCAGGTTAGATCGGCTCATGGCCATATCCCGGCTCAATTCTTCGACCGAAAGCTGTGAATCGGTTATTCTTGATTCAATAATGCTTACTACCTTTTCCATGAATTGTTTATCTGTACTATTCGTAGCCAGTACACTGATGTCACTATTCGGTGAAGCAGCATATTTAAGCCTGAGTGTCACGCGTGATTCTATCAGGTTACGCACTTTGGCCGCAATATGTTTCCACCGGAACGGTTTCATAATATACGCATCTGCACCCGCTTCCAGGCCTTCCAGTTCTGTTTCGTGAGAGCCTTTGGCAGTAAGCAGTATGATCGGAATATGACTATGGTGGATATTGTTTTTTACTTGCCGGCACAATTCCAGGCCATCCATTTCAGGCATCATTACATCAGAGATAACCAGGTCGATATCTTTGTCTTCTATGAGTTGTAAGGCTGTCGTTCCATTATTGGCATTGATCGTGTTATAACCAATCTCGCGCAGACTTGTTGCCAGAAAGGATTGAATAGAGGCGTCGTCTTCTACTATTAAGATCAGTGGCCGATCATTATTGACCACTTCCGGCTCTTCTGTTTTTTGTGTGATGTTCGTGGTAACAGGCAGTTCCAGTGTGAAAATGGTTTTCTCCCTGCTTTCTACCAGTAAGCGGCCACCGTGTTTTTCCGCCAGTGCACTGGCAAGTGCAAGGCCAATGCCGGAGCTTTGGTTTTCCTGGCTGACAGTAAAGAACTTTTTAAAGATGTTCTTTATATCTGCAGCCGGAATGCCCATACCATCATCTTCTATGCTGATGCATACATTGGGGCCTTCCAGGTATACAATTAAATGTACCTGCTTTCTGGCGAATTTGAATGCATTGATGAGCAGGTTGCTAAGGATTTTATTCAGTACTTCGGGATCTGCGTGCAGCAGGAGAGAACTGACCTTTGTACTCAACGTAAAGTCAATATTCTTTTGATAAGGTAATGAAGAAAAGCGGGAATAAATAGCCTGCACAAATGAAATCACCTCTATGTTTTCTTTCTCTACTTTATAAGCATCACTTTCTATTCTTCTGAAGTCGAGTAACTGGTTGACCAGGTCCATCAGCCGCTCAGCATTTTCATCCATGATGGTCAATTGTTCCTTTTCTTCTTTTTCCCATTTACTCATAGCAAGGAGTTTCTCCAGCGGGGCAATGATCAGGGAGAGTGGCGTCCTGATTTCATGAGCCATCACTGTAAAGAATTCTATTTTCTGTGCATAGAAAGCTTGCTCCTCTTTGTTTTTGAGCCGCTCTAACTTTACCTGGTGCTGCTTCCGGATGTACTTGTGAATGACATAGATGATAGCCAGCATGATCAGTAAATAGATCAGGTAGGCTACGGTAGTCCTGTAAAAAGGAGGTTTGATCACGAGCCTGATAGTAGATTCAGGCACGTTCCAGTTACTTTCATCACGGGTGGCCTTTACTTTGAAAGTATAGGTGCCGGGTGCCAGATTGGTATACGTGGCTTTGCGCTGATCCCCCACATAGTTCCAGTCATGATCAAATCCCTGCATTTTATAAGCGTAACTCATTTTTTCAGGGGCGCTGAAATCCAGTGCGGCAAATTCAAAGCTGAGCACAGACTGGTTGTGATCTAATACCAGCCTGCGGGTATAATTGATCTGTTTGTCAGAGACAGATACGTTCTTATTGAATAACTGGAAGTTGGTAAAAGAGACCTTAATATCTTCCGGAGTCGTTGTTAACTGCTCAGGGTAGAAGGCATTGAACCCTTTGATGCCACCGGCATACAGCTTGCCATCTGCCGCTTTGTAGAGGGCTTTGTAATTGAATTGCTGGTTTTGCAGGTAGTGTTTTGCCTTTTCTGATTTGAGATCAACAGCATAAATTCCATTGTTGGTAGTGACCCATAACTGCCCTCTGTCGTCTGGTTGAATACCATAAATGACATTGGCATGGATGGATGATACCGTAAGCGTATTGGTAGCAGGGGTGTATTTATGCAATCCCATACCATCGGTGCCTATCCACAGGTTACCTTTGTGATCATCGTACAGGCAGGTCAGCTTGTTTTTATCTTCTTCGTGAATGTTTTTCCACTGCCGGGTTTTTTTATTGTACGCGTGTAGTCCATTGTAGTAAGTAGCAAACCAGAGGGTTTTGTTATCATCTTCGTAAATGTCGTAGATGATGGTATTGGTCATCCCTTCCTGCAGGATACTGGTGAATTGCCCATTGTTATACTGACTGAGACCTCTGTCAGTACCTACCCAGATCTGGTCGTCTTTGTCCTGGTAGATGCAAAATACATTTTCGTTACCTAGCAGGTGCTGAATCTTACCTGTATATGGATCGTAAATATTGATACCGCCGGCGAAGATGCCGATCCAGATATGACCGTTTTTATCCTTTAATAAGGTGTGAATATTATGATAAGATAGCGGATAAGGAAACCTGGAAAATGTTTTTGTGGTAGCATTGAAGTATTGCAAACCACCGTCTTCTGTACCTACGAGCAGCTTACCGGGGGCTTCTTCCAGGAAGCAGCTGACAGCCCTGCCGGAGAGGGCACCAGGTTCGCCCGTGGGGTAGTATAGTTCAAAATCGGAGCCTTTTTCATTGAAGTAACTGACCCCTCCAAAAAAAGTACCGACCCAAAGCATACCTGCTTTGTCAGGGAAGATGGTATACACTGAATTGTCGCCGATGCTGAAAGGATCATTGCTGCTATTGGTATAAGCAGTGAACCTGTCAGTAGCCAGGTCGAGTACATTGAGTCCTTTCTCTGTACCTACGTATAGCTTGTCAGGTCCGATCTGGCAGATGGCACGAACGATATTGTCTTTAATAGATGAGGGACTATCAGTATGAGTATAGGTCCTGAAGGTCCGGTGCTGGTATTTGTACAGCCCACCATTCATGGTACCTATCCACATAGTGCCGTCTTTTCCCTTATAAATGGTGTTGATAATCCTGTTATCCAAAGGTAACGTGGAGAAAGTCTTTGATAAGGGGTTATAGAGATTGATGCCGGCACCTAAGGTACCTATCCAGATATTACCGTCGTCGTCCTGGGCCAGTTTGGTGAGTTCGTTGGAGGAAAGATCGGAGTTGCCGGATTTATAGTTAATAGTAGCGTTTTTAGCCGGATCGTAGCGGTATAATCCATGGAGGCGGGTTGTGATCCAGATGATGCCGTCCTTGTCTTTAAGGATATCCCCAATGCGTTTTTCCCTGACAGGTTCGAAGGGGGTGAATCGGGCAGTTTCAAGATTGAGGATGTAGATGCCATTTTCCGTTCCTATCCAAAGATGCGTACTGTCTACCGTAGTAATACAATAAATGAAGTTATGCCCGATGGCGTTGGGGGTGTTCTTGCTGTACTGGAAGTTTTTAAATTGGTAGCCGTCGAACCGGGAGAGACCGTTTTTGGTGCCGAACCACATGTAGCCCTGTGCATCCTGCGCAATAGCACGAACAGTAGCAGATGGAAGACCATCTGCTACTGAGTAGTTTTTAAAAAGGATTTGCTGGGCGGAGGTGCAAAATGGTAGAAAAAGAAATATAATCGCCCTAACAATGTATCGATTCAATTTGTTCATTTATCTCTTTATGTTTTCCAGTTCTGCCTGCATCGCCTTTACGATTTCCGGATGTTGCGCGGCTACGTTATTACGCTCTGCCGGGTCATGTTTAATATTATACAACTGAGGCGTTGACTGTAACCCCGTCTCCACTTTCTTGTTCTTCAACCAATCCGGTGCCGGCTTTTCCTGCGGCGCAATATATTTCCATTCTCCTTTTCTGAGCGCTAATGTATAGGCCTCTTCTATAATAAAATCCCTGCTTTGTTTAGATGCGCCCAGCAATACATCCGCTGCATTATGACTATCCCCTGCAGGCAACGTCTGACCTGTCAGCGCAGCCAGGGAGGCAAGCAGGTCTACCTGTGAAAAGAGCGCATCGGATACTCCCGGTTTTACTTTGCCGGGCCAGTAAACGACAGTGGGCATGCGGGTACCACCTTCTAAGATACTATATTTCCCGCCCCTGTAGATCCCTGCTGGTTTGTGATCGCCATTTAAGGTGTCGGCCCGGTCCTGGTAGCCATCATTTAAGATGGGACCATTATCACTACTCAATATCACCAGTGTATTCTCTGCAAGGTGAAGGGAATCTAATAATGTAATGATCTCACCTGCCATCCAATCCATTTCCGTAATCACATCGCCACGCGGCCCTAATTTCGTGGACCCTACAAATTGCGGATGAGGTGTACGTGGCACATGGATATTGGGAAATGGATAATATAAGAAGAAGGGTTGGTCACGATGCTGAATGATGAAATTCTTTGCCTTTGCATTCAGCACTTTATCTATTTCCTCGTCTACCCATCTGGCCTGCTTTCCACCCGTCATATAGCCAATACGGCTGATGCCATTGATGATTGTATTACTATGCTGTGTATCCGTCCTTTGTTTCAGCAATTCAGGATTGGATAACCCTGTTGGCTCATTACCAAGTTTACCTGTATAACCTACCGCTATCGGATCTGTGGAATCTAAATTAGCCACCTTCCCATTTTCTACAAACACACATGGTACGCGATCTGTAGTAGCTGGCAAAATAAACGAATAGTTGAAACCAATCTCATTTGGACCCGGTGCGATAGGCACATTCCAGTTGATGGTACCATTGCCCAATCCTACATGCCATTTACCAACCACCGCTGTTGTATAATCCGCTTTTTGCAACATAGCAGGAACCGTTACACTACCCGGATGGATCAATAATGCTGCATCACCGGGCAGAATTGCCGCATTACTACGAAACGCATATTGCCCCGTCAACAATGCAAGTCTTGAAGGTGTACAGGTAGCAGCTGTACAATGTGCATCTGTAAACCGTAATCCTTTTGCCGCCATCTGGTCTATATTCGGGGTCTTTACCGCCTTCCCCCCATACACACCTACGTCTCCATATCCCAGGTCATCTGCATACAGGAGCACGATGTTAAAAGGTTTCTTCTTACCACGATTCACTATATCTGTAAAGTCATCTATCCACAATGGATTGGGGGTATAACTCCCGTCCGGCTGTGGCTGCAGGCTCTTCATCGGGAAGATAGGATTGATAAACCAGGTAGGTGAATCCGGGCCCATTTTTTCAGGCGCTGACTGACTCAGGTAACCATAAGTAGCCAACACAACCCCATTCTTTTGAAAATATCGATAATACGTCTGCAGGAAATGCGGGGGAAACCATTTTTGAGACTCAAACATATCCTTCCATTCCTGCGCACTTACCCGTTGTGTATTTGCCTTGCTATACCATTCGTATAGTTTCATTTTCGGAGAATAACCATACTTTCCAGCAAAAGCAGCATTCCCCAATTCGTCTGCCACATGCTGATTGTACAACCTGAATAATGAAAACTCCGGCACGATGATCGGCTTCTCTGGCATAATGGATCGTACAAACTGAAAGGCCTTTTCCATTTGCAGTGAATCACTGATATGCAGGTGGATCGCCAGCCCTTTGATATACTTATTCTCCTGCGCCAGTTTTATCAACCCAATTACAGCTGGTGTAGCTTGTTGTTTCTTTTCAAACAAGGCAGGCAATGAACCTGCATAAATATCCGGACGAAACAGCGAAGGATGCTGGTTGTAATACGGCAACACTACTTCGTTCAGGAGCCTTTCTGTAAACCGTACCAAAGGCACTATACCTTCCGCATTCACCTGCAGGTCCGCATCCAGTGTTTCCAGGTTAGGCTCATTCCCTAACGTAAAGATATTGATATACGGCCCTACTCTGTTCAGAATGCGGGTGACCACCTCAAAGTATTGCTTTTCTTCCGCGGAACCGGGTGCCGGAACAGGTAGATTGAATTTTCTAAAATCCCACCTGAAACCAAACGCTACTTTATATCCTGCCTTCTTTGCATCGATTACTTTTTGTAAACCAATTTCCGTTTCCGGACTCTTTCGCCCTTTAATATATTCGAAAATATATGGTGTGGTTCGTATCCAGTCTACAGGTGTTTTTTTCAGATAAGTAAAATCAATGATTTCCGGGTCATGATTGAAGTTGGCCCCTATTTCCTGAGCCTGTACAAGCGCCGGCAGCAGCGCGATGATGGCTGTTAATATTTTCCTGGTCATGATTTCGGTTTTAATTTTCCATTTTCCCACTTCACAGGTAGAATACCCGGTCTGCATGTTACGGAGAACTTCGATCCCATAATTCCTCTCGGATTGTAGAAGGTCGTGGACCACCAGCTACCATTTTTATCCTGAAACAGGTTGTTATGCCCTCCCTGTAAAATAGCAGGATATCGTGGACCATAAGGCCCGTATATGTTATCTGCCGAAGCTACGACTACATCATAGCTGTACAGAGAGTCTTGTTTGTTCTTGTCATTCCGCAGGTATGTATATGTACCATCCTGCTTTTTAACGGACCATACTGTTTGTAATAACTGGTATTTACCGCCCTGTTTGGTAATGAATACACCTTCGATATAAGGTTCAGGATTGTATGGCATTTCTACCAGTTGCTTAAACGGTGCTGCCACATCACTGAGTGCCTTATTCATCTTCGCTATGTAATGATCATGTCCTACAAGATACACTTCACCGTTAGTATCTTCAAATATGCTGAGATCAATATCCGGGAATATCGCTTTGCCTGCATTCCCTTTGATATTTTTGTAAGGGCCTTCAGGCCGTCCTGACATACTCTCGAGTACAAATGATCCTGCATCTCCATTCAAACATGCTGCCAGCAGCCACTTTTTCTGACTCCTGATGTAGTGCAGTTCCGGCGCCCAGACCGCTCTGTACATCGAATCCAGTGGATCTCCATTTACCGAAACAGTACCTTTCTTTATTGGTTTGCCCTTTCTTTGCCATGGTGCGGCATCCTTATCAAAAGACCAGATCAATCCCATTGTTTCCCAGTTATGCAGGTCTTTTGAACGCCATAGATACAATCCATTATTGTAGTCCCAGCAATGAATGCGGTTGCCGGGAAAATGCCTGCCGGGAGAAGCAGTTGTACCTGTCAGGTAATAATAACCATCCGGGCCATTCATGACATAAGTATCTCTCATCCATACATCCAGCATGGGTTTCACAACGGGGGAAACTGTCAGCGACTTGTTTCCTACAGGGGCCACAGGATTACTGTAACGGCCTGTATCCTGCACCAGGGCAGATAAAATTAGAAATAAGAAGTACAAACCAGTAGCAATTTAAGGTGAGGTAATAGATTTCTACCCCATCTGCCAGCGGCAGACGGGAGTAGAAATGGAGCGGGTATTATGGATAGTAATTAATATCCTGGGTTTTTTGTGCATAGTTTGTTCGCATTTATCTCCGTCTGTGGAATAGGGAACAGCACTTTGTTGTCAGTCGCGATATTAGCGGAAATACCACGGGAGATAGCGGAAGTCAGGAATTTTCCCTGGCGTATCAGGTCCTCTCTTCGCTTCCCTTCTGATACAAATTCCCATCCACGCTCTCTCAGTATGGCAGCCCTGAAATCCGCCTGTGTAGCGACATCCGTCGCTGTCAGGTTAGGTAGACCGGCTCTTGTTCTTACCTGGTTGATCAACCCAAATGCCTCTGTAGAAGGCCCATTCAATTCATTCAGGGCTTCGGCACGTGTCAGCAGAATATCTGCATA
>Ga0182005_1001218_pt1 | contig 10641 bp, 9 predicted proteins | sample Sormic07211103_1_FD_123021 | JGI IMG/M metagenome (GOLD analysis project Ga0182005, IMG submission 123021) | Rhizosphere microbial communities from Sorghum bicolor, Mead, Nebraska, USA - 072115-103_1 MetaG | ecosystem: Host-associated > Plants > Roots > Rhizosphere | place: USA: Nebraska...
ATACGACCAACATCCGCCAGGCAACGCTCTGGGCGATGGCCCGAGCCGTCAACGGCCTGTCTCATCTCGCCGATCACGTCATCGTCGACGGTATCGACGTGCCGCCTGGCCTCGCCTGCCGGGGCGAGGCGTTCGTCAAGGGCGATGGACGCTCCGTGTCGATCGCGGCCGCCTCGATCGTCGCCAAGGTCTCGCGCGACCGGATGATGGTCCGCGCCGCCGCGCATTACCCCGATTACGGTTTCGAGCGCCATGTCGGATATGGCACGGCAGTTCACCTCGCCGCGCTGGCCAGCCTCGGCGCCTGCCCGCTGCACCGCACCAGCTTCGCGCCGGTGCGCGCCGTGCTCGCAAACGAAAACGCCGCCGGCATGGCCGACGGCGTTGACTGTCTCGACGAGGAATTCCTCGTTTAGTTCAGGCGGTTCTTCACGTCGGCGATCGACGAGGCAACCATCTCGGCGCCGGCCGCGCCCTTGAGCTTGGCCGACAGAATCTTCTCGGCAGCCGCAATCGCGACATCGGCAGAAAGCGCCTTCACTTCCTGCAGAGCCTGATGCTCGGCCTGGGTGATCTTGTCCTCGGCCATCTTGGTGCGGCGCGTGACGTAATCTTCCATCTGGACCTTCGCCTCATCGGCCAGCGCCGCGGCTTCGCGACGTGCCTTCTCGACGATGGTCTGAGCCTCGGCCTCGGCCTCGCGAGCCCGCTTCTGGTAGTCGGCGAGCAGAGCCGCCGCTTCCTCGCGGAGACGCTTGGCGTCGTCCAGGTCCTTGGCAATGCTCTCGGAACGCTTGTCGAGCGCCTTGCCGATGGTCGTGTGCACGCCGACGAAAGCCAGCAGCACGAAGAAAAGGATCAGGCCGACAAGGGCGAAAAAGGAAGCATCGATATGCATGGTCCTGCCCCTTACTTCGACGACACGGAGGAGACGGCGGCTGCCACCTCGTCCGAGCTCGGCTGCTGTCCGGAAAGCGCCGCGACAACGGCTGCGGCGGTTTCTTCGGCGATCGCGCCGACATCGCCGAGCGCCTTTGCCTTGATCTCGCCGATCCGGGCTTCGGCTTCCTCGAGCTTCGCGCTGAGCGAGGACTCGATATCGGCACGCTGCTTGACGGCGGCGGCCTTCGCCTCGTCCGTGCCGGCCTGCGCAATGGCGTGGGCGGCGGTACGTGCGTCGGCCAGAGCCTTCTCATAGGTGCCGAGTGCCTTGTCGGACTCGACGCGAAGGCGCTGGGCTTCTTCCAGATCGCCGGAGATCCGCGCTGCGCGGCCTTCGACGATGGTGCTGAGCCGCGGCACCAGGAAGCGCTTCATCAGCAGATAGAGCAGGCCGAAGAAGATCACATACCAAAGGATCTGCGACGGGTACTTCTGCGTGTCGAAGGGTGGGAACGGTGCCTTCACCCCTGCCTCGTGCCCGACCTCGGTATGTGTCTCAGTCGGCGCCGGCGGAACGACGGCAGGCGCCGGCGCGGGCGCGGCATCCTGTGCGTGGGCAGGCGAGATGAACCAAGTCATCGAAGACCCCAGATCGTAAACTAAAACACATGCGACGGCACGAGGCCGCCGCATGAGGCTTCACCCGGCCGCCCGAAGGCGGCCTGACGGGATCAGACCACGAAGAGCAGGAGCAGAGCGACGAGCAGCGAGAAGATGCCGAGCGCTTCCGTCACGGCGAAGCCGAGGATGAGGCGACCGAACTGGCCGTCAGCAGCCGACGGATTGCGCAGCGCGCCCGTCAGGTAGCTCGAGAAGATGTTGCCGAGGGCGAGAGCCGTTCCGGCCATGCCGAAGCAGGCAAGACCAGCACCGATGAACTTTGCAGCTTCCGCTTCCATTTTATGCTCCTTGAAGTCGTAATTTCGGGTTGGAAGAACGTGTACCTTCGCCGACCTGCTGATCAATGCCCGGGATGGAGGGCGTCGTTCAGATACATGCAGGTAAGGACCGTGAAGATGTAGGCCTGGAGGAATGCCACCAGGAATTCGAGAGCCGTCAGGCCGACCGTCATGGCCAGCGGCAGGATCGCGCCGCCGACGCCGATGGCGCCGAGCGAGGCCATGCTGGCAACGAAGCCGGCGAAGACCTTGAGCGTGATGTGACCGGCAAGCATGTTGCCGAAGAGACGAACCGAAAGGCTGATCGGGCGGGACAGGAACGAGATGATCTCGATCGCCGACACCAGCGGCACGACCGCCATCGGAACGCCATGCGGCACGAACAGGCCGAGGAAGCCGAAGCCATGGCGCATGAAGCCATAGACAACCACGGTCAGCATGACCGTCATCGCCAGGGCGAAGGTCACGATGATCTGGCTGGTCGCCGTCATGAAATAGGGGAACATTCCGAAGAAGTTCGCCACCAGGATGAACATGAACAGCGAGAATACGAGGGGGAAGAACCGCATCCCCTCCTTGCCGGCGCTCGATCGGAGCGTGTTGGCAACGAATTCATAGGCCAGTTCCGCGACCGACTGCAGCCGGCCCGGGATCAGGCTCGCCTTCGACGTCGCGAGCAGGATGAAACCCGTCACGATGGCGACCGTCGCCCCCATGGCGAAAGCGGAGTTGGTGAAATGGAATTCCATTCCGCCGAACTGGCCGAGCGGGAAATATTCCTGAATGTGAAACTGATGGATCGGATCGTTAGCCACCGAGCCCGCCTTCTTCGCCTGAGTCTGACCGCAGCCTGTGCCGCGACCCTATGGATACCTACTTCTTCTTAGCCCGGCTCGACACCTGCCGGGCTTCCGGCGGCGCAACTTTGCCGACCGCGCGCAAGACGTTCAGGACGCCCGCGACGAACCCAAGCAGCAAGAGCACGATCATCCCCCAGGGGGACGTACCAAGCCAGCGGTCGAACAACCAGCCAAGTCCGGCACCGACCAGCACGCCCGAGACGAACTCTCCAACGATCCGAAACGCCAGGCGCATGCCCTGCGCATTGACTTCGTTCGATGGTTGAGCCCGTTCGGCTGCCTTCGCTTCCTCAGACGCCTTATCCAGCTTCTGACTTAGCGCACGCAGCCTCGCCGATAGCGCGGCTTCGTCCTCAGCCATACGCTTGATCGTCTCTTCGTCACCCGGCGAACCCGTGTCGCTCATCGCGTCATCCTTGCCAAGTGCCGAGAAAGCCTCACAAAGCTTATTACCGCCCCGAAACCGCGCGCACCATAGTGACGCCTCCAACCCGTGTCAAGAAGCCGGAATTCATTCGTAACGCCTTGATTTTATTGGAATTAATCAAATCGTTGCTGAGACGTTTTAACGGAATCGGCGAATCCCTGACGGGCGGCACGTTCACAGCGCCCCATCATCGTGCGACAAGACGACCATGAGCGACAATACCAACCCCAAGGTCAACCGCGGGCCGCGATCGATCGGCGCGCTGATCGGCAGCGTGATTGCGCCGGTCTGCGCCAAGCGCGGCTTCGCCACCGCCGATCTGATCTCGTCCTGGGCTGACATCGTCGGTCCGCGCTACGCGACGACCACAATGCCGGAAAAGATCACCTGGCCGCGGCGCGACCAGGCCAAGGCGCCGGCCGGCGCGACGCTGGTCATCCGGGTCGATTCGGGCATGGCGATCTACCTGCAGCACGAGACCGGCGTGATTCTCGACCGGATCAACGGATTTCTGGGTTTCGGCGCGGTGTCGCAGCTCAAGATCGTGCAGGGCGTCGTCGCGACGCCGCGCAAGGCCACGGTGGCGCCCGCCCCGCTTTCCAAAGCCGATGAAGCCCGCGTCTTCGATACCGTTGCCTCCGTCGAGAGCGAGGGATTGCGCCAGGCGCTCGAGCGCCTGGGTCGCGGCGTCTACGGCGCCTCCCGGCGGTCCTGAGCGTCGCTGGCAAGGGCCGGCGTGTTCAACTTAACGAGAAACGCCACATTTGATGTGGTAGGTTTCCCGCCAAGCGTGTCATTCGTTCCGCTGTCCGGACGCCATAGCAGCGCCGGGGCAAAAGGAGATGCAGGATCTTGAAGTTCAATCGCAGACAGTTTCTCGGCCAGGCTGGTGTCGGCGTTCTCGCCATCGGCGCCGTTTCGATGCTGCCGGCTTCGGCCCAGGCCGCGGACACGGTCGACCTCGCAGCATTGCTGAAGCCGGGCCCGCTTGGCGACAACATGATGGGCGATCCCAAGGCTCCCATCACGGTCGTCGAGTACATGTCGCTCACCTGCTCGCACTGCAAGCATTTCCACGACACGACCTGGAAGCCCTTCAAAGAGAAGTACATCGACACGGGCAAGGTCCACTTCATCATGCGGGATTTCCCGCTCGATCCGCTGGCCACCGCCGCGATCATGCTGGCGCATTCCGCCCCCAACGATAACTTCTTCCCGATGGTCGACCTGCTGTTCGACCAGCAGGAGAAGTGGGCTTTCGTCGAGAACCCGGTTCCCGCCCTGCTCGACCTCGCCAAGCAGGTCGGCTTCACGCAGGAAACCTTCGAGCTCACCCTGAAGAACCAGGCCCTGCTCGATGCGGTGAACGCGGTCAAGGAACGCGGCGCGAACGAGTTCGGCGTCAATTCTACCCCGACCTTCTTCATCAACGGGTCCAGGCATCCGGGTGCTCTCTCGATCGAGGAAATGGACAAGCTGCTGGCCGGCTGACCGGCGGCACCGGATCGTATCCAGTCTCGCGAGGGCGCGCTGGCGCCCTTGCGAGCCTTCCTTTCTGTCTGTCCCGACGATCGGCCCTCTCGACCCTGGGAGGGCTTTTGCTATGCAGTTGTTCCGCTTGCCGTCCCTCCGCTCGCAGCCCCTCTCCTCAAGGCCCGGTACCGCGTCATGAAATTCACGCGGCTCCGCGTCCACGGCTTCAAGTCCTTTGTCGAAGGCACCGATTTCCTGATCGAGCCGGGGCTGACCGGCGTGGTCGGCCCGAACGGCTGTGGAAAATCCAATCTCGTCGAAGCGCTGCGCTGGGTGATGGGCGAGAGCTCGTACAAGAACATGCGCGCGTCCGGCATGGACGACGTCATCTTCGCCGGCAGCGGCAAGCGCCCGGCGCGCAACACCGCCGAAGTGACGCTCGTCGTCGACAATCAGGACCGGATGGCGCCGGCCGCCTTCAACGATGCCGACATCCTGGAAGTGACGCGCCGGATCGAGCGCGAATCGGGCTCGGTCTACAAGATCAACGGCAAGGACGTCCGCGCCCGCGACGTGCAGCTGCTGTTCGCCGACGCCTCGACCGGCGCCCGCTCTCCGGCCATGGTGGGCCAGGGGCGCATCGGCGAGCTGATCTCGGCCAAGCCGCAGGCCCGCCGCGCGGTGCTCGAAGAGGCGGCCGGCATTTCCGGGCTCTATTCTCGCCGCAACGAGGCCGAGCTTCGGCTGCGCGCCGCCGAGCAGAACCTGGAGCGGCTGGAAGACGTGCTCTCCGAGCTCGAGAACCAGCTCGAGGCGCTGAAGCGCCAGGCCCGGCAGGCCAACCGCTACCGCAACCTTTCCGCCGATATCCGCAAGACCGAGGCGACCGTCCTTTACCTGCGCATGCTCGCCGCCGCCGTTCAGATGCGCGACGCGGAAACGGCGCTGCAGGCGGCGGGCGAAACCGTGGTGGCCCGCAGCGAGGCGCAGGCTCGCGCGGCCCGCGACCAGGCCGTCGCCGCCAGCAAGCTGCCGGCGCTGCGCGAGGCCGAGGCCGGATCCGCGGCGGCGCTGCAGCGCCTGACGCTCGCCCGCGACGCGCTCGACGCCGACGAAAAGCGGATGAAGGAGCGGCTGGTCGACCTCGACCGCCGCCTCGCCCAGCTCAACGAGGACATCCTTCGCGAAGAGCGCATGGTGCGGGAGAACGCGGACATCCTGGCCCGGCTGGACTCGGAGGAACAGACGCTCCGGGCCGAGGACGCCGAGGCTGTCGGCAAGCAGGCTTCGGCCAATGAGGCGCGCGGCCTCGCCGAGGCCCAGCTCGCCGAGACGGAGCGCAAGCTTGCCGAGGCGACCGCCGCCCATGCCGCGATCGCGGCGCGGAAATCCGAGCTGGAGCGCGCGCATCGCGAGACCGGCGAGCGCACCGCCCGCGCCCGCAACCAGCTTGCGGAAGTCGACCGGGAACTGACGGCGCTGGTCAGCCAGATCGCCGCCTTGCCCGGCGTCGCCCCGGCGCAGGCAGCCGTCGCCGCCGGCGAGGCCGCCGTCGCGGAGGCCGACGCCAAGGCCCAGGCGGCAGAGCGCCAGACGGCGCAGGCCCGCGACAGCGAGACCGCCGCCCGCGCGCCGCTGGCGGAAGCCGAGCGCGCGCTTTCCGGCATCGAGACGGAAGCGCGAACGCTCGCCAAGATCCTGGGATCCGGGGCGCCGGCGGGCAAGCGCCCGCCCCTGCTCGACACGCTCTCCGTCGCCAAGGGTTTCGAGGCAGCGCTGGCGGCTGCCTTCGGCGATGCGCTCGACGCTTCCGACGACCTCGCCATGGTCGCGCATTGGCGCGATGTCGCGGCGCTGGGCGACGACCCCGCCCTCCCCGCCGGCGCGCAGCCGCTTGCCGCCAAGGTCAAGGCGCCCGACGTGCTGGCCCGCGCGCTGGCCCAGACCGGCCTGGTCGCCCGCGCCGATGGCCCGGCGCTGCAGAAATCGTTGAAGACCGGCCAGCTTCTGGTCTCGCGCGAGGGCGACCTCTGGCGCTGGGACGGCTATGTCGCCACCGCCGAAGCGCCGACGGCCGCCGCTATGCGCCTCGCCAACCGCAACCGTCTGGCCGAGTTGCAGGAAGCGGCGATCGGCGCCCGCGCCGAGGTGGAAAAACACCAGGCCGGATTGGCGCAGGCAGCGCTTGCCGCCCGCAGCGCGCAGGAACAGGAGCGGATGGTGCGCGAGGCCGGCCGCGCCGCGCAGCGCACGCTGGACGAAGCGCGCAGCCGCCTCGCCGCCGTCGAGCGCGAGGCCGGCCGCCTGACCAGCCGGCGCACGGCGCTGGAGGAATCGCGCGAGCGCGTCGTCGCCTCCGTCACCGAGACCGAAGCGCAGCACGCCAGCGCCGCCAGCGCGCTCGCCGACGCAGCCGACCCGCTCGCGGCGCAGCAGGAGGTCATGATCCTGCGCGGCACGGTCGCCGAGGAGCGCGGGGCGCTGTCCGAAGCCCGCGCTGCCGCCGATGGCCTGACGCGGGAGTCGGAGGTGCGTCGGCGCCGCCTGGAGTCGATGGCGGCGGAACGCAAGAACTGGCAGGAACGCGCCCTCAACGCCGAAAGCCAGGGCCGCATCCTGGCCGGCCGGCGCAGGGAGATCGAGACCGAACGGGCCGGCCTTGCCGACGCCCCGGCCGAGATCGAGCAGAAGCGGCGGGCGCTGCTCTCCGAAATCACCCGGGCCGAGGCGGCCAAGCGGGACGCCGCCGACGCGCTGCGCGAAGGCGAGCAGGCGCTGGCCGGCTTCGACCGCGCCTCGCAGGACGCGATGACGGCGCTTTCCGAGGCGCGCGAGCAGCGCGGCCGCGGCGAAGAGCGGTTGAAGGCGACGCAGGAGCGCCGGCTCGAGATCGAGGCGCGAATCCTCGAGATCCTCGATTGCGAGCCGCATGAGGTGGTGAAGCTCGCCGAGATCGATGCATCCGCGCCCATGCCGGACCTTGGCCAGCTGGAGACCCGCCTCGACCGGCTGCGGCAGGAGCGCGAGAAGCTTGGCGGCGTCAATCTGCGCGCCGACGACGAGGCGGTGGAAGTCGCCGGCCGGCGCGAGGCGCTGATCAAGGATCGCGACGATCTGATCGAGGCGATCCGCCGGCTGCGCCAGGGCATCGCCAGCCTGAACCGCGAGGGCCGCGAGCGCCTGCTCGCCGCCTTCGACGTCGTGAACGGTCACTTCCAGCGGCTGTTCACCCATCTCTTTGGCGGCGGCGCGGCGGAGCTGCAGCTGACCGAATCGGACGATCCGCTGGAAGCCGGCCTCGAAATCATGGCCAGCCCGCCCGGCAAGAAGCCGCAGACCATGACGCTGCTTTCGGGCGGCGAGCAGGCGCTGACGGCGATGGCACTGATCTTCGCCGTGTTCCTGACCAATCCGGCGCCGATCTGCGTGCTCGACGAGGTCGACGCCCCGCTCGACGACCACAATGTCGAGCGCTTCTGCAACCTGCTGGACGAGATGGCGCGCACGACCGACACCCGCTTCGTCACCATCACCCACAACCCGATCACCATGGCGCGGATGAACCGCCTGTTCGGGGTGACGATGGGCGAGCGCGGCGTCAGCCAACTGGTCTCGGTCGACCTCGAAACGGCCGAGCAGTTCCGCGAGGCGGGCTGAGTCGCGCCGCTATCGGCGCGGCTCTTTGGCCATCGGCGGGGCGCTCGCTCGCAGCGCTATTCCGGCTTGCTGGCCTGGAACACCAAGATCTTCAGCGGCATGCGGGCTGGATCCTTGCCGAACGCGGCATGCAGCGCCGCGACGATCGCATCGACGATATCGTCGGGATCGACGCCGCCCCGCGCCCGGATTTCAGCGATCGCCGGGTTGCCGTAGATCAGACCGCGGGCGAAGGCCTGGGCATCGCGGATCACGCCGCGCCTTGCAACGAACTCCGTCTTGATGTCGACAAAGCCGGCCTCGGCCAGCGAAGCGCGGATCGGCTCGGGCTCCGGGCAGGAAAACGGCACCTTGTAGAATTGCGGCGGGTCGTCCGGGAAAAAGCCGGCCACGACTTCGTGCGCGATGCGGCCGAACGGATTGTCGGCATGCGAGCCCCAGGTGTTGAAGTGATAGACGCCGCCCGGCTCCAGCACGCGAAACACCTCGCGATTGCAGCGGTCCTTGTCGGGGAAGAACATCACGCCGAACTGGCAGGCGACGACATCGAAGGAATTGTCCCGGAACGGCAGCAACATCGCGTCGGCGGTCTGGAACTCGACCTGCTCGCCGGGCCGGAACTTCGACTGGGCGAGGTCCAGCATCGGCGCGTTGAGATCGGTGACCGTGAGGCGCACGCTGGCCGGAAGCCGGTCGCGCAGCTTGCGGGAGAGAATGCCCGTTCCGGCCGCGATTTCCAGCACCAGCGCCGGGTTGCTCGCCTCGACGCGTCGCGCGAGATCCTCCGCATAGTCGGCAAAGATCACCGGTCCCAGCCCGGCATCGTAGTGCTCGGGGATGTCGCCGATGAAACGTGCTATGTCGCTGCCCATGAATGGCCCTTGGTGCTGTCAAAGAAGATAGAAAAGCGCGGCGGCGTGGCAAGGTTTTGGCGACAAGCCGGCTTTCCACCGGTCTCTTGCCAATTCGCGGTCGGGGCATTAGGTAGCGTGCACCGACAGGCGCAGGAGTTCAGGACAATGAAGCAGCAGGCATCCGCGACGGCGTAGTCGCCGTAATCCGCCTGTCCCTGGCGCGCCGATCCGCGCCCTGCTTCCTTTTCCGGTATCTCCCATGTCTCTTCGCGCCGCCACGTCGCTCGTGGCCCTGCATGGCGTTTCGTTCGCCACCCCCGACGGCCGCCTTCTCCTTGATGGGATCGACCTTGCCTTCGGGCCGGAACGCACCGGCCTCGTCGGCCGCAACGGCGTCGGAAAATCGACCCTCCTGAAGATCATCACCGGCGAAGCCTTGCCTTCCGCCGGCTCGGTCGAGCGTGCCGGCCGGATCGGGCTGCTGCGCCAGACCGTTCAACCCTCTCCCGGCGAGACCGCCGCCACCGCGCTCGGCATCGGCGCCGATCTCGAAAGGCTCGACCGGCTGGAGCGCGGGCTCGGCACGGATGAGGACTTTGCCCAGGCGGACTGGACCCTGGAAGCCCGCTTGGCCGAAGCGCTCGCCGCCGTCGACCTCGCGGGGCTCGATCCCGGCCGGCTGATCGACAGCCTCAGCGGCGGCCAGCGCACCCGGCTCGGGCTCGCCGCGCTGCTTCTGGCCGAGCCGGACCTGATCCTGCTGGACGAGCCGACCAACAATCTCGACGCCGAGGGCCGCGCCGCCGTGGCCCGCATCCTGGCCGGCTGGAAAAAGGGCGCGATCGTCGTCAGCCATGACCGGACGCTGCTGCGCGACATGGACCGCATCGTCGAACTCTCGACGCTGGGCGCCCGCATCTATGGCGGCAATTACGACCTCTATGCCGAGCGCAAATCAGCCGAACGGGCGACGGCCGCGCGCGATCTGGAGACCGCCCGGAACGAGGCCAAGGCAACGGAGCGCCGGATCCAGGCCAGCGTCGAGCGCCAGCAGAAGCGCGACGGTCGCGGCGCGAAGAATCGCGCCCGGAACGACCAGCCGAAGATCCTGCTCGACGCCAAGCACGATCGCAGCGAGCGCACCGCCGGCGCGATCGGCCAGCGCGCCGAACACCAGCGACAGGAGGCGGCGGAGGCGCTTTCCAGCGCTGAAGCCGAGGTCGAGCGCATCGAGACGCTGGCGCTGCGCCTGCCCTCGACCAAGCTGCCGGCGGGCCGGATGGTGCTCGCTTTCGACAAGGTCGCGTTCGCCTATCCCGACCGCCCCGCCATCCTCCGCGATTTCAGCCTCACGCTGACCGGGCCGGAGCGCGTGGCGCTGGTCGGCGCGAACGGGGCCGGCAAATCGACCTTGCTGAAGCTCGCCGCCGGCGAACTCGAGCCAACGGTGGGAGTGGTGCAGCGGCCCGTCCCGAGCGCCATGCTCACCCAGAGCGTCGATTTTCTCGATCCCGTGCTGTCGATCGTCG
>Ga0182005_1001219_pt1 | contig 10636 bp, 8 predicted proteins | sample Sormic07211103_1_FD_123021 | JGI IMG/M metagenome (GOLD analysis project Ga0182005, IMG submission 123021) | Rhizosphere microbial communities from Sorghum bicolor, Mead, Nebraska, USA - 072115-103_1 MetaG | ecosystem: Host-associated > Plants > Roots > Rhizosphere | place: USA: Nebraska...
AATTTGCGTATCGCGCGCAAAAACGTTCAAGGGCGGCCTCAAGGATCTAAAAACGAGTGAGGTCCGCGACGTCGACCTGGTTGACCGGGCCGTTAATATGCTTCAAGCCCAAAAACGATTCACTTACATGAAACGGGCGGAAATCTTTGAAAATCCGGTCACAGGCAGGCCATGGCACGACGAACGGTCACAACGGGACCATTATTGGAAGCCATGTCTTAAAAAATTGGGGATACGAGCCAGGCGGGCTTATCAGACCCGGCATACCTATGCGACCACCGCGCTAATGGCCGGCGTAAATCCGGCTTACATTGCTAGACAGCTCGGCCATGCAAATGCCAAAATGCCATTTACGGTCTATGCCAAGTGGATTGATGCCGCAGATCGCGGAAGGGAAAAAGCAAAAATGGAAGCCGTACTGCGCTTCCATTCATGATTTGCTAACGACGTTTTCACAACAATTTCTTTTGGAAAAAAACCAAAAAAAAAACAGCCCCCTCCCCCTCGCAAACGTCGAGAATACTGGTAGGCACGATTGGACTCGAACCAAATTTAAGGGGCTCATCACCCCACGGAAGAAGAAGTCCCCATAGGAGAGCATGCCCTTCGAAACCCTTCCAATTCCGTCATTTGTCCCTGAATTTGTCCCAAGTTCAATTGGAGAATCTAACGCATCAGCCACCTAATACGAATGACGGTTTACGCCACCCCAAGCCGTCATTCACATTTCTTTAAAGCGGTCGTTCAAATATTGAAGACGTGCAAAATCGTCGGGTGTAATAGTGCAACGTATTACACGGAATGTGAGGACTTAAATTTTTGCGTATGCTTTGAACCAGCCGAAGAACTGGCATTGTTTGATTTTCTATGCGGCTCAATAGGCTGCACCATTTTCCCTACATCTTTCCAGTTACGGCTTTGGAAGTACGGCCATCGAATATAGTGCCAACACCAGCTACCCAGACTAAGGTAACGCCAACGCATACCGTTCAAAGTCTTTGACACAAGCTTCAATACACTGATACCGCATACATCCTTGTGCGCAGTATCATGAATGGCGTTTCGACCATTCGAAATAGCAACCATCCGCCTAAGAGGCCTGCGGCCATGATGATGGCGATTCCCAATATCGAATCCGTATCGATTCCCATCTTAGTCAATGGCGAAATTGCCAATTTAAATATCGGCTTGTGCGCAAGATAAATTGCATACGACCATAAGGCGATACTCGCAGTACCTGGCACTTGTAGCTGGTGCAATACTGAAGTTGTGCTCAGCGCCGAAAGTGTCAAAATTGCAAAGCTAGTCGCCAGCAGTGGATAGCCGAACGTGGTCATGCAAAACCCAAATCCATAAGCCGACAATCCGAAAAAGTTACTGAACAAATACAACATTATCCCGGCCGCCGATAAGCCAGTGAGAAATAGCAGATTTCCTCTTCGCATGAGCTTTGAATAGGTCGAGGCATGGAAATTTTTCAGCATAGCGATTGCTACACCGGGCAGTAATTCATCGAAACGGGCAAAGCTAGAATAATAGATATTTCCATAGTAATCATAAGCATCTATTGCACTTTTACCATTACAAAGCCAAGTCATACCTCTGACCACCATGCCGGCAACAACAGCTGCGCCAATTATCATCCACGCTAATTTTCTAGAACATTTGAAACTGGCAATCAGTAACGCGGTGGCCGGCAAAATAATATAAAACTGCTCTTCGATACAAAGCGACCATGAGTGCGTAAAAGTTTCGCCGGGACGGAGACCAAAGTTTTGCGTAAAGGTCAAAAAATGCCAAATCGATGCCGTTTCTTTGCCGCCTAATTCCTGCGGGAAAATAAAGTAGATGGCCAAGATAAAGTAATAGTTCGGCAAAGTCCGAAGCAAACGCTTCATGTAGAATTTTTTTAGAGAAAAATTCTGATTCAGCGCAATCGGCGAAAGAATCTGATTTCCTATTAAATAACCGCTCAACACAAAGAACAGGTCGACCCCCGCCCAACCGACGTTAGTCACAAATCCAAATGTATTTTTCCCGCTTACTACCACCATGTAATGGTTTGCCAATACAAGGATAATTGCGGCAGCACGCAGCGTATCAAGTCCAGGTAGGCGGAAGACTGCTTTGTTTTCAATCATGTTGCTCTATTCCTTTTGAATGAATTGCACCGCGCATCGTTTGGGGCAGAAGTGAATAAAAAATGCGATTGTCGAGCAAGGCAATAGCTCGGTGCTGTAAAGAGTGACGAATGCCGGCGCTGCGGGGACGAACGTGGGAGTGGGGCTGCTATACTGCGCCACCATGAAACCTTTGCTTCCCATGCCAGCCTGGCTACGCGCCCTAATAATCAACTTTGCACTTTGGAGTTTGTTATGTGCGCTGGCTGGTATTACCACGTACGGCGACGCCGTCCACGATGGCGATACACGCAGCTACTGGCGGATGACGCTAGGCTGGTGGTGCGGCTATGTCGTGATGATGGTGCAAAGCTACCTGCTATACATGATTTACCGGCGGCATCCCGACCTGCTAGCCTCACCACGGCGCATTGCTACCGGTTACCTAGTCTATTTTTTCTTATGTTGGCCCGGCGCGATGCTGGGCCTTGCATTCAGGCGCTGTTTCAAGTTCGACTTAGCACCGACACTCGAGAACGCGTGGCATTACTGGGTGTCGATGGACAAATTTGAATGGTTCGTTGTTTTTGTATTGCTAACAATGGCCTTTGGCGTTGTGGTGGCAGACTTGCTTTGGCGTCAGCGCCAACAGCAGACCAGTGAGCTTGCGGAGGTCCGATTGTCGCTAGAACGACAGCGGCTGGCGGCGCTGCGTGGACAGTTGGAACCGCATTTCATGTTCAATACTCTCAGCGCCATAGGCGCGATGGTGCGCACGGACGATAAACCGTTGGCACTGGACGGGCTGGCTCGCCTTGGCGACTTGCTGCAATATGCCTTGTTAAGCAGCGAGCGCGATTTTGTTGGAGTGAAACAGGAATTGCAGTTCGTCTACGATTACCTGGACTTACAGCGCTTGCGTTTCGGACCGCGCCTGCGGGTTCGCATTGAAGGCGCACATTTGCTGGACGAAGATATTGAGTGTCCACCGATGCTACTGCAACCGCTGGTCGAAAACGCACTTCGCCATGACCTCGAATGCCATGAAGATACCAGCGATATCACGGTCACCTTTGCCCGTGATGGAGGGTGTTTATTGGTGTATGTCAGCAATCCAATCCGGCTCCGCGCGGCGCCTACCGCGGGGCTGGGCATCGGCTTGCGCGGTATCAGGGCACGCTTGAATCTGGCCTATGGTAACTCGGCATCGTTGGTTGCGGCCCGTGTGGCCGACCGCTTCGTTGCTGAGTTATGCCTTCCCTGGGAGATTGCGGAATGAGCGTGCCTCTAAAAGTATTAATTGTCGATGACGAGGCACATGCGCGTACAAACCTGCGGCTAGCACTGGCTGCACTGCCCGGCTGGGAACTGGCCGAAGAATGTGCCAGTGCAGCGGCGGCCCGCGTCTGCCTGAAGACTGGCGGCGTTGACTTGCTGCTGCTGGATGTGCAGATGCCGCTGGAATCCGGACTGGAACTGGCGCGTGACCTGAGCCGCTGGGACTTCCCGCCGCTAGTCGTCTTCGTCACCGCGCACCGTGGCCATGCGCTGGATGCGTTTGATGTCCATGCACTTGACTATATCGTCAAACCTGTCGATGAGCGCCGTTTGCGGCAGGCGTTGGAACGCGCCAGCGTATTGCTTGACCAGCGTGCGGCCTATGCCCAGGCTCTGCGCCAATTTGCCGACCCTGCGCCCGGCTATTGGAACGAGCTGATAGTGCGGTCGGTAGGGCGAATAGACCGGGTCACTTTGGCTGATGTGCAGTGGATAGAAACCGCCGGCAATTATGTCGAGCTGCATCTCCCGCAACGCACCTTACTGCATCGAAGTACTCTGACAGAACTGGCGCGCTTTCTCGACCCGAAAGAATTCGTGCGCATCCACCGACGCATCCTGGTGCGACGCAGCCAGATGCTGGGATTGCGCCAGATGCAAGAGGGAGGCCACTTGCTGTCCCTACAATGCGGCCATAACCTGCCCGTCAGCAAGGGCTATTTCGCGGCAGCTAAAGTGGCGCTGCGCGACTAATAATGGTCAATACATCTGACACAGTAGAAATAAGCGTTCAAACAATGGCTGCCACATGGAAGCTACTTTCAAGGTAAGTTCATTGTTCGTTATCATCGCTGCATCGGTACTTTGGTTGAAATGAACTTGATGTTAATACGCCTTAGCGTGCTGGAATATCGAGCGTCCGTTTCTGGCCGATTGCTGTCGGTCGGTACTCCTACATTTAATCGCCCCCTCAAAAAAGAAAATAGACGAGTATTTCGTTCATTCCTATGACGGAGTGTTTCATTGTTGATATTATGCAACAATAAATGCGATTTGAATTGAGCGAATTTAGCTACTCCCCTCAAAGATCATTCATAGCGGGCCACTCCTCTCGACGCGACATTCAGAGGAAATACAACCAGGGGAAATAATGAAAAGACTACTCGTCGCGGCATTCGCGCTATCGCTTGCTATTCCGGCCTTCGCTCGGAGCAACAACCACGTGAGTAGCCGTAACACAGACAACTCGCTTTCGTCGGTTGGCTCCACCGGCACAGGGACTAGTTCGAAAATCACTCACGTCAAGGGATACACAAAGCGCGATGGCACGCGGGTGAAGAGCTATGATCGAACAAGCAAAGACGATACAAAGGCCGACAACTGGTCGGCCAAAGGAAATATCAATCCTGAGACTGGAAAGATCGGGACAAGATAAAGAACGGTTTATTTTCTTTTAGATCAAAAAATAAGGAAAATAAGCACCAATTTGACACTGTCATTCAATCGTCAAATTACGGAAACTACTCAAAACGAATTCTAGATTCGGACACTCAGTTCACGATTTTGCAGTCGGCGTGACTATCACCCGTGTACATGAATGTTATTTTTTTTCCTGTTTTAGATTTCGTATACACCACGTATTTTCCTTGAGTATTACCAGCACCCGATTGAATAAAAACGTACTCGCCTGCTATTTTTTTATCAACGATTTCGACTCTGGAAATTTCGTAATTACCTAAATTAGGAGAGTCCGTATCGGTACTGACATACTTTGTAAATACGAGAGGAATGGTCTCTTTTGAAGCATTATATTGAACGAAAGCACCCACCTCTTTTTTTAGATCTTTGTCGACATACGTGCGTAATGCAAGTTTGATAGGCTTACTGGAACTATCACGTGGTACATACACATAACATGCTGTTTCTGACTGAACGTCAGCTCTGACTATGCCACAGCTGAACGTAACAATAGCCAATAAACAAATTCTAATATTCATTTGAACACCCCAGCGGGCGTAACGAACGAAAGTACCCAAGCAATACGTGCCACACAAGGTACAAAGCCCAGCCACAACCCAACGACGAGTAATTTTTCGACGACGTCGTTCTTTCCAAGCTAGCGAGCAGGAGTCCAATGGGGGCAAATTAATAGTTAATTTACGTTCATCTTTAACGGATCGATAGGCTTCCACAGGCGGTTGACAGGCTCAGTAGGTTCCAAGGCCCAAGCGGGTGTCAAAGGCACGGCCAATGTAGCGAGCAGAATGCCGAGGGCACGGCGACGAGATATTGGCGCCATAGTCGTCACCGCATTCATGGGAGCGCCACCGCGTCGTTCGGTGCACCAGGTACCCCGACTCGGAACTTCAAGCCTTCCAGCAGCTTGTCCCACAGGGCTAGTGCTTCGTCGTCGTCGACGGAAGCGGCGGAAGCGGCTCCCACGCGGTTGGCCTTGACCTTGCTGTACATCGTTACGTCCAGCATGGCAGGCTTGGCCACATTACCGGTTTCGCCGATAAACTTCCATTCAAAGTCATGGGTGCCATCAGCACGACGCACCAGAGATTCCTCACCGGCCCAACCATGCACGGTGCGTTTGCCTTCGCGCAAAGTGACGATTTTGGGGTAGCTATCACCCAACTCCTTGCGCCGATCATTGATTTGTTTGAGCAGGCTGTGCCCATTACTGCCCTGAGTGCTCGCGTTCTTGTTGCTCTCGACACTGAAGGTCACATCGGGCAGGGTCGGCAGCAGCAAGCCGGTCGCAAAGTATTCCTGTTTGTCGTAGGGCGCATTGCGCAAGAAGCCGTACTCAAGGCACAGACCAGGCTCTTTGGGCACCTCGGATGGTGTCCTCGGACGCAGATTAGAGGCCAACAAAATCGTTTTCTGAGTGATGCTCTCCACGGTGCTGTTGACGCTTTCATCGGTGCCGCTTTGCCAACGAAAAATGTGCGGGCCAACAACGTGATAAATCCGAAAGCCTTCTAGTCCTACTTGCTTAGCAGCTGCATCTGCATAATATCGAATCCACATCACGTTAGGAGCTGGACCTTCGCCGAAGAAATTGATCGTTGCAGTCTTGTTCTTTGCAAGTATCTCGTCCCGCTTTGCCTCCACGATCTGCTTCAGATCCTTGGCGCGATTGGGGAACGTTTCAAAATCATCCGTCCCCCAAATCAGCGTCGCATCCTGCGGCACTTCAAGCACATAACGCCCAAAGCAAAGTAGCTTAGAGCGGGCAAAGAGTTGTTCGATTCGTTGGTTCATGGCATTCAATCTTTCTTGTCCCACCATTCGGATTTGTAAGCATTAGCGATCTTTACTATCCCATACAGCGTGGCCGCCTGAGCACCCTCGTTGTCGTAGCTGCCCTGGTGGTCGTAGCCTGTCTGTCTAAATTTGACCTTGGCGCGCACCTTGTCGGCACTGCGTTCAACGGGCACAGTACCGTCCGCAGCCGAGTTTGAAGGCTGAAGCTCCAGGGTTAGCGGAATGCCGTTCGCGCTCAACACACGGATAGTGCCTTGAGCATTGTCGCCTTTGTTGCCCTCCAGAAGAGTCCAGGACAACGGATCGCCCGCACCACTGGCATTGCCATCGACCACTTTCCAGACAATATCGTTCCAGGCCAGTTGCTTGGGATCTTCGCCGAAGTGGGCATAGGTTTCATCGTGAAAGGTGTCTTGGATCGCATGGGAAAACTCCATGGCATTGATGGTGCGCCTCTTTGTTGCTTTCGGCCCGACCTGATCAGCCCCCTTCAGGCCACTTTCGCCCATCTTTGCCGGATCAATCCATTCCGGATTGATCAACCGCCACCACTTCTGCGGCTCCTGTAAATAAATCTCTGCCGCAGGGTCTTCTTTGGGTAGAGCGGGCACTATTAAATCCTTGCCTTGTTTGTCTTGCACTTTGAGCCAACCGCTGCCATACACCTTGTTAGGCAGCAGTTCTAATCCACCCGGCGCGTTGGCTAATACTGCCGTCACCTCTTCCCCGTTATCGCCCAGCACACCTTTGACGATGCCGCCCTGGATTTTATCGAGGAAGTGCCACCATGTTTTATTGCTGCCTTCAAAGCCCGCACGCAAACGCTTGTAAGCCGCGGCGGCACCCATTGTCGGCATCACGCCGTGAACCACGCCCAACACCTTGTCTTTCAGATTGCCATAATCGGAGTGCATCATAGCTCGGGCCAATAACCCGCCCATGCTGTGGGTGACAAGGATGACACCGGGACAATCGAAGCCATTCTGGTTGTAAGTGTCAATAAGCTTTTGGATGCGCGGGGCGATATCTTTGGCTTCATCACCATTACTTTTAAGCCAATTGTACCCAAAGGCATGTACCGGGTACCAGCAGTTGCCAATTTTTTTAATATCAGCCTCGGCCAGGGCCGGGGCGTCTGCACTGCCAAAACTCGCAGGTGCGCGTCCAACTAAAGCTTGTTCGTTGCCTTTGCTCGCCCAAGAAGCCGACACTTCCACTTTAGCGCCATCAGCCTTAAGCATGTCGTTGAGCTGCTTTTCCATCAACGTAAGGATTTTGCCGTAAGAACCAAACATAACCTCGCTCCAACCGCGAGCGCGTGCCTTTTGCGCGGCACTGAAGTGTTGCTCATGTCCCGTGGTAAGTGGGTGGTGATCATTATCAAGCTTGGGATCGCTCATCAACAACTTGCTCACATCCGCGAGATTGTCCGGCACATTGTCATGGCGGCTATCCGAAGTTTGTGTTGCGTTGCCAGTGGACTCAAAACGATCCTTGTCTTTATCGTAGGAGATTTCATAGTGATCTACTTCGACTTCGTCGGGGTCCAGGCGCATTTGACGCTCCGCTGCCGATGCATTACGTCGCTTCAAAGCATCGCCTTTGTCATCGGGGCGCCAGGAACGATTATCCTGGCGCTGTATCTCTGCCTGGCGTTTTTTGGACAGACGCAAATTGCTGCCCATGATGCCAGGAAAGAATACGATCGGAATCAGTTTGCCCGGAGGCACGCGTACTCTAATCCTACGTTTGTCGTTAGTCGGGGTGGTTTGAACACCAACCTCGGCAGATTGGTTTACCCCTAGGGTGAAATCGAGCCAGATGTCTTGGTCATCACCTTGAACCGTCATTATTTGGCCCTCCCAAGCCAGAGGACTTTGTAGAATTCGGGGCCATCGGAGCGTTGCATTTGAGTACTACCGTCCGATCCCGTGACAGGCCCAGCTGCGCTAGCTCCGTCCCGATCGAGTTTGAACATTTGTTTGGCCGCGGTGCTGTTCTGGTCGTCTATATGATGGAAAACCACTTCCCTGTCGAATGGCGTAGGAGTCCCGGAATTTTGCAGATCGACTGAACGATTCTTCGGCCCGGGAAGGCTATGCGTGGCGGCGTGGGCAACATAGATACCATTTGTTCCGTGTTCGATCCCGCTTGCATTGTATTTGACATAGCTGCCGCCGCCATTGATCACGACTTCTTCCTTGGCCGTGATCGTGACACGGTCCGCCGTGTGCGTGATATTGAGTTTGGCCAGCAGGTTGATGCTGTCTTTCAAGGTCGTTACATCGATGTCACCAGCTGCTGCGACCATCTTCATTCCCGCTTTTTGTACAAACAAGCGAAAAGTTTTCGTGATACTGGCGTACAGACTGTCGCCGTTGGCGATCGACAAACTCTTACCGGTAGTGACTGCGGTGTGTTCACCGCTAGCGATATGAGTCGATTGGGCTGTACTGGTCTCGATGCCGGCCGGGCTGGCCAGCACCAGGTGCGGTTCCGCCAATTCCGGGAAAGTCCCATCGCTGCTGGTGCCGCTGCCTTTGATCGCATCATTTTGCGCCTTGAGAATTTTGGCAATATCGGCTTGCTGCCCTTGCTTTTCCTGTGCCCCCGCCTGCTGCGCCATGTCGGCCAGCGTTTCATGCTGGTCGCGTGCCGAAGTCAGACGCTGGACAGTCTCGCCCATGTCTTTCATGTGCGACGCTGCGTTGCCCCGGCCTTCAGTGGTAATCAGCATACCCTTGGCCGAACGCGCCACGCCGTGGCCGTCGGTGCGCAACTCCCAGCCCTCACCGCGCGCATCCTTGCGGCCGGCGTTGTCCTCAATGCGCGTGATATGCCCCAGGCTCAGCTGGCTGTGCTGGTGGTCGCTCTTGAGCTGCGCCTGGATCTTGGCGTTGGTGTCATCCAGGATCAGGTGATTGCTGCGGCCGCCGGCAGCATTGCCACCGTTGGGCGTCAGCTCACGGCTACGCAAACCCATCAGCGCCTGTTGTGTCGCCAGTTTCCAAGGCGGCATATTGCGCTGGTTATAGACAGCGCCAGTCACCAGCGGGCGATCTGGATTACCGTCCAGCCACATCACAATCACTTCGGCCCCAACCCGGGGAATCGCTTTGGCGCCGAGCTGGCCGCCGGCCCACGAACTGGCGACGCGCACCCAGGCTGAACTCTTTTCATCGTTGTTGCCGATGCGGTCCCAATGGAACTGCACGCGGATCCTGCCGTATTCATCGGTATGGATGCTGTCCGGTCCGGATGGGCCGACTACCGTGGCGGTTTGCGGCCCCAGGATTTTTGTGGCGGCACTATTGAAGCCGCGGCCTGGTCGCCATGGAATCGCTTTGCGGATGCAGGTCAGGTGGTTATCGTAGTGCGCTTTTTCATCGGCCTGCTGCAGGTAATTATTGATGGCGACATGATGCACCGACAGGATCAGGAACTCGCTCTTGCCGGCCTCTTCATTGCTGCCGAAGGGATTGAAGGCAAAGTGGCTGGTCAGACGAAAATACCGTCCAGGGAGGACCGAGCGGTTATTGCCTGCCGCCTCGAAATGCTTGCCGGCCGCTTCGATTTCTTCCATGCGCAACCGCGCCAATTTATCCGCATCCCCGGCATCCTTGGCGCCATAGGCGCCGGTATATTCATAGGATTCGATGTCGAGGACATTACCTTGCTTGTTCAGGGTCGGTACACCTGCGCTAAACGGAACGGGACTTTTGAAATTGAATCCCGCCAGCGTGACATTGCCTGGCACGATCTGCCGCACCGGCGACCAGTCGCCTATGCCGTCTTCTTCGGTCGCACCGCCGTGGCGCTGGAAGCGTATGTCAGGGCCATTGTCGATGGCCGCGGCCTGGGTGGTATCGTCGCTCAGGACCAGCTTGTGACCCTTTTCGGTATGTTCGTACCAGTACGACCAACCGGCGGCCTCCCAGCGACGATGCAAATAGTTGTAGTCGCTC
>Ga0182005_1001220_pt1 | contig 10625 bp, 16 predicted proteins | sample Sormic07211103_1_FD_123021 | JGI IMG/M metagenome (GOLD analysis project Ga0182005, IMG submission 123021) | Rhizosphere microbial communities from Sorghum bicolor, Mead, Nebraska, USA - 072115-103_1 MetaG | ecosystem: Host-associated > Plants > Roots > Rhizosphere | place: USA: Nebraska...
ACACGCAGGCTACATCTTCTACACCAACGACCCGAACCTGACCGAGGAAGACGAGGTATCGCTGCGCGATCAGATCAGTGCGAGCAAGGGTGTGGGTAACTTTCGATCGCTGTTCGTGAACATCCCGGGCGGTACCGAGAAAGCGATTCAGATCATCCCGGTGGGTGACTTCCAGGCCAAGGACGAGCTGGAAAAGGTCAAGAACATCACGCGTAACGACGTGATTGCGGCATGGCGGATGAACCCGGCATTGGCGGGCATCATTCCGGAAAACAACGCGGGCTTTGGCGATATCGAAAAGATCGATCGCGTGTACACCAGCAACGAGATTCGCCCGATCTGCCAGCTGTTCAACCAGCTGAATGATTCGTTACGCGAAGACAGGAAATTCACCTGGAGAACACCAAAAGATACAGTTGTTTCCACTTAGTAGCGCGCACATGCAAGAGATTGCCACTGAATATTATGGCAAGATAACGGCGATTGACTGCCCTGGGGAGGGACACAATGCGCGTTGTATGCAAATGCGGACATAAAGGGCGAATCGCTTCGCGCGAACAACTTTCAGAGGATTTTGCAAAGCTCTATTGCCAATGCCTGGACGCAAAGTGCGGGCACACGTGGGTGGCGAATTTGACGTTTTCCCACACGCTGAGCCCATCGGCTCAATCATTTGAAAGAATGTTGTTCGACCGTTTGAGAGACCTGCCCACTGCAAAACAACGGGAGCTGTTTGAGCAATTGGGATCACAGGCGGTGGCGTAGGCGCAAACCGCCGACTCAGAATGTCGGCGATCAGTTACTTTGAATGATCTATTTCAGACACAACGACTGGGGCTATCAACCGCCGACGCTTTAGGGCTGGTAACCAGAATTTCAGCGACGCGACGGACTTGTTGCTGGTCCAGCACACCCAAACGACGGTAGAGCTCGATCAGACGGTGTTCAAATTTCGTCAGGTCAGGCCATTCAACTTCGGTCATTCCAACGCGGTCGCGTTCAATTGTCGTGCGATCCAACATGCTTCCTACTCCATAAGTGCATTGCTGGATCAATTATCCGGGCAGGAACGGGGTAGAGAGCACAGGACTGACGATTGCTGCACATGCTTTGTAGCAAGTTAATTCCGATGACGGGCAGCGTCGTCGGCCATAGCTTGCAGGAAACGACGAATAGCTTCCTGATCGAACGGCGTGATGATTCTGTACTGCCTCACGAGTCGATCTTCAATTTCGGAAAGCGCGTCATTAGGCAATGTGGCGTAGACACCATTGACGATGTAGCCCACATCGAAACCCAACTGGCTGGCCGCCATGCTCAGGTACGACGCTGTTGGATCGCTAGCGCCAGACTCATAGTTACCTTGGGTACGTTTCGAGCATCCGAGCTTTTCGGCAAGCTGATCCTGAGTAAGCCCCGCCTGGACACGCAGCTGCCGCAAACGAGCGCCAATCTCTTCAGAGAGAGTCAAATTTTTTCCACTCTTATATTTACATTGGCAGTTTTTTGCCACATCCTGCGCTTGTCATCACACGAAAGCGCAAGGAATTGCACTATGCCCAACACAAGCACCAGCGAGCAAGCGCGCAATCAAGCGCGTGAAGCCTTAGAGAAGCGCGGCCAGACCGCGAAGAACTTTGCTGAATTGAACAACCTGAATCCCAGCACCGTATACGCGGTGCTGAGTGGTCAGAGCCATTGTCGCCGCGGGGAGGCACATCGCGCCGCCGTACTACTCGGCATCAAAGACGGCGTGATTGAACAGTAACGGCACTGGCCAACAGGGAACAGTAGAAGATGAAAAGCCCCGTTCTAGAGACGCGCAAGGACGCTATGCGCGAGATCATTCGCAGCGTCCCCGGTGGTCGCGAAGGTGCTGCCGCTTGCTTGGGAATGAAAGTCAAAAAGTTCGACAACCACGCTTATGAAAGCGCGGGCTGCTGTCCACTGACGGATGCTCAGGTTTACCTCTTGGAGCAAGCGAGCGGCACCCACCACTTTCCGAATTATGTGGCTCAGATGTACGGCGGATTGTTTGTGGCGGTCGCCGACCCCGAAACGCTGGATAACGTTGAGATGTATGCCCGATCGGTCCAGGTGTCAGTGAAACGCGGCTGCGTTGACCAGGCAATCGCCCGGGCTCTGGAAGACGGCTCGATCAACGAAGAAGAAGCTGAATTCATCCTCAACGCTCACAACCATCACATGGCCGCACGCCACGCCGAAGTGCTGGCAGCCATCGACCTGTACCGCGCCAAACCGGGGAAAGGCCAATGAACAATCTGCCAGCCGTACCGGAGTATCAAGACATGCTCAAAGCCTCGGCTTTGGCGTTCCTTGAACGTCACCATCGCGAACACCTGGGAGACGATCAGCAACTGTTCAAGCGCGCTGTTCAGCACCTCGTGGCGGATTACAACGCCGTGACTCAGCACGCCGAACGGTTGGTGCATCTGGCCAGCAGCGAAATGTCAGCGGTGAGCGACCGGCAGCGACTGGACATTGTCAGCAGCACGTCCACCCACACCGTCATCATCGACACCGCCACCGGCAACGCCTGGGCCATCCCAGTCAGCCTGATCTACGAACGCATTCTCATCGCACCCGATAACGGGCGCTTCCGCGTCACCGCTTCGTAATTCCCACCCCATAAATCCCCTGTCCCACCGCCGTGGGTTTGGGTGAGCTGCGCCCGAAATTGAGGTTTGACGATGGAAAACGCCCTGAACATCAACGCAAAACTGACGCCTCTAGAGGCTCAAGCGCTCTTGGCCAACCTGCGCGAGCAGTACCGTCTCAACTTCAACGAACTCTGGTACGCAGATCAATACCGCCTGATTCCCGATGGACTACGCCACGGCTCAATCCTCGCCAACTGCCCCGTGATGGCCGCTCAGAAACACCTGATCGGCGCCCTCACCCTCTGCCTCAAGAAAGCGAAGTAACCCATGAAAGAGCAACTGCGCAGCGACGTGATCGAACGCCTGAAAAACGATTACGGACTTAAGCACCGGGCAAGCACTGACTACATGCGCGGCGGCACCTGCCCGAAATGCCGCCAGAAAACTCTGTACACACGGTTTTCGGCCCCCTGGCTGGTGATCTGCGGTAGACCTGAAAAGTGCGCTCACACCTTGCATGTGAAGGAGCTGTACGACGATCTGTTTGAGGACTGGAGCAAGCGCGCACCGGCAACCGATCAACACCCGAACGCCACCGCCCGCGCCTACTTGGAGTTTGCCCGGGGGTTTCGCATCGAGCTGATCCAGGGCTGGTTCACCCAGGAAAGTTTCTACTCGGGCGAACACAACGCCGGCAGCGCCACGGTTCGCTTTGCCTTGGAGAAAGGCGGCTGGTGGGAACGCCTGATCGACCAACCGCACCGTTTCGGAAAGATGAAAGCCCGCTTCAAATCGAAGGACAGCTATCGCGGCGTCTGGTGGTGCCCACCCTGTGTGGATCTGCTGGAAGCCAAAGAGATCTGGATTGTCGAGGGCATTTTTGACGCCATCGCCCTGGTGCACAACGACATCGTCGCGGTGTCGGCCATGTCCTCGAATGCCTTTCCTGAGGAGTCACTGCGAGCGCTCGCCCGTGACCGCGACGGGAAGTTGCCCACGCTGGTGTGGGCCCTCGACAACGAATCGGGTGCCCACGCCTACACCAAGCGCTGGGCGAAACAAGCGCGAGCCTTGGGGTACGTCTGCGAGGCGGCCCAGATCCCGCTTCGTGACGGCCGCAAGACCGACTGGAACGATCTGCACCAGCGTTGGGGCTTCATTGAAGACGAAAGCGCACGCGCCGACCAGGTCGCGGCTGATCTCAAACAAGCGCGTCACCAGGGTGCCCTGTTGCTGGCCGAGAGTGCCGCCGAGAAAGCGCTGCTGATGTACGACTGGAACAAGCGCGGTGAATTCCACCTGGGCTTCGGCAGCCGCCTCTACTGGTTCAAGTTGGACATGGAGAAATTCAACCGGGCGATGCAGGACATCGAGGACAGCGAGAACCACGACGACCAGTTGCTCAATCAAGCACAGCAACGCGAAAAGGCACTGCAGCAATCAGGGAGCGTGGTCGAAATCGCCAACTGCTACCCACAAGCCCTGTATTTCCAGCGCAACGAAGTCACGGACGAGTCCTGGTACTACCTGCGCGTCGACTTCCCGCACGACTCCGAAAGCGTGAAGAACACCTTCACCAGCGGCCAGCTGTCAGCGGCCAGCGAATTTAAAAAAAGACTGCTCGGTATGGCGGCTGGCGCCATGTACACCGGGAGCGGTCAACAACTGGACAAACTCATGAAGGATCAGCTGTTCGGCATCAAAACCGTCTCGACGATCGATTACGTGGGCTACAGCAAGGAATACGGCTGCTATGTCTACGGCGACATTGCGATCAAGGATGGCGTCTCCTACAAGGTCAACAGCGAGGACTATTTCGAGTTCGGAAAACTGCGCCTGAAGACGCTGCAGAAAGGCGTTCCCATCAAGCTGCAGCGCGAGGGCAAAGACTTCAACGAGGCATGGCTGCCGTTGCTGTGGACCTGCTTCGGTGCCCAAGGTCTGGTAGCCCTGGTGTTCTTTTTCGGTTCACTGTTCTGTGAGCAGATCCGTGGACGCTACCAATCGTTTCCGTTCATGGAAGCCACCGGTGAGGCCGGCGCCGGCAAGACCACCTTGCTCAACCTGCTGTGGAAACTGCTCGGCCGCGAAGGCTATGAAGGCTTTGACCCGATGAAGTCGACCAAAGCCGGTCGCTCGCGACTGATGGGCCAGGTGTCGGGCATGCCCGTCGTGTTCCTTGAAGCCGACCGGCACGGCGATGATCGATCGCACGCCAAGACGTTTGAGTGGGACGAACTCAAAGACTTCTACGGTGGCGGCACCCTGGCCACCAAAGGCGTGAAGACAGCCGGCAACGAAACCTATGAACCACCGTTTCGCGGGACGATCGCCATCAGCCAGAACGCCGCAGTGGTCGCCCACGAGGCGATCATGACCCGGATCGTGAAACTGCACTTTATCCGGCCGATCGTCACCCCACACAGCCGTGTGGCAGCGGACAAGTTGAACGCCCTGGGCGGTGGCACGTTGAGCCACTTCCTGATTCGAGCGGTGGGCAAAGAATCCGCCATCCTCGAACTGTTCGCCCAGCGCATGCCCGAGCACGAAGCCAAGCTGCGCCGCCTGCACACCCACTGCTTCGCCTGCGGCAGCGAATTCCCAGGCGAGCAAGGCAACTGTCGCAGCTGCGGTTATGACCTGCGCGGGTACATCCGCGTCGAGCGCATCAGCAAGAACCACGCGCAACTGCTGTCGCTGCTCGATGCCTTGCGTTTGATCCTGAAACTGGACGAGCCCCAGGTCGCGGCGACCCAACGCCAGATCGTGCGGATGGCGATCGAGCGCCAGGCCTCGATCAGCTCCGACCACCCGGCCGTGGCCGAGTTTTGGGAGGTGTACGACTACCTCGAATCACTCAGTGAAGACCCGGTGGTCGATCACAGCAGTGACCTGAGCGTCATCGCCATCAACCTCAACGAATTCAGCGAGCGCGCCGCCGAACACAAACAGAAGCTGGCGGACGTGGCCACCCTGCGTGACCTGCTCAAAGAGTCCCGCTCCCACAAGTTCCTGGACAGCAACAAGGCCGTTCACAGCGCCGTGCGTGCCGCATTGAACAACCGCAACCCGTGTTCACTGCCCCGGCCGACGACCGTGAAGTGCTGGACATTCAAGGCCTAAAGGAGAGTACGACCCATGCAAATTCAAGTGTTGATGGGCAACGCCGGCGAGCCCGCCCAGCAGCCCCCATTCCGCTGCCATGGGGAGCGATCGTAATGTCGGATAGAACGAGAGCCAATGGTGCGGCGCGCTTTCCGTGGAACATCGAAAACACCAGCGTTTGCGACCAGTGCGGCAAGTGGCGCGCCCAAGGCAGCCATGTGAAATGCAGCCGGCAGCGGCAACGGATCAACGCTCATCTGCGCTACCCACAGCCCAACCGATAAGTCGCGTCCACTAGAAACAGCGCCTCCAGATACTTGGCCCGGAAACGGGCCTTTTTGTTTCCAATCGTCAGACTGTCGATATACGAGTACAGCGTTAGGGGTTTACATGAGTGGGGTCGAAGCTCGCGGTAATTCCGTGAGAATCTATTTTCAACACAACGGGGAGAAATGCCGCGAAGCCATCCCTGGGGGGAACACGCCGGCCACCGTGGCCCAGGCCAGGCGCGTGATCGACATCATCGAATACGAGATCCAGAGCGGCACCTTTGATTACGCCCGGCACTTTCCCCATTCGTCCAGGCTGGTGGAAAACACCTTTGGGCATTACCTGGACCTGTGGTTGAAGATCAAGGCCAACAGCGTGGCCGCTTCGAGCTATCGAGGCTATGCCAACAAGGCCGAGGTGCATGTGCGGCCGCGCTGGGGCAAGGTACAGATCAACCATGTCGATCACCTGGACCTGCAGGTGTGGATTCAGGACACCCTGTCGAAAACGCTCAAAAACAAGACCATCCGCGACATCATCAGCAACGTGCGACAGGTGTTCAGGCTGTACCGCACCCGGATGAAAGTCGCGCACGACCCGACCGAGGGCTTGATGGTCCGACTGCCGGATCCCGAGGCGCCGGACCCGTTCACCCGGGCGGAAATCCAACAGATCCTCGATACCCACACCAGCCGCACACAAGAACTGCTGATGGTGCAGTTCATGCTATGGGCTGGCCCCCGGGTATCCGAAACCATCGCCCTGGCCTGGGAGGATGTCGACCTGGAGCAAGGCACGGTGACCTTCCGCAGGTCGAAGGTGCGTGGGGCTTACCGGGTGACGAAAACCCGGCGATCGACGCGCAAGGTCCGCCTACTCGCCCCCGCTTGGGAGGCACTGCAGAAGATCGATGCGCTGAACCGGAAAAGGAAAGCGGAAACCGTTGATATTGTGGAGCGGGACAACAAGACGGTGCGGCAACACAAACTGCACTTCGTCTTCCTCAATACGAAAAGCGGCCTGCCGCACGTCAACGACTTCGTGGTGCGAGACAGGTTCTTCAAGGCTCACTTGCTCGCCGCCGGGGTTCGTTATCGGGGGCCTGGCCAGTGCCGGCACACCTATGCCAGTCAATTGCTGACCACCGGTGTCGCGTCGATCGACTGGATTGCTGAGCAAATGGGGCATACCAACGGCAACATGATCCGCCAGCATTATGGGACGTGGATCAATGAGGACGGACCGGATGTGGTGGGGATGTTGCAACTGGCCTTGAAGCTGTCCCCGGCTACAGCTCCACACTGAATTCGCTGATGCCCACGCTTTCGGCAAAGCGCCCCACCGCCGTCAGGCTGGCCCAGGTGCGTAGCGGCTCACGGCGGGAGCGCACCGGCACCCAGCGCGCACCGCTGCCACCTAGGCGAATCGACAGCCCCCAGTCCGGGCCACCGTCGACCTTGGTCACCAGGCATTCACGCACGGCGTGTTGTTGCACCAGGTGCACCAGAGCGTCTTCGTGAATGCCCTCGCCGATCACTGCTCATGCTCCAGGCGCCGCGCCGTCGCCGCGTTGTCGAAGGCCACATACAACGCTTCCAGGCTTGCCGGGTTCAGTGCCTTGGCCGTCTCCAGGCCCAGGACAACCCCTTCGGCGCGATCAGCGGCGCTGAACAGATCGTCCGCCGTGCTCGCCTGCTGAATGCGGCCCAACAGTTTCAGCGCTTGGGCGCGCACCGCGCGCGGCAGGTTCGGCGCGGTCAGTGGGTCGTGTGCCTCGCTAGGGTCTCGGCCGGTCATGGTCGGCGGCCCAGGCGCTGATAGGCGGCCTGTTCGGCCCGATGCACCGCCGCGATCATGGCCCGGTAGGATTCGGCGCCAATCAACCCGGCGGCCTGCAGGGCCCGGGTGAAGCCGAGGGCGTGGGCGATGTGGTGCTGGATAATCGGGATCGCCAGGTACTCGCCGATGCGCTGTAGCTCGGTTTCCCAGGCCTGTTGCAGCGACGGGGTCGGCAGGCGCAGCGGCAGCGGGTCGTTTGGGGTCGGTTCGTCTGAGCGGCGCATGGGGCAGTTCCAGGGCGAGTGAGGGGCGGTCAGTGCGTAAAACCAGACATAGGAGGCATGGTAGACCAGCCCTCGGGGGGGGCTGGTGTCCGTGGCCCATCAAAAAGGTCCCCGCACCGGGCTTAGGTGGGGGGGCCTCTTTTACATAAACGGCGATCTATGTATCTGTTGCGTCGACCGGTTGAATCCACAGCCAAAAGCAGCCGTTTGCACCGCGAATGGATTAAAGGAGTATTTGTGGTATTTAAGATGGATTAATCGAGGGAGTAGTCGAAACCCTCACGCGGAAACAGAACGCAGAACCAAACTCTATGGGGTCAGGGTATAGAAATTGCCGCATCTGAAATTTTGAAAACCTATCCAGAATCGTGGTCGCGGCAGTATCACAATGACGTATAAGCTGATTGGCGAAATTATCGGCCTTGTCTGATGAGGCGTAGAGCAGCTTTACTCCGGGAGGGAGGGAGATACCATCGAAGTACGTAGCACGACCAGCATTGATGTCAGCGTGTTTACCTAAGTCATGATCGGTGATGAGGCCGACGCGTTTAGTGGCTTGACGTGCCAATACGGTATGACGACTTATCGCAAGATGCCACCCTAACGGCTCATGGCTAATAGACGAATCCTCACTGGCGTCACAGATAAGGTATGACTCCACGTGCATAGCACTGTCACTCGGGCCAAGCCGGGCAAGCTCATTGGAAAAACAGTAAATTGAACAGACGCTTATGCGAATACCACTCTTGCGCTCCTTGAGCGTGTTCGTATCTACCGCCATAAGATAATCAAAGTGTTGCACCAACTCAGCCCACTGACTGGCTTCGTGCGTAAAGTCAGTCGCCGGGGCAGCATAAATCACCTTGTCTTGTTTACCTTCGCGCTCATGAGTTAGGCGTCTCTGGATGCTTGCAGGATCAATCTCGGGAATGCTAATCCGACCTTGGGCATCAACTGTGACGGTGAGCGAGGTTACGTTCTCAAGGACGTTGCCATACACCGCGTCCAGCCGTGGCAAAGTCTGCTGAGACTGCCGCTTTCGGCTTCTTTTACTTTGCTTTCCGCTCATGCCTACGCTCCTGTGATGACCGAAGCAGAATGCCATGTGCTCTGACTTCGAGACAAAGGAATTCATAGCGTCGCTGTGGGGTCGTCAGCCCCATGGCAACGGGTTGTTAAGGCAGTACTTCCCGAAAGGAACCTACCTTGCGGATTACTCGCAAGCCACGCTCAATGAAGTCGCAAGGCAGCTAAATAGCCGCCCTCGGAAAACACTAGACTACGAAACACCCGCTGAACGATTTAGCCAATCTGTTGCGTCGACCGGTTGAATCCACAGTCGACTGCTGCCCTTCGTGACAGACACCAATCGGCCACGAGGGGTCATCGTGCGTCTAAGTAACTAGGGGCGAAGCAGATGACGTCGGCTGAAACATATTGTTAGGCATCTGCTAACACCTTAAGCCTCGCGCGTATGCTCTGGCAGAGCGCGTTAAACCGCTCGGATTGCCACTCCTCATAGAAAAATATCCCCTTGCTGCGTGTCGGTGCCGCAATCATCGCGGATACTGACTCACCAATTGCATCAACAATAAATTTGCGCTCTATGGTGAATTGATCGGTATTAAAATGAATAAAATAGTTTCTGTATTCATTTAGCCTGTTTATCAAGTCCCTTTCTATTCCGGATTCTTTATCAAATAGTCTGTCGAATAACTGCATAAAGTTATCGAGCTGAGTATTGGGTAAATCCTTTTTGTTTTCATACGCGTCCAACCACTTCTTGAGGTCATTCCGCTTCCACGTATCAAAACCTGCGCTGCCTCGAAGCGCAATGCATACAGAACCCTGCAGGGCAGAATGAGCAGCGATGAGCGCCCACTTCCAACAGGTTGCCGTCATTGGCGCCCCCTGAATCTGAGCAAGAAGTTGCTCGAGGGATGTTTCCAGATCAATAAAACGGTCGAACCGAATATATCCTTCCATATCGTGTCAACCCTTCATGGTGCCTAATGGGGCGACTCCTAAGACTGCCGTAGTCGCGTAATCGCATCGGCAATCGCTTTTGCGTTCATGTCCAAGGTTTCCATGGCCACGATTGCGTTTTCCGCAACAGTCTCTACGCCATTCTCTGAAAGCCATTTCGTGACCTCCTCTATTGCCGCTCCAAGCGCATGCTGGTTGTGCAGCAGCAATGTCAGAGCGTCTGCCGTGGCAATGTTGGAATCTGAGTCGTAGGGCATGGAGTTCGTCCTTGAAGTTGGGTTTGGAAAAGCTTAGCTCATCGCGTCGCCGGCGAAGGTCAGTCACTCGTTCGGCAAGCCCCATTTACGCACCAAAATAAAGCCCCAGTCCCATCTCAGTCCCATATGGCCTTTTTTTAGACGCCAAAAACCACAAACCCCCGACTTTCTCTAGGAAAATCAGGGGTTTGCGTTTACTTAATTTGGCGGTGAAGGAGAGATTCGAACTCTCGATACAATTTCTTGTATACACACTTTCCAGGCGTGCTCCTTAAGCCACTCGGACACTTCACCGTATCTCGTCAAACAAGTTCTGTCTGTCG
>Ga0182005_1001221_pt1 | contig 10624 bp, 10 predicted proteins | sample Sormic07211103_1_FD_123021 | JGI IMG/M metagenome (GOLD analysis project Ga0182005, IMG submission 123021) | Rhizosphere microbial communities from Sorghum bicolor, Mead, Nebraska, USA - 072115-103_1 MetaG | ecosystem: Host-associated > Plants > Roots > Rhizosphere | place: USA: Nebraska...
CACCCTGGGCCGAGGCGACATCTACGTGACCACGACGGGCAACTGCGACATCATCACTCTGGAGCACATGCAGAAGATGAAGGACCAGGCGATCGTCTGCAACATCGGCCACTTCGACAACGAGATCCAGGTCGACCGCCTCAACGCGTCGGGCGCGACCCGCCTCAACATCAAGCCGCAGGTCGACAAGTACACGTTCAAGGGCGGCAACGCGATCTTCCTGCTCGCCGAAGGCCGCCTCGTCAACCTCGGTTGCGCCACCGGCCACCCGAGCTTCGTGATGTCGAACTCGTTCTCGAACCAGACGCTCGCGCAGATCGACCTGTGGGCGAACAAGGACAGCTACGAGAAGAAGGTGTACCTGCTGCCGAAGAAGCTGGACGAGGAAGTCGCGCGTCTGCACCTGGAAAAGATCGGCGTGAAGCTGACCACCCTGAGCCAGGAACAGGCCGATTACATCGGCGTGCCGGTGGATGGTCCGTTCAAGCCGGATCATTACCGCTACTGATCGGCTTGCCGGTCCAGGTGCGTTGAACACAGACGGGCGCCGAAAGGCGCCCGTTTTTGTTGGCTTGAACGCGATCACGACCCACGGTGGTGATCTACCGGCGATCGGCATGCAAAGCGGGCGGGTACCAACCGTTGGTCGCTACGGCTGTTCCGATAGCCTCGGTCAAGCCGACACACCGTGCCCCACGCTACGATGCCGCCATGACCCCCGCCATCAACCTGCTGAAGACATCCGGCATCGCGTACAGCGTGCTGTCCTACCACCATGACGCCGCCGCGGAATCCTACGGTGGCGAGGCAGTGCAGCAGCTCGGGCTGGATCCGGCGCAGGTGTTCAAGACGCTGCTGGCAAGCACCGAGACGCACGAGCTGCTGGTGGCGATCGTACCGGTGAGCGGCACCCTGGACCTCAAGGAGCTCGCCGCCGCGGCCGGCTGCCGGAAGTGCGGGATGGCCAGCGCCGACGCAGCCCAGCGCGCGACCGGTTACCTGGTCGGCGGGATCAGCCCGCTCGGGCAGAAGAAGAAGCACCGCACCTTCCTCGATGCCAGCGCACAGGCGCTGCCCGTGCTGCATGTCAGCGCCGGCCGGCGTGGGCTGGAGGTGGCGCTGGCACCGGCCGATCTGCTGCAGCTCACCGGCGGATGCTACGCCACCATCGGCAAGGCCCGCTGATGGGCTGGCCTTTCAACCGTGAGCCGGCCGCCCCCACCGAGGGACCTGGCGCGCAGCACCTGCAGGCGCTGCTGTCGTCCGAGCCTGACCGCATCTACAGCGCGGCCTGCGCCATCGCCCAGCTCCGTGATCCGGCCGAACTGGACGCGCTTGCGCCGTGGGTCGAACGGATCGAGCGCGCCACCGCGCACATCGCGCTGGGTGGCGCCCTGTTCGCCAATAACCATCATCTGCAGTTCGCGCTGCGCCGGCTGCGCTTCTGGCGGGACCGGGCCGGCTGCCTGTGTGCGCTTTACCCACACTACCCGTTCTTCGATCCGCGTCGCGAGGCCACGCGCGGGCATGTGGTCATCGATGCCGTGGGTGAAGCCGAGGGCGGCTGGGGCGAGGCGCATTCGGTCACCTGCGTGGATTGCGCCACGCACTGGCTGGCCACCGACCGCGAGTATCACTACCCGTGGTGGGAGTGGAAACTGACGCGTCCCACCGTGGAGGCAACCCCAACGCATGCGTGATTGCATCGCCGCCCGCCCCGGCGTCTGCGCCGGAGGACGTGGCCGCATTCGCCGCGATGCTCCGGCGCATGGGCATCCAGGCGGACGCTTCCTGGACCTGTAGCGCCACGCCATGCGTGGCTGCGTTTCGCCCCGTTCCGTGTGCAGCCACTGATGGGGTGGCTCTACCGGGGAAGCGTGCAGCGCGCCTGGGCGCTCAGGGACGCCAGTTGGCGTTACGGTCCCAGAATGCCACCGCACGTTGATACGCCTCGCGATCCAGCGGCACACCGGAACCGCCCTCGTCCACACCCAGCGCATTGCGGATCATGGTGATCGGCGCCATCGGCACTTCCTCCGGTTCGGCGGTGTAGATGCAGCCGACGATGCCCCAGTCCGCGTCGATGGGCGAGCCTTCCCTGGCCAACTGCTCGGCGCTGTACAGAATGACGATCAGGTAGTTCGCGCGCGGCGATTCCACGCCCTCGAACCAGCGCACCAGCACCGGCAGTTCCTCGCGGTTGCGTGCTTCATACCCGCTGCGCAGCTGGTGGCGGTTGGCCTCGGTGATCGGCACGGTCAGGCAGCGCGTGGAGGTCCAGTTCTCATACACATGCAGCTTGCAGAACGGCGCATAGCCATCGAGCACCTTGAATGGCGCATGCGTGTTGAGGTGCTGTTCGAACTGCTCGGCGCTGCAGTCCTGGATAGTGTTGCCGCGCGGGACACGCGGGAACAGGCGGGGACGGGCGAACGCAGTGAGGACGATGGACATGGGCACGGTCAGGCGGTGGAGATCCCGCACAGGGTAACGCGAGCAGCGCGTGCCCTACAGCGCCAGCCGCTCACGCAGCTCGCGCGCCTGCCGCCGCGAGACCTCGACCTGGCTGCCGTCATCCAGGGTCAGGTCGTAGCCATCGCCCAGGGATGGCTCGATCGCCCGCACGCGACGCAGGTTGACCAGGGTGCTGCGGTTGGCGCGGAAGAACAGCGCCGGCGACAGCCGTGCCTCGAGCGTGCTGAGACTGCGCGCCAGCACCGCGTTCTGGTCGCGGAACCACAGCCGTGCATAGTTGCCATCGACCACGACCTTGCGGATCTCACCGAGCGCCACGAACCAGCAGCGCTCGCCGTCGCGCAGGAACACCTGATCGTCGGCGCCCAGCGCATCGCGAACGCTGTCCGTCGCAGCGGGGGCGGCCGGTGCCGGGAGGCGCTCCCGACCGCGTTCCAGCGCCGCCTGCAGGCGGCCCGCCTCCACCGGCTTGACCAGGTAGTCGAGTGCGTTGGTTTCGAAGGCGCGCACCGCGTACTGGTCGTAGGCCGTGACGAACACCACCATCGGCACCGTCTCCAGTCCGTCGAGCACATCGAAGCCTTCGCCCGAGGGCATCTGCACGTCGAGCAGGACCAGGTCGGGCTGCTCGCGCAGGATCGCCTCGCGTGCCGCGGGCACGTCGTCGGCCTCGCCGACACACTCCACCCACGGGATCGCCGCCAGCAGGGTGCGCAGCTCGCGGCGCGCCAGCCGCGCATCGTCCACGATCAATACGCGCAGTGAAGCACTCATTGCTGCACCTCCAACCGGGCCAATACGCGCGCGCCCTGTCGCTCCAGCAGGAAGGTGCCCCGACCGGAGGACGATGGCACCGCATCGATGCCAAGCTGCGCGCGCAGGTAGGCCAGCCCGATGCCGTGGCCTCCGCTGCCGCCGTCGTGCGCGGCGGGATTGTCCACCTCCACCCGCAGCCCGTCGCCCTCGAAGTAGGCGCGGAGATGCAGCTCGCCACCGCCGGGATGGACCGCGATGCCGTGCTTGATCGCGTTCTCCACCAGCAGCTGCAGCGCCATCGGGGGCAGCCGCGCGGACAGCGCCGCCGGATCGATGTCGGTGTGCACCCGCAGGCGGTCTTCGTAGTGGATCGCCTCCACCGCCAGGTAGTCCTGCACCACGCGCCACTCCTCGGCCAGGGTGACCCAGCCGCCGTCGGTATGCACCAGGGCGTGGCGCAGCGTGCTGGACAGATGGGTGACCATGTCGCGTGCACGCGCCGGGTCTTCATTGATCAGCGCGCGCAGGTTGTTGAGCGCATTGAACACGAAGTGGGGATTGAGCCGCGCACGCAGCGCCTGGTGCTCCAGTGTCGCCCGCTGCGCTTCGGCGCGCAGCTGCGCCATCTCGCTGTGCCTGGCACGCTGCAGCGCGCGGCGGCCGGTCCACAGCGCGCACCACACGCCCAGCACGATGGCGGTATTGAACCAGTAACCGAAGACCGCGGCCGGGCGATAGTTCGCACGCTGTCCCGGCAGCTGTACCCAGTCCCAGGCCAGCGCGGGCAACAGCGCGGTGGCGGTGAGCAACTGGGTGGCCGCCGCCACGATCACCACCGCGAGCAGCAGCCGCCACGTCAGTCCAAGGAGATCGCGCTGCAGCCAGTCATGCCGCAGCGCCCAGCCGCGGATGAAGGCGCTGCCCACCCACAGGCAAAGCGACACCATCACAGAGATCAGGACGATGCCGGACCAGTGCCCGCCGTAGGTGAACCCGAGCAGCAGGCTCACGCCAAGGTAGGCCAACCAGACCGCGCTGTTGCGCCACCAGAAACCGGTATCGCGTGCTGTCCGCTTCTCGCTCATCGTCTCCACGCTGCTACCGGTCAGGGCGCTGCAGGCAGATCAAGGAAGCCCCGGATCTGCGTCTGCAGCCAGCGCGGATCATCCCACATCAGGAAATGGTAGCCGGCCCGACTCATCTCGATCCGAACGCCGGGCAGCGCGGCGTACTGGGTCGTAAACACCTGCCGCGTGCTGGCTTCGGTCGCACCGAACGGCTGGTAGGCCGCCCACGCGCCCAGCACCAGCACCGGCGTGGTGATGCCGGCGATCGGCTGGCGCAGGTCGGTCATCGTCATCGAATACATCGCGTTGGCGGTGGTGCCGCGGTCACTGTCGCGTCCCCACTGCTTCAAGGTCGCCACATGCTCAGGGGCCTGCACCATGTTGGCGACCGCCGCATCGGTCTGGGCCGCGTACTGCGTGGCGTCGGCGGCGAGCATGCCGGCCCGCATCTGCTCGGCCATCGGCCTGAGCGTCGCCGGCGTTGCCGCCGGATTCTGGACCGCGCCGAAGTACGGCAGGGCATCGACGATCACCAGTGGCCCGATCGTCCGTGGCGCCGCGATCGCCATCTGCAGCGCCAGTACGCCGCCGAGACTGTGGCCGATCACGGCCGGATGATCCAGCTTGCGGTCCGCGCTGTAGGCCAGCACGCGGTCACGCATGGCGCTCAGGAAATCATCGCTGGCCACGGCGGGCGCACCGGCAAAGCCCGGCAGCTGGATCAGATGACATTGCACCTGCGGCTGCAGCGCGGCGCAGGTCTCGCGCCAGACCCCGGCACCGCTGTTCAGGCCCGGGATCATCAGCACCGGTCGGCCGCTGCCGATCACCTCGACCTGCAGATCCTGGAAGCGCTCGGTCGCCGCGTGGGCCGGGCTGACCAGCGTGGCCCACGCGGTGAGGGCAAGCGCGGCCAACGGCGCGAGGGAGTGGATACGGCGGTGGCGGACGGTCGACATGGCAGGCTCCTGCTGGGTGAGCAGGGAGACTGGCGCGGGTCGAGGCGGCGGGGGAAATTACATGAGCAGCGGCCGTGGACAGGCGATGAGCGGTCGCCTGAGGCAGATGAACATCCGCGCCTCAGCGCGCCGGCGCACCCACGATCGCCTGCAGCGCCTCCGGCAGCGTCGGATACTGGAACGCGAAGCCCTCCGCCAGGGCGTGCACCGGCTGCACGTTCTGTCCGGTCAGCAGCAACCCGGCCATTTCACCAAAGCCCAGCTTCAGCGCGAACGCCGGCGTGGTCAGCCGCGCAGGACGATGCAGCACCTCGCCCAGCGTGGTGGCGAAGGTCCGGTTGGTGACCGTGCCGGGCGCGGTGCCGTTGTAGGCGCCGCGTGCCCGGTCCGTGGTGAGCAGCCACAGGATCATCCCGACCAGGTCCTCGCGATGGATCCAGCTCATCCACTGCCGGCCATCGCCCATCGGGCCACCGAGCCCCATCCGGAACGGTGGCAGCATCTTCTGCAGTGCGCCTCCCTCGCGTTCGAGCACGATGCCGGTCCGCAGCACGCAGGTGCGCACGCCGAGGTCCTCGGCCTTGAGCGCCTCGGCCTCCCATTGCCGGCACAGCATCGCCGCGAAGTCATGCCCGGGCGAGGCGGTCTCATCCAGCGGTTCGCTGTCGCGCGGGCCGTACCACCCAATCGCCGAGCCGGAGACCAGCACCTCCGGCCGTTCGGGCAGCGCGGCCATCCAGGCCAGCAGCGCCTGCGTCGTGCCGATCCGGGAATCGCGCAGCGCCTGCTTGCGTTCATCGGTCCAGCGGCCGTCCATCAATGGCTCGCCCGCCAGGTTGACCACGGCCTGGACGGGGCCGACCTCCGCCAGCGCCGCAACGCTGCGTACGCCCGGCTGCGGGTCATGGCCGGGGCGGCGGGTCAGGACGATCGGATCGTGGCCGTCGGCCAGCAGGCGCCTGCACAGGCGGCGTCCGATGAAGCCGGTGCCACCGGTGACGAGAATCTGCATGGCGGTGCTCCGTTCAAGTTCACGGTCACTCTACCCGGCGCCATGTGCAGACGGCATACCGTGCGCTTCACATTCATCGCGATGAAGAGATATGATTGACCCACACCCGCCGACGCGCCCCGCCCATGACTGCCATCAGCTTCGAGTTCTATCCGCCCAAGACCGACGAGCAGCGTGCCCAGCTGGACCGGACCGCGGCCAGGCTCAAGGTGTTCGCGCCGGAATATGTGTCGTGTACGTTCGGTGCCGGCGGCTCGACGCTCAGCTACACCTCCGAGACCGTCCGTCACCTCAAGCAGCACCATGGCTTCGACGCGGCGCCGCACCTGTCCTGTGTCGGTGGCAGCCGCGAAGAGATCCGCGAACTGCTCAAGCTGTACCGCGCGATCGGCTGCCGCCGCATCGTCGCCCTGCGCGGTGACCTGCCCTCGGGCATGGGCCATCCCGGCGACCTGCGCTATGCCTCCGAACTGATCAGCTTCATCCGCGCCGAGCACGGCGATGCGTTCCGGATCGAAGTGGGCGCGTATCCGGAGACCCACCCGCAGGCCAACGACGCGCTGCTGGACCTGAAGCACTTCAAGACCAAGATCGACGCCGGCGCCGATGCGGCGATCACCCAGTACTTCTTCAACGCCGACGCCTACTTCCACTTCGTCGATGCGGTGCGCAAGCTGGGCGTCACCGTGCCGATCGTGCCGGGCATCATGCCGATCTCCAATTTCAGCCAGCTGCGGCGCTTCTCCGAGCAGTGCGGCGCGGAAATCCCGCGCTGGATCGGCAAGCGCATGCAGGCCTACGGTGACGATGCCGAATCGGTGCGCGCATTCGGTGCCGAGGTGGTGGCCAGCCTGTGCGAACGGCTGGTCGCCGGCGACGCACCCGGCCTGCACTTCTACACCCTCAACCTGGCCAAGCCGACCACCCAGGTGCTGAAACTCCTGCGCAGCTGAGCCTGCGATGCATCGCTTGCAGATAACACGTGCGCCGCTACGCTGCTGCGATGAAACCGCTCGTGTGGCTCCTGCTGTGTGCGCTGTGCCTGCCCTCGCCGCCTGCGCTGGCGCAGGCAGCGCAGCGCGTGAACCGCTGCACCACCGCGCAGGGCGACACCGTCTTCACCGATCGCCGCTGCGATGCACTGGGCGCGACCTCGCGGCTTCCCTCGCGCACGGCCAGCGTGGGTAACACCGGCATCTACCGCGCCGGCTGCGCGCGCCGGCTCAGTGAACTGACCGGGCAGATCCGCGATGCGGTCAGCGCCCAGGACGTCAACCGGCTGTCCTCGATCTACCTCTGGAGCAACGTCTCCAACGCCACCGCCAACCATATCATCGGCCGCCTGGAATCCGTGGTGCAGCTCCCCTTGGTCGACATCGCCCCGGTCTACCCGGATGCCGCCCCGGTGCCGCTCGACCCCGGGCTCGTCGCCGTGGGCACCACGGAGGCACCGGCACGACCGCGCCCGGTCGGCCTGCGGCTCGAACAGACGCTCGGCAGCACGGCCACCCCGGCCCGCACGGTATTCGGCCTGCGCCGTCAGTACGGCTGCTTCTGGATCACGCTGTAGCCGGCCACAGCGACCGGATCGCCGCGATGCCCTGCGCGCCATGCCGGCGTGCCTCGCCGATATCGCCCGGGGCCATTCCGCCCAGCGCGTACAGCGGCAACGACACCTGCTCGCGCAGCGCCTCGAAGGCCTCCCAGCCCAGCGGTGTGGCGTCTGGGTGGCTGGCCGTCGCCTGCACCGGTCCCAGCACCGCGAAATCACAGCCCAGGCGCTGCGCCGCCTGCAGTTGCGCCAGATCGTGGCAGGACGCCGCCACCAGCTGACCGGCCGGCAGCGGCCGCGCCTCCAGCGCCAGCAGCTGCTCACTGCCCAGATGCACCCCGACGCCCAGCCGCCCGGCCAGGTCGATGTCCCGGTTCAGCAGCCACTGGGTGCGCGGTCCATGTTGCTGGATCACGCGTTCGGCCAGCGCCACCCGCGCCGGGCTGGACGGCGTGCGCAGCTGTACCCGGCGCACCCCGCTCTCCAGCGCCTGCGCCAGGCGCCCCAGCCAGGCCTGGTGGACGCTGTCCTCCTCGGCCTCCGGCTCCGGCGTGATCAGGTACCGGTCCGGCTGCCGGAGCGCCGCGACCACCGGCAGGTCGGCCGGCGGCATGGAATACCGGTGCAGCTTGTCCGGCGCCACCCAGGTGATCGCCTGGCCCTCCCGGCCACGCGGCGAGCCCTTCCAGCCCTGGATCCGGCGCACCTCCAGCCGCAGCCGCTTGTCCGGATAGATCTGCGGCACATCCATGATCCACTCACCAACCTCCGCCTCGATCCCCAGCTCCTCGCGCAGCTCGCGCACCAGCGCCTCCTCGGAGGTTTCGCCGGCCTCCCGCTTGCCACCCGGGAACTCCCACAGGCCGGCCATATCGCGGTTCTCGGTACGACGGTTGAGCAGGATGCGGCCGCGGGCGTCGGTGATGACGCCGGCCACGACATGGATCGAACGAAGGGGAGATGACATACCCGGAGGATGCCCAAACCGGGGCAGGTGACGCAATGCCCCGCCGGTTGGTCGTCCAGGCGCGATGTAGATCGTGATGGTGTCTCCGCTGGCGGCTGCCGCGAGCGTGAGGGCCCCGCAGCGACCGGCAGGCCCCTCGGCGTGTCCCCCGGATGGAAGAAGAACCAAAAAAAAGCCCCGCACAAGGCGGGGCTTCTTCAGCACGTCCAATCAGCCGATCAACTCAGCTGACCATGGCAGTGCTTGTACTTCTTGCCGCTGCCGCACGGGCACGGATCGTTGCGGCCGACCTTCGGCTCGTCGCGGGTGACCTGCGGCACGCCATTCTGCGCCGCCTCCACCTGTGCCGCCTCTTCGTCCGCACTGTAGCTGCCGGCGTCCTGGTGCTGGAACTGCGACTGCAGCAGACGCGCCTCCGCCTGCTGGCGCTCGGCCTGCTCCAGCGCCGCCACTTCCTCTTCGCTGCGGATGCGCACGCGCGCCAGCAACGTCACCACTTCGCGCTTCACGTTCTCCAGCATCTCCGAGAACAGCTCGAACGCTTCCTTCTTGTATTCCTGCTTCGGCTGCTTCTGCGCGTAACCACGCAGGTAGATGCCCTGGCGCAGGTAATCCATGCGCGCCAGGTGCTCCTTCCAGCTCTGGTCCAGCACGGTCAGCATCACGTGCTTCTCCAGCGCGCGCATGGTCTCGTCGCCCACGCCGGCTTCCTTCGCGGCGAAATGCTCGTCGACCTTGGCCTGCACCTTCTCGGCAATGCCCTCGGCGTCCAGCTCCTCGTGCGCCTTGACCAGTTCGGTCAGCGACATGTCGATGCCGAAGTCCGAGGCCAGCGTCGCTTCCAGGCCCTGCAGGTCCCACTGCTCGTCGATCGAGTTCGGCGGCACGAAACGCGCCACCACGTCGAAGATCACGTCGCCGCGGATGCCATCCACGTTGTCCTTCACCGACTCCGCATCCAGCAGCTCATCGCGCTGGCTGTAGATCACCTTGCGCTGATCGTTGTTGACGTCGTCGAAGTCCAGCAGGTTCTTGCGGATGTCGAAGTTGTGGGCCTCGACCTTGCGCTGCGCCTTCTCGATCTGCCGGCTGACCAGGCGATCCTCGATGACGTCGTCTTCCTTCATGCCCATCATGCGCATCGCCTTCTGGACCCAGTCCGAGGCGAAGATGCGCATCAGGTTGTCTTCCAGCGACAGGTAGAAGCGGGACGAACCCGGATCGCCCTGGCGGCCCGAACGGCCACGCAGCTGGTTGTCGATACGACGCGATTCATGGCGCTCGGTGCCGACGATGTGCAGGCCACCGGCGGCCTTGACGGCATCATGGCGGACCTGCCACTCGGCCTTGACCTGGGCACGCTGTTCCGGCGTCGCGTCTTCGCCCAGCTCATGCAGCTGCGCTTCCAGCGAACCACCCAGCACGATGTCGGTACCACGGCCGGCCATGTTGGTCGCGATGGTCACCGCGCCCGGCATGCCGGCGTTGGCGATGATGGTCGCTTCGCGGTCATGCTGCTTGGCGTTGAGCACTTCGTGGTGCACGCCGGCCTTGCGCAGATGCTCGGACAGCATCTCCGAGGTCTCGATCGAGGTCGTGCCCACCAGCACCGGCTGGCCACGCTCGTTGCAGGCCTGGATATCGGCCAGCACCGCGTTGAACTTGCCGTTGCGGTTGAGGAACACCTGGTCCGAACCGTCCTTGCGGATGGTCGGGCGGTTGGTCGGGATCACCACCACTTCCAGGTTGTAGATGCTCTGGAATTCGTAGGCTTCCGTATCGGCCGTACCGGTCATGCCGGACAGCTTCTTGTACATGCGGAACAGGTTCTGGAAG